>JAEEGL011657489.1_pt1 | contig 14802 bp, 14 predicted proteins | sample 9134231 | NCBI WGS metagenome assembly JAEEGL01 (sample SAMN16246548, study PRJNA631951) | gut metagenome | biome: gut microbiome; feature: rumen; material: fiber-attached | host: Bos | place: Iran: Karaj | collected 2018-10 | reverse complement strand
TGCAGGCGGCGCTGCTGCTGCAAAGACAGAGTTGGACGTAATTCTTGCTTCATTCGGTGACGCTAAGATGGCTGTTATCAAGGTTGCTAAGGAAGTTCTCGGTCTTGGCCTTAAGGAGGCTAAGGAAGTAGTTGAGGCTGCTCCTAAGGCTCTCAAGGAAGGCGTTTCTGAGGCTGAGGCTAACGAGCTCAAGGCTAAGTTTGAAGAGGCTGGCGCTACAATCGAGATCAAGTAATTTATATTACTATCGAGCATCAAGGCTGTACCAATTGGTACAGCCTTTTGTTTATTGTGATGTTTTAAAAACTTCCAAATTATGCATAATGTATATTTTAAAACCAATTTGTTGACTTACACAGTAAAATATGCTATAATTACCTTGGGATATGTTTTCGCTTTCGTTTTGATAACGTTCGGCAATTGTGTTATTATGGAGGTATCATTATGAAAAAAACAGCTGCGATCCTGACTTCTTTAGTAATTGCAGGTCTATCATGTAATTCAACTGCTGCATCGGCAGCTACTTCTGAATTTATCGTGTCACCTGTATCGGACGAAACAGTAACCGCCTCGAATATGAGTACTTTTCCTTACGAGGTATTGAAAATTGTAAACAAAGAACGTGCAAGCAGAGGACTGCCTGCTTATAGAGTTATACCTGAGCTTATGAGGGCGGCAGATATACGCGCCAAGGAGACTGTAAAGTTATGGGATCATACTCGTCCTGACGGCAGAAACGGCCTTTCCGTAGTCGATGATCTTGGAATTGACTGGAACTATCTGGGCGAGAATATAGCTCAGGGTCAGACGACTCCTGAATCGGTAATGAACGGCTGGATGAATTCCAACGACCACAGAGCAAGTATACTGAGCACGAATTTCCAGTATATAGGCGTTGGCGTTGCTTATTCGGGCGGCAGATACTACTGGACACAGGTTTTCCTCGGCAGCTCGGCTAATTTCCCTGTGGCTTATTATCCAGAGCGCTTCGGCGATACAAATAATGACGGAAGAATCGACTCCGTTGACGCATCACTTGTGTTAAAGGAGTACGCTGCAACATCAGTAGGTAAGCCGTATACACTGAAATCCAGCGAAAGAGCACGTTCTATGGTGAACGGTGATAATATCGTTGACTCGGTAGATGCGTCCATAATACTTCGTATCTACGCTAAAAACTCAACATGATAAAAAGGCTGTACCATTATGGTACAGCCTTTTGTAATATCAAAGTGAAGAATGGAAAGTTCTTGAAATAACATCGTCCTGCTGCTCCTTTGTGAGCTTGACGAAGTTAACTGCGTAGCCCGAAACTCTTACGGTGAGCTGTGGGTACTTCTCAGGGTGAGCCTGAGCGTCAAGGAGTGTTTCCCGTGTGAAAACGTTTACATTGAGGTGATGTCCGCCCTTTTCAACGTAGCCGTCAAGTAATTCAATGAGGTTATCGACCTGTTTCTGGTTATCCATATATATCCTCCTTTTTTTAATTCGTAATTCTTAATTCATAATGCATAATTGTGGAGTTCGCTTTCACTCAAATATTCAAATATTATTCCGATCTGTCCCCGATAGGGGACACAATAATTATGAATTATGCATTCTGCATTATGAGTTGATCAATATTCGTCGTCTTCGTCAATGGCGTTCTCGGTGGGCTGACAGCAAGCACCCTTTGTGCCGCATATGTCGGTACTCTTTACGGTGTTGACTTTCAGTTCCGAGCCGTTTTCCGAGACTATATTCACATGACCGCTGCCCTGTTCCATGAGCTGATCAATAAGGTCTGCAAGCTCTGACGGATCATCGGTCTTGCCAAGCATATCGGGAGTTATCATTTTTCCTCTCCTCTGAGCTTATCAAGGTCAAGTTCTCCTGCGAATACCTCCATATCCTTGCCGAGGGCATTTGGCACTATGGAGAAGGTATTGGAGATACCGTCCTGTGCGTGTCTGAACGGAAGCTTTGCAACAGATGAAAGTGAAGCTACTGCACCGTGAGTATCTCTTCCGTGCATCGGGTTAGCTCCCGGAGCAAGCGGCACTCCCTGTTTACGTCCGTCAGGAGTATTACCGGTCTTTTTGCCGTATACAACGTTTGATGTGATTGTGAGGATAGACATTGTAGGTACGCCGTCACGGTAGGTGTGGTGCTTTCTTACACAGTCCATAAATCTGCGGACTACTTCAACAGCAAGCTTGTCTACACGGTCGTCATTATTGCCGTATTTCGGGAAGTCTCCCTCGATCTCGTAGTCAACGACAACGTTCTTTGCAACGCTTGTGACATTGCCTGCCTTGTCTTTTATTTCGATATCCTTGCGAATTGGCTTTACTTTAGCGTACTTAATAGCCGAAAGCGAGTCTGCAACGACTGAAAGTCCTGCGATACCTGTTGCGAAGTAACGCTTAACGTCTCTGTCGTGGAGAGCCATTTGCAGTCTCTCATAGCTGTACTTGTCGTGCATATAGTGGATAACGTTGAGGGTGTTGACGTAAAGTCCTGCCAGCCACTCCATCATATCCATGTACTTTTCCCATACGTCATCGAAGTTGAGGTACTCAGTGTCAACAGGTCTGAACTTAGGACCTACCTGGAGTCCGAGACGCTCGTCCACGCCGCCGTTTATTGCGTAGAGCAGACACTTTGCAAGGTTTGCTCTTGCGCCGAAGAACTGCATTTCCTTGCCCACTACCATTGATGATACGCAGCAGGCGATAGCGTAGTCGTCGCCGTGAATTACACGCATCATGTCGTCGTTCTCGTACTGTATAGATGATGTCTTGATTGACATTTTTGCGCAGTATTCCTTGAACTTTCTCGGCAGCTTTGTTGACCAGAGAATAGTCATGTTCGGCTCAGGAGCTGTTCCAAGGTTTTCAAGAGTGTGGAGATAACGGAAGCTGTTCTTTGTTACCATGTGGTTACCATCAACGCTTACGCCGCCGATAGACTCCGTTATCCATGTAGGATCGCCTGAGAAAAGTGAATTATACTCAGGAGTACGTGCGAACTTGACGATACGGAGCTTCATGATGAAGTGGTCGATGAGCTCCTGTGCCTGTTCCTCTGTGAGTATGCCTTTTTCAAGGTCACGCTGTATATAGATGTCAAGGAATGTGGAAGTACGTCCGAGAGACATTGCTGCACCGTTCTGCTCCTTGACTGCTGCAAGGTAGCCGAAGTAAAGCCACTGTACAGCCTCCTGCGCATTTGATGCAGGTCTTGAGATATCGAAGCCGTATATCTTGCCAAGCTCCTTGAGTTCGCCGAGAGCACGTACCTGTTCGGAAAGCTCCTCGCGGAGACGGATATTCTTGGAAGTCATTCTCACTAACGATGTCTCTATCTGGTGCTTCTTGTCCTCGATAAGGAGGTCGATACCGTAGAGTGCGACTCTTCTGTAATCGCCGATGATACGACCTCTGCCGTAAGCATCGGGAAGTCCTGTGAGGATAGCGGAATGACGTGCCAGTCTCATCTCGGGAGTATATGCATCAAATACCCCCTGATTGTGAGTCTTTCTGTACTTTGTGAAGATCTCAACTACCTCGGGATCTACTTCGTATCCGTATTCCTTGCAAGCCTGCTGAGCCATACGGATACCGCCGAAAGGCTGCAACGAACGCTTGAAAGGCTTGTCAGTCTGGATACCGACTATCTTTTCAAGATCCTTGTTGAGATATCCTGCTTTATGTGATGTAATTGTGGAAACGATCTTGGTGTCCATATCCAGAACACCTCCGGCTTCTCTTTCCTGTCGGGAAAGATCCATGACCTGCTCCCAGAGCTTTTTTGTTGCCTCTGTAGGTGGTGCGAGGAAGCTCTCGTCGCCATCGTAAGGAGTGTAGTTCTTCTTGATGAAGTCTCTAACGTTTACGGAAGTGGTGCTCCAGCGGCCTTCTTTGAAGCCGTCCCATTCCTTTGGCCATGTATTGATCATAACACATTACTCCTTTTAACATAAATATTATCCACTGATATATTATCACATTGATTAATTTTTGTCAATCTCTGTATATGTCCGTATGGGCTAAAAAACGGCGTTTTTGGTTTTATCAGATTACAAAACATCTTTCCGATGTGAAAACCGCCTTTTGACTTCATCGGTTTATTGAAGTGTTTGGGCGGTCGGGGCTTTTGGAATATAAAAATGTTGTGAACTTGTTAGGGCAATTTGTGCATTTGACAGATTTTGCAGTAAGAAACAGAGTTCCTTACGATATTACTTTTTCTTTTTAGCTTTTACAGCTTTTTGAGGCTTATTTTTCGGCTTCTTCACGGGCTTTTCATCAACGGGAGCTATACCGCGCTCGGCTTCTGCGCTTTCAAGCTTTTCAAAGGAGAGCTTATAAAGCGTTCCTGCAAGGGGAACACCTAAAAGCATTCCAAGGATACCGAAAAGTCCTCCGCCGATAGTAACTGCGGCAAGAGTCCAGATGCTGGGAAGTCCGACTGTTCCACCGACAACTTTTGGGTAGATGATGTTTCCCTCAAACTGCTGTAAGATCAGCAGGAAGATGATGAATATAAGTGCCTGCATGGGATTTTCCGTAAGGATAATGAACGCGCTCAGTCCTGCGCCTATGAATGCACCAACGATAGGGATAAATGCGGTAACTCCAACAAGAGTTCCCGACATAGCGGCGTATGGCAGCTTCAGGATCTTCATGCCGATGAAGCAGAGCGTTCCGAGGATTATAGCTTCTATGAACTGTCCCACAAAGAAGCTCTGGAAAGTCTCGTTTGCTGTCTGCATGAAGTGAGATGTTTTACGGTTTACACTCTCGCTGAACCATAAGCGTCTAAGACGGTTTATGTCGCGTATGAGCTTATCCTTGCGGAGAAGCATATATATTGCAAAGATTATACCAAGTACAAGGTTCGTCAAAGTTGAGGTCACTCCGCCTATTATTCCCCATGCTGAGGATAATATGCCTGCAACTCCCGAAGTAAGGACTTTCGACAGCTTACCTGCTATACTTGCCCAGTCGAATTCGAGATTTTCTATTTTTTTCTGTATTTCGGGGTATTCATTCAGCTTATCTGTAACATAGTCCTTTGCTTTGGTAAAAGCTGGCGGTATCTCATCGTAAAGTACGCCGAATGCCTTGACTATCTCGGGGACTATTATATAGCTTATGAGTATTATTGCCGCCACAGCTATCGTGAACGAAAGCACAAGGCAGATCGGACGGCGCGTTTTGACGACGAAAGGCGAATTGCTCTTGGGGAGATAATGCTTTTCAAAGGCTTTCATTACGATATTGAAGATATATGCTATGAAGAAGCCTATGAGCAATGGTTTGAGTGCTCCTAAAAGTATGGAAAGGAGCTTTGTAAATACGTAAAAATTCTGTACGATGACGCATACCATTACAGCAAGAAAAGCTATGAAGATATAGCGTCTGATCTCTTGTTTATTCATATCCGGCTGTAAAAAAGCCATATCCCTCCGATCTTATCTCTATAATCTCATTATACATTATATGCAGGCATATGTCACGGGGATAAATGTTAAATTTGTGTGAACATTTGCAGTACTTGACCGCAGGCATATTTCATGGTATAATATAATGTATAGATGTAAAACTGTTAATTATTTTATGTTATTATAATGAACGGAGGTATATATCATGCCAGGTTTAGACGACTACGCTCCTGCTGTCAGAAAGGTCATGACACTTTTCTATGTCATCGACACTTCGGGAAGTATGCAGGGCAGCAAGATAGGACAGGTAGAATCTGCTCTCGAAGAGGTAATGCAGACTTTACAGGAGATAAGCGATGAAAGCGATGACGCTGAGATAAAGATTGCGATCCTTGAATTTTCAACAGGTGCTTCATGGGTGACTCCCGAGCCTGTATCACCCGAGGGATACCGCTTCAAGACATTTGAAGCCTGCGGTGTTACAGACTTTGGTGCTGCCTGCAAGGAGCTTGATAAAAAGCTTTCAAGAAATGAGTTCCTGCAGACTGCCGCAGGTGCATATCCGCCTGTAATACTCCTTTTCAGTGACGGCGGTCCTACTGATAACTGGGAGAGCGGACTTGACGCACTCAAGAAGAACAACTGGTATAAGCGTTCAATAAAGATAGCATTTGCTATCGGCGATGATGCAGATAAGGACGTTCTTGCACGTTTTTCGGGAAGCTCTGAGACAGTCCTCGATGTAAAGAACAAGGATCAGCTCAGACTTATGATAGAAAAGGCAAGCGTTATCACAAGTGTTTTCGCAAGCCATTCAAGTACTGTTGACAGCGATACAGACCCTGTTGAGATATCAAAGAAACTGGCTGAGGACGTTCAGACTCAGACAAATGATGCTCTCAGCGATGCTAATACTGCCGACTGGGACGAATCCGACTGGTAAGGTGAGATTATGGAGAGATTTTCTTCCTTTGCTCAGACAAGTATCGGTGCATCGCACCTGAGCCGTGAGCTTATATGTCAGGACAGCTCTCTCTGCGGTGACTTTGAGAAATATTCATTTGCAGCAGCTGCTGACGGTCACGGAAGTCTCTGCTATCTGCGTACAGACAGGGGTTCGCGCTTTGCTGTTGACTGCGCTGCGGAATGTGTAAAGGAGTTCCTTGAAGGGATCGAAGATGCTGATGAGATACTGAAAGATGAACGTCAGCGCGAGCAGCTGTTCAATCAGCTCTGGCGCAGTATAATTGCACGCTGGCATGACCTTACGGAAAAGGATTTTCTTGATAATCCTTTCACCGAGGAGGAGCTTGACCGTATACCCGAAAAGTTCGCAGGTTATCGTACAAGATACGAGGCTGGCGACTACATAGGTGCTTACGGTACTACTCTTGTGTTTGCGGCAGTTACCGAGAATTATGCTTTCGGTGCGCAGATAGGCGACGGAAAGTGCGTGATAATCGACGGCGACAGCAATGTTTATGCTCCTATCCCCGAGGATCCGCGCTGTTATGATAACGTTACAACTTCTATGTGTCAGGACGATGCTGCACTTTCGGCAAGATTTTTCTATCTTCCAAAGGGGCTTATGCCTGCGGCTGTATTCCTCTGCACAGACGGAGTTGAGAATTCATACTGGAACGAGGAACAGCTTTTCGGCTTCTTCCGCGGACTTGCTCTTACTCTGGTGGAGAACGGCATGGAAGAGGGCATACGTCAGCTTGGCGAATTCCTGCCTGCTATGACACGCAAGGGCAGCGGTGACGATGTCAGCTGTTCTGGCATAATTGATATGAGAAGGCTTTGTGCCTGCTCGGACGGTATACGCGAGGACCTTGCGGCGGCAGTTCCTGTTGTTGATGAGAATGTCAACGATGAGGATATCGTCTATGTTGACGAGTCTCAGCCGCAGGTAGTTACAGATGCGGCGGCTGGTGATAATGCAGAAGCTGTTGAAGAACCGACAGATGAGCCTGCTAATGAGCAGTAAAATAGTTAGGATACAGGGACGACCTATGGTCGTCCTTTTTTATTTGTTAAAGTTAATGCGAAATGAATTAAATGCCTTTCTGTAATAGGGATGAAAAACACGATTTTTCAACGAAAAACCATTGATTATTGAAAAAGATACACTTTGAGAGGATAAAACGCAGAGGCTTATAAAGAAAAAAATAGTGACAAATGTCACTATGTTAGTGACAATTATCATCTTGTTATATTTAAATAATAATGTTAATATAAATACAGATTATTGGTGCGGTTTAATTTTGGGGTGGAAAAACGTTCAGCGCGCGGAATGTTTTATTTGATCTTATATTTTTTTAGGAGGTTTTTTGATATGAGAGAATTTATGAAAAAAGCAGCGTGTTTTCTTTCTGCCGCAGTTATCATGTGTGGAACAACAGCTATCTCTGCAAGTGCGGCAAGAAACTATGAATTTGGTCAGAGCATAACTCTGGATCACAGTTTTGAGTTGTCTAATCCTTCAACCATCACGCCTATATATGTATACAAAGACTTTGAGGTGAATAAAACATACGATGAGATAACTACAAAAGAAAAAGTTGTTCTTGAAGTTGTTCAATACAAGACCTTGACCGGCTATGATCTTAGCTATCAGTGGTTCAAGGACGGTGTAGCTCTCAACGCTCAGACAAAAAGCACCTATGAAGTAGTAGGTACTGCGGGCGAATTCTTCTGCAAGATAACGGCAACACCAAGGTTTGTTCAAAAGGCAAAAAATGTCGGCACTATTGCTACAGCTTCCAGTGGAGGGGCAAAAGCTGTTACAGTTGGGGGAAAAACTATTGTAGGCGGGGTAAAAGCAAAAACTACAACAGCTGCTCAGATATCCCAGGTGCTGACTTATGAGACAAACAAGGCTACAATAAAGACAGTTCCTGAGCTTACTATATGGTCTCAGCCAAAGAGCGGAACTATCAATAAATCAGGCGGTTATTATAACCTTTCTATAGGTGTGAGCGGCGGTTCGTCTTCATACAGCTATGAGTGGAAGAAAAGGGGCTCATCGACTGTATTGTCCACCGATAAGACTTACAAAGCATACAATACAGGTGATTACTACTGCGTTGTTACCGACAGCAAGGGCAGAACAAAGACAAGTAACTATGCAACTGTAAAGACAGGTTATCTCAATATCACTCAGCAGCCCAAGGACGGTATCTTCTGCGGCTATCAGGATGACCATTGCTACCTTACTTTCGGAGTAAACGGCGGAAACGGCAACTACACATACAAGTGGACCTGCGACGGCGTTGAGGTCGGTGACAATACAGCTACTTTAGATGCCAAGAAGGCTGGTACATATGTATGTACAGCTACAGACTCCGAGGGCAGAAAGGCTGTAAGCCGCGGTGCTGTAGTTACCTTGAAGTCATTCGCTGCAAACGGCTGTTACATAGATTATATGGGATATCACATAAAAGGGGAGCACCTCTATCTGGATATGAATGACAGGTCATACAATGTATATGCAAGTGCCGCTGGCGGTACAGGAAGGTATTCATACAGCTGGGAGTGGGAATACAGCTTTAATAATGATGGTACTTATTATTACGACTGGCTCGGTATGAATAAGTTTGGTTCAACAGGTTCATTTACATGGGACGATATAATCCATAGACAGTATTATTATTATGTTTACGGCGGCAGCGGTTCTTACAAGAGATATGAGAAGAGGGTACGCTGTGCAGTTCAGTGCCTTGACGATAACGGCAGAGTAGTAGCTGTAAGATATACTTCACCTATAGTCGTTCATGCACATGCTGACTGCGTAAATCCGTACGATCCTGACCTGGCATGGGCTTTTGGGGACTGATAAATATATGAAAAAAGGAACTGCAATTGCAGTTCCTTTTTTTGTCGTATACTGTCGAAAAATACTTTTTTGAAAAAAGCTCTTGACAAATAAGAACAGATGTTCTATAATATGATTGCAAGGAATAGAACGTTAGTTCGCAAGCTATCTTATCAAGGGTGCAGCAATATGCTGCTCGTGCGCTCTTTTATTTACTATTAGGGGGCGAATACTATGACTAAGCTTATCAACGATTACACCAAGAGCTGTTTTATGGTGAAACAGCGTATCTCCGAGCTTAACGAAATGCGAAATACTCTCATTGAAAGCGGTGACGAACTGAAAGTCAGGGAGCTTGACCTTGACCGCCGCATACATCTGCTCTATATCGAGCACGGAGAGATGCAGGAGGTGATCTCTCATCTTACCGCGTATAAGAGGAGGCGTGAAGGCTTTGTCGAAACGTAACTCTTATACCGATACTTTCACGGGCGAGGCTGATAAGGGCATAAGAATGATACTGGGCAGCAATAATGATGAGGAGGGAAATGCACAGAGACTGCGGCGAGTACTGTTAAAAGTTATTAATAATGAGCTTACCCCGAGACAAAAAGAGATAATTATGCTATACTATTTTAAGGACGTTGATATCGTTTCTATCAGCAAAAGGCTGGGAGTGTCGCCGCAGGCTGTTTCCACGGTGATGTCAAGAGCCAGAATGAGAATGTTCAGGATACTGCAATACTACATCTGAGGAGGGGACTATGGATACACCTTTGTATGACTTTCTTGTGAAATATGCTTCGTCGGGGACTCTTCGTGCTCATATGCCGGGGCATAAGGGGAAAGCTCCCGTAAAGGAGCTTGAGGAGCTGTATTCACTTGATATAACCGAGATAAAAGGAGCTGACAGCCTTTTTGAGGCTGAGGGCATAATCACCGAGAGCGAGAGAAATACCGCGAAGCTGTACGGAAGTGCGGCAACTGCTTTTTCGGCAGGCGGTTCGACTCTGTGCATACAGGCTATGCTGGCACTTATGAAGCAGGAGAACCGACGCGTTATCGCGGTCAGGAACGTTCATCGTGCTTTTCTCAATGTGGCTGCGCTTTTAGGATTTGATGTAACGTGGATAATGCCGCAGTACAGCGGCGGTATCCTGTCAGGCGAGCTTCAGCTCGCTGACGTGGAGGCGGCTTTAGCCGCCGACCACACGCCAGCCTGTGTTTATGTGACGTCACCCGATTATACGGGCAGGCTGGCGGATACCGCCGCGCTGGCGGAGCTATGTCACCGCTATGGAGCGAAGCTCCTTGTGGACAATGCTCATGGTGCGCATCTTGCCTTTTTTGAAAAAAATCTTCACCCCATAGCTTTGGGAGCTGACCTGTGCTGCGACTCTGCCCATAAAATGCTGCCTGCTCTGACGGGAGCTGCTGTACTGCATACCTCGTGCAGTGAATATGCTCCTTTGCTTAAACAGGCGATGAGCTTTTTCGGCTCTACAAGTCCGTCGTATCTTGTCATGGCATCTCTTGACCTGTGCAACCGCTATATTGCCAACAGCATACGTGATGATATCGCAGCGGCTTTGCCGCAGATAATCGCGCTGCGGGAGAGCTTCAGCGGAAGGCTCATATTCGCGGAGGGAGAGCCTTTCCACATTACTGTAAAAGCCGCTGAAAGCGGTTACAGCGGGACAGAGCTTGCGGAGCTTCTACGTGCTGAGGGAGTTGAATGCGAATACGCTGACAGTGAGCTTTTGGTGCTTCTTATGTCGCCTTTTTCTTCCGACCTTGACTTTGTGCGGCTTCGCTCCGCGCTTGAGAGCGCGGTGGCGGGAGCTTCGCCGAGGGACTGCGTGAGACCGATAATTAAGCCGAAGCTCCCGCAGATGGCTCTCGCCATCCGCGAAGCCGCATTTGCACCGTCCGAGGAAGTACCTGTGGAGGTGGCAGAGGGACGCATATGCGCGTCGGTGAAAGTACCCTGTCCCCCTGCGATACCCATAGCTGCCAGCGGAGAGATCGTCGACAGGGATTGTATAGAGCTTTTCAGAGCTTACGGGATAAAGACGGTACTGGTCGTGAAAAAATAGGCAGAGCTATTGCAATTTGAGATCATATATGTTAAAATGAGTTATACTATTTATGCGGAGGTGTCTGTATGAGCGACATGAACGAAAAAGAATTCGATGAGCTTGAAGAAGAGGAAGCAGCAGAAAACTATATCACGCTCACCGATGATGACGGTAACGAGGTATCATTCGAGATAATCGGCACTGTTGAATATAAAGAGCATATTTATGCTGTACTTCTTCCCTTTGACGATGAGGACGATGAAGTAGTAATTCTTGAAGTTATTCCCGGAGAGACTCCCGAAGAGGACGACTTTGTGTCAGTTGATGATGACAAGCTTCTCGGAGAGGTATTCGAGGAATTCAAGAAAAACTACGACGGCGAATACGAATTTGAATAAGCTTCATTATGTCATTATTCTTTTATAAGAAAATAAGAAAGGACGGATATTATCCGTCCTTTTTTCGTCAGAGTTATTTGATAGCACCTGCTTTATATGCTTCAAGGAGCTGACGCAGGTCGTTTATTTTGTCGACTATCTCCTCGCCCTTGTCGGTGTCGGAGATGTTAGCGCGTCTGTCAAGCTTTTCAACAAGGTGTATCGTAGGAGTATTTCCGCTTTCACCTGCCACAAAGGGCTTGTGCTCGGCAAGATTGAGGCTGTGAGAGTCGTATATCAGCGTATAGCCTGCAATACCCGTAGTTGACTGATAAGCCTTTGATATACCGCCGTCTATGACGAAGAGCTTTCCGTTTGCCTTTACGGGACTTTCACCATTCTTTATCTTTACGGGAACATGACCGTTGATGATATGACCTCTTTCGGAATCGAGTCCGAATAATTCAAGCAGAGACATACATACCTCTGCACTTTCGGAGAAGGTGTAGTATGCGTTGTAATTCTCGGTGTGAAGTGACTTATCTGCAAGGAGTCCGCGCTCAAAGAACGCCATTTTGTCCTTTCCGTAGAGAGGAGACTTTGCTCCGCACCAGAGATACCACATATAATCACTGGCGAAATCCTTATCCGCGCCGCTGCCGAAGTATGCCTGATTTACCAGCTCTCCCAGCTTGTCGAGGAGTGCCTTGCCCGAATACTTCTGACCGCTTATATTCACACTTTGAAGCTCGCCGCTTTCGTCCATAGGTATGCAGCCGTGAAAGAGGAGATTATTGTTGCAGGTCTTGTACATCGCGCCCTTTGCGTAAATGAAACGGATATGCCGCTGTAATTTCTCACTGTGACGGAAGGAAGCACCGAGGACTTTCATAAGCTCTGCTTCGCCCTCGGAGAGTTCAAGTGGAGACTCAGGGGCAACAGTCGGGAAGCTCTTGTCGAGAAGCTCATGCACTTTTCCGTTTATGGTCACAGTGCCGTTTCTGAAATCCGTTCTGCCGAAGATATCACGCTCCTGCATTTCCCATTCGGGGTGCTTGGCAATGAGCTGTCCTTCCAGCTTCATCTGTATAACGGTTATAGCCTTGTGCATTTTTGCGGCAAGGTCGAGGTCGACGGGGTCGTAGATATTATCATCAAGAGTGCTTGGAATATAGCGTTTGCAGTCGTCATCTGCGTAGGTCTCGCCTGCAAATACGGCAAGTGCACGGAGATTGAGCCCGTAGCCGTCCTCAAGTACATCGAAGTTGTTATAACGCATGGCTATGCGGATAACATTTGCGATAAGTGCGGGATTGCCTGCGGCTGCGCCCATCCATGAGATATCGTGGTTGCCCCACTGTATGTCAACATCGTGCATCTTCATAAGCTCGTCAAGGATAATGTCCGCACGGGGGCCTCTGTCGAAGATATCTCCTATGATATGGAGCCTGTCTATGCTTACGGACTGTATGAGCCTGCAAAGTGAGATTATGAAAGTCTCGGCAATGCCTGTGCTTATGATAGCACTGATTATCTCATCGTAATAGTAGTCCTTGTTTACATCGTCGGTAACGTTGAGAAGCTCGTCAAGTATGTATACCATATCGCTTGGTATGCGCTTCCTGATACGTGAACGTGTATACTTTGCGGAAACAGCTTCGCATACAAGAATGAGCCTGTAGATACTGAGCCTTTTCCATTCGTCGGACATCTCGCCGCTGTTTGTCAGTCTGGTTATTTCCTTTTCAGGGTAGTATATGAGCTCCGCAAGCTGCTCGCGGTCACGGGCAGAAACAGTCTTGCCGAGCACAAGGTCTATTTTTATCTTTATCATGCCCGAAGCACTTCTCAGCATATGCAGAAAGGCTTCGTATTCGCCGTGCATATCGCTGAAAAAGTATTCCGTACCCTTTGGGAGACTGCGTATTGCCGACAGGTTTATTATCTCACTGGCAGCACTTTCGATAGTGGGGTATTCCTTTGCAAGAAGTCTGAGATATTTTATATCCATAGATGCCCTCCCTTCAGAGCTGTTCCATAAGCTTGTCTATTAGTTCTTTCTTGGCAAGTCCGTCGGAGAAAGCTGTTGCGCCTCCGCAGGCTGTTCCGAGTTTCAGGGCGTAGTCGTAATTTTCACCGTCAAAGCCTGCAATAAAGCCTGCAAGCATTGAGTCGCCTGCACCTACGGAATTCTTTACCGTACCCGTACAGGCTCCGCATTTGTAGAGCTTTCCTCTCTCGTCAAGGAGTACAGCGCCCTTTTCAGCCATTGAAACAAGCACATTTCCTGCGCCCATAGCCTGAAGCTTTACGGCGTGTTCGACTATCTCATCGTAAGTCGTGATATTTATGCCGAATATCTCACTGAGCTCGAAATTGTTGGGCTTGATAAGAAAAGGACGGTATTTCAGTATGCTTGTAAGGAGTCCCTTTGCTGTGTCGGCAACTACCCTTATATCACGGTCGGACAGCCTCGAAAGTATCCTTTCGTATATATCGTCGGGGAGACTGTTGGGGATACTTCCTGCAAGTACAAGAGTATCGCCGTCTTTTATCCCGTCCAGCTTTTTCATGAGCTCGTCTATATATTTACTGTCGATATTGGGACCTTGTCCGTTTATTTCGGTCTCTTCATCGGCTTTAATCTTGACGTTGATACGGGAGTTGCCGCTTTTGAGTTTTACGAAGTCGGCATCTATTCCCATTCCCTTTACGCCCTGCTCTATGGCTTCACCTGTAAAGCCTGCAATAAATCCCAGTGCCTTGCTCTTTACACCAAGCTCGGCGAGTACAGCAGATACGTTTATACCCTTGCCTCCGAAGAATATCTCCTCGGACTCGGAGCGGTTGACACAGCCTGCCTGTATTCGGTCGGTGTGCAATACATAGTCTATTGCGGGATTGAATGTGACCGTATATATCATTTTTAAGACTCCTTTATAGTTCGGATCTGTGTTCGCGTTAAAAAGAAAGAAGCGTTTACCATTGGTAAACGCTTCTTTGGTGCGAGTAATGGGACTTGAACCCATACGTCTCTCGACACACGCCCCTCAAACGTGCCTGTCTGCCTATTCCAGCACACTCGCATTGCCCGTCTCTCGA
>JAEEGL010482112.1_pt1 | contig 14802 bp, 10 predicted proteins | sample 9134231 | NCBI WGS metagenome assembly JAEEGL01 (sample SAMN16246548, study PRJNA631951) | gut metagenome | biome: gut microbiome; feature: rumen; material: fiber-attached | host: Bos | place: Iran: Karaj | collected 2018-10 | reverse complement strand
TACAGGTTCCTTCATCGATCAGATGGCAGCTCTTTTGCAGACTGATGCCAAAGGGCTTAATGAGTACGCCAAAAACTACAATTCTCTTTATACTATTGCAGCCAGATGCGGTGTATTTGCCAAGTCTGATATTCAGCCACTCATCAACGAAGGCGCAACTAAAGAGGATCTTTCAGCTTCTATTTTCCAGGCTGTTGTTAATCAGACAATCTCAGGTCTTGCCTGCGGTAAGCCTATAAGAGGTCATGTTGCATTCCTTGGTGGTCCTCTTCACTTCCTTGATCAGCTCAAGGCTGCATTTATCAGAACTCTCAAGCTTGATGAGGAACACACAATTGAGACAGATAATTCTCACCTTTTTGCTGCTATTGGCTCTGCCATGAACGCAAAAGAAGAGCTTCATTATGAGATGGACGAGATGGTTTCAAAACTTTCACATAAGATTGTTATGGATGCCGAAGTTTCCAGACTTGATCCTCTCTTTAAGAATGAAGACGAATATAAGTCTTTCAGAAACCGCCAGGACCAGTATAAGGTTAAGACAAGAAAACTTGATGATTACAAGGGAAAAGCTTTCCTTGGAATTGATGCGGGTTCTACTACTACAAAGTGTGCTCTTATAAGTGAAGACGGTGATCTTCTTTACTCTTTCTACTCAAGCAACAACGGAAGTCCTTTAAAGACAGCTATTTCATCAATTCAGGAAATCTACAAACTCATGCCTGAAGGAGTTGAGATTGCAAGATCCTGTTCAACAGGTTATGGTGAGGCACTTCTTAAGTCTGCTCTTCTTCTTGATGATGGAGAAGTTGAGACAATTGCACATTACAACGCGGCTGCTTTCTTTGATCCAGAAGTTGACTGTATCCTTGATATCGGCGGCCAGGATATGAAGTGCATCCATATTAAGAATCAGTCCGTAGACTCAGTTCAGCTAAATGAAGCTTGCTCATCGGGCTGCGGTTCATTCATAGAAACCTTTGCAAAGTCTCTTGATTACAGTGTTCAGGATTTCGCCAAAGTTGCTCTTTATGCTAAATCTCCTGTAGATCTTGGAACAAGATGTACAGTATTCATGAATTCAAGAGTTAAGCAGGCCCAGAAGGAAGGCGCTGATGTAGCAGATATTTCATCAGGTCTTGCTTACTCAGTAATTAAAAATGCTCTGTTTAAGGTTATTAAAGTATCTGATGCCAAGGATCTTGGCCAGCACATCGTTGTTCAGGGTGGAACCTTCTACAATGATGCGGTTCTTCGTGCTTTTGAGATTATTTCGGGTGCTGAGGCAATTCGCCCTGACATCGCAGGAATCATGGGTGCTTTTGGTGCCGCTCTCATCGCAAGAGACAGATTTAACGAGTCTGAAAATTATAAGACTACAATGCTTTCAATCAGCCAGATCAACAGCCTTGAGTATGCTACCAGCATGACAACATGCCAGGGATGTACCAACCACTGCAGACTTACTATCAACAAGTTTACAGGTGGTCGTCAGCATATTTCAGGAAACAGATGCGAAAGAGGTATTGGAAAGGTTAAGAACGCAGATAATATCCCTAACCTCTTTGATTATAAATATAAGAGACTCTTTGGTTATGAGCCGCTTTCCGCTGACAAAGCTTATCGCGGAACTGTTGGTATTCCAAGAGTTTTGAACTTTTACGAAAACTATCCTTTCTGGTTTACTTTCTTTACCCAGTTAGGATTTAGAGTTGTACTCTCACCTCGCTCAACTCATCAGATCTACGAACTTGGTATTGAGTCAATCCCTAGTGAATCCGAGTGCTATCCTGCTAAGATCTCACATGGTCATGTTGAGTGGCTCATTAAGCAGAAGGTAGATTTTATTTTCTATCCCGGACTTTTCTATGAGCGTGAGGAAGTTGAAGGTGCCACAAACCACTACAACTGTCCTATTGTTACATCTTATTCAGAAAACATCAAGAATAACGTTGAGTCCATAACTAACGGTGAGGTTAAGCTTCGCAACCCATTTATGGCTTTCACAAACCTTGAAACTGCTACTTCAGCTCTCGTAAAAGAGTTTTCTGAGATTCCTGCTGAGGAAATAATAAAAGCAGCTAAGGCCGGTTGGGATGAAATGGCTGTAGCAAGAAAAGATGTTCAGATAAAAGGTGAAGAGACTCTTAAGTGGATGGAAGAAAATGGTCGCCATGGTATCGTCCTTGCAGGTCGTCCATATCACATCGACCCTGAGATCAACCATGGAATTCCTGATATGATATGCTCTTACGGCGTTGCTGTTTTAACAGAGGATAGTGTTTCTCATTTAGGAAATCCTGAGAGACCGCTTATCGTTTCAGACCAGTGGATGTATCACTCAAGACTTTACGCAGCAGCTAGTTTCGTAAGAACCAGAGACGATCTTGATCTCATTCAGCTCAACTCCTTTGGATGTGGACTTGATGCTGTAACAACCGATCAGGTCAACGACATTCTTTCAGGTTCAGATAAGATTTATACCTGCCTTAAGATTGATGAGGTCAACAACTTAGGAAGTGCAAGAATCAGAGTTCGTTCACTTCTTGCTGCCATAAGAGTTCGTAAGCAGAAGAATAAAAAGGCTACTGTACGTGACTGTTCAAACCACCGCGTACTCTTTACAGAGGATATGAGAAAGAACTATACTCTCCTATGTCCTCAGATGTCACCAATTCATTTTGACATCATGGAGCCTGCGTTCTCGGCCTGCGGTTATAATTTTGTTGTCATGCAAAATGATAACAGACATGCCATTGATATGGGACTTAAGTACGTAAATAATGACGCATGTTATCCTTCTCTTTGGGTTGTAGGCCAGATCATGGATGAGCTTCATTCAGGAAAATATGACCTTAACAGAACAGCTGTTATCATGTCTCAGACAGGTGGTGGCTGTCGTGCAACAAACTATGTTGGATTTATCAGACGTGCACTTAAGAAAGCCGGCATGGAGCAGATTCCTGTTGTTTCACTTAACCTTTCTAAGCTCGAGGCTAACCCAGGTTTCCATATCAATGCTGAGATGCTTTTAAGAGCTGCTTACGCTACTGTATTTGGTGACATTTTCATGAGATGCGTATATCGCATGAGACCTTATGAGAAAGTTAAAGGAAGCGTTGATGCATGCCACAAGAAATGGAAGTCTGTATGTATTGATTTTGTTACTGCTAAGCACATGAGCTTTTTGAAGTTCCAGAAACTTTGCAGACAGATCATAGAAGATTTCGATAAGATTGAGATTACAGATGAAGTTAAGCCAAGAGTTGGTATTGTAGGAGAAATCCTTGTTAAATTTGCGCCGGCTGCCAACAACCATTTAGTTGAGCTTCTTGAATCTGAAGGTGCTGAAGCCGTTGTTCCGGATCTTATTGATTTCATGCTCTACTGCTTCTACAACCAGATTTATAAAGCTGATGAACTTGGTACATCCAAGAAGGTTGCTCTCACAATGAGAGGTGCTATCTGGGCGATTGAAAAACTCAGATCAGGCGCTATTAAGGCATTTGAGAAGTCTGAACACTTCGATCCGCCTACAAGCATTTATGAGATCGTTGAATATGCAAAGCCAATTGTTTCTATCGGAAATCAGACCGGTGAGGGATGGTTCCTTACAGGAGAAATGGTAGAACTTATAAAAGAAGGTGCGACTAATATCGTCTGCACACAGCCATTTGGATGCCTTCCTAACCACGTTGTTGGTAAGGGTGTTATCAAGCAGATGAGACATCTCTATCCAGGCTGTAATATCGTTGCTATTGACTACGATCCGGGTGCATCTGAAGTTAATCAGCTCAACCGAATCAAGCTTATGCTTTCTACAGCACATAGCAAAGTAGATGATATCCAAAAAGCAATGTAATAAAGAATATATATTTTTATGCAACATAAAAGGGGCTTCGTTAAGCCCCTTTTAATATTCTCATAATTTATTTTAATTTAGCATTGAGCTTCTCAATCGCATCTTCATGCCTTTGAATAGCAAATTCTGCAGATCTGATCTTAAGCTCTGTATTTGTACGCTTTTTGTGAATCTCATTACACTTAGTGTAATACTCGAAAATTTCGTCGTCATCAACTTCAAGGAATTTGTCAGCAATACAGCCCGGCAGTACAAACTTTTTAATTACATCTGCAAACTTAACCTCAATATATTTGCCGTCCTGAGTAATAACTTCGCCCTGTCCAAACTTTTTATGATTAACCTTAAGCTTTAAAGCAGAGCGCTCGCCAAGAAATTCTTCATCTCTATCAAGACCTGCCAGAACTTCTGTCAGATCATTTTGCTCTACCTTAAGGTCTTCAATCTTCTTTGAATTTTCTTCAAGCATTTCTTTTGTTTTCTTTGTGGGTTTCTTCTTAAAGTCGGTTTTTACTTCCTGTTCATCATTTTCCATACTAAGGCCCATAATATACTCCTTATTAATGCCACCAATGATCAGCTGTTACAGTCAGTCCTTAATAAATTATCGACTTAACAATAATATTTTATCTTATTTTTCGGCAAAAAACAAGGTGTACACGAAATGGGTAATATTCGTGACACCTTGAATTATCTGGGTTTTAAAGAAAACAAATATGAAATTTTAGTTAAAATACTAAAGAAACTGTTTCTCCGGGCTTTACTTCTATATGTTTCTTATCAACTTCAAGCCACACGCTTATTGCATTTGGATTGTATGCAAAATCTCCGGAAACAGCCACCTGTACTCTGCTGGCAGCATCTATATAATCGACAATATCTATATTGGTTGCATACCAGATGTCGTCATGACCGGCCATTTCTTTGGCAAATCTCTCGATTACGTTCCAGTTATCATCTCGCTCAAACTCATAGCTGTGTCCCCATACATAGAAAATATAGGTGTACTGAGTCTTCTTAAGATTTGAAAACTCATCGCAGAACTTAAACAGTTCTGCATCTGAATGATGACAGGTTGGATTCCATTTTAAGAAATCCTCCGGCATATAGAATGCGTGGGTAGAGTTCACGGTTCTTGCATGAACAATTCCACAGTTTCTGAAAATATCGACAACCTGATCGTCAAATGAGCCGTTTGGATATGCCATGCCTCTAACAGTCTTCCCCATAACTGATTCAAGAATGCGCCTATCCTCTATTACCTGCTGAACAATCTGCTCCTTTGGGCATCTTGCAATTGTTGGATGCGAGTACGTGTGGCAAGCAACTTCATGCCCTTTATACAGCTCTTTATACTCTGAGATTGGTATCCTCTCTTCGTAATCCACCTTGATAGAATTGTTCTCAAGCCCCGAATTAACATTGAAAGTTCCCTTTAAGCCATACTTGTTAAAGAGCTCAACAAGTCTGCGATCAGCAATTTTGCCATCATCATAGCTTAAGGTTAAAACCTTGTGCTTCCCCTCAGGAAATGTCGTGTAAATGTTCTTAAGCTTTTTTTCCATACCTTCATACCCTCTTTTAAGCTATTATTCTTGTCACAACTTCTTAGTAAGCTCTTCATGCGCCATTTTGATCTTGTCCTGATCAAGTATCTGTCCCCACTTGTATGGCGTATTCTGATATACGTAGTAGTTCAGCCAGTTTGTATAAAGATTGTTGGCGTGGCTTCTCCAAAGAAGATCCGGCTTGTTCTCAGGATTGTCATCGGGATAATAATTCTCCGGAATATGAATATCAAGTCCCTTTGAAAGATCTCTTTTATACTCTGAATCAAGAGTCAGCCTGTCATATTCAGCATGTCCCATTACAAAGATCTGGCTTCCGGATTTATTCATGCAAAGGGATATGCCTGCTTTCTCAGATTCTGCAAGAACAACAAGGTCTTTGCACGCACGTATCTCATCCGTAGGAGTCTGAGTATGTCTTGAATGAGGCATATAAAAAGCATCATCAAATCCACGTACAAGCGGCACTTTTCTATTCATAACTCTATGCTCGAATATTCCAAAAAGCTTTTCATCAAGCGGCTTTTTGTCTATTCCATAGTGATAAAAAAGACCTGCCTGAGCTCCCCAACAAATATGGAAAGTTGAAGTTACATTTGTCTTAGACCACTCAAATACCCTGCAGAGTTCATCCCAGTAATCGACCTCGTTAAAAGGCATCTGTTCAACCGGAGCACCTGTAATAATAAGTCCGTCAAATGTCTTATCTTTAAGTTCGTCGAAAGTATTATAAAATCTGTTCAGGTGGTTCGGCGATGTGTTGCTCGAATGGTGAGAACTCATCTGCATAAATGATACATCGATCTGCAGAGGTGTGTTGGACATGGACCTCAAAAGCTGCAGCTCAGTATCTTCCTTAAGTGGCATAAGATTAAGGATGCAGATTTCAAGAGATCTGATATCCTGATGCAACGCCCTGTTTTCATCAACTGCAAATATATTTTCCCGCTCAAGTATTTCTCTTGCAGGGAGATCGTTCTGTATTTTAATTGGCATGTCTATTCTCCCAAAACGTTAATATTTTGAATATGCATAATGTGTTTTCTAAGTATCACTTCAGCATTTCAAGGAATTCTGCTTCGTTTATAACTCTGATTCCAAGTTCGTTCGCCTTTGTTAGCTTACTGCCTGCAGCTTCACCTGCAAGGACAAGACTTGTCTTTTTTGATACGCTTCCGGAAGCCTTTCCTCCGTTCTTCGATATTAGCTCCTCCGCTTCTTTTCTACCAAGGGTTGGAAGCGTTCCGGTAACAACTATAGTCAATCCCTCGAGTTTATTCGAAGAATCCTCATCCTTTATAACAGTCATATTAAGGCCAAGCATTTCCATTTCCTTAAGTATTTCAAGGTTGTGAGGCTCATGGAAAAACTCATAGAGGTCAGAGGCGGTTGTTTCTCCTATATCAGGAATCTGCAAAAATCCATCTTTTGTAACTTTTGTAAGTTCCATTAGGTTATCAAAATGCTTCATGATCTCTCTTGCAGTGGATTTACCAACATTTCTGATGGCAAGACCTGTAAGAAGTCTTATAGGATCATTATTCTTGGAGTTCTCTATTTCATTAAGGAGTTTATCAGTATTCTTCTCCTTGCCGATAATTCCTTTTTCTATAAGCTCATCTCTATGTTCGCTGAGATGATAAATATCCGCGTAGTTATCAAGATATCCATCATGAACAAGGGCATCCACGAGTGTTTCGCCAAGTCCCATGATATTCATGGCATCTCTGCTGGTAAAATACGAAATAGTTCTGCTAACCTGCGCATGACATGTTGGATTAATGCATCTGATGTCAGCTGTATCATCATCACGAACAAGTACACTTCCGCAAACCGGGCAATGATCAGGAGCTTTGTAAACAACTTCCGGGGCCTTGACGCATCCATTAAGCTTAGGTATGATCTCTCCGCTCTTAAAAAGCTTATATTCACCGCCAACACCTATCTGCATTTCATTTATATAGTCCTGATTGTGAAGCGTTGCTCTTGAAACACTGGTACCGCAAAGTCTTGCGGGCTTACCTGTTTCTCTGTCATGGAAGCTACCGGTAAATGTAAGTTTTCCGGTTCTGCCCACATCAACAAAAATCTCATCCATTACGACAATTCGTTCTTCCGGCGGATACTTATAAGCTATATGTCCGCTGGAATACTTGGATCCTGCAGGAAAATCATTTCTCCAGGAGGTATGATCAACCTTTATTACTGCTCCGTCGAGGTCAAAAGAAAGATTCTCACGCATATTGCCGATTTCATCAATCGCTGCTATAACTTCCTCTGCGGTCTTGCAGGCTCTGTGAATAACAACAGGAACGCCGGCTTTTTCAAGCATTTCAAGGCCCTTGCAGTGAGATTCCATTATTTCAGAAGGACCATCCTGAATGTTAAAGATAAACATCTTAAGCCCACGGCTCTTGGTAATTGCAGGATCAAGCTGTCTTAAGGTTCCTGCAGCAAGATTTCTTGGATTGGCAGCAGTCTTTTTTCCAAGCTTCTCCTGCTCTTCATTAAACTTATCGAAATCTTCATGAGACATGTAAACTTCGCCGCGAAGCTCCAAATAATCGTAAGGAAGATCAATTACTCTTTTGACATCAGGGATAACAAGCGCATTAGCTGTTACATCCTCACCAATAAGCCCATCTCCTCTTGTTTCTGCAAGATCAAGATGAAGCTTACCATCATCCTGCCTGCTGTATCTCAACGTCATGGAAAGACCGTCTATTTTAACTTCTGCAGAGAAAAGAGCTTCCGGATGAATCGCATGAACCTTATCCACCCACTCTTTTACCGCTTCTTTTGTAAATACATCCTCAATTGAGAGCATGGGAACGTTGTGTGTGATCTTAACTCCAGCCTCTCTCTTTGCTATGCCACCAATTATCTTACTCGGAGAATCGGGCATAACAAAATCAGGATTATCCCTTTCAATCTCTTTAAGACGCAGCATAAGCTGATCGTACTCAAAATCTGAAATCTCAGGTTCATCCTGATTGTAATATAAGTCCATATGATGCTTAATTGTTTTCACAAGCTCATCATATTCTTTTTTGATCAAATTCTTATCTGACTCCATTTAACTCCCCAACCATATATTTTACTAATAGGACTATTATACCCCATAAGCAGGATTCTTGTATGTCTTTTTTCCACTATTTCTTGATATTACAGGCTTTATAGAGCCTATCGATTTCTTCATTCTTAAGCTCCACATATTTACCGGGCTTAAGATTATAATTGCTTAATTTCACGGTCATGACACGTATGCGTTTTAACTTCTTAACTTTGTAGCCCAGAGCTTCGCACATTCGTCTGATCTGCCTGTTAAGTCCCTGTGTGAGGATGATGTTAAAAGAATCCGGTCCTGTCTTTTTGATCTTACAACCTCTTGTAATCCTGTCAAGCTCCGGAAGATATACTCCGTTTGCCATTCGATTTAAAAAATCTCCTGAAATCTTCCCGTCCACCATTACTTCATACTCTTTTTCATGCTTGTTGGCACTCTTCATCATCGCATTGATTAGATTACCATCATTAGACAAAATCAGTAGTCCCTCAGAGTCTTTATCAAGTCTTCCCGCATAGGTTACTCTCTGTGGATACTTAATCTCTTCAATGACAGTTTTCTCTGCGTGAGCATCTTTTTCCGTGCATACGACGCCTACAGGCTTATAGTAAGCAAGCACTACGGTTTCAGTCTTAGGAGTTATCTTCTTACCATTAACTTCGACTATATCACCATCTGTAACCTGCATGCCAAAAGAAGCTTTTTCTCCGTTAACAGAAACTCTTCCTGCATCTATTATCTTGTCAGCCTCGCGCCTGGAACATATTCCGCACGAAGCAATGTACTGGTTCAAACGCATTCGATATCACCTTATATCCTTAGAAAAAGAACGGTTCAGAATTATCCAAACCGTTCCATAAACTCAATTTCAATTTAATCTCAAACGCTCGCAAGCTTATACAGAGCGTTCTCTTTGATAAGGCAGTTGTAATTCTCCTTGTAATGAGCAATTACATTCTGATTAGTTGCCTGGAAATGACCAAATTCATAAGCCATTGTGAAAAGAGCTGCAAAAGCCTTAGGATCCTCATTGTTCCTCTTAAGATCAAGATAGAATAATCCGTCAGCCTCATTCTTATACAATGCACTTTCTACCTTAAGGTCCTTGGGCGCCTTGTCGCAGAATGAAATAACAGTTCTGATATCACCAAATGTAAATACATATTCGTGGAACTTGAGTCTGTTCTGATCTCTTTTTTCGATTTCCTCAGGTGTAAGCGCTCTCTTGGCACCATTGGCGATGAGTGAAGCTTTCTTCTCGTTCTTGTCATGAGTTTCACCAACATTGACAGGAATCTTATCGCTCTTATCTGCCTGGTTATTATCCTCAATTATATTCTTAACAGAGCTTGTGAGCTGCTTAAGACTCTTGAGATATTCATTAAGTCTGTTAATGCGCTCTTCATCCACAGAATCTCCAATATCTTCAAGAACATTCTTAGGAATCTTGATTCCGGCCTTATCAGTGAGGTTCTTAAGAATCTCGCCAAATGAAGCTGAGGCATTTTCTGAAAGAGTAAGTGAAATCGAATGATCAGGAAGTACAGTTATCTGCATTGGCATGAATGAACCGGTTGGCTTATAATCAACCTCTTCCTCAGCTTTTCTCATAACATCATGCAAAAAATCCATCGCTTCCTTTTTCTTCTCAAAAAGGTCCTCGAGCTTGATTCCCTGCTCGTCCATATCATCTTCAGTAATGATACATGTTACTGTATCCTTATTTATTCTCTTGAACTCCATTAAAAGATTTATCCTTTCAAAAAACAAAACGGCTAATGAATCAAAACCTATTTTACAACATTTAACAAATTCTTGGAAGTCCCTCTCCGTACATCAGACCAATAGTGCGTTTGCCTCCAATTTTAGTACAAAGTACCACACTATTATTATCGTCTGAAACCTCCGATTTGATAACATGACCAATAAGCGCAGCATCCTGCCCATACTTTGATTCTTTTATAAGTAAAAGAGCTTTTTCTGCATCATCTTTGTGAACAGAAAGAACCATTTTCCCTTCATTTCCCATGTACATAGGGTCAAGACCAAGTATTCCACAAAAATCCTTTACAGAATTTGAAACAGGAAGCTTATCTTCAAAGAGTTCAATTCTGCACTTAGAAGCTGAGCTAAACTCATTAAGGACAGTTCCCAGTCCGCCTCGTGTAACATCTCTCATTGCATGAACTCTGATATTATTATCGAGAAGCTTTTCAACCATCTCACGAAGAGGCGCATTATCAGAAACTATGCTGGATTCAATTCCCATTCTGCATCCAAGGATTGCTGCATGATGATCGCCAAGATTTCCCGAAACAATTATCTGATCTTCATCCTGAAGCTTAAAAGGTCCAGGGACATCAAGTTTTTCATCAATAAAACCAACGCCAGAAGTATTGATGATAAGTCCGGGTTCGCCGCCTTTATTCTCAATTACTTTTGTATCGCCTGTTACTATATTAACGCCGGCTTCCCTTGCAGTCTCCGCCATTGATGCAATAACTTTATCAAGGACATCAATATCAAGGCCTTCTTCAAGGATGCATCCGCATGTGAGATACATAGGGCGGGCTCCACTCATCAGAAGGTCATTTATAGTACCGCACACAGACAGCCTTCCGATGTCTCCTCCAGGGAAAAGAATAGGTGTTACAACGAAACTATCTGTTGTAACAGCAAGCTTTCCATTTCCGGGAACAACAGCTGAGTCCTCAAGCCTGTCCAAATATTCATTTTTAAAATGCTTTGCAAAAACTACTGCAATAAGCTTAGAAGTGGATTCGCCGCCACTTCCATGAGCCATAGTGATCTTCATTATAAAACCTCTGCCAAGTAGTATCTTTATCTATAAATATCTTTATCTATTAATATCTTTATCTATAAATGTCTCTATCTATAAATTTCTTAAGCTATAAATGTCTTTTTTATATGATCGTAAATAAATCATGTATCTTATCTTCTGCCGGAAACAAAATAGTTGTAACAGCTTCCCTCAGTTGATACCATACATGCTCCATGAGCATTGTCAGGAGTACATACCTTTCCAAATAATGGGCACTCATAAGGCTTTACTTTACCCACAAGAACGCTAGCACAGCTGCATCCGGGTGGCATATGATCTTCGTCAAGTCCTATACTGCCTGCATCATATTCAATATACTCATCCCTGAGGACCATTCCTGATCTGGGAATTTTGCCCATTCCGCGCCAGGAAGAATCTGACTGGATGAAATATTTATCTATTATCTTTTTAGCCTTAGTATTACCTTCTTCTGTAACAACTGACTTGTAGAAATTTCTTATTCCGCTCTTGCCTTTCATTGAGACAAGCGAATATATAGTCAAAAGAAGCTGTTCACCTTCAAAACCTGATACAGCAAAAGGGATTCCCAGCTCATTTGAAAGTTCTTCAAAAATCCTACTACCTGTTACAGCAGCAACATGTCCCGGTGCGATAAATCCATCTATTCCGCTTCCATTATTGACTACCCATCTTATTACTTCAGGCATAGTCTTAAGAGATGTCAAAAGCTTAAGATTATGGATATTCTCTTCAATTGCCTTCTCAAGCACCATTGCGTATACAGGAGTTGTTGTTTCAAAACCAATTGCCGCAAAAACAAAGGTCTTTGAAGTATCTGCTTTTGCAAGGGTAATCGCTTCCATAGGCGAATAGACCATGCGGACATGCGCCCCGTCTGCTTTAGCATCTGCAAGAGATTTAGTGGTTCCCTTAACTCTTATAAGATCACCAAAAGTTAGAACCACTGTGTTATCCATCATCGACAGTTCAACAAGCTTATCAATAACAGCTGTTACAGTTACACAAACAGGACAGCCTGGGCCTGAAATAAGCTTAATCTTGGGTGAAAGCATCGAAGGAATGCCATTCTCAGATATTGCAGCTGTATGAGTTCCGCAAACCTCCATGATATTAACTTCTTCGCCATCATATTCACTTAAAGCCTTAATTATCTGTTTAAGATCTGAGTTTGCCATTAAATAGTAAGCCCCTCTATCTCTCGATATAGTTCATCCATTTCTTTTGCCAGGTCACTATCCATAGTCTGAATGATAAGACCTGCATGAACAAGCACCTTATCTCCTACTTTAACATCAACAAGACCTGCCTCGGCATTTACAATATTGCCGTTGAAGTCAACTCTTGCCTTTGTTCCTTCAATTTCTATTACAGTTCCGGGTATTGCTACGCACATAATTTTATCCTTTATTATCCTTTAAAAGTCCAAAATACGCCTGTCCTACGGAAATTCCAGCATCTCCTGCAGGCACGTATTCATTTGTATATACCAAAAATCCAGCTGCGCTTAATCTTTCATAAGTAAGCTTAAGAAGTAGTCTGTTTCCAAACACGCCTCCTGACAGGCAAACCCTGTTTTCACCTTTTTCGCCTCTTACTATATCACAAATGCGCACAATTGCATCTGTTAAAGATGCATGAAATATAAATGCCAGTTCTTCTTTAGTATAGATGTTTTGCTCTTTAGCTTCCTGAATTCGTTTAAAAAGACTTAGCTGGTCAAGGATATATGAGCCATTATCTTTGATTAAATCTATTTCAAAATCCTTAAAAGCTGCACTATCTGAATCAATATATTCCTGTGAAATCTCATCATTTGTATCAGTAGATTCATTTGAGTCGCTTACTCTCGAAGCAAACTCCCAGGCGGCTTTTTCAAGGGCTATAGCACATTCTCCTTCAAAAGAGTTTTCGTGCTTAATATCAAGAAGTGAAGATACTGCGTCAAAAAGTCTCCCTACACTTGAAGTCTCATAAGTTCCAATATTATTTAAAAGCGCTGCCTTAACAATAGGATTAACAGAAACTGAATCCTGTTCCAAAGCATATTCATAGCATTGTCTTACCTGATCTGCTTTTTTAGGCGCATTATCTCCGCCGCATAGCTTCACATAAGACAAATGTCCCAAGCGGTCATATTCATCATCTTGACAAAATAAAACCTCCCCGCCCCAAATCTTACCATCAGTACCGTATCCCGTACCATCAAATGCGATTCCAATACAGGATTTAAGGCCTTTTTCAGCCATTACCGAAAGAATATGCGCATGATGATGTTGAACCTCTAAAAGAGGAATATTTTGCTTTTCTGCTATCTTTTGAGCAAGCACTCTGCTCTCGTAACTGGGATGAAGATCGCATACAACCTTCTCAGGCGCAAAGTCAAAGATTCTTTCAAATTCATTAAGTAGCTTCTGTGAGTTCTGAGCGGTCTCAAAATCCTTAAGATCACCAATGTAAGGTGACGCTATAACTCTGCTCTTTTTGGCAAAAGAAAATGTATTCTTGAGGTCACCTCCAATTGCAAGAACAGCTCCTGAATGCTCAAAAGAATCATTTAATAAAAGAGGTAAAGGTGCATAGCCTCTGGATCTTCTGTTAAAGCTTACATGATCTGTGCCGTTTGATAATCCGGTTACAAAAACAACCGAATCATCTTGAGGGATATTTATCTTTCTGTCATGATATAGAACTGCATCAATCATGCAGTCTTTTAATTCTTCATTAGATGATTCATCCAAATATGTTCTTCCGAATCGCTTAATAAAAACATCGTCGTCGATAATGATCGGCTCATCAGATATATTGGCGCTTGTGACAATAAGTGGCCCTGCGCCATCACATAAAAGCCTGTGTATTCCTGCTGATGGCAAAAATGCTCCTATATAACGGCTATCTTTGCAGACTTCATAAGGGAAGTCCTTTATTTTTTTCAAAAGAACTATCGGCCTTGCTGAACTTTTTAAAAGTTCCTCTTCAGTAGTACTTACTTTACAATACTTTTTTACTTCATCTATATTTGAAAACATTACAGCAAAAGGCTTATTCTCCCTGCCTTTGAGCTGTCTTATTTTAATTGCAACTTCATTATTTGGCATTCCGATTATCTGATATCCCGAAACACCTTTCAAACCTAACACCTTGCTGCTTTTCAGAAGTTCTATAGCGATGTCTGCTGCATTATCAATTATCGCATTATTCTTCGCTATCTCTGGCTTAATACCAATATTCTCATGCAAATCGTTATTATTTCTCAGATCATTTTTTATATCTTCAAAAGTCAACAGTTTATACTGCGGCCCACAGTCATGGCAGGAAATAGTCTGAGCGTGAGTTCTGCGCCCATTTTTATATTCAACTGAGCATTTAGGGCACATTTTAAACGGCTCCATAGTAGTAGTATCTCTGTCGTATGGAAGTTTATTTAAAATACTGATTCTTGGGCCACAACCTGCGCAGCTTATTAAAGGCTATCTATATCTTC
>JAEEGL010382731.1_pt1 | contig 14802 bp, 12 predicted proteins | sample 9134231 | NCBI WGS metagenome assembly JAEEGL01 (sample SAMN16246548, study PRJNA631951) | gut metagenome | biome: gut microbiome; feature: rumen; material: fiber-attached | host: Bos | place: Iran: Karaj | collected 2018-10 | reverse complement strand
ATGACCAGCGCGCTGGTCAGAGCGGATACGAGAGTCTTCTTCATAGAAACTCCTCCTTCAAAATATAAAAAATATGGATTCGGCGGCCGAATCTTTCGGAGGGTTTCCGGTGAGTGTCCACGTTTCCTCAAGGGTTTCCCCCGCCCAAAAATCCGGCTACCGCTAATCTAGCACAAACGAAACCTTTTTGCAAGCGTTTTTTCGATTTTTTTCCATATTTTTACCATTTTTCCACAAAAAAAGCCCCGGCCGAAGCCGGGGCTTTTTTGTTGACAAGGATATCAGAAGTGGAAGTTGAGCTCCGTCCAAACCGCATGAACCTTGTTGCTCGTGAAGATCTCCTTACCAGAGTAGTACTGGACCTTACCGAGGACGTTCTTGAACGGCGTCCAGGAAACGCCGATCTCCCAGCCTTTCTCACCGCCGTTCTGCGGACCGAACTCTTTCGCGGTCGGATGAATGGTGGAGAAGTCACCGAGGTGACGATAAGCGAGGAAAGCGCCCCAGGAACCTTTGTCCGAAGCCTTCGCGCCCTTGTAGTTGAGCTGGAACGCATAGGACTGCTTATGCTTGTTCTCGTCGAAGACGCCCTTCAGGCTGTTCGCACGAGCATAAGCGGCGGTCAGGTTCAGGTTCTTGTCGAACTTGTAGCCGAGACCGATTTCCCAGATATTGACGTTGTTCTTACCGGCGCTGATGATGTTATTGAACGCCGCCTTGTTGGACAGGTGATGATAGCCAACGCCCCAGGTGAAGCGCTTCGCACGATCATTGTAGATTTCAATGCCCTGATAGCTGGCCGTGCGGGTGTCATTCGCGACGAGATTCATCGTCGAACCCGGCATACCGTTGCCCTCGCCGTTGCCGCCGCGGGTGAACGCGCCGTAGCCATTCATGTCATAGCGGGCAATCGCCAGGCTGACCTTGACGTCCTTGCCGAAGACAACCTTACCACCGGCCATGCGGTCATCGAGGATCATACCATAGTCGGCCTGGGTCTTGTTGGGGAACTTACCAAGATAGATCTTGGTGTTGCCATACGTACCTTCGACATAGATACGATCGACCGTGACGCTGTTGATGTTCGCGGCATCGTTCATCTCGGTGTTGCTGTTGTAGTCGATACGAGCCTTGCCGACCCAGTGCTTGTTGATGGTCGCCTGGGGCTCGAGCCGGAACAGCAGGCCGTTGACCTTCTGGTTGTGGCCACGGGTGTTGTTCTCGCTGCGGCTGATGTAACGATAGCGGACCTTGCCCTTCCAGATGACGTTGTCAACCTTCTTCTCGAGAGCGGCGACGCGGACGCCGAGGTTCTTGAGCTCATCGGCGAACTCAGCGGCCAGCTTGTCGATCATGGCCTTGTCAGCGCCGGAGACGTTGTTCTTCGCCATGGCGCGGGCAACCATCTGAGCCATCTCATAGCGGGTGATTTCCTGGTCGCCACGGTAGGTGCCGTCACCGTAACCTTCGATGACGCCGTCAGCCGCCAGCTGAGCAACCGCGTCATAGGCCCAATGATCGGCCGGGACGTCCTCAAACGGGTTGGCGGCCGCAAACGTGGTGGAAGCGGCGCCAATGACCAGCGCGCTGGTCAGAGCGGATACGAGAGTCTTCTTCATAACAGAAACTCCTCCTTCAAAATAAAGAAAATATGGATTCGGCGGCCGAATCGGTCTCGGAGGTGTTTCCCGTGAGTGTCCACGTTTCCTCATGAGTCTCCCTCGCCCACAAATCCGGCTTTGTTTAATCTATCACAAACGGAATCATAATGCAAGTCTTTTTTATGTTTTTCCATTTTTTGTTTATAATAAATTGCAAGAAAAAAAATATCGAGACATTTTGCGGCATTTGATGTATAATGTAGGAAATCATTCGTTAATATTGTGGATGGTCCCGAAGGAAGGGACTTCTCTGTCCTAAAGGAGGAAATGACTTATGGAAATCAACAGCAACGCTGCCTCGATTCGGCAGAATACGACACAGGCGCTCCTCAGCGCGCAGAACCAGCAACGGGCGCAGGGAACGGAAAAGAACGAAGGACAGGCTGCCCCGCAGTCAGGACTCAATGCGCCACCCTACGCGGTGAACCTGGCGACACAGGGTACCGGTGACACCAAAGGGCTTTCTCTTGACGAGATCTCGAAGCTCCAGGACGACGTTTCCAGGAGTCAGCAGCTCATGATCAGCCAGCTCACGGAAATCAACGCCAAACTCCAGGGCTATCAGGCGCAAGGCGTCGGCAAGCTGAATTTCGACGGGCTGAACATCGACACGAGCAAGTTTGTTCTGCCGTCGGTGGCGACGACGCCGGAGGAAGCCAAGCAGGCCATCGGCGAAGGCGGCGACTGGTCGGTGGACGCGGTGGCCGGACGCATCATGGATATGGCGACCTCTATCGCCGGCGGCGACGAGAAGAAGCTGGAGCAGATGCGCACGGCGGTGCAGAAGGGCTTCGAGCAGGCCGGCGCGGCGTTCAACAAGGTCTATGGCACGCAGGATATGCCGCAGATCACAAAGGACACGCAGGACGAGGTCATGAAGCGTTTCGACAGCGTGAAGGCAAGCTACCAGCAGGCCGCCAGCGGCACAACGCAGACCGGCAACGAGCAGCTTGTGAACGCAGCGAAGGAAGTCATGTAAAAACAAAGGCCAAACGAAAAAGCAGGAGTCTCGCGGGTTGGAGGCTCCTGCTTTTTTGTTTCCGTTCGGAATCAATTGGACTTCATTTATCAACCAGGCGGCGGCGCATGCGCTCGGCGTTGGCCTGGGCGCTGAGGTTGCGGTCGAAGCTGCGGACAGCGGCCTCCTGTTCGGCGCTGCTCCTGACGGCGAGGATTTCCACCCGGTCGCCAAGGATTCGCTTGACCTGTTGCAGTACAAGGTTCAGCCGCGGTCCGTCAGAGACCATCACATAGGACTCGGCAAAGTCGCTGTGAGCGGCGTTGACCAGAGCTCCGACGGACGGGACATCGTCGCCGCCGCCGAGGGCGATGAGATTGGCGCCGCATTTCTGCAATCGCTCGGCGTGCTTCTCATCCCGGGCGACAGCCAGAAGGGCTACCGGCATCAGCGAAGAGTGAGCCAGTATCATGGCGTGGGGCTCTGCCATGTTATTGAGGCGCATTTCCGTCAGCGCCCCCAGGCCGATGACCTGCTCCAATACCGCGCCGGGATGGGCCGTATGGAGATGGATGACGAGGCTCCCCCGCCGCCGCTCCACCACGACGAAGCTGGCCGTCTCCTGCAGATGGCGTTCCACTTCATCGGCCTCCGCCTTGGCCGTCGCCACATGGAAGGTCAGACAGTAGGGATGAACCACGTCCTGCCGGGGGTCGGGAAGCCCCAGACGCTGTCCCTCCGTGCCGACGGAGAAGTTCAGCACCGGAGAGACGAAATTCCCATTCAGCCCCTTTTGGCAGCCGTTCAGGAAGACCAGCATGATCTCCTCGCCCACGTCCCGCGACGCGCCTTCCTCCATCGGGCGTTCCCCGGCGGCGATGGCGGCGGCCAGTATCTCCGAGATGGCGAGATTCGCCCGCACCGCCTGATACGCGCCCTTCGCCACAGCCCGGGCCGCTTTGACGATGGGTCGCTCCGGTTCTTCCGGCAAGACCCGCTGCGCATAGAGGATACCGTACTGGAACGCCTTGCCGAACTCCGACGAAGTGGCGTTGAACTTCCCCAGCAGGCCCTTGGCCAGACCGCGGAATATCTGGGACAGGACAACGCCGGCGTTGCCCCGGGCACCAAGGATTGCCGCCGAAGCCACCCGGCGGGCCAGGCCGCCGATGCTGTCGTCCTTCGTTTCCGCCAGCGGCATGACCGCCGCGCCCATCGTCCGCAGGATGTCCGTACCGGGCCGCCCGTCATGACCCGGGCACAGCGTCCGGTCAAGCTGGTTGATGGTCTCGTATTCGAGCAGGAATTCGCTGTAGGCGCCGGTCACCATGCGCTTGAAGTCGCTGCCCGTGATGACCTCGCGATTCTCCGTCCGTTTCGTTTCCATAAAAACACCTCCTTGGGCGGCCTGATCCCTTTCCTGCCGCCATCCATATAACAAGCCAGAGCCCATTCACATGAAGCAAAAAGAGCGCCGGGAGGCCGGTGCTCTTCGGCAAGGGGCGGTGAAAGCGCCTTCCCTTCAAGGCGCCAGCGGCGGGTTTTCGATGAGCTTGGTGAATTCGGCGGCGGGCAGAGGCTTGGAATAATAGAAGCCCTGAATATTATCGCAGCCGGCCGTCCGCAGGAAATCCAGCTGGAACTTCGTCTCAACGCCCTCGGCTATCGTCATCATGCCGAGGTTCTGGGCGATGCGGATGACGCCGAGAAGGATGGCGGCCGCCCGGGACGAGGTCTCCAGATCGTCAATGAATTTCATGTCGATCTTCAGAATGTCAAGCGGAATATCCTTCAGCATATTGAGCGAGGAGTACCCGCTGCCGAAGTCGTCAATGAGGATCTTGAAACCCGCTTTCTGCAGAGCGCGGGTAGCGGTGATGAGCTGCTGCGGATTGTCCATGTAGGTGGACTCCGTGATCTCCAGCCGGAGCAGCGAAGAAGAAATATCGTATTTCCGGAGGAGTTCGAGGAGGTCGTTCACCAGCCCCGGGTTGAAGAGATTCGCCCGGGAGACGTTGACGGAGATGGGGATCGGCGGGAGCTTCTGCTTCTTGCGGCCGGCGATATAGCGGCAGGCCAGCTCCCACATGTAGTGGTCGAGGTTCGTGATGAACCGGTTTTTCTCGAAGAGGGGAATGAACTGCCCCGGCGCGATGAGGCCGCCGTTATGGTTCCAGCGGACCAGCGCCTCGCCGCTGACCGGCTTGTTGAAATTCAGGCTGTAAATCGGCTGCAGATAGAGCAGGAAATCGCCATGCTCCAGCGCCTGGTGCATATCGTTCAGGATCTGTTGCTCTGCCAGCATCTCCTGGCGCATGCTCTCGTCATAGTAAGCGTACCGCTGGATATAGTTGGACTTGACGCTGGTCAGAGCGATCTTGGCCCGGTCGCACATCTGGGCGACGTCGAGGTCCGGCTCGTTGACCGCATAGATGCCGTTATGGATCGTCAGATTATAGTGCAGGCCGAAGATATCGGAAAGGCCGGATTCCTGGCGCAGCAAGCGGTGAAGGTCAAAGGTCGGCTCGGCTACGCAGAAGGCAAAGGAATCCGATCCCAGCCGTCCGAAGGTGCCCCGGCCCAGGATATCCTCCCGGAGGCGCCCCGCCAGATGAATCAGGATATTGTCGCCGACCTTGGTGCCAAAAAGGTCGTTGATGACCTTGAAGCGATCGATGTTGAATACGGTGAGCAGGAATTTCTCCCCCGGCCGCTCGTCCAACATCTGCCGGGTGAGGTTCAGGAAGGCGCCGCGGTTCGGGATGCCCGTCAGTTTATCAATGGCGCCCTCGCTGATGGCCAGGCGCGCTGACGATACGCCGTTGGCGCTCTCGTCCACCGGCACGGTGAGAACGCAGAAAATCGCCTGATCCGGCGACTTGGCGAAGAAATTCGCGTAAACGGCCACGGGATGGATGGAGCCGTCTTTCTTCTGGATGCGAAGGTTCTGACTGAAGGGCTGCCGGTCGGCAGCGAGGCCCTCCATCGCCTGTTGGAAGGAGAGCGCGTCATCGACATGAATCGTGCGCTGGAGCGCCGACTCCTCCTCCAGGAGCGCCTGGTACTCCTTTCTCGAATAGCCGCACAACCGGGCATAGCTGTCGTTGAAATAAATCATCCGCAGCTTCTGGTCGTTAATCAGTTCGTAAACGGTGATACCGGTATCAAGCGATTGGCTCTGCCGGTACATCTGCTCGCCGAAGCTATCCGGCCCCGCGGCGGCCTGTGTCCGCGGAATCTGCAACAGGTTGGCGACACGCTGGCGCAACAGCGGAGAATGGTAAGGCTTGGAAGCGAACTCGGTTGCTCCGAGCTTCAGCGCCCGAACGTGAAGGTCGAGCTCCGTTGCCGCTGACATCACCAGTACCGGCGTATCCGTGAGATACGGGGAAAGACGCATCCGCGTCAGGACCTCAAGCCCGTCCATCTTCGGCATCACGACGTCGAGAAGCACCAGCGCCGTATCCGGGTTGCGCTGCAGGAACGCCAGCGCCTCGACTCCGTCAGCCGCCTCAAAAGTGTTCGTATAATCGTGCAGGATTCCGTGCAGCAACGTACGGCTGGTCTCGTCATCGTCCACGATCAGGATTTTCTGCGATTTATCCATACCCACTCACCTCACATACCTCTTAGTTTATTTCGACAACAAAAGGAAAAATCCTTTTTTATCCGGTCTCAATCCTGATAAAAAGAATCGAATTATAGGAACAAAGTCGTATGCTTTAAAAATACAGATGCCATGATTCAATTCATCCTGAATGAGAATACACCGAGAGCACCTGCACGCGAAGGATTGAAATGCGGGCAGCATCGTCCTCTTCATTGGGGAAGAAAGTTAGGATTGTTTTTTGGATAAATAAAATATATAATAATTCTGAATAGTTGCCGCCTTATGGTCGTGGTCCCGCAAAAAACGGCCAGGCGGTATCAAACCATCATATCATTGGGAGATGATTCAATGAACAACCTGAAGGTATCTGTCAAGATCCTGATGCTGGTCGTCGTTGCCTTCATCGGAATGGCGGTCATCGGTCTCCGGGGCTGGTCGAGCCTCACGAAAGCCGGGACCGACATGGAAGTCATGTACAAGGAGAAGCTGCAGACCGTCAATCTGATTGGTGAGGAAGTCGATTCCATGCGCGTCATACAGGTGCGGACGTACCAGGCAATCGCCGACCCGCCACGGGCGCAGGAAGTCAAGAAAGGGCAGCAGAAATCCATCGAGAAATACGAAAAGACCTGGGCGGAACTCGAGAAACTCATCTCCAAGGTCCCGGCCCAGCAGGCTCTGGGTGCCGAAACCAAGGCGAACTGGGTGCGGTTCCGGGATTCCATGGTGAAGACCATGGCCATCGCCGAGAGCGGCAACTCAACGGGCGCTCTGGCAGAGTACAACGCTTCCGCCAAGAAAGAGACAGCCGATTTGCGGGACCGGCTCCATAAGCTCCTGGAAATGGCGGAGAAAAACGCCGCTGAGATCAACGCGCAGAACGATAAAGACAACGAAGCCGCCATCATGTCGATGACCGCGGCCACGGTCATTGCCATCGTCGTGCTGATCCTGCTTTCCGTCATGCTGATCAAAGCCATCCAGTCGCCGCTCAACGCCATGATCGACGGCTGCAACACGCTGAAGGACGGCGATTTCCGCCTGTCCGGTGAGCGCAGCACCCGCGGCGACGAATTCGGCGACGCCGAGCGCGCCCTTTACGATATGCGCGCCTCGGTCAATAAGTTCATGCGCCTGATTGCCGAGGACAGCGAGCAGATCGCGGCTTCGTCGGAAGAGCTGACCGCGAATTCCCTGGAGACGGCGAAGGCCGCGACCCAGGTCGCCGAGTCCGTAACCGCCGCCGCCGCTGTCGTAGACCGTCAGCAGGCCTCGGTGGACAACGGCAGCGAGAAGATCTCGCTGATCGCGACCTCCATTGATGAGATGAAGAACCAGGCCGAGCAGGCCGCCAACAACTCGGCCACCGCTTCGGAAGAAGCGGCCAACGGCGGCGGCGAGGTCGATTCCTCCGTCACTCAGATCAAGAACGTGGAACAGACCGTCCAGGCGACGGCCGAGCTCGTCGATAAGCTGGGCGAGCGTTCCAAGGAAATCGGCACCATCATCGACACCATATCCGGCATCGCCGGGCAGACGAACCTCCTGGCGCTGAACGCCGCCATCGAGGCCGCCCGGGCCGGCGAACACGGCCGCGGCTTCGCCGTCGTCGCCGAGGAAGTCCGCAAGCTGGCCGAGCAGTCCCGTGAGGCGGCCGAGCAGATTTCCAGCCTGATCGGAGCCATCCAGACCGATACCCACAGCGCCGTGACCTCCATGCAGGACGGCCGCACCGCTGTCGTCGAGGGCGCCCAGTCCGTTGACGGCCTGCGGAACACCTTCGACCGCATCAAAGACCTGGTCGATCAGGTTTCCGGCAAGGTGCAGACCATGACGGCCTCCGTCACCGGCGTCGCCCACGAAACGGAAGGCATTACCCAGGAAATGAACGATATCGACGCCGGCGCCAAGAAAGTCGCCGACGAGATGCAGTCCGTTTCCGCCGCCGCCGAGCAGCAGTCGGCCTCGGCCCAGGAAATCGCCTCGGCCAGCGACGCGCTGGCCAAGCTCGCCCAGAATATGCAAAACGAGCTCAAGAAGTACAAATACTGATCACATAAACGCGGGATACGTCCCGGAAGGCTCCCCGGAGAGCTTTCCGGGGCTTTCTTTTTCCCGTCCCCTCCCTTGCCAAACGGGAGCCGCACGGGTAAAATGGTAGAATCACATGACAGGAAGAAGGGAGCGCCCGGCTTTATGGACGATCTGCTTTCACTGGCGCGCTGCCGGCTCTGCCCCCGGCTTTGCGGCGTGGACCGGCTGACGGGGGCCGCCGGTTATTGCGGCGCCGGCGCACAAGTCCGCGTTGCACTGGCGACGCTGCACCCCTGGGAGGAGCCCTGTCTTGCCGGGACAAAGGGCGCGGGAACCGTCTTCTTCTCCCATTGCAGCCTGGGCTGCGTCTTCTGCCAGAACGCGGAAATATCCGGCAGGGGCAGTGGCATCGCCATTGACGAAGCACGCCTCGCCGCCATCTTCCTCGAGCAGCAGCAACGCGGCGCGGCAACACTGGACTTGGTGACGCCGACGCACTACGCGCCCCAGATTCTGCGGGCGCTGGCCGCGGCCAGGGGAAACGGTCTCGCCCTCCCGGTCGTCTGGAACTCCGGCGGCTACGAACGGGCCGAGGTAATCGGGCGGATTTCCGCCGCGGTGGACGTCTTCCTGCCCGACCTCAAGTACGTGGACGAAGACAGCGCCCGCCGCTACTCCGGCGCTGCGGATTACTTCCGCCACGCCGCCGGCGCCCTCCGGGCGATGGTACAGGCGAAGGGCGCCCCGCGTTTCGACGCGTCGGGCATCATGACGAGCGGTGTCCTGGTCCGCCATCTGGTACTGCCGGGACGGCGCCATGAAAGCATGCGTCTTTTGGACTGGCTTTGGGGGGAATTCGGCGAATCCGTCCATCTCTCGCTGATGAACCAGTACACGCCGCTCTATCGGGCGCGGGAATTCCCGGAAATCAACCGCCCCCTCACGACCTTCGAATACCGGTCCGTGGTGGATCACGCCCTTTCTCTCGGCATCCGCCGCTGCTATATCCAGGAAGGCCGGACCGCCTCGAAGGATTTCGTGCCGGTCTTTGACGGGCGCGGGGTAATCTGAACCCCGTCCTCACTTGAAAAATTTTGCTTTTTCCACTAAAATTAGTCTATCAAAATCTATGGAGTGAATTTCATTGAGCAATCTGGAAGTTGGCATCGTCGGCCTTCCGAACGTGGGCAAAAGCACGCTTTTCAACGCTATCACCAAAGCCGGGGCGCAGGCGGAGAACTTTCCCTTCTGCACCATCGAGCCGAACGTGGGGGTCGTTGACGTGCCGGATCCGCGGCTGGCCGTCCTGCATGAGATGTACCAGTCGAAGAAAACGACACCGGCCTCGGTGCGGTTCGTCGATATCGCGGGTCTGGTGAAGGGAGCCTCCAAAGGGGAGGGACTGGGCAACAAATTCCTTGAGCACATCCGGCAGGTGGACGCCATCGCCCATGTGGTCCGTTGCTTCGAGGACCCGAACGTCACCCACGTGGAGGGTTCCGTGGATCCGGTCCGGGACATCGGCATCATCACCACGGAACTTTGCCTGGCCGATCTCGAGGCGGTGGAAAAGCGCCGGGAAAAGCTGCTGCGGGTCGTGAAGAGCGGCAGCAAGGAAGCGAAGGCCGAAGCCGATATCCTCGAAAAGCTCCGGTCGGCGCTGGAAGATGCGCGGCCGGCCCGCGGCGCCGGTCTCTCCGAGGAGGAGCAGGCGCTGATCCGGGACATGAACCTCCTGACGATGAAGCCGGTTCTCTACGTCGCCAACGTAGCCGAGGAAGAAGCGGCCACGGCGGAGCAGGAGAACCCCTTCGTGAAAGCGGTCAGGGATTACGCGGCGCGGGAAAAAGCCCAGGTCGTCGCCATCTCCGCCCGGGTGGAGTCGGAAATCGCCGAGCTGCCGCCGGACGAAGCGAAGGAATTTCTGGAAACCCTCGGCCTCTCCGAGTCGGGCCTCGACCGGCTTATCAAGGCGGCCTTCGCCCTGCTGGGCCTGTTGACGTTCCTCACCGCCGGGCCCGACGAATGCCGCGCCTGGACCATCGTCCGCGGCACCACCGCGCCGAAGGCCGCCGGCAAGATCCATTCCGACATCGAGCGAGGCTTCATCCGGGCCGAAATCGTGAACTATGACGACCTGGTGGCGGCGGGCAGCACCGCGGCGGCCCGGGAGAAGGGCCAGGTGCGCCTCGAGGGCAAGGACTACGTAATGCAGGACGGCGACGTGACCTACTTCCGATTTAACGTCTGATGTTCATTCTTCATATTGTAATCCTGTAAAATCTGAGAGTTATCGTCTATGGGCGGTAACTCTTTTTCAATTTTAACCCCTACCTAACCCCTACCGAGATTTTTCCATTCAGTCCTTTGTTGTGCTTTCCTGTTTATTCATAGTCGCTTTCGTGTTCATCTAACTCATATAGAGCGTCTATGATGTCTTCAGCTAAATCGCTATCCCCTGGAACACCTTTAGTCCCATCTATATACGGAATTAGCTTATTAACAGCATAGTCATCTGGTGCATTATTGTCTTCATCGTAAATAGTCTGAAGATTATCTGTACCAAATACTTTACGCATTAGGTCTTTGTGTTTTTCCTCTAAAATCACGTTTCTCCCTCTTCCTTTGGGTAGATGTGTTCATTCAGTACTTTACCGTGCTTTCCAGTTTCTTTATATCCTCTTGTTTCAAAGTATCCAATACGTGGGTATAGGTGTTCGCAGTCTGCTGGATGTTGGAATGTCCAAGCAATCTTTGCATGACTCTTACATCAACATCATTTTCTGCCCCTCTCGTTGTGAAGGTATGCCGTAAGCAATGCGGATGGAGTCCTTTGACGCCAATTTTATCACAGATGGAGTAAAAGGTACGCCGCATATTGTTTGGGTCAAGCGGTCTGCCGAGTTGGGTGCAGAATACAAGGTCATCATCTTCGTAGGCTTCACCAGCTTTTTTCTTGCTTTCTTCCTGCCGTTCAAACACATCCGCCAGCACCTTTATAGCAACATCATTGAGGGGAATCGTGCGTTTGCCTGCTTCCGTCTTGGGGGCACCAAAGTATAACCGCCAACGTGAAGATGGGTCATCGGGGTCTTTCGCTTTGTAGAGTGAATGATTTACATTGAGCTTATCATTGGGAAAATCTATATCGCTCCACCGTAATGCTAATAGCTCACCTAACCTCATTCCTGTGCAGAGGTCAAAAATATACATGCTCCCCATATAGGTTTTCTTTGCTTGCTCAACGAATGCGTCTTGTTGTTCGGTTGTCAATACGTTGATTTGTGGTCGTTGTATCTTAGGGAGTTTAACCCTGTTGGCAGGATTCCTTACGATATATCCCGCATCCATCGCAGTTTCGAGTGCATTATGCAACAGTTTGTATATATCCTTTACGGAGGAAGGAGAGAGTCCTTTGTCTTGCAGACGGTTAACCATATCTTGAACATGGATTTGCTGTAATGATTTCAGCTTATAGTGTCCTATGATAGGGTTGATATGGTTATTGACCTTTACCGCATAATTATTATAGGTAGCAGGGCGCACATACTTTTTCTTATATTTCAGCATATACTGTTCAAGCCAATCGCTGATAGTTATTTCCGTGGGATTGGTGAGAATCCCTTTTTGAAGGCTATTCTGCAAGTCCGTCATTTTCTCAAAGGCTTCTTTCTTCGTCTTTCCATAGAGGGACTTTCGGACTTGCTTGCCATTCGTATCAATAAAGACAGTTACACGGGCTTCCCAAGTACCGTCTTTTCGCTTACGGATGGAGCCTTCGTTTTGTCCTCGCTTTTTTGCCATTCTGCTCATCCTCGCTTTCTACCTTGTCTAGCATTTTGGTGAATTTTTTGGCAATTTCGCTTGATTTTTGCTTGTTTACGTTCCAACCTGTTCTAATGCGGAGTGCTTTTCTGGAGTTTGCCGAAAAACTCATAACAGCGGCAAAGCCTATTCGCCGTATACCTTCTACAACTTTTGCTATGTCATCATATCCGTAGAAGTGAGCAGCTTCGATAGCGACATCTTCCGCTGTAGTATCTTTTTGGGAAAGAAAAGTTCCGCTTTTCGTCGTGGCTTTAACATATTCTGCGAGAGTGGTATTTAGTTCGCCAAATAATTCAATAAACTCACGCCGTTTTTGATTCTTTTCGCTGATGGATAACGCATAAAGAATATCAGACGTTGTAGATACAAGATAATCCCCTTCATCTTCTGCGACAGTTTCCATAGCATGAAGTAATTGATTGACACTTTCACGTTGAGAATAGTCGGGCGCGGTTTGAGTGGTTTTATCTGTTAATCCATATAGGTAATCGGTGGTACAACGATAGTAGTTTGCAAGGTCTATCAGTATTGCTGGGTCAGGTAGATGTTTACCACTCTCATAGTTGCTTAAAGCCTGCTTGGTAATACCGATTTCCTCAGCGACTTCCTTTTGCCCTAGGTCAGTTTTCGCTTTGCGGAGTTCCTTTAATCTTGTTGCTATCGTAGTGGCAAGGGCATCTTTATTCGTTTTTTCCATACTCCATTCAACTCCAATACTTTAATTTTTTCCCCGTTTTATCCAAAAGTAAAGTGGGTAAAACCTATTTTTCTGAAAATAAAGTTTTATCGTAATTTTACTTTTGTTATTGACAAGTATACATCATCTCTGTTATACTGTCAACAATAGATATGATTATTCCTAAAAACGGGAGTAATCAAATGATTTTATGATTGAACGAGGGTGGTTTATTCCTTGAATTTCGTACTCATACGCTTGATGTGTTCATCTATCTCCTCATCGGTTATGGTATCAGGAAAAGAATCTATTGACCTATCATTAGCAAAATCGTGTTGTATAGGTTTTTTCTCAAATTTCTTACGCAAGGCTACAAAATTTTCTGTGCTAAGTACATCTTTTTTGGTATCCATGTTTATACCTCCTGCTATTAGTTTATGAAAAAATTTGCACATACATATAAAACTATGAAAGGGGAATTTGATATGAATGCTTATTTCAACTGGGATGAAGTGCCGTTGGTACTCTTCGCAAAGGACTTGATGAAAATCTTGAGATTATCAAGAGGGAAAACCTATGAGTTAATGAACTCTGCAAATTTTCCGACACTTTCAGAGGGAAGGCGTCTGTTTGTCACAAAAGAAGCATTTCGGAAATGGCTGGACGGTAAACGCCGCCATATCAAAAGAACGCCAATCATATTAAGGACACCGATTATCCTTAAATAGGGAGAATTTTTGTATCTGATATAGTTACCACCATTCTCCTATATCCTACTTAACAGGACAGCCCTACTCGTTGCAGAGTAGGGCTGTTCGTTATGCTTATTCGTCTTTGTTATCTGGATTATTAGGGTCATTCCATCCATAAGGGTCATTATCCTCGTCATAAGCATAGCCGTGCTCTGCATCATACATCAGTTGTTCTTCCTCAGTCATTTCTGGTTCATGCATAGCAGCCTCAATAGCCTTGTCAGCTAAAAGAGCCAATTCATCCGCTGTTTTGGTATCCAGTGGAGTTTTTCCCGCATTTTGTTTTTCGATAATGTCCCATGCGGCATCCATCCATCTGACATATATGTGTTCAGGGGGAGTTCCTTCGCCTACCGCCTTTCTGAAATCGTCATATACATCTTTTCGTATGAGAAGATGATTTCCAGCACCTAGATACTGATACGCCCAGTTCTCGGGGAGTATATCATCGTAATTCCAAGCCTTTATAACAGGAACAGAGCGATAAAGACGGTCAAAATCTATGTCGCCCATATAATAGTTGCCATGAAAGATACTGCCGCCTGATGTGATAATCAATATCTTTCCAGGCTCGCCCATAGCACCATATTCAGCCATTAAGATAAATTGGGCATTTGTGAACGCTTTTTTCTTTAGGTCTTGATTTTTGATTTCCGTTATAATTCGTTCCATAGCGTACCCTCTTGTTTCAATCGTTCCATTCTGTATCAGATTTTCCGCCCAATCAGACAAATTCTTATTCTGTGTTGTTGTATCTGCTGTGATAACAAATTCCTGTCCTCTAGCGGCAGAATTTAACACCGAGAAGCCATCCTTCATAACAGGGACGTTTTCCCCTTGCCAAGAGATAGAAATGCCTCCCTCCGCAAAGAACGGCGGTAATTGCCATACTCTGCGGTTGCCCTGTCCGCTTTGTGTAAGTACAAGCGGTTCTGCATAGCGGAACGTGCCATATTTCGCAGGCAGGTAGAGGCGGTTATTTTGAGAATCGTTATATTGGCTATGGGGATGCCATGAATAGAGTTCCTTTATTTCCTTTTCGTCTCTGATGATTTCCCCAATCTGCATATATCCGTAGATGATATGACGGACAGGAGAGTCTTTGACATAGGCAAGTCTGCCGTTCTCTTGCCATTTTGTTTGTTGGAACATACCATAAAACAGGAATATATCGCCTATATCCACGCCCAACCTATCCAAATGGGTAGCTGGCAAGCCCCATTGTCCAAAGGCGGGCTTCCAGTCGGGCGGTCTATTCGTGATTTCGCTGTATATATCAGGGT
>JAEEGL010350565.1_pt1 | contig 14802 bp, 14 predicted proteins | sample 9134231 | NCBI WGS metagenome assembly JAEEGL01 (sample SAMN16246548, study PRJNA631951) | gut metagenome | biome: gut microbiome; feature: rumen; material: fiber-attached | host: Bos | place: Iran: Karaj | collected 2018-10 | reverse complement strand
TTTACCGAAAGTGATTTTCAACAATAATTCATAAATATCGTGTTGAAACTTGGTTGAATTTTTTAAGGAAAATTTAGGCGTAAAATCGGGCTGACAACCGCTAAAATACTTGTCAAGCCACTTTTTAGTCTCTTGAAATATTGGTAAATTTGTGTTGTCAAAATTTTTATTTTTGCTGACAAAATGAAGTCCGCACAAAGCCTCTCCATTGCTTTCCATAAGCAAATCGTCGAATCCTTGCGGCGTCGTATAACGTTGAAAATATTGCATATTAGTGTAAAAATTGGTACGACAAAGATAGTGATTTTTTGGGGTTACAATGAATTTTAATAAAAAAAATGTCTTGTATTGACGAAAAAAGTTTTGTAAATTTGCAACATTATGGCACAGTGGAAAAAGATAAAAATCACCCGTGAAAACGGTGAAGAAGTTGATGCACAAGCCCCGATTATCATTTCGGCGAGCCGTAGCACCGACATTCCGGCGTTTTATGCCGATTGGTTTTTCCATCGGCTCAAACAAGGTTATTCGGCGTGGACTAATCCTTTCAACGGCGTAAAAAGTTATGTTTCATACAAAAACGCCCGATTCTTTGTTTTTTGGTCAAAAAATCCAAAGCCGCTTTTAGAACATATCGATGAATTGAAGAAGATGAATTTTTATATTCAATTCACATTAAATGATTATGTTTCAGAAGGTTTAGAAAAAGGTGTGCCGCCGCTTGAAGATAGAATAGAAACCTTTAAACAGTTGGTAAAAACCTTTGGCAAAGGCAGGGTGATTTGGCGTTTTGACCCTCTGATTTTGACGGATAAAATCACCGTTGACGATTTGTTGCGCAAGGTTGAAAACATTGGCGACCAATTGTTTGGCTATACCGAAAAACTTGTGTTCAGTTTTGCCGACATTGCCCTTTACAAAAAGGTGAAATCCAATCTCGAAAAAAACAAAATCAATTATTCAGAATGGACAGAAAATCAGATGGTTGAATTTGCCAAAAGTCTCTCTGAACTCAATAAAAAATGGCATTTTCAACTTGCCACATGTGGCGAAAAAATTGATATTGCACAATTCGGCATCCAACACAACAAATGTATCGACGACGATTTGATGATACGTTTTGCGAAAAACGACAAAGTTTTGATGGATTATCTTGGAGTTGAGATAGTTAACTCGCTTTTTGACGGCGAAAAAATCATCAAGAAAAAAGACAATCACGACAAAGGTCAGCGTCAATTTTGCGGCTGCATAATCAGCAAAGACATCGGCGAATACAACACCTGCCCGCATCTGTGCGAATATTGCTACGCGAATACGAGTAAAGAGTTGGCGGTTGGAAATTATAAGCAAGCAAAGGAAAAGGGATTGATGGCGGAGACGATAACTAATAAAATTGACAACACATAATTATGTTCCTTGGTTTGTTTAATATAAAATAATACATTATATTTGCAGAAACAAAAAGAATAAAAACAATGAACGCTACTGACATAAAACTAATGAAATTGTATAAAGAGTACTTCCCTTTTCTGCCAAAAGAAAGGGAACGTTTGCGGTTTTACTCAGATGAATATGAACAAGAGGGGAATATTAGATTGTTATTTGGTTATTTCAGATGCGAACCTAAGGAGGTGGATAATTTCACTCTTACCGATATGATATATGTAAAAACCTCGGACGATAGGCACGACTTATTGGATAGTACTTTATTAATAGAGAATTTAAAAGAAAATCAAATGAAATATGGAGTAGAAGATTTATCTTATTATCGCGATGACATTGACAGTATTAATATAAACCGTAGAATCAATGGAAATAGAAAGAATAATTACGGATACATTGCATTAAATCCATTTGGAAATAAACCTCAAAATATTACGGAAAAAGAAAGAGAGTTCTTGATGAAACAAATTAATATACTACAACCTGATGCTATTATAATAAGTGAGTCTATTGACGAGCGCAGTCTGAGTCCTAGTGAAGATTTGGATGTAGAGAAATACAGAAAAGTATTCGGTAGAGACATTATATTTTATCCGATACCATTTACCTCCGCTTTTATCAAAAAATATGACAATAATTATGATTATACGTCTCATCTTTCGTTGATAGAAGGCGTGAAACAAATTAATACAAAAATATATATATATAAATGTTGGAATTGTGACAGGATTGATTACATAGATGATTTATTGCAAATCATTGCAAACCACATAATCCGTAACACTAAAAAACATAAATAATGGCAAGTTTAACAAAAATACATATTCAAAATTTCAGAATCCATAAGAATACCAATATTTTTTCAGAAGAAAAAAATATTGGTAACCTCTTAGTATTGGTAGGCAAAAACGACATAGGTAAATCATCCATATTAAAAGCGTTAGATGTGTTCTTTAACGAACAAGAAGTAGGCTCTGATGATTTCTACCCCAAAAATGAAGAAGACATTTTGTTGAGTTGCCAAATTGAAAACAAAGTGATTGAAAAAGTTTTCAAAAGAAATGGCGATAACGAGACGATAGAACCCGAAACACAATTACCTATATATTTTTATTTTGACATATCAAATCAATCTTTTTTCTCGGAAATTGAAGAATATACAATAGACGACATTATTTTAATTGTAGAAAACCAAATTAAACGCTATATAAAATACAATATGGATTATGATCAAGACTATATCAAAGAGCGTTACCAAGATATTCCAATCGAAGATTATGCAGAAGAATTATTAAATAAGTGGAAAGAGTTATTAGAAGACTTCAATCACAATAGTAAACACATACCAATCGGTCATCGTGGCGCAGGTGTTAAAAAAGTCTGTGCCTTATACTATCATATTATGCAAAGTATGATGAGGACAAACGAGATTGATTATGTTTTTGCAATTGACGAGCCGGAACTCTCATTACACCCTGCACAACAAAGAAAAATGATGCAAATTCTGAAAAGAATTTCAGAAAATAAGGAATGGGAAAATATCCAAATTATTATTGCGACACATTCCCCGTATATTGTTAATGAGGTTAATACAAAAGATATTTTTATCTTAAAACACAAGGTTGATGCGAATGGAAATGCTTTGCCCGAAATAGAACCACATCCACTTGATGCAAGTGTTTTAAAAAATTATAATTCCTTAGCCGAAATCAACTATTTGGCGTTTGATGAACCAAGCATTGAATATCATATTGAATTGTTTGGTTTTATTCATAATAAATTGATTTATAAATTTGAGAATGATAATAGTTTTAAAACTTATTGGAATACAACAATGGTTAAACCGAATAAAAATGGAGTTCTAAACCCAGTTCCTGTTAAAATAAAAGGAGTTGATGTTTGGTTTGAAAAGTGTTGTGCTGCAAAAAAATACAATTGGTTTGAAACGGATAATTATGTCGAGGAACAACGAACTTTGCCTTATTGTGTTCGTAATAATATTGATCATCCATTAAAAATTGAAGAGCCTAACAAAATCAATGGTCACAGGGCTTTTGTAAACAATAATAAATACAATAAAGAGTGGATTGTCAAAAAAAGCATTGATATTATGCGAGAGGCAATAATTAATAACCCAAATATATTTGCGTAATAATGTTGTCTATTTGAGTCCCCCCTCATTTTGCCATTTCGCACTTTTTATTTACCTTTGCCACAAAACAAAAAAACGAAGATTATGCGACAACTATTTGTATATAACAACGACACCTTTGCGGGGACGTTGACGGAGATGGAGCGCGGGGGAAGGTGCAGGTTTGAGTATGACGCTGAGTATCTTAAATCGCCGTTGCAAAGCGTTTCGTTTACGTTGCCAAAAAGGAGCGAACCATACGAGGCGGAGCATTTGTTTCCGTTTTTTGTGGCGATGCTGCCCGAGGGCGCAAACCGTCGGTATGTTTGCCGCTCTCACCATATCGACGAACAAGATTTTTTTGGACTTTTGACAGCAATGGCAGGGGCGGATTTTATTGGTGCGGTTAATATTAGAAAAAAATGAATACAATCTAATTATGCTACCAAATCAATCATCTACTGCATACATCCAAGCCCAACTCAATAAGGCTTTTGAAAATATTCCACTAGTTTTTTTGAACAACCTGTAATCAATATCATCGATTACGTCAGCGGACAAGCCATTGGCACAATGTGTTATGTTGATTTTTTGAAACACAAAGATTATATACAAAGAATCAATAAAGTTACCTTATTTGAACCCTCTGAACATACCCTAAAACGTGCCGCGCTCCACGTTTCAAAAATTTATCCTAATGCTGAAATTATTACTATAATTAAACACCTTGAAGACCTTGACGATGAGGATATTGTTTGCAATGAAATTATTCCAACGCTTCATATTTTGTATGATTTAGATTGGGAGTTTGATGTGGGTAATTTTGCGCAGGTGATAAGTGATAATTTAAAGGGTTACAATCAGTTTGTATGCGTCGGACCCTGTTCCAACGATTATATCGAAGATGGGTTGGTTGATGATTTTGCAGAGTTCTTTTATATTAATGATAAGGAAGATAATTATATTAAAACCTTTTGCGAATTTGAACTTGATCCAAACGAATCGTGGACAGCGCATATTAGATGCTTTTCGGAGGGGAAATTATAGTTTTTTTATTAGTGTCCGACAAAACAAAAAAATCGAAAAAAATCGAATTAGAGTCTGAGTATGTAATCTCGCAAGACGGGAAAGTCGAGTCGAAAATTTCCTAAATAATACTTAGAAAATCCGGAAAGGACGGGAAGGAAGAAGTCGAGCACCGTGCACGACTTGTAGAATATTGGACAATTGACAAATACGGCAAGAAAAAGTACGCAAGGCTTGTAACAAACGACATGAAGTCCGACTTTCATAAGATTATCGACATATACGACCACCGATGGCAGATAGAATTGCTGTTCAAACAATTTTTTCGACTCGCAGATGGAAATACAGTTCAAGCAATAACTTTTTGGACAATAGGTAAAAAATACCACTACATGTTAGTGAAGGGGCTATGCTTGATGGTTATGTAATTTTTGTCGGACAGCAATAATTTTCATATCACCCTCTTCACCCCCGGAATCATCCTCAATCCCCACGTCAAGACAAACGACGCCACCGTAGTTATTACGCTGATAAACACAAACTTGCCAAACGCGCCAATCCATAGACTGTCGAAAATGTTTTGGAAAATCAGCATTAATGGTATATGGACGATGTACGCGCCAAATGCCTGTGCCGCGCACCAAGTAGAAAATTTGCCGGTGTTGTAAAAGAACTTTCTGAACAGCCAGACCAACCCGTAACACAGGAAAACGCACAAAAACGATTCATAAATTCCAAACCAACGATATACAAACCCGTCCCAAGCGTCCCCGCTGCGCAGATAGTTGCCGATGCAGAACGCTGCGCCGATAATCAACGCCGTGAGACATGTGCGGTCGGTCATTTTGTTGAAACCATCTGAATGTCCGGCAATTACGCCCAATGAAAACATCATCACGTATTGCAGATAATGCGCCGGTTCTATCTTGATAAAGCCCAACAACCAAATCCAATTGTCCTGCGGGCTTGCTTGCCTGATGAAATACGAGCCAACGCCCATAACAGTCGCTATCGCCGCCATAAAAAGCAAGGTAGGAGTTTTGTTGATTTTTAAAGACTTAATTATCAGCCTAATAAGTGCGTAAATAAAGCAAAATAGAAACAGACTTTCTAAAAACCACGTATGCCCCACCTCCAACTGATGCGTCGCGAGCGAGAATAGCAACGTTATCAAAGCCGTTGGAATCAACAGCCGCATTGCCTTTTTGCCGATGAAAGTCCCAAAACCCTGACGAAAAAAACTCCTCGGCACAAAATATCCCGAAATCATAAAAAACAGACCCATAAAAAACGCCGCGTTGGTGCTGAAAAAATGCCAAATCCACGGCATAAATTCTGCGCTGTTACTTGGCGTGTAAGCCCATCCGCCGCCGTCGCCGTATGCAATGCCGCCGTGGTGGAATATTACAAGCACCGTGAGTACAACTTTCAGATTGTCAAGGTAATAGTAACGAGGTTTTGTGTCCATACTTTATGTTTATTTTGTGGCAAAGATACGATGATTATGTATAACAACCAAATGTAATGATTTTTGTATTTAATTTTTTTAAAAAATATATATCTTAGCAAATTTATTATTTTATCTTTGCACACAAAAAATTTTATACAAATGTTTGATGAAATTGACTTTAAAGAACAAATCTTGCCGCGTTTGCTTGTTGCTGCGGGAATGATTCCGGCATTTATTTTGGGATGGTGGTTCCTTAAAATGTTCAATGAACCCTCTCCACAAGAAATTTGGCAACAAAGAGTAGATTCTTTAACGGTAATCTCCTCCGATAGTGAAATTATGTCGGCTCTTAATGGTGAGCCACGCCCCTACCTTATCAAAAACTATAAATTCAACTACGGCTCTACCGTCAAAGACACAATTTTCGACCTTTTGAGGGGGGATTATATGGCGATTGACATTCACCATCAAATATTAACGACAAGAGGACACGGCAAAAACAAAGTGGAAACAACAGAAGACCATCCGCTATTTTCTGTTGTTGGAAAGTTTGCTTTTAACGACACAATCGAAATCAAAAACGCTGATTCTCTGAATTTTGCATTTTCGTCGAAAAAATATTGGGAAAACCTCACGCCTGAAAATGTCAATCCTAAAAAACTCGGTCATGTTCAGCACAATATGTATTATTATCCGCAATGGACAATGAATTTGGATAGTCTTGAAAACATTATCAAAGAACTTCCCGAACGTTTCAATGTAAGAACGCAACAAACTTTGAAACAATTAGGTCAATACAGAAAAGAATTTGAATCAAGTTTTACGCTGACTTTTATGCAAAAAGACGACAAAGCAACGTTTGCAGCAATTCTTGGCGGCGGCATGGCTGATTTCAATGTTTTTGACAACGGCAACAATTTTATGCTTGTAGACTGCGATAATATTTCACAAAGTTCCAGCTACGAATCCCATTTCAAATTAGGTCTTATTATCGGCATGATAATCTTCGGTTTAGGAGCATTATGCGTGATAATTTTCGCACCGCAACTTTTGAATAGGGATTAGACATATTATGCTCTAATAGGCAGAATTTAAAAAAGAATAACAACAATTTTTAAATCATATAGACAAATGAAAAAACATTTATTAATTATTTCCTTTTCCACGTTGATAATGTGCGAGGGAAACTTTTTAAACGCCCAGACTTTTAAATCCTCGGGCAAAACTTTAACGGAACTCTGCTCAGAACCAATTACAGCCAAAGTTGAAGGCGACATCAACAAAGACGGCGTTAAAGATTTGGTAATCAGCACAGAATATCATGGTTGTGCGTTTTATTTTGGAAAGGCTGACGGCAGTTATTCGCTTTTTAGCGACTATGATTTGTCAATGCCTCAGGAGGCAAAAATCACAATCAACGACAAAGGCGTTTTAAGGATTCAGAAGGATTTTGACGGTAACAGCGACGTATTTTTGTTCCGCTTTCAAAACGGCGGACTTGTTCTCATCGGCGGCAAAAAAGACCGACACAAATCCGAACATTACGACTATTCGTACAATTTTTCAACCGGCAAAATGATTAAAACCTCCGGCGAGGGCACTGCCAAAACGTCAGTTACCGAAACTATGCCAAAACAGCCGTCTTTGAAATTCGGTTGGATTCCTCTAAAATGGAATATGCTCGATTATTTGTTTGAAACTTTTGAAGACGGTGCAGGTTTAGCGACAGAAGATATGCTTGCCTACGGAATTTTCCGCAGAATGCAGGATGCCGAAATGATGCACTGGGTATTGTGCGATTATGAAGGTTATTACGGCAAAGCATTGCAAAATGGAGAAAACGACGAAGGTTGGTCGGCTTACGGCATTTATGAAGCACCAGGCAGTTACAACGCTGATACATACATCACAATCAATAAACAAAAAAACGGAACGTACAAAATTTACATCAAGGAAACTTCACAAGATAGAAGTTACGAATCGCAACTCAACGAAGACGCTTCAAACATTGACGACCTTGACATTCCCGATGAAGAAACATCAGAAGTTAATTATATTTTTAACGACGGAAAATTTATCGAACAAAAATAAAAATTATAAAAAAATATGAAAAAACACTTTTTAATTTTTTCCCTTTCGGCATTGACATTGTTTTCGTGCGGGGGAAGTCATAAACAAAATCAAAATTCAACCGCGGGAAACACGAAAAGTGCCGATTCCGTAAAAACCGTTGAAAAACCCGCTGAAAAGCCTCAACCTCCTGAGCCTTATTCGGTTGACAATTTAAACGGAAAATTCATTGACTATTCAAAGCCGGTTTTGATAACAAGAGACGGCGATTTAGCAGGACTTTGCGAATATTGCCGCTATGACGGAGAGGACAGAATTATTGAATACGGCTGTTTAACGGGTCAATTCGACTATGAAGGTTATATCAGAATGTTTAAAATACATTATAACGGCGAAAAAATTGATTCCGTAGAAATGAAAGAGGTTTATTCTAATCTTGTTGAAGAAAAGAAAGATTTGATTTTTCAAAAAGATGTCAGCATTTTTAACAAAATAACCGGTGAAAATATCGGCTTTACTTTTGAGGCTGACAAAGAGGTTAAAAACCTTGACCCGAAATCAATTACTTCGATGCGCGAATATGCCGAAAGTAAAAACGACATTTTGTGCCGTCAATTTGGACCGATATACGATTTCAGCGTTATTGACAAGTGGAAAACAGAAAAACGCGATGAGCAAGACCATTTGACTTATTCAGAGATTACAATCGCAAACGACTTGACCGACGATTACAAAATCAACTATTCTTTCGAAGACGGTATTGTGAAAAAGGCGGTAAAATTGCATCAACAAGGTGAGTTTGAAGAAGAAGAAATCAGTAGTGATTGGCAATACACAATCACCGAAAAATATCTCCGTACAAATATTGACCCCAAAAAATAATTTGTTAAACCAGCAAATCAGTTAATTATGAAAAGACAATTTTTTATCCTTTCCCTTTCGGCATTGACATTGTTTTCGTGCGGGGGAAGTCAGAATACTAAAACAAACGAAAACGCTAAACCTGCGGAAAACTTAACAGCAGATAACCCCTCAAAAAATGAGGAAGTTACTGAAAACAAAGAAGTCAAGGAAGAGATAAACGTTCCCGAAACTTTTATGAATTTCGTAAAAAAACTTTCGGACAATCCCGATAAGCCGGTGTATTATTTAGCAGATGTTGACAACAATGAAAATTACGTTTATTGTGGCAATTATTACTACGCTTATCCTCAAAAAAATGGCGGTTACACAACTATTTACAAGCGCATTGATTCGGCAGAATACGGTTCGATGACCAATTGGAGCAAAGCATTCTCTTTTCAAAACAAAGAATTGCATAATGCAGAAAATGCTTTGCCAGTTCCCGATGTCAGTTTGCTAATTGACGAGTCAAAAACTGCGGGACACGAGGCTGATGTTAATAGTCTAAAAGAACTTTACAACAAGTATACCAGCAAATTTTTGCATTATATTTTTTCTGATACCGAGCCGATTGTCCGCGTTGAAATCCAGCCTTTGTACGACGATAAAGAATGGAAAGATAGTTTTAGTGATATTATACGCTATGATAATTGGTCATCGTATAAATGGAACGGCGAAAAATTTGTACCTTACGATGCTTTGACAGAGTTTGTAAAAACACTTCCAGCAAACCCGGACAAGCCTTTTTATCACAAACTTGACTCTTACCAAATTGTGGAATCTTATTGCGAAAATAATAACAATTATTACGCTTTTCCGCTGAAAGACGGCGGTTATATGGCTCTTGCCGATTACAATTCGCAGTGTGAAGCGTCAATGAGTTGGAAAAACGAAACTTACACTTACAAAGCCTCTAAACTCACAAAAGTAGATAACGTTTTGCCATTACCAAAAGCCGAGGAACTTCTTAGTGCTGAAAAATGTCAAGAAAACCCTTCTAAGGCGGAGGAAATTACAAAACAGTACAATAGCCGCCCGAAAGACTTTCTTATTTACAGCGTTGATGAGTTCGGCAGTTTAAGTGTCAGCATGGAAGGCAACGGCTGCGAACAATGGGGCGAAGACGATTTGGAATTTATGCAAAGCGCAATTTACAAATGGAACGGTGATAGTTTTGAAAAACAATAAAGACTTAATTTATGTAGTATTTTTGAGAATAAAAATTTTCAATTATGCCAATATCTAAAAAAATAATATTACTTACCGCCGAAGCATTGAAAGACAGAGTGTTAACCTTTGTTGAAAGGCAGACAATCGTTAAGGCAGCGTTAAAAGAAGGAATCTCAGAAAGCGAAGTCAATCAATACATCGACAACGCTTTGCAGCAACGTTTGAAATCTTACACCAAAGAAGAACTCAAACAATGCCCTACTTGCGGTGCACAAATTCCGCTTATTTCCAACCAATGTCAGTTTTGCGGCACAATGCTCACGGCAGGAAACGTCCAAACAGGTTACAAAAACATCTCCGGCGAAGAAATGCAGATTATCCGCCGTGAAAACCTCAAAACAGAACAAGAACGTCAAAACATTACAAAATGTCCGGACTGCGGCGCACCGTTTCCTTTAATCAGCAACGTCTGCACACATTGCGGATATATTCTGCACGAAAAAGCGGATTCGGAGTTGAACGTTAAGAACCTTATCCAAAACATTCAAACGGCAATTAACAAATTGAAAGCGGCTCCAAAACCGACGTTTTTCAAAGTTTTTATGTTCAGAATTGACATAATTCTGTTTTATTTTGCGGCGGCGTTTTTGATTCTTGACTGTATAGGCGGTTATAGTTCCTATATCTGTATATCGGCCTCATTGCTCTTGACTTCGTTCATATTGCTGATGACAAACAAGACGAAAAAAGATTCGCCGGTAGAAATTGCCGACAATGAGTTTTATTCCGCGCTTTATTCGCACGAAATGTATTCCCGCGAAACTGACACTTTGTACGGCGAAAATCCCGAAGCAAAACAACTGCTGAATAATTACGCCGCAGAAATTGCCAAAGTAAAAAAACAGCGCACAACCAACCGCAGTATACTCAGTGCTTTGGTTTTGGGCTTATTGGCAATTCCTATGGTGCTTTACTATTTTGCACCGTCCACTGACGAAAGGGCTCAGCAAAACCGCGAAACACATCTTGACATTTATGAAATGTCAGAATTTTCAAAACAACTTCTTCCGCTCCCTAATTATTCGGTTGCAAACTATTATAGCGATTTTATTTCGGCAAACGGTAACGCAACTTTGGCGTTTGATGTTGTATATTTCGATCTACATATTGAAGATTTATTAGGAGATACGCTGTCTTATAAAGTAAGAGTTGATGCTTTGAACTTGGTGTCTACCGGTCAAAAAAACAACAATGCGGATACTTGCAGACTGAGGGTATTTCTTTGGGATAAAAACAAAAAGCCCGTTGCAAAAGATATGTACCCGATAGAAATATTGTATCATGACAACGATGACAACTATGAAAAAATACTTACCTTCGGTAAGGGGCATTATTACGGCGATTTTCTCTCCAAAAAATCAACTTACAATATCAAGAGGTTGAAGGAAATTGCCGACAGCGCATATTATTACACAATCTATTAGAATTTTTTTATTATGAATCCGATTAGAGTGAAATTCAAAGCGGAGTCCTCGTATTTGGAAACGCTTTTGGCAGAATATAAAAATAGTTATCCGAAAAATTTTTCGGAAATGGTGAGAATTGGTTTACCATTGTTTATGATAGTATTTTCCTTGATGTTGGGAGTTAATTTTTTTGTTAACGGCTCTGGCGACGAGTCTGTCGGTTTTGCGGCAGTAGGAATGGTTTTGTTTATATTTGGAATTGTTTTGTACGCAAAATTTGCCAAATTGATTCACAAAGGCGACAATGCATTTGTCCGTGAAAAAATCAATGCCATTCAAAAAGATTTTGAAACGTATCCCGATGTTAAAAACTATGCGGCAAAATGTTCTGACGAGTTGACAGCAGCAGAAAAACGCAAAGCAAAAATCAAAATGGTATATTATTGTGTTTTCGGCGGATTTTTGCTAATTTTCGGTGGTTACATTTTTTGGGGCGCAACAAAGGCGATTTCACATTTTTGGGACAAAAATAGCGGAAAGGCGATATATAATGCGGTTGACTATGATGGTTATTATGTTATTCTGCATTTAAAAGAAGACGTTCCGTTTTTGAGTCTAAACACTTTGAGAACAGAAGTTTCTGACGGTATAAAATTAGAAGGCGACAAATTGGATATTTTTTTGACCAATTTTTATAAAGAACCTAACGGTAGTGTATGCAATCTCAGCGCAATGAAACCCGCAATGTCAGGGGCAAACATTAAAGATAAATTCCGCCTCGTGCTGACATATAAAGACGGCAAACCGGTAGAGAGATGTCCGAAATTCTATTTTGAAGGTTCAAAAAGCGGAATTATTTCCACCGGCGCATTTTGTTACGACCCAAAATGGCAAAAGCAAAATAAGTTTCAAACGCTTCAAACCTTGCGTTATCTTCAAGCAAATAAGGAGCGTTTAAGTTTTTTGGTGGAGAAAATAAATTAAAACTATTGCAAACCTACCAAAAAAATACCCCGCACATTATTACAAATGTACGGGGTATTTTTCTACAAAAATTTAGTTTATTTTTTTCCGAAATATCTGTCAAACAAGCCTTTAAAACCCTTGCCATGACGTGCTTCGTCTTTTGCCATTTCGTGAACAGTATCGTGAATTGCGTCAAGATTGAGTTCTTTTGCACGTTTTGCGATTCTGTTTTTGTCAGCGCAGGCTCCTGCCTCGGCATTCATTCTCTTGTCAAGATTTGTTTTTGTATCCCAAACCACATCGCCCAAAAGTTCGGCAAATTTTGCAGCGTGTTCAGCCTCTTCAAAAGCGTAACGCTTAAAAGCCTCAGCAATTTCGGGATAGCCTTCTCTATCTGCCTGACGACTCATAGCGAGATACATTCCGACTTCGGTACATTCTCCCGTGAAGTGATTGTTCAAGTCCTGAATCAAATCCTCTGGAACACCTTTAGCTATTCCTACAACATGTTCCGTTTCAAAATTCAATTCGCCCGTAAGTTCTTTGAATTTAGATTTAGGTGCTTTACATTGGGGACATTTCTCTGGCGGCTCCTCACCTTCATAAACGAAACCACAGATTGCGCATGTCCATTTTTTCTTCATACTTATATAAATTTGATTGATTGTTTGATACGGCAAATATAAAAAACGGTTTTCAGAAAAACAAGAGTTTTAATGTTTATTAACTTTAAATAGATAAAGTTTTAATTTCGTCGAGAGAAAGACCAGTTATAGCTACATAATTGATGTCAAAGTATTTGGCGTAGAAGATACCGCAAAAGATTTTTCTAAAATAGTATCATCGCTCTTTTCTTTTTTGGGCGACGGACTTTCTGTTACCGGCAATGCAGATTTCCAATCGTTGTATTCTGTTATAAGTTCTTCAAGTTCCACATCATCCGAAATTATTGAAGACGGAAAAACAACATCAACAGAACCATCAGAATTAGTTGTAACCTGCGCACCCTCAGGAGTATATTTTCTATGCTTGACGGCGGAAAACCGACCATCGCAACGGATTCATCTACCGCCTTAACCCGCCTATTGGAAACTTTTAAATTGCCCCTATATTTTACAAACAGCCATGCACTCCAATTATATGCACGCATAAACGAACCGACACGATAAAGTTTCGCTATACGGCACTCAAATAAATTTGTTCTCTGTTTTTCTGTTTCAACTATTTCTGGAATTGATTGCATTTTTTTATTTATTTATGATTACAAAAATTTTCGTTTTATAGCAACGGCTGCAACCCTCTCGCCGCTTCAGGCGGCGGGGTTGCCCCCGCTGCTATAAAACGAAAATCGGATTTCATTGTTTTCGGATTTCGGTTTCGCTAAGCATGGTTAATTGCTGCGCCGAACCGTAACAACCCCCGGCCGAGTGCCGACGCGGTCCTTCGGATAGCCGAAGTCCGGGTGCACGACGTGCTCGTCTAAGTTCAAACAAGACGCGTGGCCAGCGACGAAGAAGGACTCACTCGACCAGTAATAGCCGTGGCCGCCGCCACCTGAAACAGGAAGAAAAATGTACGGGTCGGTCTCTATACTATATTGAGTACTTGGTGAATAACTGCTGCTCGAATTAGTAATCTGACCTTTATCCGCTTCGGCATGAGTTTTGAAAACATAATAACCATTATGACCTTGTGTATTGTCCCACAGCCAATAACAATCAGATTTAAGGTTTTTAAATTCATCAACAGTAGGCCAATCTTTGTGTCCTTCACTCCAAGTAACACCCTTAGGAGTAACAGCGCTCGAAAAATAAACTTTTGTACCATCATTCAATTCAACACCAAGGTCAACATAACCTTCGGGAACGGCAGAGCCAAGATTATAAATTTTACCTGCAACGGTGGTATTTTGAGTTTCACCCATTGTTTGACCTACGGGTACAACATAATATTTTCCCTCTGCAACAGTAATGTCATCATCTCCCAACGTAGTTGATTCTTCACTCAAAGCCTTAATAAAAGCAGATTGTAGATATACAACAATATCTAATCTTTCTGCGTCTTTACTCAGACTTCTGCGACTTAATAAATATAAGTCCTCGCTAAATTTCTCTACCTTAAAAGGTATTACATAATAAGCATTCTTTACTGCTGTCGCCAAATTATCATACGGACCA
>JAEEGL017341447.1_pt1 | contig 14803 bp, 7 predicted proteins | sample 9134231 | NCBI WGS metagenome assembly JAEEGL01 (sample SAMN16246548, study PRJNA631951) | gut metagenome | biome: gut microbiome; feature: rumen; material: fiber-attached | host: Bos | place: Iran: Karaj | collected 2018-10 | reverse complement strand
CTCCATATCGGGGTAGTTCTTGGGCAGCGGGACGATGGTGCGGATGTGGGCGGGATCCACGCCGAGGCCGGCGCAGATGGCTTCGATGCGGCCCGTTCCGGCGGAATCCTGGCCGCCCGTCATCGCGGTGGTCAGGTTGTCGGAGATGCAGAGCACCACGTCGGCCTTGCTGTTGACGGCGTCGAGCAGGCCCGTCATGCCGCTGTGGGTGAAGGTCGAGTCACCGAGGACGCCGACGGAGGGCCAGGTGCCGCTGTAAGCGGCGCCCTGCGCCATCGTGAACGAGGCGCCCATCTCCACGCAGGTGTGGATGGCGTTGAATGGAGCCATATAGCCCAGCGTATAGCAGCCGATGTCGCTGAATACGCGGGCGGTAGGGTAGTCCTTTTTCAGCACGTTGTTGAGGGCCGTGTAGAAGTCGCGGTGGCCGCAGCCCTGGCACAGGGCCGGCGGGCGCGGTGCGAGCACCTGGGAAGGCTCGAACGTCGGGAGGGAGGGGAGGCCGAGGGCCTTCCTGACCTCGTCGGGCGAGAGTTCGCCGTCACGCACGACCGTGCGGTCAATGCGGCCGTTGATCTTCGTGGCCGTCGGGAAGACGCCGCGGAGCATGGTCTCGACCAGCGGCTGTCCTTCCTCCAGCACCAGGATGGTCGGCACCATCTCGGCGAGCCGCAGGGCAAGCTTGCGCGGGAACGGATACTGCGAGATCTTCAGTACGGGGTACGGGCATCCGTCGGGGAAGTTCTCCATCAGGTAGTTGTAAGCAATGCCGCAGGCGATGATGCCGAGGCTGTGGTCCGGGCCGTCGGCCAGCTTGTTGAAGCGGGAAGCGGCGGCAGCGTCCTCAAAATCAGCGTAGTCCTGGATGAGCTCACGGTTGCGGACGCGCGCGTTGACCGGCAGCGTTACCCAGCGCTTGGGATAGGCCGGGTAGTGGAGTTCGTTCTGCTGGCGGATATGGTCCGCGGGCGTGACCACGGCGCGGGAGTGCGCCATGCGGGTGGTCAGGCGCATGATCACGGGGATGCTATTCTCCTCGGAGAAGTCGAAGGCGAAGCGGGTCATCTCATAGGCTTCCTGCTGGTTCGAGGGCTCGAAGACCGGCATCATTCCGAAGGTTCCCCAGAAGCGGGAATCCTGTTCGTTCTGCGAACTGTGCATCGACGGGTCGTCGCAGGCGGCCACGACGAGGCCGCCATTCGCGCCGGTCATCGCCGAACCCATCAACGGGTCGGCGCAGACGTTCATGCCCACGTGCTTCATGCACACAAGGGCGCGCTTGCCGGCGTACGACATGCCGAGGGCGCCCTCCATCGCGGTCTTCTCGTTGGCCGTCCACTGGTCGTGCACGTGCCGCTCGCGGGTGAGGGGATGCCCTTGGATATACTCGGTAATCTCTGTGGAGGGAGTGCCCGGGTAGGCGTAGACACCGCTCAGCCCTGCATGCAACGCACCCAGCGCCACGGCTTCATCTCCCAGAAGTAACTGTTTATCTGCCATAATTCGTTATATGATTTCGAAAAATTAATTCTATATCCTACAAAGTTAACGAATAAAACTAAACAATCCAATAGTGTTTCAATTTTGTCCGATCTTCCCCTCGGCGACGATGGCGCACGGGCCGCCGACACGGATGTCGGGGATGCCGGCTTTTTCCTGCAAGGTGGTGTGGATCAGGGACGGACGGCCCATCGCCTCGCCCTGAAGGAAACAGCACCGGGCGCCGTTTTCTATGATGCGGTGATGGTACAAGTAGGCAGTCAGGGCGGCGTTAGCCGTGCCGGTGGCCGATTCTTCGGGAATGCCATAGCGTGGCGCGAAATTGCGCACGTGGGCCGTGTACCCGTCGTTCGGGTCTACGGCAAAGGCGTGGACGCCGACGACGTCGAGCCGCTCGCTGAGGACCGTCAGCGCCGGCATGTCCGGCGCAAGTTCCTGTAGCGTTGCGACATCGCGCACCGGCAAAATGATGTCGGGCAGGCCGGTCGAAAACGTTTCGGCGGGCCAAGTTCCCAGTTGCTCCGGCCGGAGGCCTCCCATCGCCGTGAGCAATTCGCCGAGCTGTCCCGGCTCTTTGAAGGCGCCCACCCGTTCGGGGGCTGCCATCTGCATCATCACGCGCGTATCCGCCACGACCTCCAGGTCGCCGGCGCGCGTGTGGTTGAGGCAGCGTGTCCCGGCCGGGACGATGCCTTCGCGGAAGAGCACGCCGAACGAGGCGACCGTGGCGTGGCCGCACAGGTCGATTTCGCCAGCGGGGGTGAAGTAGCGGACGGTGAACTCGGCGGCACCGTCGCGCCGCACGAATGCCGTTTCCGAGTAGCGCAGTTCTGCGGCAACTTGCCGCATCCATTCCTCATCGGGAAAGCCGGCGCCCGGCTCAATGAGCACGACGCCGGCCGTATTCCCGCCGAAGGGCGCCTCCGTAAAGGCGTCTACGATATAAAATTTCATAAGTTAGTGACTACCACTGCTCCCAGTGGATATTCTCGGGTTTCCACTTGTCTTTCGGCTGCGGGTTCTCAGCCGGAACACCGACCGGGATGATGCAGAGCGGAACCACTTTTTCCGGGAGACCCAGCGCGGCGGCGATGGGCGCGATGCGCTCCATAGCCGGGTAGCCGGCCGTCCAGACAGCGCCCAGGCCCAGGGCGTGCGCTGCCAGGAGGATGTTCTCAGCAGCGGCCGAGCAGTCCTCAAACCAGAAGATATTCTCCACTTCGGTCTCGGGGCCGTCAGGCTGGCCGAACGGCTTGCGCATCATCGTCGTCTGTCCGCAGACCACGATCACGGCACCGGCGGTGGTGAACATTCCGCTGCGCGGGCCCGCGCCGAAAACTTCGGCCATCTTGGCCTTGTCGGTAACCACGACGAAGCGCCAGGGCTGGCCGTTCATTGCCGTCGGCGCGGCCATGCCGGCCTTCAGGATGGTCTCCAACTGTTCCTTGCTCACAGCTTCACCCGTGAAGTTACGGACGCTGGTACGAGTCATGATGACGTCCATGGCGGACGGGGCGGTTGCGGCCTCCTGCGCCTTGCAGGACGGCATCAATGCGGCTGCGACAAAGGCGGCCAGAATAAGGAGGATTCTTTTCATAGGATATGTTATTAATCTTCCAAAAATAACAATTATTTATCGGAAATCAAAACCGCCAAACAGCCGCAAGAAAAAGCTGACTCGCCATTATAGCGACTGTTCACAAACAGCGAATTATACAATCTTTTCCTAAGAAAAGTGAAACCCGATAATGTGGATTGCTCCATTGGTTACTAGTACTAAAGCCTATTGAAATTGATAATTTGAAATGTGATAATAATTATGTAAATTAGCCAACTAAATCATAAACAATGAAAAGAGTAGCCCTTCATCTTGCCGCTATTGCTGCATCTCTCGTATTCTTCTCTTCTTGCGAAAAAGAAACGATGTTGTCGGTTGACCAGCAATTATTGACCTTTACTGAGGCTGGCGGTTCTCAAATCCTTTCTTTGACTGCCAACAAGCCGTGGACTGCCTCATCAGATCAGTCTTGGTGTAAGGTGACTCCCACTGCTGGGGAAGAAGCTACTAGTAGTCGGATTTCAGTCAACTGCGAGCCCAATACTACCTACGATACGAGGTACTGCAAAATCACATTCACGTGTGCAGAGTTGGTGAAGACAGTGTCTGTTACTCAGGATGAGAGCGACGGTATGCTCATTTCTCCGAGGGAGGTTGATTTGTCTTATGAGGCTCAAACAGTTGATGTTGTGATTAAGCACAACGTTGAGTTCGATGTCGTCATCCCTGCCGATTGTAGCGGTTGGATTTCCATAGTAGCTACAAAGGGACTGGAGACGAATACGATGACATTCTCCATTGCGAAGAATGACACCTATGACAATCGAGAGGGAAGCATTAAGTTCAAGCAGAAGAATGGTAGTTTAATTGGCACTGTTAAAATCGTTCAAGCCCAAATAGACAGAATTCAGGCTGAAAGAGAAGCACTGATTGCTTTATATAACTCTACCGAAGGTGATAAATGGCATGATACATTTGGTAATGGCGTTGATGTTCGTGCTAATTGGTGTTCATCTAAACCTGTTTCATCTTGGAACGGCATCTACTGTAATCCTGAAGGTTATGTTGTGCAAATAAGTCTACCCGGAGCGTCATTACATGGCTGTCTTCCAGAAGAGTTGGGCAATCTAACGGAATTGAGAAGATTGAATCTGGATAGTAATGAAATTACTGGCAATATTCCGGAGACCTTTGCTCAATTAAAAAAAATGGAAGTCCTTAGTTTGTGTGGTAATAGACTACAAGGTTCTATACCCTCGTTTCTCGGCTCATTTACTAATTTGAAGGAGTTATGGCTTCATGATAACTATTTTACAGGTTCTATTCCTGAAACATTCGTTAATCTCAAAAACTTGACAGACCTCAGATTAGTCATGAATCTTCTTTCTGGAACAATTCCTGATAGCTTTTATGACTGGGATTTTTGGAAGTTTTGGTGGGGGTTTTCACTTTCCGATAACTTATATGAGTTCGAAAACATTGTAATACCCGGCCCAGACTTTAGTATTCAGACCATTGACGGTCATCAATTGAATTCACATGAAGTATATGCAACACATAAATATACAATTCTTTTTCAGTGGTATTCAAAGGCACCTCTTTCTGGTTTTATTCAAGAATTGCAAGAAATAGATTCTAAATATGGAGAGGAAATATTCATTTTAAGTTGGGCTAATTCCAATCATGAAACGAAAGATGAAGCCGTCGCGTTTTTTAACGATAATAGAATTCCAGGGGAATTCTTTTATTGGGATTATTCTGACTACAATTTCACAAAAGATACCTCTCATCTCAAAAATACATTCGGAACAATTCCGCAGTATCCCGCACATACATATTATGGTTCGAGTTTGACAGTTGTGGATAATAATGGGAGAGTTGTATTATCAGATGTGTTTAACCTTGATGCAAGACCATCCTCTCAAAAGGGAGAGTTATCGAAGTGGTTAGAAGGTACTTCTGTTATTCTTCCTGATGATAGATATCAGTCGTCAGATTATTCTCAAGATGGTGAAATTACAGCTCTTCAACAGAGTATAGCCAATAATGGCCCCAATTTAGTTATTATTGGAGACGGTTATTCTGATCGACAACAAGACTTGTTCGACTTCTATGCCGAAAAAGCATACTCTGCGTTTTTCGGAGAAGAGCCTTATTCTTCGCATAAGGAGTTTTTCAATGTATATAAAATTCGCACGGTGTCAAAAAACGAAGGATACGAAGACGGCAATGAGACGGCATTGTCTTGTTCTTTTGGTGAAGGAACTTCTTTTGTCGGAGGCAACAATAGGAAGTGTTTGCTATATGCTATTAATGCGGGAATTGATCCTGAAAGCTTAGATCAGACTACATTTCTTGTCCTAGTCAATCGAGATTGTTTTGCTGGTACATGTTTTTTGTATGAAGGCTCCTATGACTACTTGCCTGGGGATGGATTATCAATTGCATATTGTGCTACAACCAGCGACGCAACAGAATTCACTGGCGTTGTCTCCCACGAGGCCAGCGGTCACGGATTTGCTAAACTCGCCGACGAGTACGCCTTAATAAACAATGGCACTATTTCGGCCGACGATATAGCAGAGTACATGTTTTGGCAATCATATGGCTGGTGGAAAAATGTGGACTTAACATCTGACCCGACACAGGTGAAATGGAGCCATTTCCTTTCCGATTCACGTTATGCCGATGAGGGCCTCAGTTGCTATGAGGGTGGCCTAACATTCTGGTCCGGTGTCTGGCGGCCTACAGAGAATAGTATAATGCGTGGCACTACTGGTGGTTTCAATGCACCGAGTCGAGAAGCAATCTGGACTCGCATCCATAATCTTGTTTATGGCGATTCGTGGAAGTATGATTACGAGGAATTTGTTGCTTGGGATTTGGCGCACCGGGCACAGACGAAGTCGATGCCCGGCCGGAACTATGTAGAACAACCTCTTTCGCCGCTGCATCCTCCGGTGATAGTAGGTCACACTTGGCGAGAGGAATTTGAGAATGCACACTGATAGTAGCATTAACGACGATTGGAGTGTATACAAGATCAGCGCCTAAAGTGAGCGGGCCAACACCTACCGTAAGAAGTTTCGCCAAACTGGCGTCGGGCGATCGGCCTTAGAGGGCGTTCTGGCGATAGGGATGCCGACGCCAGGGGCCCATATCGGGGGCTGGTGCCGAAGCACGCGAAAAACATTTCTGAATATCAGCTTGTTACGTTTTGCACCCGACGCCAGTTGGGTGAAATGTACGGTCAGGTCGCGGCCGGACAGGCGCCCGGCAGCGGCGGGAATGGTTTTCCACGGCCGGAAATGGGCGGGCCCCGCATAGCCCGGCCCATTCTGGACGGAAGAAAACCATTCTTCGCCAAATAGCCGCAGAATAACAAACATTAACATCTGATAATCAATAGTTTGGCGATAGGATTAACTTGCCCACCCGGTTTTGCCGCTAATCCTGTATACACCATGCTGCTGTCTTTCATTCTCCGAATATCGGGTTGAAGAATGAGTGCAGCAACCTGATATATTCGAAGTGCGATGTGCCTCCAGATGGGTTTCGCAACCGGGAGAGGATTGCACTTCAGGCTGCTCAAAAGTATAGCGATGAGCTCTGCGATTTTTAAGATGCGGGATAGCGTCGTGGGAAAATCAAAACCGCATCGCCACGTGCCCGATGGCCGTGAAGCCCGCGACAGGGATGAAGCCGATCTGGTAGTAGCGGTTGTCGTTCGGGTGGCCGCCGCTGGCGTAGATGGCGCTGTAGACCCAGCCGCTCTGGGCCACGCGGGCGTTGAAGAGGTTGTTCAGGTCCACGCCTAAATCGATCTCCTTGAAGCCGTAACCCTTGGGAATCTTGAACGTGTAGCCCAGCGACAGGTCGGAGAGGCTGTAGGCGGGCAGCGAACGGTCCCGGTTCTCCGTGTTGTCGAGATACATCCGGCTCACGAAGCCCGTATGCCACTGGACCCGGAAGCCCTTCACGTGCACGTTGACGAAGCCGTTGAGGATGGCGGAAGGGGAGTAGGCGAGGGCCGCATCGTCGTAGTGGATCACCGTCACCCCGTTGTCCCAGTCCTCCACATACTCGTCGAAGTCGAGCAGGCGGTTGCGGCTCAGGGCGGCGTTGGCTTCCAGCGTCAGCCAGGACGCCGGGTCCACGCCCGCCGTCAGCTCGACGCCGGCGCGGTAGGAGTCCGGGATGTTCGTGGTCAGCGCCTCGCCGATGTCGCTCAGCTCGCCCGTCTGCACCAGCTGGTCCTTGTAGCGCATATAGTATAGGTTGATGCCGGCGCGGGCCTTGCCGCCCTCCACCTGGTAACCGGCCTCGAAGTCGTAGAGGCGTTCGGCGCGCGGGGCGGGATACTTGCCGTTGTCGGTGAAGTTGTTGCGCTCGGGCTCGCGGTGGCTGACAGCAGCGGAAGCATATACACGGTGGATGCCGCTGCTGAAGTTCACGCCCGCCTTCGGATTGAAGAAGCGGTAGCGGACGTCTACGTCCAGGTAGTGCTTCTGCGGGTTTCCTTTTTCATCGATATAGTACTTGTCGTTGTATCCGTCGGTCATGTAGTGTACATGGCGGTACTGCAGGTCTCCGAAGACGCTCCATGCCTTCGAAATCCGGAATGTGGCCTTGACGAAGGCGCTGCCGTCGAATTTCGAGGCGTCGGAGTCGTAATATTTGTACGGTAGATCGTTGGCGTTGAACAGCCCCTGTGCCGACGTATAGGTCAGGTAGCCATAGTGGTTGCCGATGAACTGCTGGATGGAGATGCCGGCCACGGCATCCCAGCGCCCTTGTTTGAATGAGAGGTCCGAGACGATGCCGAAGGTGTGCTGCGTCAGGCCTTTCTGCCGCACGAAGTCGGCGCGGCTGACGAACAAGTCACCGGTGTCGAAGCAGGCAATATAGGGAATCAGGCCGTATTTCGTCAATTTGTTGTTGTAGCGGAATTCTTCGTAATAGCCACGGCCGCCGGTGTAATGGGCCGTAGCCGAGAACTTCCAGGCAGAGGAGAAGTTGGCCGCGAAGTTCAGCAGGTGGTGGTGCTGCCAGAAGTTGTCGGTAGTGCGGGGCCAGAGCGAGCCGTCGCTCATGACATAGCGCTCAGTGTGGGCGACGGCATCCGGAAATTGCATGGCATCTTCGAATACCAGCCTCTCATACAGGTTGTTATAGCGCCCCAGTCCGATGCCGTACAGGTCCTTGTACGTCTTGATGCCGGTATTCATGCCGTAGGTGCCATCCATCAGCGAGAGGTCGTCATTGCCGGCCACCACGCCGTTCCAGGCCTGGCCGGTGGTCTCGAAGTTGCCGATGGCCTTGTAGCTCAGTTTCCAGCTGCCGCCGAGGAGGGTGGCGCCGCCGTACCAGCTGCCGGAACGGCCGTCGGTTCCGTCGAGGAAACCGTTGGTCGTAGTCATGTTGTAGGCGCCTTCAAGGACGAGGCGTTTCCACAGCAGGCCGCTGGTGGCACGGGTACCCAGGTGGAAGGTGTTGAACGAGCCGTAAGCGAAATTCACTTCGCTGCCCCACTGCAGGGAGGGCGCCAGGGTTCCCAGGGCGATGGTGCCGCCGAAGGCGCCGTCGCCGTTGGTCGAGGTGCCTACGCCGCGCTGGATCTGTACGCTGCCCAGCAGGCTGCTGTAGGAGTTCATATTCGCCCAGAACACGGACTGGTCCTCCGGTGAGTTGAGGGGCACACCGTCGAGGGTCACGTTGATGCGGCTGCCGCCGGCACCGCGGATGCGGAGATAGGTGGTGCCGATGCCCGTGCCGTTCTCGCTCCAGGAAAGGATGCCCGGCGTGCGGGAGAAGAGCATCGGGAGTTCACGCCCCGTGCTGGAGAAGTCCTGCAATTCGTTGTGGTTGATGTTGGCCACGGCGAACGGCGCCGTCTTCGTGGCGCGGACGGCGCTCACGACGGTTTCCTGCAGCTGCTCGACCTGCGTCGAGTCGGGCTCTTGCGCGGTAGCAGGCTGCGCCGCGGCCAGCCCGAGGGCGGCCAGAACGGCGAAAACAGAATGGAATTTCATAAATCCTTAATTGTAAAGCATGTATTACAATAAGGGGCTTCGAAGATAGCGTTTTCCTACGCGGGCATTACCCCGATCAGGTAGTGAGGGTATCATCTCAGCCTCGGCCCCGGAATACACCGGTTGCCTCAGCACCCCTTTGCCTGCTCCTTGCAGGCGGATGCAAAGATAGTGATTTTTTTCAAATCAGGACGCTGTCGCCGCGATGATCTCCTCGATCGTGTCGCAGAATGTGACGGCGCCGGCCATGATGGGTTTCATGAAGCCGGCTTCCTGCATGTTGGCCAGAAGCTGTTTCAGGGGGTCGTAGTAGCCCTCGAAATTGAAGACGAGGATGGGCTTCGTGTGCTTGTCGATGGCACGGTTGCAAGCGTAGGTGAAGAGTTCGTCGAGGGTGCCGAAGCTGCCGGGCATCACGATGCAGCCGTCGCTAAGGTCTTCCATCAACTGTTTCCGCGTGGCGAAATCTTCCGTCTCGATAAACTCAGAAAGGCCCTGCTGCACCACTTCCAGTCCGCTTTCGCGCACCTCCTTCGTGCCGCGGAAGCCCTTCGGGAAGACGCCGACGACCCGGCCGCCCGAATCCCGGGCGCCGTCGGCCAGCGCGCCCATCGTGCCGACGGCCGCGCCGCCATAGACCAGCGTCAGGCCTGCTTGCGCGATGCGGCTGCCCAGCTCATAGGCCAGTCCCTTGTAGATGTCCTTGCAACCGGGCGAAGAGCCCAGATATACTGCTACGCTTTCCATAATTGTCAGTCTTTCAGGAGTTCCGTCATCTTGTCTACCAGCGCGGGATCGTGGGCCACGATGTCGGGCCAGCGCCGCTTGAAGCCCGGCGCGCCTTTCTTGGACGTGGCGTCGAGAATCAGATGGTCGCGCACCCGGCCGTCGCGCACGGGGTCGCAGTTCGCGCCCAGCAGCCAGAGTTTGCGGTAGCGCGGCGCGTTCTTCTCTTTTTCGTCGTAAATCACGCTGATCACTTGATCCAGCTTCCGGTCCTTGAATACGTGCGCCTTCCGTGTGGCGTCGATGCAGAGCTTGCCGCCGAAGCCCATTTCAGACGACGTGTGGTCGAGCACGTCGAGCGGACCGCGGCTGAAAAGCAGGTCGCGCGTGACGTCTACGTTGCGGCAGATGGCTTCCAGCACGGCGTCGCGATTGCGGATGTCGATGTCCTCGTCGGTCACCACCAGGAACTTGTTGAACATCATCTGTCCGGCGCCCCACATCGCGTTGGCCACCTTGAAGGCCTGGCCCTCGTACTGCTTGTGGATCTTGACCACCGCAAAGTTGTGGCCCACGCCTTCTTCCGGGAGGAACAAATCCTCGATTTCCGGCGCGATGGCCAGCTTGATGGGCGAGAGGAAGATCTTCTCGGTCGCCTCCTGGATATACTTGTCCTCCATCGGCGGGACGCCTACCACCGTGGCGGGGTAGATGGCGTCGAAGCGGTGCGTGATGCAGGTGACGTGGAATTTCGGATACAGGTCTTCCAGCGAATAGAAGCCCGTGTGGTCGCCGAAAGGGCCTTCCATGAACTTCTCTTCGCTCTTCTGGACATAGCCTTCTATGACGAAATCGCAGTCGGCGGGGACCATCAGGTCCTGCGTGAAACACTTGACCAGCTCCACGGGTTTGCCGCGCAGGAAGCCGGCCAGCAGGTATTCGTCGATGCCTTCGGGCAGCGGGGCCGTGGCGGCGTAGGAGTAGACGGGGTCGCCGCCCAGGCACACGGCCACGGGCAGGCGGTGGGTGCATTCGGACAGATGTTTTGCGCCGGTCTTATGCATGTGCCAGTGCATTCCGGTGGTGGTGTCGTCCAGCACCTGCATCCGGTACATTCCGACGTTGCGGACGCCGGTCACGGGGCTGACGGTGTTCACGAGGGGCAGGGTGATGAAGCGCCCGCCGTCCTTCGGCCAGCACTGGAGGATGGGCAGTGCGCTCAGCTTCGCGACATATTGCACGACCTCCTGACAGGGAGCGTGTCCCTTGTGTACGCGGGGCATCCACGAGGAGGCCTGGTTCAGCAGCGGGAGCATCTTCAGCTTGTTGCGCAGGCCGCTGCCGGCGCCCAGCACGCTGTTGACCAGCGCGTCGATGCGCGGGCCCACCTCCTCGAGCGATTCCACGCCGAGCGCGTAGCGGATGCGGGCTTCGGAGCCCATCATATTGGTCAGGACGGGATAGGCCGTGCCGGTGTTCTCGAACAGCAGCGCCTTGCCACCTCCCGGTTTCTTCGATTCGATGTCCGTGGCGCACGCGATCTCCAGCACCGGATCGACGAACTGTTCGATGCGCCGCAGCTCTCCCTTCTCTTCCAGGAACCTCACATATTCTTTCAGACCGTTATACATAGTCGTATTCTCTTGAAAGTCGCAATTTATAAAAAAAATCCGGAAAATGCTTATATTTGAGGAAACGATTCACCCCTATGAAAAGACTCTCCGCTATCCTTGCCGCCGTCACCCTTACGGTGTCGGCTTTCGCCCAGCAGGCACTGGGCCCCGGCACCGGTCTCGTCTCTCCCGAGATCAATCCCGACCACAGCGTCACGTTCCGGCTCTTCGCTCCGAAGGCCGTGATGGTGCAGCTGACGGGCGATTTCCTGCCCACCCGTCCCATCGAATATGAGATGGGAGGCCAGAAACTGACCTACGACGCACCCGGCATCGTCGACCTGAAGGAAGGCCCGGGCGGCGTCTGGACCTACACTTCCGCGCCGCTGGAAGGCGAGCTTTACTCCTATAGCTTCCTGGTGGACGGCCGCAAGGTGATGGACCCTTCGAACGTCTACCAGAACCGCGATGTCGCTACCTGGACCAACATCTTCACGCTCAGTGCAAAACAGGGCGACAAAGGTTGGTATTACGAGGTGCACGACGTGCCGCACGGCACCCTCGCGCACGTGTGGTACAACAGCCCGACGCTCGGCAGCCAGCGCCGCCTGTCGGTCTACACGCCGGCCGGCTATGAAGACAATCCGAAAGCGAAGTATCCCGTGCTCTACCTGCTGCACGGCTCGGGCGGCGACGAAGACGCCTGGACCGACCTCGGCCGCACCGCACAGATCCTCGACAACCTGATCGCCGAGGGGAAGGCCAAGCCGATGATCGTGGTGATGCCCAACGGCGTGTGGTTCAACCAGGCTGCACCCGGTGCCGCCGTCAATATGTTCCAGCCTACATTTGAGAACAGCCGTTCCCAGTCGACCGCCGAAGTGGAGAACAGCTTCCCGGACATCATGAACTACGTGGAGAAGCACTACCGCGTGGCCAAGGGCTACGCCAATACGGCCGTGGCCGGCCTGTCCATGGGCGGCCGCCAGTCCTGCATGCTGTCGATGCACTATCCAAACCGCTTCGGCTATGTCGGCCTCTTCTCGGGCGTCGCGACGACCGAAGGCAACGAAGCCGCTCTCGACGCTGTCTTCGCAGCGCATCCGAAACTCTACTGGATCGGCTGCGGCAAGGCCGACGGCATCATGGTCAACTCCCGCAAGCTCAAGGAGTGGTGTGATGCCAAAGGCTATCCCGCCACCCTCTACGAATCCGAAGGCGGCCATATCTGGCGCAACTGGCGCGAATACCTGACGATCTTCGCGCAGAAGCTGTTCCGCTAGCCTTTACGGGTGTCGATACCTGCAGCCTGCGCTACGAGGTAAACGATGGATTTGAAAACGAGGCCGGAGTTGCGGGAGAGACCAATCTCGCAGGTCCGGCTTACTGCGAAACCTTCGTCGCAGCCGTCGACCTGACGCTTCAAGTCGCGCAGGCCGTGTTCGTTCAGCTCGGGGAAGAAGAAGCCGCGGTCGCCCGCGAATCCGTCGCAGTTCGAATCGACCACTACGACCTCGCGCGCGCAACGCTCCGCCACACGCTTCAGGCACGGATCGACGCCCATCTTCTTGGCCGAACAGACCGCATAGACCGCCACCTTCTCGTCCACAGGCTTCAGCGTCAGATGATCGAGCACGAACTTCTCGATGAACTCCGTGGGTTCATAGAGCGGCAGCTCATCGCCGAAGTTCGCCTTCATCGTGTAAAGGCAGGGGCTCATGTCGCAGAGGATCGGGTACTTGCCGTTCTCCGAGGCTTTCGCCAGCGCGGCTTTCAGCGTGTCGGAGGCCTTCTTGCCGGCTTCTACGTAGCCCTTGCTCGAGAAGAGCATGCCGCAGCAGAGGGAATCCATCTTCTCGGGATAGATGATCTGGAAACCGGCGGCTTCCAGCAGGGCGGCCGTCACCTGCGTGACTTCCTTCTCCTTTTTATAGGCCTTCGTGGTGCCCATGCTGCGAGTGATGCAGGACGGGAAATAGACGACCTTGCGCTCACGCTCCACCGGGTGGGCCGGGACGCGGATCTTGGATGCGCCGGTGGGCATATACTCATTCCAGAGTGGAATCGCGCCGCCGGATAGTGTGCGGAGGCCGCGTGCCATGGCGCCGAAGGCCTTCGTGCCGAAGACCGTGCGCAGCGCGTTGAGGCACTTCAGGCCGCCGCGCAGCGATGCCGTGAGACCGGCCATGTTCCCGGCGAGCCGGACGGCCCGGCGTTCGCCGGCCGGCGAATGGCTCTCGTGCCGCAGCTCCTTGATGAGCTTGCCGGCATCGGCCTTCACGGGGCAGTGGAGGTTGCAGAGGCTGTCGGTCGCACAGGTCTGCTCGCCTGCATATCGGTAGAGCTTCTGCATCTCCGCGGCGCGGTGCGGCTCCTCGCCGGAGGCGCGCAGCCGCTCGATTTCGCGAAACGCCGCCACGCGCTGGCGCGGCGACAGCGTGAGCCCTTCGGCCACGCAGTACCCCTCGCAGAAGCCGCATTCCATGCATTTGTCCACGATCTGCTTCGTCGACGGGCAGGGCTTCAGGTTGGAGATGTGCGCCATCGGGTCGGTGTTGAGGATGACGCCCGGGTTAAGGATGCCCTTCGGGTCGAAGAGCTTTTTCACGCGCTGCATCAGGACATAGGCCTGTTTGCCCCATTCGTATTCGACGAACGGCGCCATATTACGGCCCGTGCCGTGCTCGGCTTTCAGCGAGCCGTCGTACTGGTCCACGACCAGCTTGACGACGTCGTCCATGAACTTCTTGTATTTCTCCACCTCGGCCGCGGTCGAGAAGTCCTGGTTGAACATGAAGTGGAGATTGCCGGCCAGGGCGTGGCCGAAGATCACGGCGTCGGCATAGCCGTCGGCCGCGAAGACCTCGCGAAGTCGGACGGTGGCTTCCGCCAGCTTCTCGATGGGGAAGCAGATGTCCTCGATGATGGCCGTAGTGCCGCTGCGGCGCATGCCGGCCACGGTGGGGAGCATCTCCTTGCGGAGTTTCCAGAGAGTGGCCTGCTCCGCCGCATCGGTGGTGAAAGCCCACGGCAGTTCGGTGGCGACGGAGGCGATGCCCTCCGTGATGTCGGCCACCTTCTTGCCGAGTTCCTCTGCGGAAGCGGCCCGCGTCTCCACCAGGATGACGCAGCTTTCGTCGCCGATGGTCTTCAGGAATTCCGGGATGCCCGGCGCCTGGTCAACGCTGCGCACGCCGGCGCGGTCGATGAGCTCCACGGCCGATACCAGCCCCTGCGCCTTGAGGATCTGCACGGCCTCGCAGGCCAACGCGATGTTCGTATAGGTGATCATTGCCAGCGCACTGTGCTTGTGGTCCACCACCGTGTTATAGGTAATATCGGAGATGAAGGCCAGCGTGCCTTCCGAGCCGATG
>JAEEGL016923335.1_pt1 | contig 14803 bp, 13 predicted proteins | sample 9134231 | NCBI WGS metagenome assembly JAEEGL01 (sample SAMN16246548, study PRJNA631951) | gut metagenome | biome: gut microbiome; feature: rumen; material: fiber-attached | host: Bos | place: Iran: Karaj | collected 2018-10 | reverse complement strand
TTACGGAAAGCCGCGGGAAACCGCGGCTTTCTTCTTTTATTGCGCCGCACCTGCCCTCGGTGGTATACTGTAAAGATGAAGTGAGGTATACTGCATGAATTCGAAGGTTTTGCGCACGCTGGAATTTACGAAGATCATTGAGCGGCTGACAGGGTTTGCGACGACCGACCCGGGAAGATCTCTCTGCCGGAACCTGGTCCCGTCGATCGATCCGGAGACAATCCGGACCGACCAGGGGCATACTTCGGATGCCCTGGACCGCATCCGGATGAAGGGATCCCTTTCCTTTTCCGGGGTAAAGGACCTGAGGGGATCCATGAAGCGGCTGGAGATCGGAGGCACTCTGGGCATGTCGGAGCTTCTGCAGACAGGGTCCCTCCTGAATGTGGTGCGCAGGGCCATCACCTACGGGCAGCACGAAAAGTCGGAGGAGATCCCGGACGATTCCCTGGATGAGATGTTCCGGGAGCTGGACCCGCTGACGCCCGTGGCAAATGAGATCCGCAGGTGCATCATCGCGGAGGACGAGGTGGCGGATGACGCCAGCCCGGGACTGCAGAGGGTGCGCCGGCAGATGAAGGCCGTGGAGGGCAGGGTGCACACCCAGCTGAATTCCATCCTGAATTCCAGCCGGAGCTACCTGCAGGAGAGCATCATTACCATGCGGCAGGGACGGTACTGCCTTCCCGTGAAGGCGGAACACAAGGCCCAGGTGCCGGGCATGGTCCACGACCAGTCGGCCACCGGATCCACGGTATTTATCGAGCCGATGGCGATCATAAAACTGAACAACGAGCTGCGGGAGCTGGAAGCCCAGGAAAAGCGGGAGATAGAGTTTGTCCTGGCGGCGCTGTCCGCGGATCTTGCGCCGTACACGGGGGTCATACTGCAGAACCAGAAGATCCTGTCGGAGCTGGATTTTATCTTCGCGAGGGCGGAGCTCTCCCGTTCCTACAAGGGCGTGGAGCCGAAATTTAATACCGAAAGGTATATCAATATCAAGGACGGGCGGCATCCCCTGCTGGATCCGGAGAAGGTCGTCCCCGTAAATATCTGGCTGGGAAAGGATTTCGACCTCCTGGTGGTGACGGGGCCGAACACCGGCGGAAAGACGGTCTCCCTGAAAACAGTGGGGCTGTTCACCCTCATGGGGCAGGCCGGGCTGCACATCCCGGCGTTTGAAGGTTCGGAGCTTGCCGTGTTCCGTGAGGTATTTGCGGATATCGGGGATGAACAGTCCATCGAGCAGAGCCTCAGCACCTTCTCGGCCCACATGAAGAATATCGTGGAGATCCTGGGGAAGGCGGACACGGATTCCCTCTGCCTTTTCGATGAGCTGGGCGCGGGGACGGACCCGACCGAGGGCGCGGCCATCGCTATCTCCGTGCTGAATTTCCTGCACAACATGACCGTTCGGACGATGGCTACCACCCACTACAGTGAGCTGAAGGTTTACGCGCTGCAGACGCCGGGCGTGGAGAATGCCTGCTGCGAGTTCAACGTGGAGACGCTGGCGCCGACTTACCGGCTGCTGATCGGCATTCCGGGGAAGAGCAATGCTTTTGCCATTTCCAGGAAGCTGGGCCTGCCGGATTACATCATCGATGACGCGAAGCTGCGGATCAGCGAGCAGGATGAGTCCTTTGAGGACGTGATCGCGAAGCTGGAGCAGAGCCGCGTCACCATTGACCGGGAGAAACAGGAGATTGCCGGCTATAAGGCGGAGATCGTATCTCTGAAAAAGGACCTTGAGCGCAGGGAAGAGCGCTTTAACGAACAGCGGGAAAAGATCCTGGCGAAGGCCCACGAGGAGGCCGCCATTATCCTGCGGGACGCCAAGGAAACCGCGGACCGCACCATCCGGAACATCAACAGGGTGGCGAAGGATTCCGGCGTGAGCCGGGAGCTGGAGGAACAGCGGACAAAGCTCCGGGAAAAGATGCAGGATGTGGAGCGGAAGAGCGACGAACAGAAGAAAAACGCCCCGAAGAAGGAAGTCCGGGCAGACCAGATCCGCCTGGGAGATTCCGTCCGCGTGATTTCCATGAACCTGACGGGAACGGTGAGCGGGCTGCCTGACGGAAAGGGAAACCTGACGGTGCAGATGGGCATCCTGCAGTCCAAGGTAAACCTCGGGGACATAGAGCTTATTCAGGACGGCGGCGGTGCCCGTCCGGGACAGAACGCGAAAAGAGGAAGGGGAAGCTCCGGGACGGGAGGCAGCGGACGGATCGGCATGTCGAAGTCCATGAGCATTTCCCCGGAGATCAACCTTATCGGCATGACGACAGACGAGGCGGTCCCGGCCATGGATAAGTACCTGGATGACGCCTACCTGGCCCATCTGGAGGAGGTGCGCATCATCCACGGAAGGGGGACGGGGGCGCTGCGCGCGGCCCTGCACAGGGAACTGAAGAGGCTGAAATATGTGAAGGAATTCCGCCTGGGCGAGTACAATGAGGGCGGAACCGGTGCGACAGTAGTAGTTTTCAGGGATTAAAGAGCCCGGAACAGAAAAGAGGGGAAAGAATGGCAGAGCGTCAGAAAGTCCTGATTGTGGATGATGATGCGAATATTGCGGAGCTGATTGCCCTGTACCTGGCGAAAGAGCTCTATGAGACGAAGATTGTCGGGGACGGGGAGAGCGCCCTGGCGGCGATGCCGTCGTTTGATCCGGATATTGTCCTGCTGGACCTGATGCTTCCGGGCATCGACGGCTACCAGGTGTGCCGGACTATCCGGAACACCTCCCAGGTGCCGATTATCATGCTCTCCGCCAAGGGGGAAGTGTTTGACAAGGTCCTGGGGCTGGAACTCGGGGCCGACGACTATATGATCAAGCCCTTCGACGCGAAGGAGCTGGTGGCGAGGGTCAAGGCGCTCCTCCGGAGGGCCGGCGCCGCGAAGTCGGCCGTCTCGGCGAAGCCGAAGGGAAAGTATGTGGAATACCCGGACCTGGTGGTCAACCTGACCAATTACTCGGTGATGTACAACGGGCGTCCCATCGACATGCCGCCCAAGGAACTGGAACTGCTCTATTTCCTGGCGTCCTCCCCGAACCAGGTATTTACCAGGGAACAGCTCCTGGACCATATCTGGGGTTATGAGTATGCCGGGGACACCAGGACCGTGGACGTCCATATCAAGCGGCTGCGTGAAAAGATCAAGGACCATGAGGCCTGGGCCCTGACAACCGTGTGGGGCGTGGGATACAAGTTTGAAGTGCGGCAGCCGTAGGAGGCTGCGGACCGAATATGTTTCATTCCATTTACAATAAACTGATTCTGGCCTACCTTGCCTTCGCCCTGCTGGGGTTCCTGGTCATTGTCACGTTCTCATCCCGGATGACGAGGAATTATCTGGTGAGTGTCTACACCGACAGACTGTACGACGAGGCATCCCTGATAGCCGACAGCTGCAGCGAAGATTACAAGGATCATGCCCTGAACCTGAAAACCGCCTTCCCGAGGCTGGAAGCGGCCGCCGCATTCCACGGCGCCGAGGCCTGGATCATTGACCGGGAAGGCACTATCGTCGCGGACAGCGGACACATCCGCGAGGGACAGACCCTGGAGGGGTTTGACCCCACAAGCCGGGGAAACCGGCTGTATACCACCGGGAACTTCTATGACTGTTTCCGGGAGGAGGTGCTCAGCGTTTCGGCCCCCGTCACCGGGGATATGGCTACCTACGGATATGTTTTCCTCCATCTGCCCATGAGCGTGGTGACCCGGGAAGAGAACCATTTCCTGAATGTGGTCTACCTGACGGCCCTGATCCTGTTCGGGCTGTCGTTCCTGATTCTCCTGGCTTTTACGATCTATGTGTACGTGCCGCTCCGCAGGATCACCTACGGGGCCAGGAAGTACGCCGAGGGAGACTTTGAATACAACATTCCCGTGACCAGCCAGGACGAGATCGGGTATCTGCAGGGCACGCTCAACTATATGTCGGACGAGATAGCGAAGGGGGAGGAACGGCAGAGGAAATTCATTGCCAACGTCTCCCACGACTTCCGCTCGCCGCTGACATCCATCAAAGGGTACCTGGAGGCTATCCTGGACGGGACCATTCCCCAGGAGCAGTACCCGAAGTACCTGAATATCGTCATTTCCGAGACCCAGCGCCTGAACAAGCTGACGGAAGGGATGCTGACGCTGAACTCGCTGGGACCGGACGGCTATCTCACAAAATCCAGTTTTGACATCAACCATACCATACGCGATACGGCGGCCGCTTTTGAGGGCGCCTGCGCCGAGAAGGGAATCACCTTTGACCTGACGTTTTCCGACACAATCCAGATGGTGTACGCCGACTTCGGCAAGATCCAGCAGGTGCTCTACAACCTGATTGACAACGCCATCAAGTTCAGCCGGGAGGGCGGCGTCATCTACATCACCGTTTCCGACCGCGGGGACAAGGTGTATGTGTCCGTGAAGGATACGGGCATCGGGATCCCGGCCAAAAGCCAGCAGCGTATCTGGGAACGCTTTTACAAGACAGATTTATCGCGCGGACGTGACAAAAAAGGAATCGGTCTCGGACTGTCCATCGTCCGTGAGATCATACAGGCCCATGGGGAAAATATCGATGTAATCAGTACGGAGGGCGTTGGTTCAGAGTTTATCTTCAGCCTTCCCAAGGTGAAAGAATCTGGAGTCTGATATGGCAGATAGAGAAAATGATCGGGAATTTATCCGTCAGAAGATAGTCCGGCCGCCGCTGACCAGGAAGGATATCCTGAAACGGGCAGTGCTGTTTTCGGGCCTCGGCGTGCTGTTCGGGGCTGTATCGGCCGTGACATTCGCGGCCGTCAGGCCGGTTGCCGAGAGAAGACTCGGCATCCGGGAAACCAGGGCGGAAAGCTCCATCGAATTTACGGCGGACGTCCCGGAGACGACCACCATGTCTCCCTCGGAGAGCCGGGCGGAGGAGACAAGGGAGTCCAGGGAGGCGGAGCGCCGGATTGACGAGGCCGTGGACAAGGCGGTGGACCAGGCGATGAGCAGCTACACCTTTAACGGGGATATGCTGCAGGCCTTCTACGCCGCGGTCCAGGAGATAGGAAAGAACGCGGACCCGGGAATCGTGACAGTGTACTCCGGCACCCAGGACGAGGATATCTTCGGGAACCAGGTGGAGAGTTCCGACAGCTGCGCGGGGGTCATCGTGGCCATGACCCCGGAGGAGATCCTGGTGCTCTCCGCCTCGGAGGGGACCGGGGAAGCGGATTCCCTGAAGGTGGCATTTGCCGGAGGGACAGCGGTGCCCGCAGTCCTGAAGGGGAGCGACAGCCTGATGAAGATGGCGGTCCTCTCCGTAAGCCCCTCGGATGTCCCGGAAGGAATACTGGAGCAGGCGAAGGTCCTGCCGCTGGGCAATTCCTTCCAGCTGCAGCAGGGCGATTACGTCCTGGGCATCGGCGCGCCGGCCGGGCGGATGCATTCCGTGACGGGGGGAACGGTGGCCAGCATAGAGGAAAATGTTTCCGTCATCGACGGCGTGGGCCGCGTGTTCTATGTGGACGCCCCGGCGGACACGGAGAAGATGACCTTCTTCATCAATATGGCGGGGGAGGTCGTCGGCTGGGCGGTCCGGGACACCGGAACCTCCGGCGGGGCCGGGCTCACCGAGGTTTTCGGGATTTCAGGGTATAAGAGACAGATGACTTTCATGTCCAACGGGGAGAAGCTGCCGTATTTCGGCGCCCGCTTCCGGGACGTGAACGAAACCATGCAGCAGACCGGCATGCCGGAGGGCGCCTACGTGACGGATGTGATTCCTGACGGCCCCGCGTACCAGGCGGGAATACAGAACGGGGACATCATTGTCAGCTATGGGGAAGAGCCTGTGGTCTCCCAGGGAGACCTGCGCTCCCGCATCGAGAGCACTGCTCCGGGGGAGACCCTGACGGTGACGGTGATGCGGGCCGGCCGGGAGGACTTCCGGGAGATTACATTTGAAGTGAAGATAGCGGAGAGATAGATGAGATATATTGAACAGTTTACGGAGGGATACCGGGTTTCCGACGTGTATCTCGTGAAGAACCGGCAGATTGCCGTGACCAGGAACGGAAAAGAATACGCGAATGTGGTCCTGCAGGACAGGACGGGGACCATCGACGCGAAGATATGGGACCTGACTTCCCCGGGGATTGGGGACTTTGAGGCCCTGGACTACGCCCATATCGAGGGAGATGTCATCCTGTACCAGGGAAACCGGCAGCTGAATATCCGGCGGATCCGCCGCGCGGAGGAAGGGGAGTACCGGCCGGCGGATTACCTGCCGGTGAGCCCGAGGAACCTGAAGGAAATGTACCAGGAGCTCAAGGCGCTGGTGATGTCCATCGAAAACCCGTACCTGAAACAGCTGGCGGTGAGCTGCTACGTGGATGACAAAGAGTTCCTGAAGGCATTCTGCTATCACTCCGCGGCGAAGAGCGTCCACCACGGCTTTGTGGGGGGGCTGCTGCAGCACACGCTGAGCGTCATGAACCTCTGCGAGTACCTTTCGAAAAACTATGAGATGCTGGACCGGGATCTGCTGCTGACGGCGGCCCTGTTCCACGATATCGGCAAGGTGCAGGAGCTGTCCGCCTTCCCGGAGAATGATTATACCGACGGGGGACAGCTCATCGGCCACATTATCATCGGCACACAGATGGTGCACGACAGGATCCGGGAGATCGACGGCTTCCCTGAGAAGCTGGGGCGGGAACTGGAGCACTGTATCCTCGCGCACCACGGCGAGCTGGAGTACGGCTCCCCGAAAAAACCGGCCCTGCTGGAGGCGCTGGCCCTTTCTTTCGCGGACAACACGGACGCGAAGCTGGAGACGATGATGGAAGCGCTCTCCTCCGGCGGCGTCGGCAACAAAAACGGCTGGCTCGGCTTCAACCTGTTCCTGGATTCCAACATCCGGCCGACAAAAGATATGCAGGGGCTGCGCAGGGGGACTGAGACTTCCGCACCCGATATACAGGCAGGGCCCGCGGAAGGGTCCGGAACTGCGGGGGAAAATGAAAAAAGGTCCGACCGCCGGGGAGGCGGGTCGGACAGGTTTGCGAACCGTATTGAGTTTCCGGGCTGGAACAGCTGAGAAATGCGTCCCGTTCCCTTACGGGAAGCGGGAAATGCTCACGCTACATACGCGTACATCATGATGTAGTGGCAGAAGCTCCCCGCCATGACAAATACGTGGAAGAGCTCGTGGGAGCCGAAATAGCGGAATTTCGCGTTGAATACGGGCATACGCAGCGCGTAGATGACGCCCCCCGCGGTGTAGATGATCCCGCCCGCGAGAAGCCAGCCGAAGGCCCCCCGGGGAAGCGCGGCGACGATCTGCCCGATTGCGGTGAGACAGACCCAGCCCATGGCGATGTAGACAAGGGAGGAAAACCACTTCGGGCAGCCTATCCAGAGCGCGCCCATCAGTATCCCGGCGGCGGCGATGGCCCATACCAGGATGAGCAGCCGCAGGCCGGAAGCGTTCCCGAGCACAATCAGGCAGACCGGCGTGTAGCTCCCCGCTATCAGGACATAGATCATCATGTGATCGATTTTCCGCAGGATCCGGTTCACACGGACGGAGATATTGAAGGTGTGGTACACGGTGCTGGCGGTATAGAGCAGGATCATGCTGACAATAAAGACAGAAAGCGCCACAACGCGGAGAAAACCAGATTCCGATTCCCGGGCGGCTTTGACCAGCAGCGGTACGGCGGCCGTGACGGCGCCGGCCATACCGATAAAATGTGTCAGGGCGCTGCCCGGGTCTTTTACTGTAATGAATCGTTCTTTCATGGAACAGCTCCTTTCCCGCGGTCTTCCCTGAGACCGCGTCTCTTGCGGGTTATCCGCAGTGCATGATATATTGATAAAAACCGTATTATGTAGTTTTTAAAACTATGTGTAACTATACTATACTATTTTCTGATGCCGGATGCAAGCGTCAGTTATGAAAAAAGGAAGGATTTATGATAAGACCGGACATACTGTATGAGGATGCGGAGCTGATCGTGGTGAAAAAACCGGCGGGCGTCGACGCCCAGGAAAGCCGGGGGAGCGCGCCGGACATGGTCAGCATCCTGAAAAACCACCTGTTATCCACACAGATATCCACACCGGCCGGGGAAAAAGGGAACTCCCCCTATATCGCGGTTGTCCACAGGCTGGACCGGCAGGTGGGCGGCGTGATGGTGTACGCGAAGACCAGGGAGGCGGCGGCGCACCTCTCGAAGCAGGTACAGGATGAGAGGATGGAGAAGACGTATCTCGCCGTCCTGTGTGGACAGACGGTGGAAAAAGACGGAACCTATGTGGATTACCTGTGGAAAGACGGGAAAAACAATCTCTCCGCGGTTGTGGATGATACTGTGGAGGGGGCGCGCCTGGCCACTCTTTCCTGGGAAGCGGTGGAGCGAATTGCGGACCCGGATGACACGTACGGCGGCTATACCCTGGTGCGGGTCTTTCTCCAGACGGGGCGCCACCACCAGATCCGGGTCCAGTTTGCTTCCCGCGGCCTTCCCCTGGAGGGGGATGTCAAGTATAATCCCGCCTGGCAGGGAAGGCGCAGCGAGGGGCCGGCTCTTTTTGCGGAGAAGCTCTCTTTTATCCACCCGGGGACGGGGCGGAGGATGACCTTCCGCGCCAGGCCGGACCACAGCGCATTCCGGAGATTTCACCTGCCGGATGAACCCGGGGAAAACTGAATCCCGAAGGAACAGGGGCCGGGGTCTGCCCCGGCACAGCAGAAAGGAAAGGAAAAGCCATGATGATACGGAAACACCTGTTGTTTACAGGGGACGTGCAGGGAGTCGGCTTCCGATGGCAGGCGCGGCGTCTCGCCCAGGATCTGGAACTGACCGGATGGGTCAGGAATCTCTGGGATGAGCGGGTCGAGATGGAAGTGCAGGGGGAAGAGGCGCAGATCGACAGGCTGATCCTGGGACTCCAGCGGGGAAGGTATATCCGGATTTCGAATATCGAGTCGGAGACTGTCCCGGTGGACCCGCGGGAGGGAAGCTTCCGGGTGCGCGGGTACTGATTGGGGGAAGACATTCCGGAATCCGAAAGACTATGGGAGGAACAGGAGTTTTCAATATGAATGGTACAGACAGTATCTGTGAGGAGATGCACCGGGCCTGGGGCCGGAAAGCGCCGGTGAGGATCGGGCGCGACCCGGAGCACGGCGCCGCGGTGATGATCCCGGTCCTGGACGGCCCGGGCGGCCCGGAGGTTCTTTTTGAAATCCGTGCGGGCAATGTGCGGCAGCCGGGGGAGGTCTGCTTTCCCGGAGGCGGCATCGAGGCGGGGGAAAGCCCGCGGGAGACGGCAGTCCGGGAGACTGCCGAAGAGCTGATGATACGGAAAAAGCAGGTGCATGTCCTCTCCCCGATGCATGAGATGGCGGCCCACGGCGGGCGCACGGTGTGGTCATATCTGGCGAAGATAGAAGGCTACGGGGGAACCTTTGACCCGGAGGAGGTGGCGGAGACATTTACCCTGCCGCTGTCCCGGCTTCTCTCCTGCGTCCCGGAAGAATATACGGTGGAGCAGGTACAGGTGCGGGGGGAGGATTATCCCTATGACCTTAGCCCGGGGGGAAAGAACTATCCCTTCCGGGGCGCGAAGCGCAAGGCCTATTTTTACCGCTTTGAGGTGAAGGGGAGGGAAGTCGTCATCTGGGGGATGACGGCTTCTCTCCTGCATGAATTCCTGGAGCGCTTCCGGAAAGAATTCGGATGATATGACGTTTTTTGGACGGCGCTCTGCTATGGTAAACCGGTAAATACACAAAGTATCTACGGCCGGAACAGGGAGGACAGGAAAATGGAAAACAGAGATATGGTAAAGAAGGTCGCAATTGTCGGAATCGGAATCCAGGGTTCCATGATAGCGTTCCGCAACGCGCTGCACGGAAAACAGGTGCGCGGATACAGCCGCACGGAGAAATCAGCTGCCGTCTGCAGGGATAAAATTGAGCGCTGGGCGGCGTATTATGTAAAGATTGGGAAAATCACCGAAGAAGAGGCGCAGGCGCTTATCGGGAGGATGTTTTCTTCCTCGGGGAAGACCGGAACATGCACCTGGAAATGCAGAAGGCCTATAACTTTATCGCATCCGGAAAACTGATGCGGATCATCAGGGAAACCGCACGGTAAAGGGCGGACGGCGGATGGCTGAAAACTTGACAAAGCTCCCCGCATGACGTAAACTCAAAAGACAAAAATAATCACACAGATGGGAGCAGAACAATGGGAAATGACAAAAAGCTGGTGGAAGCCATCACTTCCATGGAGCAGGATTTCGCGCAGTGGTACACAGATGTTGTCATCAAGGCCGGTCTGATTGAATATACGAGCGTTAAGGGCTGCATGGCCATCAAGCCGTACGGCTATTCTATCTGGGAGAATATCCAGCATGAGCTGGACCAGAGATTTAAGGCGACGGGCGTCGAGAACGTCTACATGCCGATCTTCATCCCGGAGAGCCTCCTGAACAAGGAGAAGGATCATGTGGAGGGCTTTGCCCCCGAGGTGGCCTGGGTCACCCACGGCGGCCTGGAGAAGCTGGAAGAGAGAATGTGCGTCCGGCCGACGTCGGAGACGCTGTTCTGCGATTTCTACAAGAAGGATGTACAGTCCTACCGCGATCTCCCGAAAAACTACAACCAGTGGTGTTCGGTGGTGCGCTGGGAGAAGACTACCCGCCCGTTCCTCCGCTCCCGCGAATTCCTGTGGCAGGAGGGACATACCGCGCAGGCGACCTTTGAGGACGCCCAGGAGAGAACGGAGCTTATGCTCAATGTCTATGCGGATTTCCTGGAGCAGTGGCTGGCCATCCCCGTGGTGCGCGGACAGAAGACGGACAAGGAGAAGTTCGCCGGCGCCGAGGCAACCTATACCATTGAGGCCCTCATGCATGACGGAAAAGCCCTGCAGTGCGGCACCAGCCATAACTTCGGCGAAGGCTTCGCGAGGGCGTTTGACATCCAGTACCTGGATAAGGACAATAAGCTGAAATATATCAACCAGACTTCCTGGGGCGTTACCACCCGCCTTATCGGCGCCATTATCATGGTGCACGGAGATGATGACGGCCTGATTCTCCCGCCGAACGTGGCTCCGGTACAGGTGATGATTGTCCCCATCCAGATGCAGAAGGAAGGCGTCCTTGAGGCGGCGCGGAATGTGAAGGAGATGCTCTCCGGGTTCCGCGTCAGGGTGGATGACTCCGACCGCAGGCCGGGATACAAGTTCTCCGAGTGCGAGATGAAGGGAATCCCGCTGCGCGTGGAGGTCGGCCCGAAGGATATCGAGGCGGGACAGGCAGTCCTGGTCCGCAGGGATACCCACGAGAAGGTCACTGTCCCCCTGGACAGCCTTGCAGAGGAGGTCGGGAAGGCCCTGGCACAGATGCAGCAGGATCTTTTTGACCGGGCCCTGGCGCGCCAGAAGGCGATGACGTTCGACGCCCACAGCTATGAAGAGCTGAAGGACATCGCGGACAACAGGCCGGGCTTTATCCGTGCCATGTGGTGCGGCTGCCGTGAATGTGAGGACCGCCTGAAGGAAGAGGTCGGAATCACTTCCCGCTGCATGCCGTTTGCGCAGGAAAAACTTGAAGAGAATTGTGTCGTATGCGGAAAACCTGCCGTAAAGATGGTATACTGGGGTAAAGCATACTAATCTGCAAAAAGGAATGTATCAAAAAGCTGCCTCGCTGAGCGGATTCAGACTGCGCTGAGCCTGGCAGCTTTTTCTGAAAGAGCTGATACGCGCGCGCCCTGTACGCGGGACGGCGCAGGAGGCTGATATGGCATTATATAATTCCATAGGGTTCGGACTGAAAGCGGAGCAGCGGCAGGTCCTGTCCCAGAAAATGATCCAGTCCGCGCAGATTCTGCAGATGAACTCCCAGGAGCTTGGAGAGTACATCCGGGACCTGGCGCTGGAGAATCCGGTAGTCGACATTGTGGAGAAAGCGCCGGAACGGGTAAAAGACAAGAAAGAAGAAAAAGAAGAGGAAGAGCGCCTGGATTTCTATGAAGAGCGGGGCTATGCCTCTTTTACCGGCGCTGACTCCGAAGACCGGGAGGAATTCAATTTCAGCGTCGACCGCGGGGAGAGCCTGGCAGAGTATCTCAGGGCTCAGCTGATGCAGGAGGAATTCGACGAAAAAGACCGGAAGGTGCTGGATTTCATGCTGGAGAGCCTGGATTCCAGGGGGTATATGACAGAGGACCCGGAATACATCATGAGCACCTTCGGCGTGACGCGCGAAGATGTGAAACGCCTGCTGGGAGTGATACAGGGCCTGGACCCGGCGGGGGTCGGCGCGAGGAACCTTGCGGAATGCCTGATCCTGCAGGCCGGCCGGCGGGGCATCCTCTCTCCCCTCATGGAGATTCTCCTGCGGGAGCACCTGGAGGATATCGCGGCGAACCGGCTGCCTTTCCTGGCAAAGGCCTGCGGCACCACCATGGAGAAAATCTCCGGCATGCTGGAACAGATAAAGGATCTCAATCCGAAACCGGGCAATTCCTTCTCCGACCGGCGTCAGCTGCGCTACATTTCCCCGGATGTTATTTTTGTCAAATTCGCGGACCATTTTGACATCCTTCTGAATGAACGGCTGTATCCCGGAATACGCGTCAATGAATATTACCGTGACCTGAGCCGCGACAGCGACGACAGGGAAGTGGTCGAGTACCTGAACGGCAAGATCCGCCAGACGGAGTGGGTCCGGGAGTGCATCGAGAAGAGAAACAGCACCCTCCTGAAGATATCCCGGCAGCTGTTCCTGTTCCAGAAAGATTTTTTCATGGAGGGCAGCAAAGCCCTGCACCCCTTGCGGATGTCGGATGTGGCGGAGGCGCTGGACATTCATGAATCCACCGTGAGCCGGGCAGTCAAGGGGAAGTACCTCCAGTGCTCCTACGGCGTTTACCCGATGAGCTATTTCTTCCGCGGCGGCATCACCTCCGGGGAGGGGAAAGCCGTTGCCACCGACCGTGTCCGGGACCGGATCCGGGAGATTATCGATAAAGAAGACAGGAAAAAGCCCCTGAGCGACCAGAAGATCTGCGAGATGCTGGAGAAGGAAGGGCTCGGCGTATCACGCCGCGCTGTCGCGAAATACCGTGACGAGATGGGGATTCCGGCCACATCAAAGCGGAGGACATACGGAGAATGACCGAGAAACTGAATGTGGAGAGAGATATTGCCCTGGATGTGCCGCGGGACGTCGCTTTTATCATAAGGGAACTGCGGAAGGCCGGACATGAGGCGTTTGCCGTCGGCGGCTGTGTGCGCGATACCCTGCTGGGGCGTGCCCCGGGCGACTGGGACATCACCACATCCGCCCTTCCGGAGGAAGTGAAAAGGGTGTTCCGAAGGACCATCGATACGGGGATTCAGCACGGGACTGTGACCGTCATGCTGCACCGCACGGGATATGAAGTGACGACCTACCGGATCGACGGGACTTACCGGGACGGGAGACATCCCGACCATGTGACATTTACCGGAAACCTGGAGGAGGACTTAAAGCGCCGGGATTTTACCATCAATGCCATGGCATGGAGCGAAGAGACCGGCATTGTGGACATCTTCCGGGGGATGAAAGATCTGGAAGACGGCCTTATCCGCTGTGTGGGGACGCCGAAAGACCGGTTTACGGAGGACGCGCTCCGGATTCTCCGCGCCGTCCGTTTTTCCGCCCAGCTGGATTTCAGGATTGAGGAGGAAACCCTCCGCGCCCTCCCGGACATTGCCCCGAACCTGGTCAATGTCAGCAGGGAGAGGATCCAGACGGAGCTTACAAAGACTCTTCTGTCCGGACATCCGGAGAAAGTGCTCCTGGCGGAAGAGACGGGAATGACGCCCTATATCTCGGAAAGCTTCGGGGAGATATTCCGGGGACAGGCTGCGGAGTTTTTCAGGGAACGCCTGCTGCGGGCAGCAGGGCTGCCGGCGGACAGAATTCTGCGCTGGGCCGCCCTCCTTGCGGAAACCGGCCCTTCTTTGACAGAGCGGATTCTCCGGGAGCTGAAGCTGGACAGGGAGACCATCGAAGGCGCGGCAGTCCTGGCGGCGGATTTTCATGTGAAGCTTCCTGAGAAGGCAGAAGAGGGGGAGGAAGAGACCCTGTACCGGATCCGGAAAATGATGAGCCGGATTCCCGCCGAGCTCTTTGACAGGCTGATTCTCCTGAAACAGGCCCTGCTTCCGGAAGAGAGGGACGCCGTGGAGGAGGCCCGCGCGGAGGCGGAGGCCATACGCGCCCGCGGGGACTGCATCTCTGTAAAGGATCTCGCCGTAAACGGCGGCGACCTCATACGCGCCGGCATAAAGCCCGGCCCGGAGATGGGAAAGGTCCTGCAGGACATGCTGGACTATGTGCTGCGGTATCCCGGGGAGAATGAGAAAGATAAGCTTATAGAAAAGTTTGCGGTCTGAAGCGGGCCGCCGTCCCGGCAGCCCGTACGGCCGCATTTTAACAAAAAAAGGAGAACCTCCGGCCTGGTGCCGGAGGTTCTTTTAAGGGGAATGGTAGGTATTAAAGGAGTTATCATTATTGAAGGGGGGACCGGGCAGTTTTGCCTGCCCGGCATGAGTATGAAAAAGCTTTTTTCGCTTCGATTACCTTATCAAGTAATCTGGTTATAGTATAAAAAAGAATTGTGACCGAAATGTGTGCGTGTCATAAAAAAAGTCTAAACTCTATTAAAGAATGGTTGTAAAGATTAGAAAAAAATGAGTATAATTGTGCGCAAAGGAGTGGAAAGTATGCTGTCA
>JAEEGL015981540.1_pt1 | contig 14803 bp, 2 predicted proteins | sample 9134231 | NCBI WGS metagenome assembly JAEEGL01 (sample SAMN16246548, study PRJNA631951) | gut metagenome | biome: gut microbiome; feature: rumen; material: fiber-attached | host: Bos | place: Iran: Karaj | collected 2018-10 | reverse complement strand
TTCACATATACAAGCCACTCGGAAGCAGCCTGTACCACTTGGAAACTTGGGTCAGGTGCGATGGCCATGTCACCGTCAGGGGATATGTTCCGGTTGGTTTGATGACCGAACTCACCCCACAGCCCGGAACGGTGGAATTCAACCGGTGGAAGATGGGAGGTCAAAGGAAGTTTGCGTTCCGGTTTGATTATCCGATCAATGACAAGTTTTCCAAAGTGTACTTCAGGGAGAAGCCCGAGGAGTTGACAGGGGATGTCTCATTGCGGGGTGGCATGCAAGCCAGGGAACCCGATGATTCATCCAAAGTGAGGATGGTCATATACAAGAGGGATGATTCCAAGGATGCCCAGTATCAGAAGGAGTGGGATGCGGTTCAAAGCGACATTGACCTCATGGAGCAACAGATGGAACAGCTTCAAACGGACATCACCACCTACAAGATGGAAAGTACCGTGGAGAAGCCTTCCTTCCCACAGCCGGACTCCGATCATTGGGCCAAAGGTGAAAGCATGATTTATCCAAGCGGGGCGGTGTCCCCCTCGGAGGTTGAATCGAATTATGTCAAGACCATGACCCGTCCATTCCTCATCAACCCGAAGACCATCGGCTTGAAGGGGGAAAGGATCTGGCTCATTGACCCCAAGTACAAGAAGGACTCCTCGATTCCAGGGTTAATCAATCCCAAAGAACTGGTCAGCCACATCAAGAATGGGAAACCGGACAACGCTCCGGAGTGGAAGTATTGGAAAATCGACATGGACGTCACGGTCAATTCTCCACAGGTCCTTGACGAAAACAAGGGAACCCACAAGAATGTGTATTCCCGCCATGTTTCCTTCTCATTGAAGAACCCCACCGACATCACCCAGTTTGCGGACCTCATTCATTATTCCAACCCCAATGTCAAGGCCATGAAAAGCAGCAAGGATGGCAAGTTGGGGGATTATTTGAAGGAGGCGGTCGATGAAAAGTTCAAGATGGTTCGGTTTGAATCGGACCAAGTGGAGGAGGACTTGACCCAAGTGTTCATCGACAAGGAAACCGGTGCCAAGACCAATGGCATCCTTCATGTCAGCTACACCATTCTCACCCAATTGGAATGTTCCATTGACCTGATCGAGGACAAGTCGGATCACAAGAGGTTTGATGACGTGGTGGATGAAATTGGGGACCTTGCCGACCATATCATACGGGATGATGAGATAGAGAGGGCAACCCGAATTTACACCCTGGTCAATTATCATGAGGGCTATTCGGGGGCGGTCTTGTATTACCCGGACAACAATGGGAATGCCCCCTTTGAGAAGATCATGGATGTGTCCCCTTCAAAGGAGTTAATCAAGAAGAATGGGCACTGGGATGTGTTCAAGGATTTGTTGGATGCCGACAAGTATGACCATCATTCCCAGGTCACCTCCATGGGGAATGGTTCATTGGAAAGCCATACATTCAGCAAGAAGATGGATGTTTCCCCTGCACAGGACGAGGACGTTTCCCCTGTGGACATAACCTCGGACACGGATCCATCCTACATTGCGTCCAACTTGAGGCTCATTCGGGAATTTGGAACCACCAACTCCCCGCCGATACTCAACATCACGTCATCCATCATTCTCCCGGATGCCGATCAATTGATTTCGCCTTCATTGAATTGCTGCCCTGGAATCACCTTGACCGATTGGACATGGGAGAATGGTCAATCCATCATCTTCAATGTTCCAAGCGCCACCCAGAACATATCCTTTGAAGTCACGGGAATGCTGAACAAGGACAACACGGACTTTTCCTTCTATTACATTCCAACCGAGTGGACCACCCCCGACTCCAACGTGGTGAATGAATTGAAATGGGTGTCCATGGCATTTGAATACAAGAAGGCATTGACCAAACTTCAGCTGGCGGAAAAGGATGGACTTTCCAATGAGGGTGCCATTCTTCACATGAATTCCCAATACATGCTGAAAGGCATTGTCGACAGCATCATTGACAACCTTTCCTTCGCATCCTTGATGAGGGCAAGGATAATTGATTGGAACGGCTGCCGAATCAACATGTGGCCGGTGAATGTGGAATCCAATTGCTTGAGCGGATATGATGCCCTGGATGATTTGTACGACATTCTTTGGAAACACATCGACACTTACATGCGTTTGGGTTACTTGTATTACATTTATGAGAACATGCTCAATGGAATGATGAATGCAAGCAAGGAAAGGCTGTTGATGCTGGCATACCTTCGCGCTTACATCCTTCGCAATGATGAAATAGATTCCTCCGCCATTCAGCAAAAGCTCTCGCAGGCAAACTTCAGCATAGTCGAAAGGATGAATTCCGGCAATGTTGACCTTGCCAATGCCATGAGCGAGGTGGTGTCCGAAATTTCCAAGTATCACGAGAAGCATTTGAGGCAGAGCGAGGCGGTTCATGGCGGTATTCCATATGTTCCGTTGAACAAGACGGATGAAGGCTATGAAGAGTGGGACACCGCAAGGGCCGCATGGCATGATTCCTTTGATTCCAATGTCAAGGAGATCGATGAGTACGTGATTGAAACCAACAACACCATAAATTCCATCTTGCAAACCAAGAAGACCTTGGACACCTATTTGATGATGGACCTGGAGGCCAATCTGGACAAGTATGTCAGGGATTCCTTGGTCAAGCTCCGGTTCTCCGGGGACAGGTATTTCCGGAATGCGATCGGAATATGCCAAGGATACATTTCATACCTCAACAAATGGTGTGACATAATGTTGGAGGCCACGCCCATCACCAAGAACAACTTGACCGAAGTCATAACCAGGTTGGAAACGGCAACCGAGGAGCTGAAAAAATGACGAATTCCATTTCCAGGTACAAGGTTGCACCCAATGAGGCGGTGAATGTTGGTTCTTTGAACCGGGTGGTGGAGCATCTCCTTGAGAACGATGACATTCTCATGGGCAAGCTTCACTCATCCGGCGGTGCAAGGTCTGTGGTGCTGTGGACCAAGGGAAGCACATATCATCCCGGGGATGTGGTGGTTTACATGACCAGCACCAAGGCCGGGGTCAGGATGGCTTACATATTGGCTTGCATTGCCACCACCCACATGGAGCCAACCTCCGCCCTGAAGAATGATTTGAAGGAACTGGAGTCAAATGGATGGAAGCTCATTCACGAGACCACGGTTTACCTCAATGACAAGGATCTTTTGAAATCCGATGTGTTGACCCCGGCGATTGAGGGAGCCATGACGGAGCATGAGCAGGATTATCCGCACTTTGGGGTCAATATCGAGTCCATTGAGGATTTCTCCAAGCTGTTCCTCAAGAAGGACCTTTCCAATTACATGTCCCCCAAGAACTCGGGCGGTTCATACAGGGCGGGGGCTCACATGGTTGGACGATATGATGAAGCCAACAAGAACTATGTGGTCAAGTCCAGCGATGGGGTCACCGAGCAGGAGCTGTGCTTCTCCTTTGACAATGAGGCCAATCGCAACATAGAAATCCTCAATTCAAGGTATTACTTGGAATACAACTCGGTCAAAGAGAAATCTGATTCATGCATATTCTCGCCTTTCCATTCGGAGCCCACCAAGAATGTGGAAATGTCCAATGGATTGGCTTACACCAACCTTCGCATTCCCGGGAGCAATGTGTTCTCTTGCACCATCACATTCCCCATTCCATTCCTGGACACCACTTACATGATCTTTCAATCCTCTTATGTTCCAAACCAATTCGCATTCGCACAAAGCGCCTCCGAGTTGGTCAATATGAAGGATGGGAACAATGCCGCGTTCGTTGGAAACATCATGTTCACCAACAAGATGCCGGATCGGGTAACGGCAATTCTTCCAATTCACACGCACTTTTCACAATATGGGCAATACGCCGTGGGGGTCCCTTGGATAAATGAGTTTTGGATCACCGTGGTTGGAGTCACCGAGAAATGATTGACATGAGCAACAAACGAAGAAACACAAGCGGGACTTTGGCGGACCTTCTCGGCCGTCAGGCAAACACATTGAAGCATTCCATTGAGTGCAACACCTATGCTTTCGGGGAACTCCCCTTCTTGTCCCTCAATGAATTGCAGCTTCATGAAAACGAACTTGCAACGGCGACCACCCTGAACATCACCTTCAGGCATCTGTTGGACAATGACCTGTACTTGAACAACCTTTTCACGGAGAAGGTTTCATCCGCCTACAAGGGGAATGGATACTTCTCGGTGGTGGATGTCAGCAACCCCAGGGACCTTTCGCTGGCGGACATATCCATGCTTTCCTCTTCCACCGATTTGGTTGTTGGAACATCCGGAACGGATGCGGAACTGTTTTGCTTGCAACCAAGGAATGAGGCATTCCATTATGATTCTTATGCCAACTCCGTGGACGATGATGAGGACTACAACTTCATGCAGCTTTATCGCACCCGGCGCATGGTCAAGTTGAACAACTCCATGGTGTACCTGTATGTTCCCACCTCCCCCACCGAAACGGTTGTTCGAAGGCTGGATGAAGTTGGCAACATGGGCGGAGTTGGAGCGGCCGTGTCCTTCCCCATGTCCATGCTCAATGATGCGGCGCCAAAGGGGGAAGCGGCAATCATCACGGACTTGTGCGAGAATCAGTTCTATGGAAGGTGCATCCTGTCGCAGCTTGAGCTGGACAGCGTGTGGGCCTTGGTCAACAAGTGCAAATACTTCATAGCGACCGCCAACAAGGGATTGTTCGGGGTGCTGGAGGATGGCACCATGCACAAGGTGGAATTCCTCAATGCTCAGGGGATTGACCATTATGTGATATGCGAATTTCACACACTGAACGAAGAGCCAACCTTGTTCATGGTGACCAAGCAGGCTTCAGGGACCAAGCTGTTTTATGTCTCCGTGTCGGATTACCCGCCCCTGTTCAATGGAAATGCAATTCGGGAGGTGGAAGGCATAAACTGTGATGGGGTGAACAACAATCCATTGAAGGCGGTGTGGGATGTGTGCGACTATGGCGAGAACCCCATGGTCCTTCCCGAAACCGGTGGAATGTATGGTTTTGAAAAGTACAAGTATGGCTTCCCCAGCAACACCCGATACTTTGTGATGGGTGGAAACAGGCCTTGGAGGATGCAGACATGGAATAGGGCGGCGCTTGATTCACCATTCACCATCTCGCCGAACAATGAAAATGGTTGGTGCCGCCTTCAACTCAACACATTGAGACTTCCCATTCTTTGCGATGTTTCCAAAAGATCATCCTTCAGGAACCTGGACAACCAGGGATGGTATTGGACCAAATCCACCAACGGCTTTGAAGGATTCAGGTTCATTGGCGATGAAAAGGAATCATATCGCTGGAATTTCCTGGGCAATCCGGAATACAGCGATCTCATGGAATGCACGGTGGACGACATCATTGCGGCATCCAATGATCTTTTGATGGTCAAGGGAAAGACGGATCCCAACACATTGTTTGCATTCGTCCCGGCGGGCGTTTCCTATAAAAGGAGGGACGGCGATCCATGGTACAAGGTGGTACCGGTGGAAGGTTCATCCGGGAGCGTTGGGGTTGACCTCCGGAGCCTTTTGGAAGAGAACTTCGTGACCACCTTGACCGATGAGGACAGCCGTGATCTGTTGACCAAGTACTTTGGCATCACCGCCGCGAATGTGGAGAGCAAAGTGAAGAACCTTGAATCGGACTTCAACAAGTTCGTCAAGGACATGAACACCGCCGCACAGCCTCCTTCTGACAGCTTGGTTTCGGTCAATTACACCAGGAATTCATCCGCGGCCATTTCATTGAAGAGCGTGATGGACTTCACCAAGTTCAAGATTGGTCAAATTCGTAAATTGTTGAGCGGGAAATATGATGATGAAATTTCCAGGACAATTGATTCCCTGAACCCGACCAGCATGTATTCACCGCCATCGAACCTTGCGAATGAGGCCGCCATCTCCTTCAATGAGAAAATTCACGCCTCCTTGCAGGAATTCATTGAAAAGCATGCGGACATCACAAGCTTCATGACCATCTCCCCTTCGGTGACCTTGACCGAAAAGGACATACTCATTGGTCAGACCGCAGGAACCGCCGTCAAGCCGGTGAAGTCGCAGATAGTGAATCAAGTTGCGGAATCCGCCAGCCTCACGTTCTCCAGCATGGGCAGCGTTTCCAGCATGGGGGTGGATTGGAAATCCTTGTTGACATATCTGAAGGAATCAACCAAGTATTCGGCTTACAGCAAGTATGCGGAAGCTCAAGTGGACCTGGCAATGGGTCAAATTGACAGTCCCCCTGTCCGGCCATCCATGACCCAAGAACTTGACAATGTGTATTCCTCGTTTGACAATTTGTTGAATGTATCAACCACCGGTTCGATTTCCAAAGTGTCAACCACAGTGAATTCGGATGAGCATTATGTTTCCATTGAACTGTCCGATTCCAGCAATGTCATATTGTCCAGCTGGACCCCCGAACCTCTCAGGAAGTCTTTGACCGAGCCCGGAATCAACAACTTTTCCACCATTGGCACGTTGGTGTATGCTCATGCTTCACAGGATTGCAATGTGAATGGAATAAACTTCACCTCATCCATCGAGAGTGATGTTTCATTCGATGTTGTTCCATTCACCACAGAGGGACTTGGAACGGAAGGGCAATCTGATGGCCTTGGAACCCTGCTTGACACTGGATGGTCTTGGCCTTGGTCCGATGAGACGGATGAAAGTGAGAAGTATGACGATGATGACGATGATGAAGATGAAGAAGAATCGGGGGCGCCAGCCCCCGCCATAAGATCAATGGAAGTCCGCGATGGGGAGGGCGATGCGGAAGGTGAACGGGAAATTCATTTGACCCTGAACAATCTTGAGCCCGCAACCCAATACATCGTTCAAGTGGCATCCCACAATGGGAAGTTCACCAGGGGTGATGTTCCCCACTGGAGGGACTGCACACTGGCTTCTTGTTGGAGGACCCACAATGGCACCCCCGCGGCATGGAGAATGATGTGCATGCTTTCCCCAAGCTTTGATGAGAATCGGTTTTCATCATACCTGAACTGGATGAAAGGTCAAGGTGCCAACACCTCCCATTTGTTTCTGTGCAACTTTGCAGATTACAGCAGATATGAAATAGGCGTGATCGGTCCACAAAGAATGCTCGGATACACGCCATGGGGGACCGAGAGCATCCTTCAATCCGAAGAGGAACAAACTCGAACGGCCGAAGGATGGTGGGGAACTTATGACGGGGATGAGGTTCAACCGGTTGACCAGTTTGTGTCCAACAACATGATGGACCGCATGTGGGAAATAAGGCGGAATGGCATGGCCGTCGTTCTGTGGCTGTGTGCGGATGATTCCACCCCATGGAATGCGGTTTTCGCACGCAATGCCAAGAACATAATTTCCAAACTGGCAGAGTACAGGTACAGCGGGAGAAACGAGGCTTTGTACACGGGCACCGGCGAGAATCGCATCGGCAAAGGGTTCTTTGACCCTGCATCCATTGTGGTTGCCGGCTTGGAGATGGAGGAATACTGGCAGGAGCCCGAGGCCAGGAATGTGGTCAATGCGATACGGGAGGTCCTGCCCTACATGAAGGTTGGCGTGCATCAGGCATGCGATGACACCGGAACCGATGATGGACGGTACAATCCCACATATGACCCGGAGTCCAAAGGCCCAAGCGGCCGCTTGAGCTATGCGAACATGGCCGACATAGTGTTCTTCCAAGTTTCACCCGGTGCGAATGCCAAACAGATTGCGGCGGAAACCAGGCTGGCCATTTCGGTCAGCGGCAAGCCGGTGAACTTCTTTGAATTGGATAGAACCTCCAATCGGGCCTTGTGTCAAGCGGCTTTGGATGCGGGTGCATATGCCGTTGGAAACTGCACCATCGGCCTTACCTTGAGGAAGCCCACGTTTGAACAATATGAAGGTGTTTCCGTGTGTGAGCAAATGACCAGGCCATTGAATGATTGTGGCGGCTTGTTCCCTTGGTTCAAATATGGAACGGTGTTCACCGGTCGATTCACCACCTCGGGCAACCGGGCCGATTCCTCGGATGATGAAGGTCAACTGCTCGTTTCACAAGGCCTGACCTTGAAGTTTTCCGGAAGCTGGAATCCAACCATAAATGCCATACAAGTGCGAAAGGTCGTCACCCCGGATCCGGTTTATGCCGCACCAAACTATTCGGAGAGGGTTGACAATGCCGGAATCTATGACAGTTCCACCGTTTCCATAACCCCGACATCCAATTCATTCTCATGCAAGGTCGTTTCACAAAGCGGAACCTCATTGACCTTGAACATTCACAGGGACGTGTATTCGGGGAATTTCGATTCGATCCATTGCAAGGACTACATAAAGTACCTTGACAATTTCTTCATCAAGAAGTACTTGTTCAAGGACAAATCGATTGCAAACTTGACGCCCGTCAGCTATTCCATATATCTCACAGGGCCCGATGCATATGATGCTCAAGCATATGTTTCCTTGACCCCAACCGACGATTCCGACACCACCAAGTTCATGGAGAACCTCCTGAGTCAAAGTGTGCTGTCCAGCTTGTATTCAACATACAAGGACAAGCAAATGAATTTGGTCAAGAGGAACTATTCCATGACCGAATCGACCACCGATTCCGGCAATGACAAGTACCAGATGGATGGCACCATTGACATAAGCCAGATATGGAAATGCGATCAATATGAAGGTGGTGAGAACAACAATTCCACCAAGACCGGACTTGCCACTTTGTATCCCAAGGTCAGCATAAAGTTCAAAGCGGAGTTTCAGTGCAACATCACCACATGGTCCACTTATGGTGTGGTAAATGGCGCCAATGGAGTGACGGTCACCATTCAGAGCGCCACCGTCACCGGCGCGGAGAGAGATTCCAAGATGCCAACCAGCATCCCCAGGGTGTTGGTCAACAGCACGGATGCACTGAACAAGTTGAAGACCAATTCCAACTTCATAAACTACATCAAGAAGCTTTGTGGTTTCGATGTTCAAGTCAATGCAATCAATTTCCTGGACCTGTTGAAAGTGTCGGGATTGAACACCACGGGAAGTAAACCCAGCAACATTGGCAAGGGCGAAAAGGCGTATGTGTTCGCGGTAACGGAGGACATTTCCTCCGTGTTCACCAGCGTGAAGGATGCCTCGATTGACAAGTTCCTGACCGACGTGAGCAACCTTGCAGCCACCCATGCTTTTTACAATCCATATGAAAACTTTGGCAATATATCCACCGACGATGCCGATGTCATGACCTGGGCGAACGGGCATGCCGAAATAAATGCGGTCCTGGCATCCCTGAATCAACATGTCTCCGACAATGTTCTTCCGGCATCCGTGGGGGTGGACACCAGCGTAAAACCCGCGGTGACCGCCGATAGTTGGGTGACATACTCGTTTTCAAATTCATACAATGCCTTGATCTCCCGATTGCGGGACAGGGCATATGAAATGACCAGCTTGCCAATGGCAACCACCGCGGAAAGGTGCTTTCCAAAGGACACCGTCTTGATGAAACTCATTAAAGCGAACATTGGAAGCGCTTCAAGCACGGTCACCGCATATTCAAACTTCCACAAGGATGTAATGGCCGCGTTTTTGGAGTTGGTGAATCAACCCCTTTCCAAGAATGGCATAAAGTACAGCTTCACCAAAGGTTCCATTCCCGAGGTCATGTACAATGTGAAGGGTGCGACCACATTCGACAAGATGTTTGGAGTCATTGATGGAAGGCGTGTTATCACTTATGACCATTTGAAGATCAAAGAAAGCATTTATGCCAAATTGAAGGATTCCATCACCCACACCTTCGATGTTGACCCCGATTGGTCCGATGAGGATTTCCAAGCCGGTGTGAAGGTACTTCCGGCACCCTTGCATCATTTGCAATTGGGATGCACCAGCGGATCATCCACATTCTATTGGCTTACCGTTGGGAAAAACATGTACGGAATGTCCGAGGGGGTTCATGCCTATGTGGATGAACCCGATTTTCATGGCTTCCTGGATGTGGTTGACTTTGGCGTTGAGGGAACCCGCAAGGTTGTTGCCGCGGCATATTCACCCCACATTGGAACCTTGTTCGTGATGGCCGAAGGGTCAATGGACATATATGCTTACGATGTCTCCGATTTGAAGTTGAAGAATGATTTGGTCTACGATCTCAATGTTTCCCTGTCCACAATATACAAGACCGTCCTGTCCGGGTGCAACACGGGCAAGATGAGGCCGGGAACCTTGTACCTGGTTGACAGGGATGAAACCAATTATGCCCCCATCGGATCGGAGGGATGGGATGACAAGTTCCACTTGGTTGCAACCTTCTTGGATTGGAAGGGTGAGGTTGGGTTTGTTCAAAGGTTCGCATTCACCAAGAAGATGGAGAATGAAGTGTACTCACAGCTTGCACTCACCAACAATTTGTCGGATTCCGACATCCAGAATGCATACAGGCAATTCTCCACAACCGCCATTTCCAGCATTGCCAAGACCGATGAAGGCATGGCCATGACGGTTGGGAAGAGGATGCTTCGATTTGAGAATGGCTATTCACACTTGGGCGAGATGACCTTGTTCAAGACCTTCCCCAAAATAGTTCACACCAATGATGCCATGTACAGCGACTACGTTCTGGACAGCGATTTGGTGTTGAGGTGCATAACCATTCCAACCAACATGGAGGCGCTTTATCCATACTCATCCATTGACCTCAAGGAGTGGTTCCCGAACCTTTCCAATGAGGACAACAAATATGAGTTGATTGTTTATGACATTGACATGAAGTCATGGACGACGGATCCGGGGGTTTCCTACATCGTGGTTTACACCAACCGCGGGGTGTTCATGATTGACATGGGCCGAATCCCACATGAAATGAAATATGGGCGCAAAGAGGCCATCATCAATTACTTCAAGAACCGTGTGTTGGATCAACTGGCTGCTCACAATACGGAGAAGCATCATTCCAAATCAATCTTGAGCAGGTTCTATGACACCAGGCGCTTCTTGGGGGAGAACACCATTTATGATTTCGTGTGGTTGACCACCAACACCAAGTACACATCCCCAACCGAAAGGCATGGCGGGCATGGTTCCAATTCCAATGTGTCCGCGGTGGTGGACAAGCAGGTGTTCTTTGGCGGCAGCATATGCAGCACGGCGGAGCAAAACCCCGGTGTGGTGTTCGCCGCGGTCAATTCACCCACAATCAAGTATGACACGTCCTGGTACAAGGCCCAAGTTTCATCCCCGATTGTTGACACTCAGTTTTATGATTACTTCTACAAGAAGGAGGTTTCGCCCGCGGGGTTGGAAATCATAAAGAACGTGCTCAACTTGAATCACTTGCCATTCATTTACAGGCACAACACGGACAACACTTGGGACATGTGGGTGAACATCCCAAGCACGATGACCCCATACATGAATCGAATTGTCGGGTCAACCATGAATTCCAGGGGAGGCAAGCTCAAAGTGGAGAACAATTACACCCTGGCAAGGAAGAACCTTGCGGACAAGTTCATTGCGGCCGATCCAAAGGACCAGGCAACCACCGTTCGCTTGTTCATAAACCCCAATCACTTCCACATAAATTCCATCACCGATGTGGTGGTCAATGGATCCTCCTTGCCAATGAGCATTTATCGCGATGACACTTGCAATGATGGCCTGTTCGATGGCGTTCAGTTGCAAACGGTGTGGAACAAGGTGGTCAAGGTGATAACGGACAAGCATGGGGTTTCCTATGCGATGATTGAATTCAAAGTTTGGGGATCGGATGAACAGAGCGTTCATTTGAGCGGCGGAATCGCAACCAAGGCGGAAGAGGCTTGAAACACATGAAAGAAGAGACAAACCAAAGCGAAATCATTGGCCTTGCAATTGCACAATTGAAGGGCCTCAGGGAGAATGAAACGGAAGCCAAGATGGCCCGGGAGGTTGGTCAAGGACCCTCGGTCACCGATGAGGCAAAGGATGCCATTCGGAAGGACTTCATTGACAAGTTGTATGAAGCGCGGGTCAAAGCAAAGGGCAGGCACTCTTACATGGACAAGGTTGCCCTGAGCAAGTATGCGGACATGAAGGTCAAGGCATTGGGGCCTGGAATGTGGTTTGATTGCTTTGATGAATTTGAAGTTGGAATCATGTTGCAGTATGCTTGCAATGCCAGCAAAGGCGCATTGTATGAATTCGTTGGAATGGACGGCGTTCTTTGCGGCCCCATGCAAGAGAATTTCGATGTGCTCCTTCCCGAAACAATCTTTCCACAGTATCCGGAAGCACCCAAGAATGAAGCGACCTCGCTTTCCGATCCTGGCGAGGCCAATTATGATGGATTGGTTGAGCCACAGCGCATGACCGAAACGGAAATTGGCGAGTATGCCAGCTCCCATGCATTGACCATTCAAGAGGCCATAGACTATTGCGAGAACAGGTACTTGGCTCGAAAGGATGATTATGATTCCAAGAAAAGGGCATTGGATTGGAAGCAAGGTCAACATGATCTTTGGGTGAAATACAATTTGGAGTTTGAGGAATGGAAAGGCGCTTGTTCCAAGTTGGATGAAAAGGCATCCATGATTGAAACGGCGCTCGCTCTGGGTGCAATGACCTTCGAAAGGATTCCGGAGACATTGCATCAGCAAAACAACTTTTTCAGGCTCACCTACCTCGATGTGAATGGGGATCTTGTTCAGATTGTTGCCGGGCTGACCACCGCCGCGGACTTGAAAGCTTGTGCATATGAAAACATTTCAAAGGTCGCGCCATTCTACACTTCCATCCATGCATCCGATGACCTTTTGGCGGCATTGACCGTTGGGGATGTTGAGGTGTGTTCCAATGCCAAGGATTCCATCAAGGTGATTCAATATGAATTGGCCGGAGGAAACGGGGAGGAAGCGGTCATCACGGACATCTCAAAGTTGAATCAAGGGGTGGTTGGCTATCAAAGGCGAATTCATGTGAAATACAATCATGTGGATGGAAAGGTGTCCAATGTTGAGGATGAGTATGGGTCTTCAACCAAGGCCAGCAAATACATTCGCATGGAGTCAGGGGCATTGATCTGCCCGGCATGTGGTCAAGAGGTAACGGAAGACTCTCATGAGCCCGATGCGGATGCATCCTCCTTTGCGTTGCAAAGGCTTGAGAACAAAATCCAGTACAAGGCCGGGTATGTTGCATGGGAGAAGATAGACGCCGCGGCAAACTTGACCAAGGCATCCCTTGTGGCACTTGGTGAAACCGCCCTGGAGAAGCCCATGTTGAATGCCCTGTTCACCGGAATTGATGAGTTCTTGAAAGGCGACTCAAACATGGCAATGAAATTCTTGAACAAGTTGACCTCCATCTGCGCTGCAAGCAAGGCAAGCGATGGGAATGTTGCCAAGGTGAAGGAGAAGTTGATTAAGGAATATGCCTTGACCACGGCAACAAAGAAGAAGGAGGATGACAAATGCCCTGTGTGTGGTCAGGAAAAGCCAAGCAGGCGCCATGCAAGGGGAAAGACCAAATTGAAGGAGAGTACCCCGGAACCACCGCCAACGCAAGTATCGGCATCCAGCGGGGTCGCCGGTTTGATTGCCGAAAAGGATGCTTGGGGGCGCAGCGTTGGTGGGCCATTCACGGTGGATTATGAAGCGCTGTCTCCTGAAGAGGAACTTCATGCCGATGGAAGTCAGCAAGCTTGGAACCCCTTTGCACCAAATGGGGCGGCTGCATCTTGGACCAGGTATTCATTCAGGCCATGTGATGCGATACTTGGATACCCGATGATTTCCATCATTCCGGCATCCTTTCAATCCATTGCCAGCATAAGCACGATCTTGAATGAGGTTCCATACATAAAGGTGATGGAATACTTCATGCGAAACAATGTGAGCGCGGCAATAAACATGTTCCAAGGCTTGGCGGAAGGTGCCGACTCAAAGGATGCAAAGGAGGAGAATAAACCGGAAGTAATCAAGGATGACACCAAGTCATTGATTGATATAATTAAGGACAAATTCACGGATGGCCTGGATCCCAAAAACCAGGTCATTGATCTTCCATTCAAATTGTATCACAAGCTCAAAGCCAAGTTGTATGGTAACACTTACATATTCCCATACATCCCCAAAGAGAACCCCATCACGCAATCAAGCAACAAATCCGAATGGAATGAAGAGGGTGGAATTCTTCAAACCTTGACCAGTGGCCTGCAGGGTGCGGTCAATGGCGCGGCCGGCATGTTGGGAATTGGAATTGCAAAGCCATTCCCGGCGCCAACATGGAAGCTGCCTTCCGATGGATGGAAATGGACCATGTCCTTCACTTTGAACCTCATCAATGATGAGTACTTCAGGACCAGGTGCAATTACATGTGCGCCAACACCCTGATAAACAACAACAGGTGGATACAAAAGACCATCCTTGGATTTCCGGGGGCCTTGTATGAGGTTGCCGTTCCGACCGGGGTGCGTGAACTCATGTGCACTGGCGAGTTTGTTTTGACCGGATTGGGAAACATCAGGAATGTTCCACCTGGGTTTTTCGACGAACCAACGGTAATAGGTTCAAGACGATATGTGAGTGTGAAAATGCACAGCGATGCATGGGAAGTCCTTCCGGATGCATACTCTTTGAAATGTACTTTTGAAAGTTGCATAGCCGAGAATTTGAACAACAGCGTGTTTTCCTACTACCTGGAAATGGTTGACTTTCCACCGGCATCGGTTGCCGAAAGTGTCGCAACAGGGGCGGTGACCGCCGCCCGTGACGGTGGAATAGCCGGCTTGCTGGGCACTCT
>JAEEGL014589934.1_pt1 | contig 14803 bp, 13 predicted proteins | sample 9134231 | NCBI WGS metagenome assembly JAEEGL01 (sample SAMN16246548, study PRJNA631951) | gut metagenome | biome: gut microbiome; feature: rumen; material: fiber-attached | host: Bos | place: Iran: Karaj | collected 2018-10 | reverse complement strand
GTTCAGAACCCCTTGGATTCTGAACAGATACTCGCATCCGGCCATTAGAGTTTGTGCTTCGCACAAAGGGCCGGATGCCTGCACTCCCAGGTTTTCTTACGCAACACTCGACTTCGCTCGTGTTGCTGTACTGAATAATTACACTCAATCATCATCGTCCGACTCTTCCTCCTCCTGCTCGGGCTCGGAAGGCTGCTCCTCTTCGTGTTTTTCCTCCTCCGATTCTTCGGGAGGCCTCTCCTCTTCTTCCCTTCTGTTCCCCTCAAGCTCCTCCATTTCCCTTAACATCCTCTCCAGTTCTTCGGGGGACGGAACCTGATCATTTGCCGTGGCAGTATCCGCAGGTTTTGCCGTACCGGCAGTCTGAGGTGCTGTTGCTGCCGAGACCGCTGCCGCAGGTACTTCAGGTGCGGGAGGAGTCTTTTTAACATATTTATTCTGCGCAAGTATCTCGCTTTGCAGACTTTTCTTTTTGCTTAAGGAATTTTTATCCAGAATGCTTCCGGTATCCGGCACAAGGGTACCCGGGTTCAGCTCCTCAAGTCCCATTAATATGCCGTTATATATCTTTTTTGTGGTATCGCCGCTGTAGTGGAGACCGTCTGTTGTGCTGTAGCCCGTGGTCATAAGCATGCTAAAGGTGTCTATATAGGGTAATCCCAGTTCTTCAAGGGAGGAATTGAATTTCTTGATCTGTTCATTCGACAGGGTTCCGTAATTATTGACCGGATTGACCGAAACAAGGGTAATGTCATAGTCTGCCTTAAGAGCCTCATATTTTTTAAGATACTTCTCCAGGCTTCCCAGATCATTAATACCCAGGCATATGATCAGCTTCCATTTGCTGTACAGACCGGATGAGACTATCCTCTTTATCTGTGAAAGAGCGGTTTCGGAAAACCAGCTGTAACCCTCTCCGACCTTAGCAACCATAAAGAGATTGTCCCTTTTTGAGATTTCACAGACATCGTTCATATTGACGAAACGGCTGTCTCCCACAAAAATATAGCCCGTATCGGGGTCGGGAAAAAGTCCCTCCACATCCTCAAGCCTCCTGATAAAGGAGCGTTTTTCTTCCGTGTCTTCAGTCACAACCTCGGACACTTCAGTATCTTCCCAGTTTGAGACTATAACCATTCCGATCTCATTACCGGCTGTATCAAAGCTTACCGTTTCGACCTCTGATGAGGAAACACTCCTGCCCTTTAATGGATCAGGCTTTTTTATAGGCCTGCTCACATTAAGGATTATCCCGACAATTATTATACCCACGATCCCGCCAAGAGCCAGGATCAGGAATTTCTTGTTAAAATCCAATGAATCCATCCGTTAAACCATAAAGTCTGTTAATAAAACAATATTTTTAACCATAACACATTCTGATGTCAGGGTCAAAAGGGCAGCCAAAAACATGTTTACATGAATTTTTTTTAAGAAAAAATCCGTTACTGTTCAGTCCCGAGCCACGAGCGACATCAGCATGCTGATGGAGTCGAGTAGCTACGGGCAAATATGTAAATTTAGCAGGTTCGGCACCATTGCCGAAGGCAATTCTCATGTGCCGAACCCGTTACTGTTCAGTGGTCTGGTTGACCACTGAACAGTAACAAAAATCCTACAAACATCCCTCATTTCCGTTATATTTCAGGACAAGCATGGTAAGATCATCGAACTGCGGCACATCCTGCGAAAAATTCTCCACAGCCTTATGCACACCCTGAAGCATCTCACACAGAGGCTTTTCGCTTAAAGAATCTATTGTACTGATCAGTCTGGCAGTACCGAACTGCTCCTGTGCCTTATTGAGTGCTTCCGGAACCCCGTCGGTATATACAAAAATAATATCACCCGGGTTAAGCTTTATCTCATGATCCGAATAGCTCTGTCCGGGAACCAGTCCGGCCACCAGGTTGTGCTCATATTTATCAAGTTCAAAATTTCCTTCGGCCCTTTTTATTGCCGGATATTCATGCCCCGCATTGACACTGGTAAGCTTTCCCGTACTTATTTCAAGTATCCCGAGCCAGACGGAAACGAACATTTCCTCATCATTGCTCCGACACAGACGATTATTAACATCCCTCATAATACCGGCGGGAGTGTCATCGAAGATCGTATAGCCGTTAATAAGCGTCTTTGTGACCATCATAAATAATGCCGCCGGAACACCCTTGCCTGCAACATCCGCAATGACCAGTGCAAGATGATCGTTGTCCACAAGGAAAAAGTCATAGAAATCTCCGCCGACCTCCTTTGCGGGCGTCATTGAGGCATATACCTCAAATTCCTTCCGGTCGGAAAAATAGGGAAACTTATTCGGAAGCTGACTAAGCTGTATCCTTGCTGCCATTTCAAGCTCTGTTGAAGCACGCTGTTTTTCCTTGGCAAATGCTATGTTTTCCTGTGTATATCTTTCGATCTCCTTTGCAAGCTGGGAGATATCGGAAGCAAGAGAGCCGAACTCATTTTGGCTTTTTATGCGTGAGAGCTCCTCCGTGATCTTTGCCGTATCCTTGGTTTCGGTATATCTCCATACGCTCTTCTGGATCAGTGTAACGGGTTTTATTGACAGAAAATACAGATATCCCAGAAGCAGAATATTTGTCAGGATTATGAGGACTATACATGCACCGATCGTAGGAATGATCATTCTGTTCATCGTATCCTCAAATTCGGTCATATCATCGATCAGACAAAGAACATAAGTGTCGGCATCCTCGAAGCTTAAAAGGCGCAGTCCCACACAAACCCTGTCAAACACTTTTCCGCTCTTGAAAAGGATCTCGCATTTTGTTTCATGATCCTTTCCGGATACGATTTCCTTGAGATTCAGGGAATGGTCGAAGTCAACATACGGCTTTTCATCGGAGGTTCTGACAAAATCCTCATCATCATTTGTCCCCATAAGAACAACCTCCGCTTCCCCGTTTCCCTTCACCTTCAGCAGGTAAATTTTGTCATACTTAAAATCCTTCATATGGCTGTCGTGGAAGCCGTTAAAAATATCACCTTCTTCGTAGAATTCCTCCTCTATGGCCTTTAAATCCCTGTCCATGGTGATCTTTCTGGCTTCAAAATAGCTCATACTCGTATAGAGTATGAGCAGCACTTCTCCTGCCATCAGGAAGAGTGTAAGGAACCAAGATACAAAACCACATACCTGTACCAGAAGTTTTTTACGTTTTCCTTTCAAATGAGTCTAAACCCTCCGTAATATCAAAAACACCTTTTGACCCCGGCATCACACCATTTATAAGCGGTTCAAAGAGGACTGATCTTCGGAATGATACATGTAAGAGCGCCGTTATACTTTGCATCGATGTAATCGGCAAAAGCATCCGGGTCTCCGCTGTTATCGGCAAACATATCCCAATGTCCCGGGATTACGACGGAGGGCTCAACCTCTCCCGCAAGATCCGCGGCCTCCTGATAGGTCATGTTTCCTATACAATTCCTGCGATACCGTTTTGCATCCCTCCCGTTAATCGGCAGTATCTGCACATCTATTTTACCAAATGCTTTAAGTTTTGGCATCATTCCTTCATATCTGACCGTATCTCCCGCATGATGGATCCTCACACCGTTGATCTCCAGGATATATTGCAGATACGGATAAAAACCGGTAACTGGATCACGGTCCAAAAATTCATGAGCCGCGGCTAAAGCATGTATTGTAAGATCACCGATCTTTACAGACTCTCCGTCATTAAGTCCCGTAGCATTGCGCTCATCCACTCCATCAGCAATGATGCTGTCCCTGAAAGCCTCCGGAAATACAAACCGGGCATCCGGATTTGTTACGGCCCATATCTTCCACGCCTCATGATCTATATGATCCAGATGATCATGAGTCCCCAGAAACACATCAACATCCTTCAATTCTTCTGCCTTAACGGGAGGCGGAGTCTGCCTCAATTCATCAGGACTTGCAAAATAATCAATACATATCCTCATCCTGCCGGTGTCAATAAGGAATCCCATCTGTCCAAGCCATCGGAATGAAACTCCTTTTACCTCATAAAATGAATCCATACGCTCTCCTTTACCGTAACCCTGATCATGTTTTCAACCTCTAAACCGATATCCGAAGCGTTCCGCACTTCATGCCTGCACGAAACGGGTTCGGACTTATGACGCTGATATCATACCATAAACAAAAAGTAAAAAAAATTATGTTTCAGCCATCCCGTTTAGTCTTATCGACAGCACATTGAGTCCAAGGATATTCTGGTAATGCATTTCGGAAGCTGTCTTTGATACCATCCGGATGCCGATGTTCTTCGTAACATCCTCCTGATCCATAATCTGAGCCCTGTGCTCTATGTTAAAGGGAATGCAGTCATCTTTTATTGAAAGGATCAGGGTCTCAGGCCTGCAGGCTATGCATACCTGGATATAATGATTCTTTTTATCCGCCTTAAACCCGTGAATAACGACATTTCCGGCCATTTCTTCAAGGAAGAGACTTGCCAGAAAGGCTCTTCGCTTGTCGATCCCCCTCTCCTGACAGAACTTCTGCAGCTTGCCTGAAACTCCGACTACGCTTTCCATATCTCTAAGAATAATATCTATCCGTCCGTAGACAGGAACGCCGAAATCCGGCGGAACCGACATAAGCTCATCGATAGTCCGGGGAAAATGCTTATTATAAATACATGAATATATGAGGACGAATACCGGAGCTATGAATCCGTTCAGTACATTTGCCGTATATACGCCGGTCACTCCCATTCTTCCTATAAGCAGTAATGAAAATAACACGACACCTGCCACTCCGTCCAGAAAAGAAAGGATATGCACCTGTATCCGCCTGTCGGAGGCCTGCCAGTAGTTTGAAAAATGCGTCATTATTATGCTTAACGGCATACAAAACGGAAGTATCTTAAAACCCGTGACCGTCATCATATAGACCGGTTCCGACGGATCTCTGTAATACATTCTCGTCAGTACCGGTGCAAAGATCATAATGACAAACGATATTGCAAAAAGGATCGGAATGAAATTAAATAAAGCGGTCCTCATCACATCTGTCAGGGTTTTGCGGTCTTCCTCTCCCACACTGACACTTGTCATCATTCTCGATACCACGACCATTCCCCCGGGAATGCTCCAGAACAGTGAAAGAAAGGTATTTACAGCCGTAAATGCCGATATTCCCGCGGGTCCCACACTTGAAAGTATAAGAGAGTTTACTATAACTCCCCTGATCGCGTTGTATGCATTTCCTGCCGCTCCCGGCGCACCGATCTTTACAATGCTTAAGGCCTCATGCCAGTCAAGGTTCTTCAAGTCAAAGCGCATGGACGAATCCTTTTTCATAAAACACGAAGCCTGTATAAGAAAATAAACCCACAATCCTATGGAAGAAGCAAGAGAAAGCCCGAATGCCTGCAGCCCCATCATCCCGACAAACAGATAATTCAGAAGAATATTGACCGCGATATATACAAGCCCTGCCATCGTTGTGCGTTTCCCCTTATTATCCAGAGAAAGAAAGCCGGAAAGCTGGCTGCCGAGAATTAAAGGAAAGATCCCGATCGCCTGGCCCAGCACATACAACGAAAGCATGCTTTTGACCTCGGGATCCCCCGCAAAAGAAACAAAGCTCCCGGATACAAAAAATATCAGATGCCCAATAGTCACTAAAAAAGCAAGGATCCCGGAGAGGGCAATATCAAGAGCAAACACATTCTGAACCTTTGCCTTATCATTTCGTCCGATATATTCACCGCAAAGGATGGTCGATCCCCCGGTCAGCATGGTATTAAGGGCTATCATCGCAAGATTGACGGGAGAATAAAGGCCCACGGCAGTCATAGCCCTGACCCCGACAAAATTGCCTGCAAAAAGGCTTGATACTATACCGTTTATCATTCCTACGGATGCCAGAAGGATCTGCACCGGAAGCAGCCTGAACATCACTTTTTGCGTTAATCTGGCTTCTTTCATCACCATACTTTTTACTCCATTTTATCCTTATGCCTGACTGCAAACAGCGTTCCCGTTCTGTAGGGCGCCTCCTCATTTGAATAAACGATGAAACCCTCCTTCACGAAAGCATCCGCAATCTCATTTTCTCTCCCGTAATGGGTCTCCATGACAACAATATCGATCTTCCTTAAAACATCATGTTTGATAAGATCGGGAATGATCTCATATTCCGCTCCCTCGCAGTCTATCTTCATCGCAAAGGACGCACCGGGATTTTCATTCATTATCCTTAAGATCTCGGGACCGGCTTCTTTAACAACGGCAGTTACAGCACCTTCTTCTCCTAAATCCACTGTCACAGCCTCTTTCCCCACTCTCATGATCCCCGGATTATCTTCTGAATAGGCAACGGTCTGTTCATAGTCTGCTTCGCCCAACCCGTAATTATACCCCACGATCTTATCTGCAAGCGCTGCTTCATTCAGGCTCAGGTTTTCAAGTGCCCTTTCATAGGTAGGCTTTAGCGGTTCAAATCCGTATACTTTTTTGATAAAGCCCTTGGATGCAAAGAAAAGGGATGCCAGTCCGATATTCATACCCACATCGAAAAGAACTGTTTCTTTTTCGTTTATGAATCTGTATATGTTTTTCAGATAAATCTCTTCAAATATCACAAGATCGCTGAATGCCTTTAGTATTGCCTCTATGCGTGTCTGACCGTCATGGACCGATGCCCTGATAAATCCGTTTTCATCCACCTTAAGGCTGTACTGCGATTCATCCAGACATATCCGCGGATTCCAGATGACTATCTTTTTGCTGTCCACTCCCATCGACAGGAGTTTTCTTATCAAAGAAATACACCTGCTCTGGGAGACTATCAGTATCTTCTCATACTCATAAGACTTTATTTCCTCGAAAGTACCTATGGGATATCCCATATATTCCTTCATTTTTTCCTTGATTTCGTGGCTGTCCGCAATCATTGATATTGAGTGATCCCTCATTATCTCAATCTGATGAACAAAAAAACGCTCACTTAAACCGGCTATGATCACCCTCGTCTTTTCTGACATTTACTATCATTCTCCTTTTTTAAAGTCCATTATTCTCCTTAAAAACACTAAACAGGTAGAATAACAATCTAAAGCTTATCCGGCACCGCTTTGCCGCTTCCGATCAGTTATGCATTACATTTTCTATTTTTTCGATCTTTGGTCTGACAAACCCGAATGACAGCTTTGAAACGGCCTTTTTGTATTCCTCGATATTCAGGGTCTCCCTGTCTGTCATAATACTGTAGGGCTCTCCGCTTTCGATTACCACATAATCCGTAAGATGAAAACCAAGCCTTTCATAAAGCTTAAGCCTTTTCTTCCGCTGTTCGATATTATCCGCGTTTTCATCGATCACTTCAATATTAAATGCAAATTCCTTTCCTGCATGTTTCTTTCTCATAAGATCGATTATCCGGGTTCCGTAGCCTCCGGATCTCTTATCCGCTCTGACGGCAAGATAAAGGCCGAAGATAAGCTTATCCGTCGAAGCACTGTAGCCGGTGGCGATAAACTCATCCCCGTCATAAAATGCCATAAAATCAATGCACTTTCTTAATGCCATCAGCCTCATTAACCATATCGGGAATAATTCTTCTTCAGGAAATGATTCAAGAAGCAGTTCCACAACTTTATCATAATCCGGCATGGATCTTTTCACATTTCTTATCTCAAGCATTATATGTTTTCCTTCTCCAATGTCAGCACGCACGAACGGACGGTTTGACATAAGTTAAAAATCTCTTCACCTTAAATTGAAAGATCAGCTGTCATTTTCCAACGCTTTGCTGATCTTTGAAAAATCAATGCTGCACTTTCCTTCGGAAATGCGGATAGGGATGATGTCGGAAAAAGAATATTTGGTCAGTTTCATATCCTTACCCGTGAAATCGTAAACTATCACTTCCTCCTCTTCCGGATCAACGATCCAGTACTCGCGGACTCCCGCTTTTTCGTATTTATATGATTTGAGCAGCATATCCTTGGATCTGGTGGAGGGGGAGAGTATCTCAACTGCAAGATCCGGTGCTCCCTTAAGGTGTTTCATGTTTATATCATAATTTTTGCACATAACGAAAAGATCAGGCTGCACCATGGTCTTATTATCATTATCAAGCTGTACATCACAGGGAGACAGTACGACCCTGCAGTTCCCCTCATGTTTATCCGTGCAGGCTCTGAACTGAAGATGCAATTCTCCCAGTATTGCCTGATGCCTGTATGTGGGAGCCCCCATGTCATAGATCACTCCGTCAATGAGCTCCACCCTTCTCTCATCGGGAATGGCATAATAATCATCCAGAGTATACTCGCCCTGACGCCTGGGATAATAGTCAACAGCAGCTTCCCTGACCACATACGGGCTGCCTATATCATGGATCGAAGAATATATCATACGGTTACGGTCCGCGATCCTTAACCCTTCCTCCAGTGCCACGATCGTGCTCATCCTCGGTGAAGACGTGGTACCGGACAGGACTTTCTGTATGGTACTTACCGGGACTCCCGAAAGTCCGGACAGCTCCTCATTACTGATACCCAGTTCCGCTTTTTTTCTTTTCATCTCATCTATTGTCATTGGCCCGCCTCCTTTTTGGTATGAAATGGTATGTTTTTGATATCTGTACATACCAATTATATGCCATATTTGGTATGTGCGTCAACCAAAAGAGATATGCCGGCTACACCACTATAGACACCACATTAAGATGATAAGCATAGCTGTAGGATATTTCCCTGGATATCTTCTGGACCATCACAACACCGATCCCGGAAAAGCCCTCTTTATCCTGCTCGAAGACCAGCGGATTGTATGGCTCATCATAGTTGCGAAGTATGATCTCAATAGCGTCTCCGGTCCTGAAAACCTTGATATCCATATAAGCTTTTTTATCGCTCTGCTTTGAATTTTTTCTGTGTTCAATATAATCTGCCGCGATCTCTTCGGTGCACAGAGACACTTTGTATGCAACTTTTCTGTCCACACCGTTTTCAAGCAGGAATCCCTGCAGTTTTTCGGAAATAAAAGTAACATCCTCCGCACCCGCAGGAACACTTACATCCAGCTCCGTTATCCGACCCTTCTCTGTCTCAAGTCTGAGCAGCTTTTCAAGGGGAATGGGAAAAGACCCGGTAAATGCGGCAAAGATAAGGTAAAACAGAATAAAGAACGGTATGAAACTGAATCCCATGGCAAGCCATATCCCGGTGATCCCCAGTGTCTTTCCCATAAAAGGGATCAGCACAGGGTACAGGATGCTGTCCGGGATGACGGCAACCGCAAGAGATAACAGCAGATGTCCGGAAGATTCGTATACCGCATTGAAAACAAAGGGGAAAACAGCAACAATACCGCTTATGGCTATCAGGATAAGCCCTGTATTTGCATCGGCATTGTCCGCGATATTATAAAATGACAGTAATGGTTTTTTTATGACGATCAATATGAGCGCCAGTACCGACGCACAGGCTGTTCCCAGCTTCAGCGCCGTAACGAATGTTTTCCTGATGCCTTCATTGTCCCTTCCTCCGCTTAAGATCCCGATAAGAGGCTCAGCTGAATAAAACACTCCTCTTCCGACTGTACGCACCAGATTATATATGGTCTTGATAATGGAAACCAGCGCAAGAACTGCGGTTCCTTCCGGGAAAGAAGCAAGAATGATATTGTTTACAACGGTTCCGCTGACGGAATCCATCATATTGTCTACGGATGACGGAAATCCTCTCCGCAGCATATCCAGAGAATCCACGGTATTTTTCCGGTTGATCGCACACGGCCTGAATTTCACGGATATTTTTCTCCGCTTCATCATCACGAATGCCATTATAAGTTGTGCCAGCGTCCCTGCCGCGGAGCCGATCCCAAGTCCTGCTATCCTTATTTCAACGGGAAGGATACTTACAAGAGTAACAGATGTGACTACGTTAGCCACTACACACACCACACTGGATATCATCCGGTCTGCCTGATATCCGTAGGTGGCTATGACAAGCTGGAAAAGGGAACCCAGCGCAAAAAACAGGATCTCGAGACAGGCTGTACGGACATACAGTCGTCCCAATGTCACTGCGGCAGATACTGCTTTTCCCGCGCCTCCCAGGCCAAGCACCGCATCCGTCTTAAACAGGCACATGGCAAGGAAGATACAGTCAACAAAAACGGTAAATATCATCGCCAGGGAGAAGATCCGGTCATAATCCTCCATATCGTTCCGTCCCATGGCGTTCAGCAGTTTCAGGAACGCCCCATGCAATATCATTCCGGTAAACGAAAGCATAAGTCCGATCACCGGCATACCCAGTGCTATGGATGCCACGGCATCTGTTCCGAGAAAATGTCCGGCCACGATCGTATCAACCATAAAGGTCATGGACTGAACGAGCGCATATACCAGGCATGAAGGCATAGCTTTCTTTATGGTATCAGCAGATAATACATTCGCCTGCAGCTCTGTTTCCATCTTTATTTTCCCTTTTCCCGATAAAACCTTATGAGGCCTTCTTTTTTGAAGAGAATATTGCCGATATCTTTACCCAGAACCTCATTCTCTTCTTTTTAAATGAAGCGTTATCCGTACAGCTGACAGGTAAAACCTTCGTGACCGTCCGGATATCACCGGCGTCAACATGCCTCTTAAGACTGCTCTTTATCTCTGCCTTTTTGGGCACCGTATCACCCCGCATCTCGCGCGTATCCGGATAATAATACTTGTTAGTCAGTGCCAGAAGACTCTTCAGATCGACCGGCCTGCCGCTTGTTATATTTTTATTCAAATCCAACTCCTCCTGATCGACTAAAACTCCAGCACATACCGTGTCAGTCTCCCCTTACCGCTTTCGGCAGGAAAAAGTTTCTTAAAAACCTCCTCCGCCTTATCCGTAACAGCCATGAAACGAAGCTCCGCCTTCTCCCCGAAGCTTTCCGATATCGCCATAAGGCTTCTTACCGCCATAGTCTGCAGTATCCCCGGATTCCGGCTCATGATATGAAACATGTTTACCAGAAAGGTATCGTCCTCCTCGGAAACAAGAAAGCATCCTATTATCTTCCCGTTTTTCTTATAGACCGTACTGAAAGACGGGGCGTAATCCAACACTCCCTCCTCAGGTTCTATCGGAAGAAAGTCTGTCAGGGCTTCAGCTTCTTCTGTTCCGGGATAAGGAGCCTCTTCATATCCCTCACCCATACCACCGTTTATTACAGCTGCAAGATCCGGATCCTGTCTCGCACTGCTTAAGGAAAGAGAAAAATCAGAGAATGATCCGGCAGATGTAAAGCCGAACCGCTGAAAAAACGCTCCGGCACCGTTTTCCGGATCATCACTTTCAGAACTTCCCGATACCAGGCACTCCATCCCATGTGCGCCCGCTTCCTGAAGGATATCCGCAATCCTGCCTAACAAGGCCTCTCCCACGCCCTGTTTCCTGTATTCATCAGCAACGGCAATGCTCAGTAATCTCGCGTTTTCCTCTTCCGTAAATACCGCTGCACCTATAAGTTCATCCGTATCATCATTGAAAGCGCCTAAAACGCACACACCTTCATCCATGAGGCTGTCTTTCGCATCGGCGGAAAGAAATCCCTCATATTTACCATGCTGTGACTTATCCAAAGCCGCAAAAGACAGTTCAGATCCAAAACTCATTTTCACTCTCCCCCTGCAAGGCTCTCAGCCTTCTCTATGATCCTCTCCGTGAACGCTCCCGCGCTTTCACCCTCGAGTCGCTCTATGATTTCTGCACTTACCTTAAAGGGCGGATCAGCTTCCCGGCCGCATGCCTCAACAAAGCGTATGATAAGCTCCATCGCTTCTTCCTTCTGCTCTCCTGTGGTAATGAGCATTTTTCCGTCTTCAAGGAGGAAAAGCTCACTGTTATCATAATCCAGCTGCTGCACTGCTTTTACAAGCCCGTCCGTTCTTCCCGGAGCAAAAAAGATAACACCCTTTCCGTTCAGATATCCCCTTTTTTCCAGATGGTCATACATCACCCTGAGAAATTCCCGGTTATAAAAACCCGAATCCTGATCCATATATCTGCTGCGGTTTCCCTGAACACGCCAGGTAAGAAGAAGTCCTATGGCAAAGCCCAGAGACTCAAAACACGAATGCAGGGCACTTCCGATGATGCAGCCTATAACGACCGGAACGAGAAATACACTGAGCCGCAGGAATAAGGGCGGTCTTCTCTCTCTTTGATATCTGCAGACTATGATGCAGGCTGTAACGGCAAAGATCAGCTGTATCACGGGCAGTATGAAAAAGGTCTGGATTATCGCCAGCACGAGCATCCACACAGGGGGATCCGTTACCCTCATTGATGTACCGATCATACTGAACGCCGAGATCATAACTCCTATACCCGCCAGGATATAATAGGGAGGATAACGCTTCCTGATATGTCCCGGACTCTTGTAAACACAGAAATCGACAAAAAGCATCCAAAGAAGTATAAGTACAGTACTTGATGCCTCCGCCAGGAAATAATCCACAAGCTGGAGCCTCTGCAGAAAGATCTCATTGGTGAAGCGGTCCATGATATCCACCGTGATATATATGATATCATTTATGACACTCAGTGAATTCTCGATTAAGGCAAGAGTGCACATCACAAGGAACATTTTCCGTTTTGTCCCGTTTTCGGGATTATCTCCGGCAAAAACCCTGCCATCGGTATTCTTAAGGTCGATGACAAGGCGCAGGTTTATAAAAAGGGCTGCCAGATCCACGACCGTAAATATGCTGTATTCGTTCAATCCGAATCCCATCAGAAAAGGCTCACCTCCTCCATCCTGTTCCCCGCCCAGACTGTTTCTCCTTTTTTGCCCGGAAGCAAAAAAGACACCAGCGAATATACGTGCTCGGCATGTCTTCGTATCAGGATCTTAGTCCCTTCCGGACAGGTATTAACAGCGGCTTTTATGGAATAACAGAGCATATTCAGCAGATCCATACGGGAATCGGGTCCCGTTGCCGTAAGAAGCACGGGCATGAGTATACCCGAAGGAGTCCTGTGTATCAGGAAAAATCCGTTTATCCTGCCGTCTGTCCTGACAAAGCTGGATATCTGCGGATCATACCATCTTCTGGGCATGACAGCCAGATCATCCATAAGTCCCGTCTTTTCATGAAGGACGCAGTTTGTGATCCCCTGCATGAACTGAAGGTCCTGCAGCTGACCTATATTCCCAATACTATCGGGAACCTTCTTTTTTCTGATCTTCATGGATTGAAGCTCCGAAACATCCAGGATGATATCCCGTCCTTCTTTTTCCTCAAGATCAAATTCCGCCTCAAGAAACACATCCCGCTCTTCCGGTGCCATATCAAAGCGTTCAAAAAAGCTGTGATCTACCCCGTCACCTCCCGTCCTGTCGCTGTATTCATTAAGGAGTTTTTCCATTACTCCCTTATCAAGTCCTTTAAAATCTATAAGCTCGGCTTCGGATCCCTCTCCTTTGGCCTTTTCTTTCAGCCTCCATACGAGAATGCCTTCAGCACTCCCTTCCCCGTTCATGGCCGCAAGGCTCCGGGTGTTTTTGCGGGTAAGGTTTTCCGATGTATCCGGGAGCATAAGCTCTTTACAGCTGTTTTGAATATCTTCGTTTATTTCCAATATCTCAAGCACGGTTTTAGATCTCCTTCAGGGGTTTTACCGCAAAGTACTCCCTCACAAACTCCTCTGTGGGAATTATATTTGCCGTAAGATGATGCAGGAGACTGTCATCCATATCATTTCCGGTAGCAAATGAAAGCATGAGCTCCGGATCTTCTGCCTTATACTCGGAAAGGATCTTATCAAGCACTCTTAAGCAGTCGATAAGGTATCCCGGATGATCCTCTTCGGCATGCATATAACAGATTATGATGCCTTTGGGTTTTGATTCGCAAAGAAGCATCCCCAGAACCTTCGGTCCGTCAAAAACCACCGATGACAGAACGGGATTAAAAAAGTCCATTGTCCCTATGGAATTATCGATGAAGAAATCTTTAAGAGCCTTCTGTTGTTCACGGTTGCATTCACTTATGGATATGGCTTTGTGAACTTTCTCCTCTTCTATGTTCTTCCTGTAGACCGGTGAATAGGAAAGAGAAGCAAATCTGACAGCATATTCCCTGCCGCCCTCGAGTATCTCATAGCCTTCATCATAAAAGAAGATCATCAGTTCCTCATCACGGGGCATGATATATCTGAGTATTGCTATACCGGTATCCCCTATGACCTTTTCGAGCTCCCGAAGCATGAGATGCCCGGTATCATTCCCGCCTTCTTCAGGTACGACATGAAAGACAAGGATGTCGGAGATCACCTCTGTTGACAATACAGCAGCAAACCCCAGCAGCCTGCCCCCCTCATCAACGGCCTCAAGTACATCCGCAGCATCAGGGAAGGTTTTGCCAAACTGTGCGGCGTATTGCAGGAGCATCTCCCGCGTGTCTCTGTCATCTCCGATCCAGACCAGATTGATGTTCGGATCCATCACGCTACCCCCTTCGTAAGTGTGTTATAGATCTGCTCCGCTGTAGGGTAATTAGTCTGGAACGGGCGTTCTGCGCGCTTTATCTGTTTGAAGCCGATAGACTTAAGTGTTTCATAGTACATCTTATACTCTGCTGTATCTGTATATCCCTGCATTCCGCGTTCGGAGGGCTTTATCATGACCTTATTATACAGAAGTGAAGCGCTTTTTTTGCACATATCGAGATAGCACACCTTGTAACCCGAGTAATTCAGTTCGGCAAGGGCCTCCTGCCTTACACGGTCTTCCAGCTGATCAAACTGATCCATCGAAAGGTTTCTGATACCGAAGTGCT
>JAEEGL012421303.1_pt1 | contig 14803 bp, 16 predicted proteins | sample 9134231 | NCBI WGS metagenome assembly JAEEGL01 (sample SAMN16246548, study PRJNA631951) | gut metagenome | biome: gut microbiome; feature: rumen; material: fiber-attached | host: Bos | place: Iran: Karaj | collected 2018-10 | reverse complement strand
GGTTTCTGAGGATGATGTCGTGCGTCTGCTGATTCGTATAGGTAAGATAACACGGGTCCTGCTTTAGCTGCAGCCGCCCGTTCAAAAACGAGAACGCGGGCGTGGGCTCGTCGCCGCGCTGGATCTCCATTTCGTCGAGATCGAGAGAGCTTTTGCGCACGCGGGCGGGCGTGCCGGTCTTGAACCGCTGCAGCGGGATGCCGAGGGCTTTGAGCGCGTCGGACAGGCCTTCGCTGCGCCTCATGCCGCAGGGACCGGAAAGGCGCGACCATTCGCCGATCAGGATCCGGCTCTTGAGATAGACGCCGCTGCACAGCACGACGGCGCGGCAGCCGTAAACGAAGCCCTCGTCGGTCTTCACGCCGGAGACGCGCCCGTTTTCCGTCAGGATCTCCGTGACCTCGCCCTGCACGATCGTGAGGCGTTCCTGCGTTTCGAGGGCGCGCTTCATGCGCTCGTGATAGCGGCGCTTGTCCATCTGCGCGCGCAGCGAGTGCACCGCGGGACCCTTCGACGTGTTCAGCATGCGCATCTGGATCAGCGTGTCGTCCGCGGCAAGGCCCATTTCGCCGCCCATCGCGTCGACCTCGCGCACAAGGTGTCCCTTGCCGGTGCCGCCGATCGCGGGATTGCACGGCATCATGCCGATGCTGTCGAGGTTGAGCGTCAGAAGGAGCGTTTTGAGGCCCATGCGCGAACAGGCCAGCGCGGCTTCGATGCCCGCGTGCCCCGCGCCGATGACGATGACGGAAAAGTCCTGCCGCTCCATGTCCGGTTCCTTTCGTGTGGATTCGTGCGTTCAGTATACCATATTCGGGCGATTTTGTACAACGGGTAGTGGAAATTTCCGCAAAACTCTGCTATACTGATACACACAGGAGGATCGGACTTATGGGTAAAATGCGATTGATCAGGGACGCCTACGGCACGACCGAGGGGTTCTGCCTCGTAAAGAGCGCGGTTGTGCGCACCGACGTGAAGGGAACGGAGTACCTCGACATGGTGCTTGCCGATTCCGAGGGCGAGTGCGTTGCGAAGCTTTGGAACTATTCGCGCATCACGCACGGCGAGTACGACGCGAACGACGTCGTCAAGGTGCGCGGCGCGGTGCAGGTGTGGAAGGACACCGAGCAGTTCAAGATCGACCGGATCCGCAAGGCGACGGAGGACGACGACGTGGATCTGTCCGGGATCATCCCGACCGCGCCGTTCGATCCGCAGGCGATGTACGACGAGCTGTACGAGACCGCCGGGAAGTTCGTCGACGAGGATCTCAGGCGCATCGTGCAGTATCTGCTCCGCGAAAACCGCGAACAGCTTCTGATCTATCCCGCGGGCGTCAAGCTCCACCATGCCACGCGCGGCGGGCTTCTGCACCACACCTGCGCGGTGCTGCATCTCGCGCAGCAGATCGCGGCGCTGTATCCGGACCTGCATAAGGACCTGCTCTTCGCGGGCGCGATCCTGCACGACATCGGAAAGCTCCGCGAGCTCGACGCGGATACGCTCGGCATCGCGGGCGCGTACACGAACGAGGGACAGCTTCTGGGTCATATCAACGTCGGCATGGCGATGGTCGCCGCCGCGGCGGAGATCACGATGATCGCGCCGCGGACCGCGATGCTTCTGGAGCACATGATCCTGTCGCACCACGGCAAGCCGGAGTTCGGCAGTCCGCGGCTTCCGATGTTCCCGGAGGCGGAGGTGCTTTCCGTCTGCGACCTTCTGGACAGCAAGCTGTACGAAATGGACGCCGCGCTGGACGGCGTGGCGAAGGACGGCTTTTCCGAGCGGCAGTGGGCGCTCGACAACCGTCAGCTTTACCGGATCGACTGAGCGGACGGGAGCATCCCGCCGATGAAAAAAAGGACGCGGAACATCCGAGTCCTTTTTTGTTTGCAAAGAGGTCAGTCCGCGACGTCGACGTCCGGCACGATCAGGATTTCGTAGTCCGGATACAGAGCGCGGATCTCGGCATGCAGCGATTCGAGCGCTTCCTTCCGGTCGGCGTCGAAGCTCATGACGACGTCGAACCGCGCCGTTTTCCGTTCCGTGTCCGCATAGAAGCCGTGCATCTGGAGCGCCCATTCGTGCGACAGGACCGCCTCCCGGATCCGGTCCCGCATCTGCGCCGCTTCGTCGTCCGTCGTGTTGTGGGAATACACGCCGATGCCGGTGAGAATGACGCCGGTTTTGCGGAAGACGTCGTTCTGGATGCGCCGCGTGATGCGGTCGACGTCGTCCACGGTCAGCGTGTCCGGAAGCTCGACGTGCACGGAGCCGTAGTTTTTGTTCGGTCCGTAATTGAACAGCGTCACGTCGTACGCGCCGAGAACGGATTCCTCCTCGCAGATGATCCGCTTCAGTTCCTTCACGGACTCCGCGTCCTCGCGCCTGCCGATGATGTCGTTCAGCGTTTCGATCAGCATCTCGATGCCCGCCTTGATGATGAATCCCGCGATCACAACGCCGACGTAGGCTTCGAGCGACACGCCCCAGATCAGATACACGATCGCCGAGGCGAGCACCGAAGCGGACAGGACCGCGTCGAACATCGCGTCCGAGCCGGAGGCGACGAGCGCGCCGGAGTTGACTTTTTTGCCCTGCTTTTTCACGTACAGACCGAGGACCAGCTTGACGGCGATCGCCACGGAAATGATGACGAGCGTGACCGTGCCGTAGTCCGCGGCTTCCGGATGAATGATCTTTTTGACCGATTCCACCAGCGACGTGATGCCGGCGTACAGCACCAGCCCCGCGACGATCATGGAACTCAGATATTCGATTCTGCCGTAGCCAAGCGGATGCTTTTTGTCCGGCTGTTTTGCGCCGAGCTTCGCGCCGATGATCGTGACGACGCCGGAAAGCGCGTCGGACAGGTTGTTGACCGCGTCCAGAATGATCGCGATCGAGTTGGACATCAGCCCGACGAACGCCTTGAATCCGACGAGCAGCACGTTCGTCAGGATGCCGACGATGCTGGTCCGGACGATGGTTTTCTCCCGGTTTGCCGTGAGGACGGCGATATCGCTGTTTTCTTCCTGCATGATTTTCCCTCTGCGAAAATGGATTTGATTCATTATAGCACGTTTTTCCGGACCGCGCCAGCGGGAATGCGGGTCCGTGCCGTAAAAAAGAAAAGGCGGAGTCCGCCTTTTCCCGTGTTCGGATGTTTCGCTGCGGCCCGAAGAGCCGTCAATCCCAGATGCGGTAGGCCATCAGGAAGTGATCCTTCCAGTACTTGCTCGACAGGATCGAGTTCGTGATGCGCACCTTGCCCTTCGACGAGGACGCGTCGATCATGCTGCCGCCGCCGAGATAGATGCCGACGTGGCCCTTGGCCATCGACGTGCCCTTGAACACCATGACGTCGCCGCGCTTGATGTCGCTCATGGACGTGATGCGCTTGTACTTCGTGCAGCTGCGCCACGCGATGCTCGTCATGTAGCTCTGCTTGACGCCCGCCTGGTTCAGACACCAGTACACGAAGCCGGAGCAGTCGAACTTGTTCGGTCCCTTCGCGCCGCGCACGTACTTGCAGCCGAGCTTGGATTCCGCGATCTTGATGAACGCTTCCTTGCCCTTGCCGTAGTTGATCGTGCTGCCGCCGCTGCCGGAATCGCCGTCGTCGGGATTCTTGGTCGGCTTCGGGGTCGTGCCGGGCTTCGGCGTGGGCGTCGGCTTCGTCGGTTTTCTGGTGGGCTTCGGGGTGGAGGGCTTCGGCGTGGCCGGCGCATGCTTCGCGTCGTCGCTCAGAAGCTTGACCATCGTTTCGTAATCGACCGTGCCGGTCGTCTGCAGCTTGTTGCGCTTCTGGAAGGACTGCACCGCCGCCGCGGTCTTTTCGCCGTAGTAGCCGGTGACCTGCCGGTCGCTCAGGTATCCGTACCGCGCGAGGCGGTCCTGGATGCGCTGTACGTCCGCGCCCTCCGCGCCTTCCGCAAAGACGAACGCATCGGCCTCGCCGCTCTTCAGAAGATCGATGGTGGACTTGCCCAGACACCCGTCCACGACGAGACCGTTCTCCTCCTGGAAGCGGCGCACGGCGCTCTGCGTCATCTTGCCGAACGCGCCGTCCGGCGCATAGGTCAGATAGCCGAGCTTAAACAGGATCTCCTGGCACGCCAGGATCTCCTCGCTCCTGTCGCCGATCGCGTAGAAATTGGAAACGGGATTTTCGCCGAGCATCACCTCGAACGCTTCGCTGTCGATGATCACGCCGGCGGGGAGCGCGTTCTTTTCGCGGAACCGCGCGACCGCCTTTTCGGTCTCCTCGTCGTATTCGCCGAACGGCGCGCCGTCGAGGTAGCCGAGCTCGATCAGACGTTCCTTTGCGATCTCCACGTCGTCGCCGTTCGAACCGCGCACCATCGCGTAGGTCAGCGCGTCGTCCGAGAACAGTTTTTCAAAGGTTTCCTTGTCGCAGATGCCGTTCGCGTGCAGACCGTTGCGCACCTGGAACGCGCGGATCGCGTCTGCGGTACCGTCGGAATACTCGTCGTCCGGCTGCTCGAAGTCGAGGTAATCCAGCTCCATCAGCCGGATCTGGATGTCCAGCACGATCGGCTCCTCGTCGCCGCTCATCAGCGCGTCGCCGTTCAGCGGGTGCCGCGACGGCGTGGGCGTGGGCTCCGGCGTGGGGGTGGGGGTCGGCGTCGGCGTCGGCGCAAGCGTCGGTCCGGGCGTGTCGAGCGCGGGATCCGGCGTCACGTCCGCCTGTTCCGGCGTCGGGGATTCCTCAAAGGTCACGTCGTCCGCGGGGATCTCCGCGTCCGAGGGCACGTACGCCGTTGCGGCGCAGCCGAGCACGATGAACGCGGCGGCGACGCCGAGCAGGAGATATGCGATGCGCAGGCGGCGCTTCGATTTGTCGGGATGCGGACGTTCCATGGGAAACTCCTTATCGGTATACTTGGAGATGGTATCAGTATAAACCCGAAATACAAGAGATTTGTGCTTTTTCTTTGAACAAAACGCAACAGAACTGTAAAAAAAGCATGAATGCGCGCACAAAAAACGCGCCCGCGGAGAGCGGGCGCGGCCGGATTTCGCCGGTTATTCGTGCAGCAGCACGTTCCGGAAATAGGTCCGAAGCCCCTCGACGGTCTCGCCGATCCCGGACGGCGTCCTTGCGCTGCCCTGCACGAGCGTGCCTCTGCCGCCGCCGTTTCCGGAAAGCGCCGTATTCACCGCGCCGATCAGAAGCCCCATGTCGGTCTTCAGACCGTTCGACGCGAGCAGATACGACGTGCGTTCGCCCGTGACGGAGAACAGGACCGTCAGCGCCTTGCCCTGCATCGTCGCGCCCGCAAGGTTTCTGAGCCGCTTCGGGTCGACGCTTTCGAGGACCTTCACGATCAGCTTTTTGCCCTTCACGTCCTCGGCCTCGGCGGCGAGAGAACGCGCAAGGTATTCGTCCAGCGCGGCGTACGCCTGGCGAAGCTCCCGCTTCGCGGCGGAAAGCTCGTCGCCCTGCCGGATCACCGCGGACTCCGCCTGCTCGCGCGACGTCGAGAACCGCAGCGCGATCGCGCTCACCGTGTCCTGCATCGCCTGCGCGTGAGAGAGCGCCCGCATGCCGCACAGGAACGTGCAGCGCGTGCCGCCCTTATAGGGGATCGCCTCGACGATCTTGAGCTGTCCGATCTCGCCGGTCCGTCTGACGTGCGGCGCGCAGCAGGTGCACGCGTCGCTGCCCTCGATCGTGACGATGCGGATCGGCGCGGTCAGCCCCTCCGCGTGCTTGCGCAGCGGAATGCCCTCGAGGTCCTTTTCGCTCTCGTAGATCGTCGCCGTGACCCGCGCGTTTTCGGCGGCGAGCCGGTTTGCAAGCGTTTCGATCTCCGCGATCCCGTCGTGTCCGACCGGTTTGTCGAGGTCCAGCGTCGCATAGGTCAGCGCGCAGTGGAAGCCCACGTTCTGCGCGCCGAACAGCTTCCACGCGCAGTACGAGAGCAGATGCTCGCCCGTGTGCTGCTGCATGATGTCGAAGCGCCGCGCAAAATCGATCTCGCCGTGCACCGCGTCCCCGACGGCAAACGCGCGGTCCGCAAGATGCCAAAGCCGCTCGCCCTGCTCGTTCACGTCCGTGATCTTCGCGCCGGACAGCGTGCCGACGTCGCAGGGCTGGCCGCCCTTGTTCGGAAAGAACGCGCTCCTGTCGAGCTCGACGAGATACCCGTCCTTCGTTGGTTCGCAGGCGATGACGACCGCGTCGAACGCGGCGGTCATGCTGTCTTCCAGATACAGTCGTTCGGTCATTTTGTCAGAATCTCCCCGAAGAAAGTCAGATATACGAACACGGTCAGAAGCGAAAGCACGGTCGTGACCGCAATGAGCTCGCCCGAAAGCTTCACGTCGCCGCCGAGCTCGCTCGCCATCGGCAGGCACGACATCGCGGTCGGCGCGGCGAACACGATGAAGAGCGACGCAAGCTCGGGTCCCCGAAGCCCCCCGACGAAGTACGCGAGCGTACATACCGCGGCGGGGAAGACGACGAGCTTCACTGCGCCGATGACCGTCACGAGCTTCCAGTCCTCCCGGAGCGAGCGGAACGACAGCACGCCGCCGAGCACCAGAAAGCCCAGAGGCGTACACATGCTCTTGAAATATTCGATCGGCTTCAGAATGACGTACGGAAGCTGCAGACCCGACAACCGCACGATCAGCGCCAGCACGCCGCCGATGAGGATCGGGTTTTTGATCGTGTTCAGCAGGACCCGTCCGATCTTGACCCTGCCGCCGCGGTTCAGCTCGTAGCAGAGCACGCCGGTCACGCCGAACAGCGTCGCCGAGATGACGAGCGTAAACGCCATCGTGTCGGTGTGTCCCGGGATCAGCGCCGACGCGACCGCAAGGCCGAAGATGCCGTCGTTGCTGCGATACGCCGCCTGCGCGAGCGTGCCGCGTTTTGCGGGATCCTTGGTCAGCGCGCGGGCAAGCAGCAGCGAGAGCACGAAGGCGACGAGCACGCTTCCCGCGACCCAGAGCGCGTACTGCCAGCGCGCGGTCTCCCTGCCGGTGACGACGGCGTGGAAAACGAGCGTCGGGATGCCGATATAGAATACGATGCGGTTGATGACGCGGAACGCGTCCTCCGAGACGAGCCCGACCCGCCGGATGAGGATGCCGGTCGCCATCAGAAGCACGAGCGGCATGACGATCTCGAATGATGTCCAAAACTGTTCCATACCCAATATTGTACCGTATCCGCGCGCGGATTGCAACGATATATTCCGCGCGATCCCGTTGACAATGCAAAACCGGAATTCTATAATGGATGCGGTACATTACGTGCAGGGCACGATCAGGAGGATTTGGAAATGAAGAAGCTCGTCATCGCCCTCGGCGGCAACGCGCTGGGCAACACGCCGTACGAGCAGCTGAAGCTCGTCACCGAGACCGCAAAGCCCATCGTCGACCTCATCGAGGCGGGCAATCAGGTCGTCATCGCGCACGGCAACGGTCCGCAGGTCGGCATGATCAACCTCGCGATGTCCACCGCGGCGAACGCCGGGGCGATCAAGTCCGACATGCCGTTCCCGGAGTGCGGCGCGATGAGTCAGGGCTACATCGGCTACCATCTGCAGAACAGCATCCAGAACGAGCTCAAGGCGCGCGGCATCAAAAAGAACGTCGCGACCGTCGTCACGCAGGTGCTCGTCGACGAGAACGACCCGGCGTTTTCGCATCCCACCAAGCCGATCGGCGCGTTCTATTCCAAAGAGGAAGCGGACCGCATCGCGGCGGAGAAGGGCTACACGATGATCGAGGACGCGGGCCGCGGCTACCGTCAGGTCGTGCCGAGCCCGAAGCCCGTCGACGTCGTGGAAAAGGACATGGTCAACACCCTGATCGACGCGGGTCACGTCGTCATCACCGTGGGCGGCGGCGGCATTCCGGTCATTGAAAAAGACGGAAAGCTCGTCGGCGTTCCCGCCGTCATCGACAAGGACTTCGCCTCCGCGAAGCTCGCCGAGCTCGTGAAGGCCGACGCGCTCGTCATCCTCACCGCGGTCGACCGCGTCGCGATCAACTGGGGCAAGCCGGATCAGGAATCGCTTGAGCACATGACCTGCGAGGAAGCGGAGCGGTACTGCAAAGAGGGGCACTTCGCGCCCGGCTCCATGCTGCCGAAGGTCCAGGCGGCCGTGAGCTTTGCAAAGACCGGCGGCGAAGCGATCATCGCGTCGCTCGAAAACGCGGCGGCGGCGCTGCGCGGCGAAAGCGGCACCAAGGTCACGAAATAACCGTTTGCACGCAAAAGCACCCGAACGGGTGCTTTTTTTCGTTGACACCGCTTTTTCCGGGCGGTATACTGATGATCAGAAAAAAGGGGAGGTATCCAACTGTGTTCAACAACATCGGCAAAAAGATCAAGGGTCTTGCAAAGGTGATCTTCTGGATCACGTTCATCATGTTCGTACTCGGCGCGATCGGCGGCGGCATCGCCATCTTCGCCACCCAGGATTGCGAGGAGTATCCCGCATACATCGCTGCGGGGATCGCCGTCATGCTCGTCGGCAGCGGCCTCGGCTTCCTGGTTTCGTGGATCGGCTCGTTCTTTATGTACGGCTACGGCCAGCTGATCGACGACACCGAGATCAACCGGAAGACGAATCAGAAGATCCTCGCGCAGCTCGGCGGCGAAGCGGTTCCCGAGGAGCCCGCCGCGCCCGCCGCGCCGGTTGCGCCGGTCGTTCCGCAGGAGCCCAGGGCGGAAGGCGAATGGTTCTGCCGCAAGTGCGGATTCAAAAACGACGCGTCCGCGAAGTTCTGCATGCGCTGCGGCACGCCGAACGAATAACGCAAACGAAAAGGCTGTTTCGGCAGCCTTTTCCTTTTTGAAAAAAGGAGGGAACACGGATATGTTTGACAACGTCGGAAGCAGAATGAAAGGCCTTGCAAAGGTCGTGTTCGCGGTGATCCTCATCGCAGCGCTCGTCGGCGCGATCCTTTCGGCGATCGCAGTGGGCAAAGCCGCGGCGATCAGCTGCAACGCGGAACGGTATGTCTATTCCGGTGAAAAGGATGAAGCGGCCGGCGTGCTTGCCGGCATCGGCACGTTTGTTGCGGTCATGCTTGCCGGATTCTTCTCCGCGTATTTTACCGGCGCGCTGGTATACGCGGTCGGCGAGGCGGTCGAAAACTCGGAAGCCGCCAAAAAGGCGGCGGAGCAGAACCGCGCCATGCTGCTGAAGCTGACCGGTTCGGGAGCCGGGTCCGAAGCGCCTGCGAACAAACAGACCGTGAAGGATGCGCCGCCCGCGGCGAAAAAAGACGCCGTCGTGCTCGACGACACGAAAATGCGCTGTCCGAAGTGCGGCGCGGTGCAGCCGAAGGGGCGCAGCGTCTGCTGGGACTGCGGCATGAGATTTACCGCGGAGGAAGCGCCCGCCGCACCCGCAAAAACCGATGCGTGGTTCTGTGTTTCGTGCGGCAAGAAGAACGAAGCGTCCGCAAAGTTCTGCATGCGCTGCGGCACGCCGAAGGTATAAGAATGCAACAAAAGCGTCCGGTTTTCCGGACGCTTTTTTCTGTTTGCAAGGTTTGTCCGCGCCGTCAGACGCGGTCGCTTTCGCCGGTCAGCGATTTTTCGAAGATCCCGTCTTCGCTCTTTGTAAAGCCCATCTTTTCAAGATACGCCGCGTGCGCCGGCGAATCGGCGGCGCAGGAAAGCTCCGTGATGCCGAAGGACGGAAGCTTTTCGTAAATGAATCGGCCGACGGAGCAGTCGCGGTACGTCGGCGTCGTGTAATCGAGCAGAACGTCGAATCGCTCGCCGCTGCGCGTTCCGAGGAGCACGCCCGCCGCGCAGTCGTCCATCAGCACCGCAAACCCCTCGGACGCTTTGACGCGGTCCGCGTCGAGCTTCGGGAAAAACCTGCGGATGTCGTCCCCGTACTTGCCCGTGAACCATTCCGCAAAGCCGTCGGTTCCGTTCAGCTTCTGGATCTCGTACCCTTTGCCCGCCTTGCGCCGGAGCTTCAGCAGCTGATACACGTTGATCGCCACGAGGCACGCGTTCAGGATCGCCGTGGGATACGACTGGATCAGCACTGCGTAGACCGCGAACAGCCCGCTGCCGATGAGATTGATGACGCGCAGCCGCACGACCGACGTCATCAGCATCGAAACGAGGATCAGCCCCGTTCCCACGTACCCCAGGATTTCATAAGCCACAGCCCAGTTCATCGTTTTTCCTCCTGTCGTATGAGATCGGCGGGGACGGGCGCCGCCCGTCCGGGCTTACAGTCCGAGCCCGTCCGCCCAGCGCTTCAGTTCGTCTTCGGAAACGCGCGCCGGGAAGACCCTGCCCGAAAGCGCCTTCGTCTTTGCAAGCTTGCCCATGCGTTCGGGCGCCTTGCCGAGCCCCGAGCCGCCGGACGTTGCGAACGGCACGATCGTCCTGCCCGAAAAATCGTACGCCTCGAGGAACGTATCGATGATCGACGGCTCGCGGTACCACCAGATCGGAAAGCCCACGAACACGACGTCGGCGTCTTTGACCGGCGCGCTGCTGTCCGCCATCGGCGGACGGCAGGTTTCGTCTCTCATCTCAAGGGTGCTTCTCGAGTTCTTGTCCATCCAGTTCAGATCGGCGTTCGTATAGCGCGGAACGGGCACGATCTCATAGAGCGGCGCGTTCACGGCGGCGGCAAGCTTTTTTGCGACCCCTTCCGTCACGCCGCTTGCGGAAAAATAAGCAACCAGTGCGTTCATATTCATCCTCCTTGTTTTGATCGATACGATTATACCGCATTTTTGCGGCGGCGGCAAGAAAAAACGCGCCGCGTCTTTGCAGGGCGCGCGCGCCGTGGTATAATGGAGACGCATCAAGGAAACGGAGGCGGCTATGGAAACGGACTTTCTGCGGCGGCTGATCGCGGGCAACGCGCTCTATCGCGGCGACGGCGCGCGGCGGCTCGATACCGCAAGGAACGGACAGCATCCGTATGCGGTCGTCGTCTGCTGTTCGGATTCGCGCGTGATCCCGGAGCGCATCTTTCACGCGGGGATCGGCGATCTGTTCGTCGTGCGCGTCGCGGGCAACGTGATCGGGCGGCACGCGCTCGGCAGCATCGCGTACGCGACGGAGCATCTCGGCTGCAGGGGCGTCGTCGTGCTCGGGCACACCGGCTGCGGCGCGGTCGAGGCCGCGCTTTCGGGCCATGCGGAAGGGTTCATCGCCGACCTCGTCGACGCGATTCAGGAGGCGATCGGCACGGAGCGCGATCCGCTCGCTGCGTGCGAAGCGAACGTGCGCGCGGGCGTCGGAACGGTCCGCCGCGCGCTGAACGGCGAGGCGGTCCCGGTGTTCGGCGCGATCTACGACACGGCGACCGGCGCGGTGCGCTGGCTTTCGGAGGGCGTATGAAAAAACAGACCTATGACCGCGAACGGCTCACGCCCGCGGTGAAATGCAGCATCTGCACCGGCGAAAAGGCGGCGGGTTTTCTCGACAAATCGACCGGGCACTTTACCGAGGCCGCGCTGATCCGCACGGAAAAGGACCTTGCGAAATTCATGAAGCGGTACGGGATCGACGAACCGCCGGAAACGATCTACTGACGGAGGACGGCATGAAGGAACTCAGAGTCGTCGCGGCGATCATCCGCGACGGGGACCGCGTGCTTGCGACGCAGCGCGGATACGGACCGTGGAAGGATTCCTGGGAGTATCCGGGCGGCAAGATCGAGCCCGGCGAAACGCCCGAGGCCGCGCTGATCCGCGAGATCGAGGAGGAGCTGCGCGTGCGGATCGCGCCGGAGCGCTTCTTCTGCACCGCGGAATACGACTATCCGGACTTTCACCTGTCGATGGACTGCTTTCTCTGCCGCATCGAAGCGGGCGAGCCAGAATTTCCCGAGCACGAAGCGGCGCGCTGGCTGACGCGCGAAACCCTGCTTTCGGTCGACTGGCTTCCCGCCGACCTTGCGGTCTCCGAACAGCTTCTGAACGATCGCATCCTGTAAAACCGCAGCAAAAAAAAGAACGCCCGCGGGCGTCCTTTTTTTCGTCTCAGAACCCGAGACTGTCGTTCACGAGGATCACGTGGATGCGGTCCTTGTGCCGCGAATAGCGCGTGATCAGGAACTGGCAGCAGATCGTGTCGGGCGATTTGCAGTTCATGCAGGTGCCGAGCTTCGAGCACGGCGTTTCGAGCCCGAAGCGCTGCGCGTTGATCGGCGCGGCGACGTTTCTCGCGCGCTTCATGGCGGCGTCGAAATCGCTCGCGATCTTGTTCATGCCGACGATGAACAGCACGTGCTTCGGTCCGTTCGCGATGCACGACACGCGGTTCGCGTTGCCGTCGATGTTGACCAGCACGCCGTCGTCGGTCATGGCGTTCGCGCTCGAAAGGAAGAAGTCCGCGTCGTACGCCGCGAGCTTCGCGCCGGGCGCGGAGCGGTCGATGAAGCGGTAGTTTCCGTTTTTCAGCGCGTCGACGAGCCCGATCTCGACGGCGCTCATCGTGCCGCCCATGGCGATCGAACTGCCCTCGGGGATCAGCGAAAGCGCGATCTGCTTCGCCTGTTCGCGCGTTTCGGCGTAGTAGCCGGTCATATTGCGCGACTGAAGTCCCCTGATGACCTTCTGCGCAAGCAGCGCGTTGCGTTTTTCCATGTTCGGATCCATATGATACCTCCTGTTTTGTTGTTAACTGTCAAGCGCCGCCGTTTCGACCGCGGCGAGAAACTGCGTCTGCGGCTCGCGCAAAAACGCGTCGATCCGTTCCTTCATATCGGGGAACGCGGCGGACACGCGCCCGCGTCCTTCGATCAGCGGGTCGATGTACCGCTTCTTCGCGGGGATTTGCCGCCACGCGGCGCCGCCCCACGGCGCGTCGGCGCACAGCATCGCGGAAAAGCGCCGGTAGTTCCGCCACGCGGCGCGGGTCGTTTCGTCGGAAAGGAGCTTTTCGATCACGGCGGGCTCGGTCGTCATGAGATCCGCCTCCGTCAGTACGCCGCGCTCCAGCGCGGTTTTCAGCACCTCGGAGAGCATCTGCATCGCGTAGCGGTCCTCCGCGGACACGTAGATCTCCGAACAGACGAGCGACGCCTCGGTAAAGTCCTTTGCGATCGCGGGCGTTCGGAACGTCAGCTCCGGCTTCCCGTCCTCCGCGTCGCCGACCGTGAGGTCTTCGTACATCGTCTTCACCGCGTCAAGGGTGCGGATGCGGTAGTTCAGAAGATTCCCGAGCGTGTACTCGAGCCGATCGGCACTTAGCCTTGGCGAATCGTTGTCCGCGATCGGATAGCGGTGATAGTCGCATACGTCGCCGACCGTGAGGTTCGCGTTTTTCAGCGCGCGCAGCAGCGTTTCGTCGCGGGCGATGATCGCTTCCGTGCCGTCCTCGGTCGATTCCTGCACGAGATAGTCGCCGTGCAGAAAGTCCACGACGTGCGCGAACACCGGCGAGGCGACGTCGTGCAGAAGCCCCGCGACCGCCTGTTTTTCGTCGTGCGTGAACCGCCACACGATCCGCGCGACGCCGAGGCTGTGATCGAACCGCGAGTACGGCGCAAGGTCCCGGAAGCGCGGGAACGCCGTGTATTCGCAGCCGCAGTTCATGCCCACGTTCTGAAGCCGCCGCATGCACGGCGCGGCCTCGCACGCGGCAAGCACCGCCGGGATCTCGTTGTGATACAGCGTGTAATGCTCCATGCTCATTTCCCGTCCGGAAAGCTCGTAAAGTCGCCGCGCTCGAGCGCGGGCAGACCGGTCTTCTCCGCTTCGGCCGCGATCGCGCGGATCAGGAACGCCGCGTTTTTCGCAAGGTTGCGCATCGTCTGAAGCCCCTCGAGGTCCTTTTCGACGTCGGCGGCGGTAAAGCCGTGGACCTGGTTCCAGTAGGTGGAGGAGACCACGGGCATCGCGGAGATCGTGAAGTACTTGTTCAGCACGTCGAACGACGCCGTGTTGCCGCCTCTGCGGCAGCTCACGACCGCCGCGCCGACCTTCATGTGCTTCGGAAACCGCGTGCTGTAAAACAGCCGGTCGAGGAACGATAAGAGCGTCCCGTTCGGCGAGCCGTAATAGACGGGGCTGCCGACGATGAGCCCGTCGGCGCGCTCGAACAGCGGCGCGGTCCGGTTCACCGCGTCGTCGAACACGCAGCGTCCGTTCTTGTGACAGAAGCCGCAGGACGCGCAGCCGCGCACGGCCTCCTTTCCGATCTCGACGAGGTCCGTTTCGATCCCTTCCGCGTGCAGCGTGTCGGCGATCTCGCGTAAAGCGCGCGCCGTGCAGCCGTTCGGACGCGGACTGCCGTTGATGAGCAATACCCGGTGTGTCATCGTTTTTCTCTCCCTGATGATTTCTTTTATTATACCATACGGAACGGGCGGAAGTCAAAGACGGCGTACCGTATAAAAGGCTTGACACGCAGGGGCGGTTCGTATATAATTTCCCTAATTATCGGACGGCGGAAGCCGGACGAACGGAGCGCACGCGCGGCGCGGGCCGACCCGGCCGGGCAGCTCTTTTCAGGGAGGATACCAATGCAGATTTTTGAAGAATTGAAAGCGCGCGGACTGATCGCGCAGGTCACGGACGAAAAGGAGATCCGCGAGCTGATCAACAACGGCGGCGCAAAGTTCTACATCGGCTTCGACTGCACGGCGGACAGCCTGACGGCGGGGCATTTCATGGCGCTGACGCTGATGAAGCGCCTGCAGATGGCGGGAAACCGCCCGGTCGTTTTGATCGGCGGCGGCACGACGATGATCGGCGACCCCTCGGGCCGCACCGACATGCGCAAGATGCTGACCAAAGAGGACATCGAGCACAACGCCGC
>JAEEGL016888228.1_pt1 | contig 14804 bp, 14 predicted proteins | sample 9134231 | NCBI WGS metagenome assembly JAEEGL01 (sample SAMN16246548, study PRJNA631951) | gut metagenome | biome: gut microbiome; feature: rumen; material: fiber-attached | host: Bos | place: Iran: Karaj | collected 2018-10 | reverse complement strand
CGGACTTCCCGCTCCTTCTATCACAATGACATCGTATTCTAAAGCAAGACTATGGTACGCTTCCAAAACAGCCGGAATGAATTCCCGCTTTTTGCGATAATATTCCATCGCGTTCATGTTTCCTTTGGCTTCCCCGTTCACGATCACTTGGCTTCCCACATCTGTCGTAGGCTTTAACAAAATGGGATTCATGCGGACATCCGGCAAAATCCCGGCCGCTTCCGCCTGCACGACCTGTGCTCTTCCCATTTCGCCGCCGTCTTCCGTAATAAAGGAATTCAGCGCCATATTTTGACTTTTAAACGGTGCCACACGATACCCGTCTTGCTTGAAAACGCGGCACAGTCCGGCCGCCAGCAGGCTTTTGCCGGCATTGGACATCGTCCCTTGGATCATAATATTTTTTGCCATACTTACCTCTTCTTACATACTGATTTGATCGCTTCGATCAACATGATGTTTTCTTCATGGCGCCGCACCGCGATACGGTACCACCCGGCCTTCAGTCCGGCGTAATTGTCACAGTTTCGAACAGCGATCCCTTGTTTTTTCAATTCCTGGTCTAAATGGACAGGCCCCTGCCACAACAAAAAATTCGCGCTGGACGGACATACCCAAAATCCCAATTCTTTTAGCTTTTCCATTAGCCATTGGCGTTCTTTTAGGATCAGTTCTTTCGTTCTCTTTAAAAATTCCTGCTCTTTTAAAGCAGCGATCCCCGCGGCTTGCGCCGGCAAAGATACGTTCCATGGCTGCACAGTTTTTGACATGTTCTCCAAAAGCTCCCTGTCGGAGCTCATGCCATACCCCAATCGAACTCCCGCCATCCCGTAGCTTTTTGTAAAAGCTTTCAGGATAAACATTTCGGGATACTGCTTCAAGTATTTTTTCATGCTGATCCCCTCTTGTGTCAGATCCAAAAAACACTCATCCAAAAAAAGGCGCATGTTGTTTGCTTTGCACAGTTTCAGTATCTCTTCCAGCAAAGAAATCGAGATCAGTTTTCCCGTGGGATTATTGGGATTGCATAAAAAAATCACTTCCGGTTTTTTTTCTTCTATATAATCCAAAAAATCTTCCGTCAGCTCAAATGCATTTTCTTTTTTCAGTAGATATCGCTCGATCTGGCACCCCACTCTTTTCAAAGACAAAGAATATTCCGAAAAAGTCGGGGCGGTTTCCACCGCCAGTTTTGGCTTTCGGGCTTCGGCATAGGAATAGATCAATTCTGCCGCGCCGTTGCCGCAAAGAAGATATTCCTTCGGCACCTCTTCCGATTCCGAGATCGCCTGTATCAGTTTTCTGCAGTACGGATCGGGATAATGATGCACCAAAGGAAGCGCTTCTTTCATAGCGTCCAAAACGCCCTTCGGGGTCCCGAAAGGATTGGTGTTGGCCGAATAGTCCAGCCGAATCGGTTTTTCATAAATATCTCCGCCGTGCGGATTGTTGGTTTGATAAAGCATTCTGCTCTCCTCACAATATCATGATCAGGATCCATTTGATAAGCAAACAAAAAAGCAAAGCCAAAACAGCTGTCCCGTAGAGAAGCCGACAAGCAAGAGGAATATCTTCCTGTTCAATTTCCCGTAAAGCATCCCCGATATATTTCTTTTTATGGAGCACGCCGTGATACCAGGCGTCTCCCGCCAGGCGGATCCCAAGAAGCCCCGCGCAAACCGATTCTGTCTGCGCCGAATTGGGGCTGGCGTGGTTCCTTCGATCTCTTTTGAAGATCTTCCACCCGTTTTTGGTATCCAGCTTTAAAAACCATCCTGCAACAAGCATCAAGAACGCGGACAGCCTTGCGGGAATAAAATTCATCACGTCATCCGCTTTTGCCGGGATAAAACCAATATTTTGATAAGGCGGTTCTATATATCCCAGCATGGAATCCATGGTATTGACCGCTTTATAAAAAAATCCCAAAGGTGCTCCTCCCAAAGCAAGAAAGAACAAAGGCGCCACCACGCCGTCCGAGGTGTTCTCCGCCACTGTTTCCACCGCCGCCCTTGTGATCGCTTTTTCATCCAGCTTTGCCGTATCCCGTCCTACGATCATAGAAATAGCATGTCTGGATTTTTCGATATCTCCGCTTTTTAGTGCGGCAAACACTTTCATGCTCTCGTCTTTTAAGGATTTTACGGCAAGGATCTGCCAACACATAATGCTTTCTATAAAAAGCCGCAGCCAAGGACTGATTTTCTGACAGCACCAAAGGATACACCCCGATACCAAGGCGGCAGAAAACGCCACTATGACCCACAAAAAGCCTCCCGCCGTTTTTTCTCCGGCAGGCGTTGCGGGAAACAGGCGGCGAAAATTTTTCTCTAAACCCGATATCATTTTTCCGATCAGTATGACCGGATGCGGGAACCCATGGGGGTCCCCCAGGATCAAATCGATCCCAAATCCGATCACCAATGCAAAGAGGGACCATTTCATTCTTTTTTGCCTCCGTTTTGCATGGTAAAAATATAGATCGGATTTTGTCCCGTCATCAAATGATATTCCCCCAGTTTTCTGGCACGGGCAACGTTCATGGAAACGACCTCCGTTTCCGTAAAGGCAAATTCTTTCATACACGCATTCAATTCCGTTATCGTTTCCAAAGAAATGGCCGTTGCCACGATACGAACAGATGGATTTTTGGTCAGTAGATTCCCTATGATCTCTTTCATATTACCGGAACTTCCGCCGATAAACACATGGGTCGGTGTCGGCAGGTCTTCCAACGCTTCCGGCGCGCGGCCCCCTACCACCGTCAGGTTTTTCAGTCCGAAACGCTCTTTGTTGTCCTGCAGCAGTTTCAAGGCGGATTCTTTTTGTTCTATGGCATAGACCCATCCTTTGCGCGCTTTTAAAGCCATTTCGATCGCCACGGAACCGGTCCCCGCTCCAACATCCCAGCAGATTGCTCTTTCTGTCAGTTTCAATTTAGACAAAGAGACCGAACGCACCTCATTTTTGGTCATGGGAACGATCCCTTCCTTGCCGGAGCCTCTCTGAAATTCCTCATCCGGCAGTCCATGAGTTATCACAGCGTCCGGAAAAGCATTTTCGACCAAAACCACGCTGAGCGGATCATGCTTCCCATCTGCCAGCTCTTTTGCCGTACCTGTTGTGATCTTTTCATCCGAATAGCTCAATCTTTCTCCGATATAAATTTTTACTTGTTCCAAACCGCTTTGTATCAGGGTATGACATAGCGCATTCACGCCATCTTGACCGCCTACCAATACAAAAGTGCGGAAATTTCTTTTTATGTCTAAAGCAATGTTCTGTTCTCTGCCATGCAGACTGATTACGTTGATCTCTTCATAAGAAATCCCCAGTTTAGCGGAAAAATACGCCAAAGAGCTGATACCGGGCAAAACCTTTACTTCACAACGATCCAAAAGAGGCAAAAGTTTTTTTGTCCCGCTGAAAAAACCCGTATCCCCTGACATCACTACCGTAAAATGCCGATATTCGGGATGATTCAGGATAAAATCCGCGATTTTATCGGGTGAGATCGTGTCATATACCGCCTGTCCTACAGAACCGACCGCTTTGAGCATACGGCTTGCTCCGATCAAACAATCCGCATGAGTGATAGCTTTACGAACTTCTCCCGTCATGGCGTCCCGATTTCCCGGGCCAATGCCCACAACAGTGACATCAGGTCTGTTCACACAAGAAAACCGCTTACATAGGATCTCGATCACTTCCGAAAAAGAAGACCCCTCTTTTTGCGGCGGACGGCCTATCACGACCAGCTGTGTCTTTGTCTTTTGCGCCGCTTTTACTTTTTCGTCAAATCCGCCTGTCGTACCGCCGTCTTTTGTCACCAAATATTTTGCGGAAATGGATTTTAACATGGCGATATTCATTTCTTCCGAAAAAGGCCCTTGTATCGCGATGATATGCGCAGGCAAGAGTCCTGCCTTCTGACAAGCCTCCAAGGAAGAGTTTACAGGTAAGACCCGCGCATAAACACGATTTGTAAAATCTTCTATCCCCGTATATTTCAAAAGCTCTTTGCTTCCTGTCGTCAGCAAGATAGTTCCTTCCGTCGAATTTAAAAAATCCACCGCCGCGGCGATATCGGAAACGAACACAGCGTCAGAAGATAAAGAAGAATCTTCTCTTAGCAGTCTCAAATATTCCGTACCCGTCAGACCGCAGGCAGACTCGATGTTGTTCGTCACGTCTGCCGCGTAAGGATGCGTAGCGTCTATGACCAGATCGTATCTTGTGTCGGACAGCATTTGGATCATTTCTTCTTTTGTCAGTCTTCTTGCCGAAACATGCAGATTTTTAGCCGGTTTCAAAAGCGTTTCCCCGTATTCCGTGGCAACACAAGCCGTTACAAAAAGGTCCTGCGCGCTTAAAAACTCTACCAGTTTTCGTCCTTCTGTGGTGCCGGCAAATACACAAATCTTATACATCGTCATATCCCCTTGGCGTGATCATATTTTCACTGATTTGTTTTGTCATTTCGTTGCCGATAAAAATCGTACAAAACATATCCGCTTTCGCATCTTTTAATTCTTTAAGCGATAAGATTCTTCTATTTTCTCCCTCTCTGCCGATATACTGCGCGATACCGCAAAGACGGTCTTCCGGCAAATAGCGAAGCAAAATATCACAGGCGCGTTTTAAATGCTCCGGTCTGCCTTTGCTGACCGGGTTATACAGCACGATCGACAGATCTGCCACAGCGGCCGCCTCCAGCCGTTTTTCGATCTTTTCCCACGGGGTCAGCCGATCGCTTAGGCTAATCACCGCAAAATCGTGGGTCAGCGGCGCGCCCAACACCGCTGCGCCGCTACTGGCGGCAGTGATACCAGGAATCACTTCGATTTCCGGTTCGGGGGAATCCCCTTTCAGTTCATACACCAGCGCCGCCATCCCGTAGATCCCGCTGTCACCGGAACAAACCATAGCAACGGTTTTTCCCGTTTTCGCAATATCAAGCGCCATCTGACAGCGCTTTGTTTCCTTTGTCATGGGTGTCGTTAAAAATTCTTTGTCCCCATAACGTTCCTTGACCAGATCCACATAAACGGTATAGCCGATGATCACATCACAGCTTTTCAAAGCAAGGTCTGCTTTGATCGTCATATTTTCATAGTTTCCGGGTCCGATACCCACTACAATCAGTTTACCCAAAATGCACCTCCAAATGCTCTGCCGCAATCGCTATGGTGACGCCATTTATGGCAGTTTTTTTTCACAATCAGCCGTTTTGCTCCCATTGCCGCCGCGCGTTCACAGACATTGTCCACCCCTGTGACGTCTTTTACAAAAGAAGAAGGCGTAAAATCTCCTTTTGCGGCCTGCAATTCTTCCGCTTTATAAAATACGGTCTGCCATTGGTTTTTTTCCGCATAGGTAAGCAGACCTTTTTCCTCTTTTTTAAGATCAATAGACGCCACGCACTTGATCGCCCGCTTGTCGATACGATAAGTATCGAGAACCTGTTCTACGGCCTGATCGATCGTTTCGGCTTCCGTTCCTTTTCGGCAGCCGATCCCCAAATGAAGAACAGGCGGAATCAAGCGCAGTGTCCGCTTAAAAGGCGTTTTCTTTTCCCAACTGAGACAGATCCCTAGCTCTCCCTCTTCTCCCGGGACTACTCCTTTCGGGTAGTCGGACATAACGGGAAAATCCGAACAGACGGGAATATCTCTTTCTAATATCTCCGCGGAAACCGCTTTTGCCAGCGCCATTTTGTCTATGATAAAACCATTTTTGGTTGCCCAGGTATCCACGGAAAATCTATGATTGACGTCCGTTGCCGTCGTAATGACGGGAACGGCGCAAAGAGTCTTAGCGATTTGTTTTGCCAGCTCATTTGCCCCGCCGATATGGCCGGACAAAAGAGGTATCACGTATTTTCCCCCATCGTCCGCACAAATCACCGCAGGGTCCGTTCGCTTGTCTTTTACATGAGGCGCGATCTCTCTTACGGCGATCCCCGCGGAACCCACAAAGATCATCGCGTCTGCCCAGGCAAAAAGTTCTCCGTAAAATGTTTTGGAAGGATGTAAAAAGGGCAAAAAACCGTTTTCTTGAAACCGCTCCATGGTATAAGCTTTTTGCTCCGCATCCGGAAAACAGGTTAATATTTTACGCGCCGTATCGCATCCGCGGCGGCTAAAGGCAAAAACCGCGACCTTCATTCTGTTGCCCCACGATATCCCGCTGTAAAACCCGGATGATATAAAAGAGACCGTAAATAAGTATCTCCCATGCAGTTTCCCACAATGATCAGGGAAGTTTTTGTCAAACCGTTATTCGTTACCGTTTCATGGAGCGTTCCCACTGTACAGCGCAGGATCTTTTCTTCCGGCCATGTGGCCTTGTATACTACAGCCACGGGCGTATCCTGGGGATATCCCCCTTCCAGCAGTTCCTTTTGCAGATTCTTTGTCAAAGATGTGCTCAAAAATAAGATCATGGTAGCTTGATGAGCAGCCAATGCTAGAATGGATTCCTTTTCGGGAACAGGGGTCTGTCCTGCCGCGCGGGTAATGATCACCGTCTGGCTGACGTCAGGTAATGTATATTCTGTCTTTAAAGAAGCGGCCGCGCCGCAAAAAGAGCTTACGCCGGGACAAACATCATAGTCGATCTTTTGTTTATCCAGTTCATCGAACTGTTCCCTTACCGCGCCGTAAATACTGGAATCTCCCGTATGCAGCCGCACCGTAGTTTTTCCCAGAGATTCCGCTTGTTTTATCACTTCTATCACCTGTTCCAGCGTCATTTCAGCGCTGTTATGGATCTCGCATCCTTCTTTTGTATAGGTCAAAAGCTCCGGATTCACCAAAGAACCCGCATAGATTACCACGTCCGCTTCTTTTAAAAGCCGAGCTCCTCTCACCGTGATCAAATCAACTGCACCGCTTCCCGCGCCGACAAAATGTACCATAGATTTATCCCTCCGTAATATATTTTAAAAGCGACCGGGCGTTTTCCGTTTCACATAAAAATCCGTATTCTTTTGAAAAAAGGATCGCTCCCGTTTCGATCGCCCCGCCCACTTGATGATTCATGATAAATGCGATTCTTTCTGTGATACGACGTAATGTCTCTTCACAGATCTTTTCTTCTTTTAAAATGCGGACAGCGTCATCGCAGGTAGCGCACTGCAGCAGTTCCGCAATGCGTTCTCTGCCAAGACCCGCCGCTCCCCCATGAGCCGCCAATATCTCCATACGGCAGTCTCCGTATTTTGAATGAGTGTTCAGCATACCGCCTGCCAGCTTGACCAGCTTGCCGATATGCCCGACCAAAAGCGCCCCTTTAAACTGCAGCTCTCTGCAGCTTTCCAAAGCATCTCCGATAAAATTGGATGTCATGACCGCTGTTTTCGGATCCACCTCAATATTTTGTTTGATGTAATCCGCCCCATAATTGCCCGGTGTCAATAGAACATATTCCGCTCCATTTTCCCGTTTTTGTCTTAACTCTATTTTGATCGTATCGATCAGCGCCTGCTCGCTCATAGGTTCCACGATCCCTGTGGTACCCAAGATAGAAATGCCTCCCACGATGCCAAGGCGGGGATTGAATGTCTTTTTTGCCAATTCTTCCCCCTTTGGTACAGAGATCACTACTAAAAGGCCCCCCTGATAATCTGTCAAGCGGCAGACTTCCTCTACATTTTCTAAAATCATTTGCCGCGGCACGGAATTGATGGCTGCCGCTCCCACAGGCTGATCCAATCCGCGTTTTGTCACTCGGCCCACACCTTTTCCGCCTTCGATCAAAATACCCGGCGTTTCGGAAAAAGAAACTGAGGCAAACACATAAGCTCCTTTTGTAATATCCGGATCATCCCCGCTGTCCTTTTCAATGGCGCAGGAAACCGTATTTTCTCCCATCTCGATATGGTGTACAGCCAGGTCCAACTCGATTCCTTTTGGCGTTTTTAACCCGATCCGCTCCTTCTTTCTTCCCGAAAGCAGCATCCAAGCCGCCGCTTTAGCCGCCGCGGCAGCGCAGGAACCGGTAGTATATCCCAGCCGAAGCTTTTTTCCGTCTTTTACGATATATTCTTCCCTAACCATCACCGCATGATTTGATATAATAAAGCATTACAGATGGAAGCAGCCACATTGCTGCCGCCTTTGCGTCCTCTTGCCACGATATAAGGCGCATCGGACGCGATGATCAGCTCTTTGCTTTCCACCACATTCACAAACCCTACCGGCACACCAATGATCAAAGCAGGAGACAGTTTGTCCGCATCCATGAGCTCCCTGATACAAATGAGAGCTGTCGGGGCGTTCCCGATGGCAAAAATACAGGGTTTTTTTAAATTCGCCGCCCGTTCCATAGAAACAATGGCGCGGGTAATGCCTCTTTCCTTCGCTTCTTTGGCAACATCCGCATCAGACATAAAGCAGTGTACTTCTCCTCCTAATTTAGATAAGATCGTCTTGTTGATCCCGGCTTTTGCCATCTGCGTGTCCGTCACGATATCACAGCCGTCTTTTAACGCCTTGATCCCCAGTTTGACCGCATCCTTTGAAAATACCAGATTATCCGCGTAATCAAAATCTGCGGTGGTATGGATCGCCCGTTTGATAACAGGTTCCTCTTCCGGCAAAAACTGTCTGTCCCCCAAAAGTTCCGTAATGATCTCAAAACTTCGTTTTTCAATATCCATGGGTTTGATTTTTTCTATCATGGCAGTGTTTCTCCTTTAAACATGCTTCATAAAAACGGATCGCAAAGTTCGTATTGGCATAAAAATGAAAATGAGGATAACCGGCGTAAAGATGCTCTCCCCCAAATACGCAATCCCATGTTTTGCCGGATGCTTTTCGCGCGGTAAAACTTGCGCCGGGATATTCATTGTCCCAGTAATGGAATTCATGCCCGCATATTTCTTCTCCCGCTTTGCAAAGCAGATTGTCTTCCTTTGCTTTTAGTATAACATAACCAAACCGGGTCAGTTTCCCCGTATTCAAACTTTTGCCCGGCAAATAGTTCACCATAGGATCTTCACCGATAGCCTCAGTCAAATACATAAACCCGCCACATTCCGCAATACAGGGCGTCTTTTTTTCAAGCGCCTGTTTCACGGATAACAGCATAGAGGCGTTTTTACTCAGCTCTTTGCTATAAAGCTCAGGATACCCTCCTCCAAAATAAATGCCATGGATATCAGAAGGAAGCGCCTCATCCGTAAGAGGACTAAAGGAAATCAACTCCGCTCCCATTTCCGTCAAAGCATCCAAGCTGTCCTTATAATAAAAACAAAAAGCTTCATCCATAGCAACTGCGATACGGACTTTCTCTTGATACTTCGGCAAAACCACCGGTTCGTAAGAAACCGGCGGCGCGTTTTTCGCCAATTGAAGAAGCCCGTCTATATCAATGGATTTTTCCGCATTTTCGGCTAAAATCCGCAATTTTTCTTTCCAATCTTTTACTTCCGCCGCGGTGATCAGACCCAGATGCCGGCTTTCAAATCTGCAGTCAGGCAGACTGGGCAAAAATCCCAGAGGAATGATCTTCCCAAAAAATCGTTTTTTGATCTCTGCGGCGAGTATTTGATACGTCATAGCGGTGCATTGATTTAAAATCACGCCGCATATAGTATTGTCCGGATAGAAACTCAAAAATCCCTGGATCATGGCCAAAACAGACAAAGACGCTCCCTTGGCGCCCACCACAAGCACTACCGGGCTGTCTGTATTTTTCGCGATCTCATAGGTGCTTGCTTTTGGGTCGGACATACTCATACCATCGTAAAAGCCCATGACTCCTTCGATGAGATTGATGTCCCGATCCGCCGCATTCTTGGCCAATAGATACTTTAACGTGTTTTCCGAAAAGAAAAAAGAATCTAAATTGGCGCTTTTTGCTCCGATGATCTTGCTGTGAAACATGGGATCGATGTAATCCGGGCCGCATTTGAAGGCACCGACTTTGAGCCCGCGGTTTACCAGCGCCTGCAGTACTGCGCAGGAAACCGTGGTCTTGCCGCACCCGCTGTTCGTTCCGGCCAAAACAATTCTCTGCACCGTCTGTTTCATACTATTTCCTCCCATCCCCGTCTGCTATAGAGCTCAAATCGGTCAAGACAGGAATATTTCTTTCTTTTGCCAGCTGCAGCAGTTTGCTGTTGAGCTGATTGAATTCCCCCATGGGCGTTCCCGCGTCGATAACGGTCTTACACTGTAACAACAGCGCCGCCGCCGCGTCAAAACGATCCTCTTTCATAGGTTCAAAAGCAGGCGCCGTGATGACATGTTCGCTCAAATCTTTTGCGACCTGACAGTCGATGTCGTTTTCATACAAGATCCCTGTCGCAAAAGGGATCTGTCTTTTTTGCAGCGCTCTGTAGCAGGGGATCCCGTATCCGCCGCCGGCGACCACAAAAATTTGAGGCTCCCCTTCCGGTTTGGTCAATTCCACGCTTCCGAAATATAGATTATAAGAACCCTTTTTGATCTCATATAACTTTTCGATCGTATCTTTTTTCAAAACTTCTTCCGGCGGCCCAAAAGCCGCGATTTGATCTCCCTTTACACAGATCAAATAGTCTGAGATCTTTGTGGCAAGATCGATCTCATGAAGAGACATGATCACGGTGATCTTCTTTTCTTTTGCCATTTCCCGAAGAATGTCCAAAAGTTCGATCTTATGGCGTACATCCAGATATGCCGTGGGTTCATCCAAAACGATCACTTCCGGCTCCTGGCAGATGGCCCGCGCCAATAAGACGCGCTGTTTCTGCCCGTCCGACAGCGTCAAGAAATCCTGCGACGCCAATTCCAGCGCATGAACACGCTCTAAGGATTCCAACACGATTTTCTTATCCTTTTCCGTCAGTTTTCCGATCATATTGGTATAAGGATAACGGCCCATAGCCACCACTTCCGCACAGCTCATCAATTCCGGCCGGATCCGCTCCGTCAAAACCACCGCCATGCTTTTGGCCATATCCTTTAACGACCATTTGGAAATTTCAAAGTGATCTATATATACTGCGCCGTGTATCATGGGGATCTGCCTTGTAATGGATTTTAGGATCGTGGATTTCCCCGCCCCGTTGGGGCCGATCAGCGTCAGAATCTTTCCTTTTTCGATTTCGATATTGATATCATGGATCAAAATCTTGCCGTTGTAGCCCACAGCCATATCTTCTGTTTTAAAATAAGCGTCCATATTATTCCTCCTGTGACTTACGGCGTTTCACCATGATATAGATGACGATCGGCGCGCCAAAAATAGAGGTCACGGTACCGATCGCCAGTTCTGTCGGCGCAAAAACGGTTCTTGCGATCAGATCGCAAAAAACACAAAAGACCGCGCCGCAAATAAAACTGGATGGGATGACCAATGCCGGTTTCGCGTTTTTGAGCAGTGTGCGGGTAATATGAGGGACCGCGATCCCCACAAAAGAAATGGGGCCTGCCAACGCGGTCACGCAAGAAGAAAGCAGACTGGAAAGCAGGATCAAAATGACCCGAAACGGTTTGATATTGATCCCCATGCTCTGCGCGTATCCTTCTCCAAGGGCATAAGCGCCCATAGGCTTTGACAAAAGCCACGCCGCTATCAGTCCCGGTATGCAAAGAAGTAAAGCCGTCTTGACATTTCCCCAGCTTGCGCCGGAAAAAGTCCCCATGGACCAGCTGGTCAAATTTAAAATATCGTGGTCATTCGCAAAAGTGATCAAAAAGTCCGTAGCGGCGCTGCAGATATATCCTACCATGATCCCAATGACCAAGAGCATAGACATGTTTTTTACCCGCTGTGAAAACAAGAGCACAATAGACGTAATGATCAAAGAGCCTCCAAAAGCGGCTATGATCAGTGTACCTGCTCCTACATGCCCGATATACCGCGTCAAAAAGATCAGTGTGAATCCCACCACCATTTTGGCGCCGGAAGAGATCCCCAGTACAAAAGGTCCTGCAATGGGGTTGCGGAAAAATGTCTGCAGCAAAAAGCCCGACACAGCCAACGCGCCGCCCAAAACGGCCGCCAAGAGCATACGAGGCATCCGAATGCCGAAAATGATCTGACTTTCTGTGGTGGCATTGATCGTATTATTGAGCTCCTGCAGATATTTGCCCCCGGAAAACAGATTTTTAATGCCGTATCGGACCGCATTCCAAATCATCCCAAAGATTTCTTTGCCCGGGATGCTGACCGATCCGATATTGACATTTAAGACCAAGCCCCAGGCCAATAGAGCCACTAAGATGAGGATCACCACAGTAAATCGGCTGAGATCCGAAAAATTCAGTTTTGAGTTCGTTTCCTTTTGTGATTCCATTTCCTTTTCCCTTTCCATAGGCACATTTGCGCCCTGATCCTACTGCAATTTATGAAGATATTCCAGTTCCGTCAAAGAAGGATCATCGCTCGTCAAAATGATATGAAAGTTCTTGATCATCTGTCCAAGCTCCATGGTTTCCTGAAACATGTTTTTGTTGGTACACCAAACGTTCCCGGTTTGTACCGCTTTGAAATTTTTCAACACATCACTTAACGCAAGAAATTCTTCCATCGTCCCGATCTCTCCGCCGATGGTGCTGTTATAGATAATATAATCGGCGTCTTTTGCCGTTGCAAAAAAAGTTTCCATTTCGATCGTTACGGTAGACGTACTCGTTTCGGGATCTCCCAGATTGTCAAAGATATATTTTCCCCCCGCAAGCTCTATCATTTTGCTGACATAGTCCCCTGTTTTACGCGCCACAACAAAGCCCGATGAGCTGATATGGAAAAAGGCCACTGTCTTTTCTGTTCTTTCTGTTTCGGAAACCTCTTCCAAATAAGAAACCTGCTTTAAAAACAGTTCCTCCGCTTTTTCTTCCTCATTCAACAGCGCGCCGTACAGCTTGATCCATTCCGTGCGTCCCAAAGGATGCGGTTCATGGCTGGACTGATCGACCAAAACGGCGATCCCTAAACTTTCCAATTTTTCTTTTACTTCCGATGCATGTCCTATCATAGTAGATTCTACCGCTAACTTGCAGGAATGATCAAGGATCATTTCATAATCCGGTTCACTGTATTTCCCTGCGTATAAAAGGTCCCCGTTTTGCATGGCCTTTACGGCATTTTCGATATACCAGCCATCTTCACGGGTACCGGACAGCTTCAAAGCATCCAGTCTGTCCAAGGCGTCAAAAAGGCACATGGCCGAAGTAGCCGCCAAATAGATGTTCTCAATAGGCTGATATAACGGCACAATATCCGATGAGATCCCTTTTGGCAACTCTTTTCCTTCCGGTACAACCAAAAAACGACTGTCATCAGCCAGGGTGATCAGCTTGTATCCGTCTTCGTAGTAGTCGACCGAAAACTCTTCGGCATATTTTAACTCCATTGTGCCGATCGGTTCCCAGCCGTTTCCCAGACCGGTTTCTTCTCTCTGCTGGCTGCAGCCGCCCATACTTGCTATGATACAACAAACACATAGCAGAACAGCAATGATACGTTTCATGCTTATTCTCCTTTTAATGTAGAACTGTCAAAATATAGCGTATATTCGATCAAATGCGGTTGACTCATAGCGACGGTCAACGCGCTTACTGGCATTTCCTGATCAAATACGATCGGTATTTCAAAGGTAGAATTCCCGCTTTCCTGTATCGGGTCATACTGCACTTCGTCAATGATCATATATTCGTAGTGAGGACTGCTCCAAACGATCGTTGCTGTCGCTTCTCCGTTTTCCACCACTACCGTTGCTTCTTCGATACTGGCTTTCCCCGATCCGCCGGAAAGTGTCGCGTCCACAGAATACGTCCCGTCCGCGATCCCTTTTTCGGAACATCCCGCAAAACAAATACACATTACTAGGATAAAACAAAAAATCAATGCTGCTGTTTTTCTTCTGTTCATCTTCTCTTCCTGCCTTTATTTTGAATTCAGCGCGTCTGCCGGGATCGTATCCGCTTTAAACACCAAAATACGATCATACCACTGTTCTTTTTTGATGCTCCATGCAGCGCAGTCAATTTCTTTATCCAGCGCTTCCACCGGAACAGTAAATGTTTTTGCGCCCTCTTCATCCAAAACGAATGGGATATAAGTATCTTCGGAATCCTTCAGCGCTTCTTCTCCCGTACCCATATAGAGTTTTCCGTAACCTTGTCCGCTCATGGTCATAACTGCGTTCATTTCTCCGTTTTCCACAGTCAATTCGCATTTTACCACGCGAAACATGGAAGAGCTGGAATCCACGTCGATTTCATACACACCGTCTTTTATTTGATCTGCAGAGATCGGATTTAACACTCTTTCCTCTGTTTCTTCTGTTCCTTCTCCCGTTTCTCCTTGTTCCGTAGCAGTTCCTTCACCGGAGCCGTCTTCTGTGCTGCTGTCCGGGCCTGCGGAACAAGCCGCCATAAAAGTCATTAAAAATACCAACAATACTATTATAGATAGTTTTTTCATACTATATCTCCTTATATACGTAAACGGCTTCTGCGCATACGAACGCACGCACAGAAGCCGCAGAATCAGCTTTTTGATTATTCAGCTATTGTAGCAGCTAAATGATCAACGATCATTTTTTGAACGCCCGGGTATTGTCCCAAACCTTTTAATACGCATTCTACTTCAAATCCTGCATTGGTAAAGATCGTTTTCCAAGAATCTTCTTCATCCCCTGCCATATCGTTGTTTGCGTGGTCCCCGGCAACGATCATCAAAGGCAGTAAAACAACTTTTTGAGCGCCGGATGCTTTTGCAAGCGCTACAACGTCGTCAACGGAAGGTGTTGCTTCTACTGTTCCGATGAAGTAGTTGTTATAACCTGCAGCTGTGATTTTTTCCTG
>JAEEGL013720518.1_pt1 | contig 14804 bp, 4 predicted proteins | sample 9134231 | NCBI WGS metagenome assembly JAEEGL01 (sample SAMN16246548, study PRJNA631951) | gut metagenome | biome: gut microbiome; feature: rumen; material: fiber-attached | host: Bos | place: Iran: Karaj | collected 2018-10 | reverse complement strand
TTGTTTATAGCTTTATTCTCTGAAAAAGAGTTTATTGAAGAGGTTAATAAACTAGCTTTGGTTTTTTATATTCTTTTGGCTTTTTCCCTAATAATTATAATCATTAATACAAAAATTATTGCTGATGATATTATAAATCCTGTTAATGCCCTGATTTATGGAATAAAGGAAGTGAACAGAGAAAACTTCTCTTTTAGAATAAACTCAGATAGAACTGACGAATTGGGAACTTTGTGTCTTTCCTTTGATAGAATGACAAAAGGACTTGATGAAAAGCGAATGATGAGTCGTATGCTTTCTAAGACAGCAAGAATGGTGACTTTGGAAGATGGAACTGTTACATCTGGTAAAACAGATGCAGTATTGTTGTATATAGGTGTTCCAAATTTTTCAAAAGTTATGAAAAGCTTAGAAGATTACGAAGTTTTTGAGAAGCTTAAAAAGTATACTGCTGTTATGGCGGGTCTTATAATGGACGAAGGGGGAGAAGTTGATAAGATTATAGGTGAAAAAATGCTAGCTATTTTCAGAGTAAATAATAATGAAACTGAAATTGCTATGGCTGCTTATAGAGTTGCCAAGAAAATGCTCGAACTAGAAAAAACAAATCAATTATCTTTTTCTATCTCAATTGGTTTAAATTATGGTAAAGTGATTAATGGGTTTCTTGGTGTTGGTAATAAACGAGATTTTACTGTGATAGGTGATCCTGTTAATGTTACCGCAAGAATAGAAAGTTTAGCAGAAAGTTTGGATAGCAATAGATGCTTAATATCTGAAACATTTTATAAGCTTGTTGATAACTCGATAACAGCCAAGGTTTACGGTGAAGTTGAGTTAAAAGGTAAATCTCAGCCGATGAAGGTTTATAATCTGGTATAAGAATCACTAATCTTAGTAATTATAGTTAAATGTCCGCCGATTTTAATAAAAAATATATATTGCTGAATCAGAACAGGTATCTGCCAATAGTTCTTTGGCTCTTCCCTTTAATTTTGTTGAATATCGGCTGGTGGTTTTTTTCTTATATAGATTATCGCTGGATAAAGACAGATTGGATTGAACAGTCTAATCAAGAGGCAGAATTATTATCTGCTTCATCAGATTTTAATTACTGTGTTGGAAAAATATCCGGTAGTTTTTTTGCAGATTTAAAATCTGGTATAGTATCTTTTTCTGGAGTTAATCAGAAGGAACAATTAAATAATTATATCGGCAGTCGTGCTAATTATATTTTCAGATATCCTTTTCCTAAACATAATTTATTTGTTTTTAAACTTTTAGCAAATTATAAAAAAACAGAATTAATTTATAGCAATACAGATAAGATTATTAGCAGAGCAGCTTTATCAAAAACTTTTGAATATCTTGTCAGGGTGAATAATATGGATAACACTTTTTCTGATGAAGCTAAAAACTCTGGTGCAAAGATTACAAATAGTTTTCTTGGGGGAGAAACTGACCCTTCTGTTATGGCGGAAAGTCAAAGAGGAAAGGTTTCTTATTCTATTTATCAATATAAACCCCATTTTTTTATTTGGGACTATATTCTAGATAAAAAATCAGGTGATACGTTCGGTTTTTTTCTTTTAATTGAAAACAGCAAAGAGGCGGAAGTTGCCGGACGTCTAATTGCTCTTAGAGAACAAAGATACTTACAAAAGAATAAAGATAAAAGTTTTTTAGCTGCGTTTATCCCTTTGTTTGCTGGTTATGGTGGTGTCGTTGCCAGTGAAGATTTTTCAAAAATTCCTGAATATAAAACATTTATTAAAGAATGGGTGCCTCGAAACATTGAAAAGTTGTCTGATTGGGAATTTAAACCTATTTCAATAGAAAACGAGAAAACAAAAGTTGGTAAATATCAGGCTTTCTTTCATTTGACAAATGGTCAGTCTCATGCAGCGGTTCTGCTAAAGCCGATGTTGGATAAGTTTAAAATGCCTTTATGGTTATATTTGTTAAATATTTTTATAATAGGCATTATTGTATTGTTGCTGTTTCGTGGCTTTTTACTAGGTATGTGGCCTAATATTTCTTTAAAATTAAGATTTATTACTACTTATTTTCTAGCAGCATGTATGCCTCTTGGTTTATTAATTATTACAAGTTATGGCTATATTTCAGAATATAGCCATTCTGCAATTTTTAATGATCAATCTAGATTAAGGTCTTGTATTAATCAGTTTGATACTAGAAAAATTCTAAATCAGGAAGAATACAAAACCGCATTTTTAGAAATTATAAATGATCATCTTTTCCTAAAATATTTAAAGCAATTAGATGTTGTTAATCAGGTAGAACCTCAAGGGTTCCCTTCTGAAGCCAAGGCTGCTTTGCGAAGAGCTCTTGAAATACTTAATAAAGATAATAGATATCTGCCTATAATGGGGATAACAATTTTAGATGAAAGAGGAAATTATTTTTCTAATTATGGAATTAAAGAATGCAGCACCTTTAAAATATATGATGGAAAAGAGTATGTTGATTCTGATAAGGTGTTTGATCCTAAGAATTTCCCTATAGAAGAGTTAAAAATTAAAAAATCTAATGAAAAATCAATAGAAGTAGTATTGTATTCTTTTTTGATTTCATTGAGAAATAAAATAATGGAAATTGCTCCAGAGACAAAAAAATGGACTAAAGAGTATAATCCTACTTTGATCCAAAAAATAGCTATGGGAGGCTATAAAAATGCTAGAGGAGGTTCTGAAACAAGCTTAACTGAAGAATTGGTTAATCGCAGAAATATTGCTTTTTCAAGGCTAGCTGGTGATAAAATAATTTCCAGTATCTATGACAATATTTATATAGATGAAATTCCTCGATTTACTATTTATATGCAATGGGATGTTTCCGATTTAGATAAAAAGTCTTTTATGCAAAGTCTCCATTATTTTGCTCTTAAAGAACCTAATTTTGTATTTACTTCTTATGAAAAAACTCCTTTAGAGGTAAAACCATGGAAAGATTTAGGACGCCATAGTCGAGTAATAGAAAAGGTAAGTAAACCCTTAGCTAATCAGGCTTACTTGAATAAGTATGCATCTTATAGAGACGATAATTTAACTGTTATTGCCGTTCCTTCTATGAAATATAAAGATATAATTATAGTAGGCGGCGTTTCTCATGAATATCTAAAATTTGCAGTTTTCAAGAGATTGATGATCTGCCTTTTTGTCATAGTTTTTGCTTTGATTACATTGTTAGTTTGTATTTATTTTTCATCTAAAACCTTTATAAAACCTATTGGAAAATTAAAAAATGTGTTGGATAAGGTTGCAGAAGGTAACCTTGATATAGAGATTGAAACGGATAGTAAAGATGAATTTGGAATAATGTGTCATGAATTTAGTGATATGACAAGAGAATTATCTGAAAGAAACAAACTTGCTACTTTATTGTCAGATCATGCAGTTGAGGCTTTGAGTAAAAATGAAGAGGGTAGTGGTGCTATTTCTGATGTTGAAACATTCAGAGGCACTGCCTTAGTTACTGATATACGTAATTTTACTGGAATGTGTGAAAATTATAATCCTGAACAGATTACGGATTTATTGAATAAACATTTTGCTTTCATGACAAAAATATTTTCTGTTAATGGAGGTCGCATTTATAAGTATATTGGCGATGCAATTGAAGTCGTATTTTCTGATAATGATGATTTTGAAAGAAACTCAACAGAAAGAGCATTTATTGCTGCTGTTGAAATGCTTAATACTTTAAGAGAAATAAATTTTGAACGCAAAAAGAAAAATCTTTTTGAATATAAAATAGGAATAGGTTTATGTTATAGCACTATGGCATCTGGCTCAATAGGTAGTATTGACACAAGGTTAGATTATGCAATTCTTGGTGATGCCTTAAAAAATGCTGCAAAATTAGAAAGTTTTTCAAAGCTTAATCCTGAATTGCCATTGATTGTCAATGGGCAGTTTATCTCAATATTTAATAAGAATTTTAAAAATATTAGCTTTTCTTTAATTAAGAAAGAAAATGGATTAGAGGGTTTTAAAATACAAAATTTGACCTTAGATAATCTTTTGAAACTAATAAATGTCAGTAAATTTTCAAATTTTGATGAAATAGAGTTTTTGGGGAAGAAAAATGTTCCCTCAGAGAAAGGTGAATCTCAAGTTGAATTTTTTAAAATCAATGAGTCTATACCTTTTATGTTAAAATTCTCATCTGGATTTACTTTTATTATGTTTTTTATGGTTGTGTTTTTGGGTGGCTTCTATTTTGTTGATAAAACAGAAATAGAATCTAAAAAACTAGAATTCATAACCAATAGCCAAAGAACTATAGAACAGATTTGTTGTGATAACTATGGAAAAATTGCTTTTGATAATAAATGTAGAACAATTGCTAAGAGTTTACAAGATAAAATTAACCTATTAAAAACAGATGAAATACTATCTGATGATATGATAATTCGAGTATTAGATGATTCTTATAATTCGGATAACAGTATTTTTGAACTTGGTTTTAATAAGGTATTCGTAAGAATTGGCGATGTCTCAGATTGTAAAAAACAAATAACAAATTTTGAAGCTTTTTTTGATGCTTTACCTATTTACCCTATTGCTGCTTCTGGTTATACAGAAGAAGAGACAAAAAAAATAAGTAATACAGTAAAAATACTTTTTATAAAAGAAAAATACTCTGATTTTGTGTATGAAGTGATGAATGATTATGAAAGTTTCATTGATTTACTGCCTATTTATCCGCAATTTAATAGAAGTTATATAAAACAATTTATAGAAAAATCAAAAGCTACTATAGTTTCAAATTTGAAAAAAGAATTTTTGCGTTTTCTGAGAGATAATTATGGAGAGCCTTGTAGAGAAGTTTTTGGTGATAAAGTAACCGTATTTTTGTTGGATTATGATATGCAAAATGGTACTAAAGAAGCCACAATTAGGAACAAAGACAGTTTTTTGTTTAATTTAGATTATTATATTAATAAAAACAAAATAGGTTATCTGTTTATGTCTATGCCTGCAAAAAATGCGTATAATTCTGTTCCTTTAATTATTAGTTCTTTTTTCAAAAAAGAAGAGAATGTTATTGCTAGAAATCAAAAGAACGGAGAATGTTTTTTTTCCGATAATATTCCATTATTTATAAAAGAAAAGATTAAACAAATTTGTTTTGATAATAGTAAGAATAAAACTGAAAAAAAAGTATTATCAATTAAAAATTATTTAAATACTTTAAATGATATTATTTATGACGATGAAAACAAATATGATAATAATGTAGAAATTAAAATTAATAATGATTCTTATGATATTTTCATTTTTGAATTAAACGACAAAGCAAAATACAAAAAAGGTTTCAAATATTTTTTGATTTTGTTTGTTGGTATATTACTGTTATATGTCTTTATTAATACTATTAAAGGAACTAGTAGAATTACTCATTCTATTCCAGCAAAGTTGTGGTTGACCTTGCTAATTGTAGCAGTAATTCCTGTTCTAACAGTTTTTTTCGTTTTCTCTCTTTATCTTAATGAGTTTTTATCTGTTGAAAAATCTCAGAAAAGAGTAGAAATGCAGCGTCTAATGACAAATTTTGAAGGCAAAAAGGAATTCTCTTATCCCTTGGTTTGGCGTGACATAAATAGAAATTATTCTTCTTTTGCTTTAGATAGTTATATAAGAATTTTAAATAATAAATCAAATTCCAATGATTCTAGAAAAAAAGCCTTAAAAGATTTAAGAAAGTATTTTCAAATAATGATAGAAAATAATAATAAACGTGCGAAAGATGAACAAATTTCAAAAGATATTATTAGTTGTCATATTTCAAATGTTTCAATCAGCGGTAAGGCTGGTTGGAGTTTCTGTTCATCGGATAATGAAAATGAAGATTCTATTGAAGATAAAAAAATGGATTTTGAGTCTTTTGAAAGAAGAGAACAGGAAAATACTGAAAATTTCCAATCATCTTCAAATACTGTTACATATTTAGATGACTATGTTGGCGGTCAAGATGATACTTTTGGTATTATGCTTAAGATGGTTGTGAAGTTTCTTATGAACAGGCAGAGTGGAGGGAATGCTACCCCTAAATCTTTAAAGGATACTGCTACCGATGAAATTGCTATAGGAACTAGTCTCGAAATTGTTAAGGCCTTTTTTGGTGAAGATACTTTCATTAAAATTTCTCATGGAATAAATATTCCCATAATATTTAATATAGGTTTTGGTAAATTCGGTCTAATGATTTCTTCTTATCCTAACTTTAAGAATCCAGAAGCTGTCTTTGTTTGGCTTGTAATTATTGAAACTATTGATTATCTTAAAGATATACAAGATAAAATAGAAACTGATATAAAAATATTTATAAATGAAAGTTTCAGGTATGGGACAGTTGCTGAAAAGACCAAAGATAATAATTTGAGAATTCCTCTTGGGGAATATATGTCCTGGTTGTCTAGTTCGTTTCTTCCTATTTCAACTAGTATAAAATTAAATGATGGAAATTATTTAGTTGAGTGTGCACCTGCTTTAAATCAAATTAATTCGATTTTTGTAATGTTAGCTTCTGAAAAAGATATTAATGATAAAGTAAATAATAAGGTTTATATCTTTTGTGTTCTATTGATTATTTCTTTAACTATAATAATTATTACTACCAAAAATATTGCTGATGATATTATTAATCCTGTTAAAGCTTTGATTATTGGAATTAAAGAAGTTAACAGAGAAAACTTCTCTTTTAGAATAAACTCTGATAGAACAGATGAATTAGGTGCTTTATGTTTATCTTTCGATAAAATGATAAAAGGTCTTGATGAAAAGCGTATGATGAGTCATATGCTTTCTAAAACAGCTAGAATGGTTACTTTAGATGAAAGAACAGTAACATCTGCTAAGACAGATGCTGTATTGTTGTATGTCGGCATTCCGGAATTCTCAAAAGTTATGGAAAGTCTTGGAAATTATGAAGTATTTGGTTTGCTTAAGAAGCATACTTCCGTAATGGCTGGTATAATAATGGAAGAAGGCGGAGAAGTGGATAAAATTATTGGTGAGAAAATGCTTGCTGTTTTCAGAGTAAATAATAATAAATCTGAAGTAGCTTTAGCAGCTTATAGAGTTGTAAAGCGAATGTTGGATCTTGAAAGAACAAATCAGTTATCTTTTTCTATCGCTATAGGTTTAAATTATGGTAATGTAATTAATGGATTTCTTGGGGTAGGGAACAAACGTGACTTTACTGTAATTGGAGATCCTGTTAATGTTTCTGCAAGAATAGAAAGCTTAGCAGAATGCTTAGAAAATAATAGATGTGTTGTATCTGAAACTTTCTATAAGCTGGTTAATAATTCTGTGAATGCTACCGTATATGGTGAAGTTGAGTTAAAAGGTAAATCTCAGCCAATGAAAGTTTATCAGTTATCTTGATATATGGAAAAAAACAGTTATACAGAAAAATATAATATAATACTTATTATATTATTCTTTATAATTCCTTTGATTGCTATTAATCTTGGCTATTATTTTTTTGCTGATATTAATGACCGTTTTGAACGCAAAAATCAGGAAAGACAAGCCGTTCATGAGGCAGAGTTACTTGGGGTTGAAGCCGATTTTAGTAATCAGTTTTCTTTACTGTTCAGCAAATTTTTAGATGTATTAAAAAATTATTCAAAAATAGATGTAATAAAAACAAAGTCTTTAATTAACATTTTAGATCAAAATGTTAATAAAATATTTGAAGCACCTTTCCCCAAATATTCTCTATTTGTTTTTAAGATTGATCCAAATTCTCATCACTCTTTAATGCTTTATTCAAAAGGGGATATTAAGGGCGGGAAAAAAGGACTTTCTCTGACCTTCGATTATCTCTTCAAAACTAGCCAGAATAAGAATGATAAGAACGATAAAAATGAAACTTTTGCAAGAAATCTGCTTGGTCATTATACAAAAATTGAAGCAATAGCAAAACAATTAAGAGGAATGCCTGTAAATATTAATTACAATAATAATTTCTCTTTGTTTATTTGGGATTATTTTATAGATAAAAACAAAAATGTTTATGGAAGCTTTTTAATTTGTGATGAATTAGAAAAGCAGGCTGAGCATGGACGTCTGCTTGCTTTAAAAAATTTAAGGTCTAGAGGAAAGGCTATTGGCGCTTTTCTGCCTATTTACAAAGAATACGGTGAAGCAGTAAAGCAATATCCATTAGAAAAATCAACGATATTTAAAGAATGGGCTGATTTAATAACAATTCAAAAAGAAGAAGATTTGGATTTTTGGTTGAAGAATAGTTTGCCCCAAGCTGTTCCCCTTGGAAATTATTCTGCTTTCTGTCATTTGGAAAGAGGTTCTTCTCATATTGCTGTAGTTCTTGTTAAATCTATAAAGAATATTGTCTGGCCCAAGTGGTTAATAATTTCTAATGTTTTATTGTTTATAATCCTTTTTTTGATTCTTCACTTTGGAATAGGTTTTGGATATTGGCCAAAAATTAATTTAACAGTAAGATTCTCGTTAATGTATGTTTTAGCGGCTGTTTTACCCTTAAGCTTATTATTTGTAGTAACTTATGGTTATTTGGTCAAATTTGAAAACACTTCTGAAAATAAGGTTATATCTGAACTTCAATCTGCTTTGAAGTCTTTTGATTCTGAAAAAACAGCTATAGTTCAAGAATATAGAAAGGCTTTTATAAAAGCACTAAACGATGAAAAAATGATTAATCTGATAAATGAGAGAGGCATTGAAGATGAGGCTGTTGCAAAAAGAGTATTAGAGATTTTTGAGAAAGAAAATCATTTGCCTGTCTTAGGTATTAAAATATTAGATGAAGCTGGATATGGAGCATATGCTGAAGGTGGTTCAACTTATTTAGATAATGCTGAACGAGTAAAGATTTATGATGAATCAGGCAATGAAACTAGCGTTAAAAGTAGTTCTACTTCGTCTGTAAATGTTAAAAGTGTAGTTAATGCCTTTCTTTCAACTCAAGTTAAAATATTGAGAAGAAAAATTGAAGAAGAAGATTCTGAAGCTCAAAATTGGATGAAAAATTTTGAGGTTAAAAATAATAATCTGGAATGGGCAAATAAAGGTTATGAAGCTATTACAGGACAGGAGTTAGATAAAGCAATAAGCAAGTATCTTTCCACTCCTATTACTCGTAGAACAGGAGATTTATTTTCTATTCAAATATTTGATTTTATAAAGATTAATAATAAAACAAGATATATGCTTTTTGTTATTTGGGATGATAAAACCTTGGATGAAAGAATTGTTAGCGATGCTATTAATAAAAATAATTTTCAAAAATATAATTATAGTTTTGCCGGACTTAGAATCAAATCTCAGAAGGCAGAGTCTATCGGTAATAATCTAAGACATACATCACGGAAACTTAAGACAGAAATTTTTAATAAAGCAAAACTTGTTTCCTTAGAAAACAAATCTGGGGTTTTTGTTGAAGATAACAATATTATTATGGCAATGCCTTCTTTGAATTTTAAACAGATAGTTTTTATTGGGTGGATAGATAAAGCTAATATTGATATCAGTGTTCTTATTAGAAAATTTATTTTTCTATTTTTGGCTGCTTTATCTTTAGTTATTCTTTGGATTTGTATTATCAGATCTGTTTCAGTCTTTTTAAAACCGGTCTCAGCGTTAAAAAGCGCATTGGATGAAGTGTCTCGAGGAAATCTTTATGTGAGTTTGAACAATTCGCCAAATGATGAATTAGGTCAGTTGGCGAATGAGTTTTCGAACATGATTAATGGTTTAAAAGAAAAAGAACGCCTATCAAAACTAATTTCTGAACAGGCTGTTCAGGCATTGCAAAAGAAAAGCAGTGGACTTTTGAACGATACAGAAAGTTTTAATGGAGTAGCTTTAGTTTCAGATATCCGTAATTTCACTGGTATGAGTGAACATTATGATCCAGTAGAAATAACTGATTTGCTTAATGAACATTTTGCAGAAATGTCAAAAGTGATATCTGATAATGGTGGTTTAATATATAAATTTATTGGGGATGCAATTGAGGCTGTTTTCCCGGAAAACTCGGATTTCACAGAAACAGCTAAAAAGAGAGCTTTTAACGCTGGCTGTTTAATGATAGCAAAACTTGCTGCGATTAATAAGAGAAGAACAGAACGTAATTTATTTACATATCGTATAGGTGTAGGCCTTTGCTACGGAACGATGTATTCTGGTTCTGTAGGAAGTTTTGAAACAAGACTTGATTACTCAATTCTCGGTGAACCTTTAAAAAAAGCAGCTAAGTATGAAGCTCTTACCATACTAAACCCTTCATTTCCATTAGTAGTTGGAGTAGACATAGCTGATAAACTAGCCTTTTATGGTTTTGACTTTTACAAAATTAATGAAAAAGATTTAGGTTCTTCTGTTTACACCTTAGATGTTAAAAAAAATGAAGATATTTTTATTAAACATAACTTATTAAATATTGGAAACAATCTTAATAAAACTAATTCCAATTCTTCTGTATCAACAAAAGATGTAAAGTTTTTTCCTTTGCAGACTGAAAAACGAAGCATTTTTAGAAACAATAATATTGGATTAACATGGCTTGTTGTTTTTATTGTATCTATAATGATTACTTTGGGAGCCAACTTTATATATTTAACTTCTTTTGATGATTTGAAAATAGATTCCGATAAAGAATGTCTTAGGCTATTTGAGCAGCTTAATTCTAATGAAGTGCTTAAATCTTCCTTTGAAGCACTTTGTTTTGATTTTTATGAAGATCTGTATAATGTGATAAATTCTCAAAATAGCAATAAGAATAGAATAGAATTAATAGAGAATATTGCTAAAAAGTATAAAGAATTAAAAAAGCCTATCCCAAAGTTTTGCTGTTTATTGGCAAATACAGATGATAAATCAGGAATGCTTGATATTTTAAATAATGGGTTTGAACCAGAAACAGCTAAGGCTATGGCCTCTTATACTTGGTATAAAATTAACGATGATGGTGAAAATCAAGAGAAATGTTTAAAGAAAATGTTAGGTGAAGATATTACTAAGTATTCTATTAGATCTATTTACAATAGGCGTTCGGCTTTAGCATCCATAGAAGGGCATGATGTATATCTTGATGCAGAAGGCATCTATGATGTAATTCCTTCAGAAGATGGTTTTGGTAACGAACATGACCAACCAGAGAAATTAAAAGCTTTTATTTTTTGTGCTATGCCTAAAGATATGCAGAGTGACTATCTAGCAGAGTATTATAAGGTTCTTGCAGGAAAGTCTACTTTCTTGGCTTTGAATTTAGATAAAAAATGGGTTTTTTCTGAAAGTTATACTGAAAAAGAAAAAAAATTTCTTAAAGAAAATTATAAAAATATTGATACTTTAGAAAAAGAAAAGGGGTATTTGAGAAAAACAATAGATATCGGAAATAAAACTTGGGATGTATATATTATTAAAAAAGATTTAGCTTTATATTATAGTTCAAAGCTTTGGCTAAACATTATAGTCTTTCTTTCGTCATTATTTTTATTAATTATTTGTGCAGTAATAGCAAAAAAAACTTTTATTTATTCAACTGATTCTGTTGCTGGCAAGCTTAAAACAAATATTATTACTTTTACTATTCTTCCTTTGATTGTTGTTGGATTCGTTTCATACCTTTATGTAAGTGAAGATTATAATGTAAATAAATCTGAAATTAGATTAAAACTTAATAAACTAATGGATGAAATTGAAAACAAAGAATTATATTATCAGCCTTTATATTTACATTATCTGGATAAGGTTTCTAAATCAGATGGTATCGTAAAGAGGGCAAATATAATTAATGCTTGTAAAAACGATGAAGAAAAGCAGTTATTGGTTGCTGAGTTTAATAATTATTTAGAAAAAAATGTTGTAGGTGCTGGAAAGAATACTTTTGAAGTAGATCCATTCTTTTTCATTAGCGAAGTTATTGTTTCTGGTAAAAATGATTGGACTTCTTCTATAAGAAAACCAGAATGGGCCGATGAAACAAGTAATGACACCAGTTTAAGTGAAACCGGAAAATTCATTTCAACTATTGGGAAAACATTGTATTTAAATAATGAGTCATTAAAAGCAGCTGTTGGTAATGAAATGAGTGAAAATCTGGTAGATACTTTAGCATCACTTTTTGGTGCTGAATTTGCAATCAAATTTACAAATTCTCCTAAGGAACTGGTATTATTTAGCGCTTCATTTGCAACTATCGGTTTTTACACTTCACCAATGCCTTTTTCAAATAAAGTTGATTATATTTTGCAGGCGTTTTTATTTTTCAAAAATGAATTCAAACCCCATATCTGCGAATTAAAAAATAATGATAAAATCTCTTTAGTGAAGCATTATAAGACAGGTTCTAAAGACGGAAAGCTATTTTGCTTTTATTCGCCTAATATTTGTGTGGGTGAATATTTTTTCTATAATGATAGCCATTATCCTAATCCAAAAGAAGAACTTCATACTGTAAAAGAATTAGGCTTAGCTTCATCTTGGATAAATTCAAGCTTTGTTCCTGTATCTAGAACAGTAAACCTTTTCGGAACCCATTTACTTGAAGCGCGTAAAGGAAACATTATTGCTGATAATGTTTATGCTGCTATTTCATCTGAAGTTCCTATCAGAGAAAAAGCATATTTATCTTTGATAGGATTTGGATCTATTATCATAGTTTCTTTAATTATGATTTATTGTATAGCTCAAAATATTATTTTAGATTTGCTTGCACCAATAACAAAACTAATGGAGGGTGCTAAATCAGCAGCTAGAGAAGATTATTCCTTTAGAGCCAATTTTATTAGAAAAGATGAACTTGGAATATTGTGCGAGTCTTTTGATAAAATGATGAAGGGGTTAGAAGAAAAACAACTTATGAATAGAATGGTTTCTAAAACTGCTCTTAAAGTAAGTGCTAATGTGGCAGATGTAGAAAGTAAAAAGATCAATGTTGTTCTTCTATATGTTTCTGTTCCTGGTTTTGATAAAATCATGAAAACTACACCAATTTTAGAATTGTTTACTGCTCTAAGAAAGCAAGTTGCGGATATTTCTGAGATAGTAATCAATAATGGTGGCGATATAGATAAGATAATGGGCGAAAAGATGCTGATTGCTTTTCATATAAACGATAAGAATCCTGAGGATATTGCTGTTCAGGCTTGTAAAGTTGCTCATATGATTGAAAGCAGCGATAAACTTAGTTTTAGAGTTTCTGTAGGCGTTAACTATGGACAGGTAATATCTGGATTTCTAGGCGTTGGCGAAAAAAGAGATTTCACTATCATAGGTGACCCGGTAAATGTTGCTGCAAGAATTGCTGTTTTTGGTGAAAAACTTGATAAAGATAAATGTTTGATTTCTGAATCAATTTATTATTATATTAATAGTTATATAAAAGCAGATCTCTATGGTGAAATCGAATTAAAAGGTAAATCAGAACCCATGAATGTATATATTTTATGATTATTACCCTATGCTTTAACTAGAAAAATATATTGTTCTATATGTTAATATATTTATCTATGAAAAATGTTCAATAATAAACATATAAAGTCATTTATACTATATTTACTAATTGTTTTTTTCCCAATAATTTTTGGTCTATTGTCTTATTTTTGTATATTAGATATTGATAAGAAAACAGAAATAAATGTTATAAAATCAAATATATCAAGAAGAGCTACTGATTTTATGGCAAAAACTACCGCAGTAGATTATTTTCAACCTTACTTTCATAAATTAGCCAATAAACTAACACCATATATAGATAATTATCCTGACGAAAACGGAGTAATGTTATCTAAGTCTGACGTTTCAAAAGCAATAAATGAACTAAGTGAAACCTTAGGAGAGAATATTAGATGTGCAGTTTTTAGAAAAAGAAATCTTTTACTTAATCCTCAAGATCTTCAAGATTATGAACAAAGGTTTTTTTACTTTTGCCTGGGGTTATATTCACGGATTAAGTTTTGTTGATTATAATAAAAGAAGAGCAGATCAAGCTTTGATATTAGGACGCGAATTCAATGTAGAATTGATATATAATCTTTCCGAAGCATGTATTCCTACATCTAGTCTTGGGAAAAATGGAGTCTTTTATTTTAAAAATACAGAACAAGAATTGAATGGCGTGATTATTTTTGTAGAATATAAAAAAAATAATTATGAATTAGCAAAAGCCAAAATAAAAGATTATTCTACTGATGAACAACCAATTCTTTTATTTGATTTTGACCAAAACCAACAAAATAATATCTCAATAGGACAACATCAAATACCACTAAAATCACTCTTGTCTAAGGATTTTTATTATGGTTTTATACAAAATAATATAGTATGGAAAGGATTTAATGCCAGTGATTATAGACTATTGCTTGGACAAAAAATAAACCAGCCACAACAATATAAAAATAAAAAGATATATGCATTTATTATTTCTTTTTTACTTTTATATATTTTTACTACTTTCTATTATAAAAAGATTTTTAATAATAAATGTATATATATTTCGATAAGAAATAAACTTATTTTTATCTTTATTTTAGCAATTTATACCCCTACCATTAGTCTTTGGTTATTATCTTATAATAGCTTTTTTAATCAGTTGATTCTTTATTTGCTTCTATAAGAATGTATAAATTTGGTAATTCTAGCGAATTCCTTTTGTATATTGATAAAGAAGAAGATTATTCTTTTTATACTACATATGATGCAAGTGCTTATATGGCTTCAGAAGAAGGTTATGGAGAAATACAGAATTTCTACCAGGATTACATGGCTAAAAATGGTAATTCA
>JAEEGL012507634.1_pt1 | contig 14804 bp, 13 predicted proteins | sample 9134231 | NCBI WGS metagenome assembly JAEEGL01 (sample SAMN16246548, study PRJNA631951) | gut metagenome | biome: gut microbiome; feature: rumen; material: fiber-attached | host: Bos | place: Iran: Karaj | collected 2018-10 | reverse complement strand
TGACTTCGTTGCCGTTCTCGTCCACGGCCAGGCAGCGGTCCGCGTCTCCGTCAAAGGCGAAACCGACGTCCAGCTTGTTCTCCTTTACATATTCCTTCAGGGACTCAATGTGCGTGCTGCCGCAGCCTTTGTTGATGTTCAGTCCGTCGGGCTTGTCGTGAATGACGTAGGTCTTCGCGCCCAGGGCGTTGAACACGGCGGGGCCGATCATCCAGCTGCTGCCGTTGGAGCAGTCCAGCGCGACTTTGTGGTCGTCGAAGGGCCGGGTGGCCAGGTTGGTCAGATAGCCGATGTAGCGGTTGCGGCCGGTGTAGAAGTCCACGGTGCAGCCGATGCGGTCTTCCGCGGCGAAGGGAATTTCATCTGTCTTTCCGTCGATGTAGTCTTCAATGGCGTCCTGGAGCTCGTCATCCATCTTTTCGCCCTTGCCGTTCATCAGCTTGATGCCGTTGTCGTAGAAGGCGTTGTGGCTGGCGGAGATCATCACGCCGCAGTCGAAATTCTCCGTCCGCGTGATATAACTGACGCAGGGCGTAGTTGTCACGTGAAGCAGATAAGCGTCGGCGCCGGAGGACGTAATGCCGGCCGCCAGGGCGCTTTCATACATATAAGAAGAACGGCGGGTATCCTTGCCGATCACAATCCGGGCCTTGTCGTCCAGGTGTTTTTTGCTGTAATACCAGCCGATATACCGTCCGGTCTTGAATGCGTGTTCAGCCGTCAGCACAACGCCGGCTTTGCCGCGGAAACCGTCTGTTCCGAAGTATCTGCCCATGATATACCTCCTTGATGTTCTTTCTTAATCACATTTCAGGGCAGTCTTTTCCCTGAAAACCAAATGTATTATAACGTCTTATTTTTCTCTTGTCAATACAAGATATTGTATCCATTTTTGCCTCTTCCCTGAATATGTATACAAGTCCGCTTTCCGCCTTCCGTTTGACATTGCCGGAGGGGATGTGTAGAATTATTCTATCATTATATTGTATGCAAAACCTTGTTTTATGAAAGGGTATGGTCCCATGAGAAAAGGATTGGCCGGCGTTATCATCTCCCTGCTCGCGGTTCTCGCGGTTGCCTTCGCGATCCTGTATATCAACGCCACAGGCAGCGGATCGGATCAGCTGAAGTCTCTGCGCGCCGTCGTGGATGAGCGGGATCAGCAGCTTCTCGCCCTTCGCACGGAACTGTCCGACCGGGACAGCCTGATCACCTCTCTGAACGAACAGGCTGAGGAGCAGGCGTCCCAGATCGAAACACTGACCGCCGAATCCGCGTACAACGCGGAGAAAGCAGCTGATCTGGAAAAGGACGTAGCTTCCAGGGATGAGCAGATCACCGCGCTGAACACGTCTGTCCAGGAAAAAGACGAGCGGATCACCGCCCTGGAATCAGACGTCAAAACGAAAGATGAAACAATCGCTGCCATGGAAACGGACGCCGGGACCCAGGCTGAAAAGATCACGTCCCTGGAAGCTGAAGCGAAACAGAAAGATGAAAAGATCAAAACCCTCGAAACGTCCGTTTCAGACCAGGCCGACCAGATTGCCGCCATGGAAGCCGACGCGGAGGACAAAGCCGCTCTGATCGACGCCCTGACTGCCTCCGCCGCGGAAAAGGATGAGCAGATCGCTTCCCTCTCCGCTTCCGTGACCGAATTCGATAAAACCGTCAATGAACTGACAGCTGATAAAGAAGAAGCGTATAAACAGGTAAGCGCCCTGACCGCGGACGTGGAGAGCCGTGATGCGGATATCGCCCGCCTGCAGGAACAGGTTACCGAACAGACGGCGCAGATTGAAACGCTGACCGCCGCCGCGAATCCGGAACCGGATTCCGAGACCGCGCCTGATACAGAGACTGCTCCCGAATCGGAAACCGCTCAGGCGGAATCCGGAACGGAAGCCAATCCGGATCATGCAGCGTCAGAAGAAACCGCCGCCGAACCTGTTGATAAGGACGCTGAGATTGAAGCCCTCACCGCCGAACTGTCCAATAAGGACGGACAGATCGAAGCCCTGAAGGCCGATATCATTAAACGTGCCGGTGAGAACGGTACGCTGACCTCTGATCTGGCGGAAAAGGAAGAGGAACTGTCCTCGCTCCGTGCCAGGGTCGAAACGCTTGAGGCGAATGCGGAAGCTTTTACTGCCCGCACCCGTCAGATGAAGGAATGGTTCATCGATCTGCTCGACGCTGCCGGGCAGGACGAAAATCAGCCCTCCCTCAAGAACCGCGGCGTCGCCCTGAAGATAAAGATCCGCGGGAACGACAGCCCGAACGTACGCAAGCAGCCTTCCACCTCCGGCAAAGTGATCGGTCACGCCGCCCTTTCCGCGGAATATGAGGTCCTGGATATTTCACCCGGCGCCTGGTTCCTGATCCGCCTGGAAAATGGAAACACCGGCTGGGTCAGCTCAAAGGTCGGTACCCTCTCCGAGCTGCAGTTTGACTTCGAGGATGTACCCGAACCCGAAGCCCCAATCGGAACCCCTGCCGTTACCGAACCCGATTCCCGGGAAGCGGTGGATCCCGATGAAGGCGACGGTTAATCACCACAAATGTAAAGGAGTATAAAAAGCATGAAAAAGATCATCCTCATTCTGTTGGCCCTGTCCCTTTTCCTGGCCGGTTCCGCCTTTGCGGAGGATGCGTCCAAATTGGACGTCAACCCTGAACTCCTCGGCAAGCCGTTGGCGGATTTCACCACCACGGATATTGACGGAAATACCTTCTCCCTTTCTGAGGCGGTCAATGATCACGAAGCCGTTGTGATCAATCTCTGGGCCACCTGGTGCGGCCCCTGTAAGCAGGAGTTCCCGGATGTCAATAAAGTGTATAAAGCCTACAAGGACAGGGTTGCTTTCATTGCCCTCTCGATCGACCCCAATGACACTGATGAAGGCATCGCCGAATACCGTGAGAAATTAAACCTGACCCTGCCCATGGGCCACGACGAAGAACAGTCCCTGTATATTTACACCGAGCAAAAAGGCGTTCCGACAACTCTGATCGTCGACCGTTTCGGCAATCTCGGTTTCTGCCGGATCGGCGCCTTCCGCACGGCGGATGATCTCAGCCGCACCCTCGACACGTTCCTGGGCGATCAGTATACGGAAACCGTGGTTCAGACCGGCATTCCGGTGGATACATCCACCCTTGTGCTGCCGGTGTCCCCTGTCCGCGCCCTGTATATCGATAACCCGGGCGCTCAGAAGGCGCTGGTCAGAACAGCCCAGGATGCTGATCCCGTTACCGTTTATGTTGTCAATGACAGCATTGCCCATGTCCGGGCTGAAATCACCGCTGCCGACGCGGCTGCCGACGTCATTATGCACAGTTCGGAGGAAGGTTATACCAAACTGCCCGATATGTATGACCCTGACCGGGGCGTAATGGTCCGCGACGTCGCGGTTCCCGAAGACGGATTCTCCGTCGTTGCCCTGCTGGATTACACCGTCGTCATTTCCGGCAAGGAAGATCCGGATCTGGTCCAGTATCTTCTGGTCCGCAACACGGATGAACTCCAGAAGATGGTAGATACCTTCAAAGCTGCCGGCAGTGAAGAATCATTCTTTGAAATGGTGTCTGACGAGGCTGCCGAAAGCGAAAGCACCGCCGATGCCTACATTATCCATGTTCTGGACCAGAACGGCGATCCCGTACCGGAAGTGTTTGTCAGCTTCTGCACCACCGCCTGCCATAACGTCGAGTCTGACGAGAACGGCACAGTCACTTTCAACGGGCCGCTGGACGCTTATCTGGTCCATATCATCGACTGTCCGGAAGGCTACAGCTACGACGAGTCCTTTGAGATGCACACCCCGACAGCCTACAGCGAATGGACCATTCGCATCAATAAGGATTAATTCAGTATAAAGGAGTAAAAAATGAAAAAGATTATTCTCATCCTGCTGGCCCTGACCCTTTTCCTGGCCGTTTCCGCTTCCGCGGAAGAAGGAACAGATTTCCTCGGCAAACCCTTCCCTGAATTCACAGTGATGGACGTCGACGGAAACACGTTTACCCTTTCTGAAGCCCTCAACGATCATGAAGCCGTCGTGATCAACTTCTGGGCCACCTATTGTCCGCCCTGCATTGCAGAGTTTCCGGAAGTCAATGCCGTGTATGAGGAATACAAGGATAAAGTGGCTTTCATCGCCCTCTCAACTTATGCCGCCGACACGGACGACGCCATCAAAGATTTCCGTCAGGAACACAACCTGACCCTGCCCATGGGACAGGATAAAGAGCAGCTGTTTAACCATACCCATTCCGAAGGGATTCCGACAACCGTCATTGTCGACCGGTTCGGCAACGCCGGTTTCTGCCAGATCGGCGCTTTCAGTTCCGGGGATGACCTCAAACGCACGCTCGATACTTTCCTTGGCGATCAGTATACTGAAACGGTCGTTCAGCATCGCGTTCCGAAGGATACCTCCACGCTTGCGGTTCCGGTGTCATCTGCGCGCGCCATTCGCTTTGATCATCCCAATGTAATCAAAGCCTCTATCCTTTTGGATGGCTCGGAAGGCTCATTCGACGTATGTACCGTCAATGAACGCGTCGTCCATCTTCAGATAGAAGTGACGGAGGCCGACGTGCTGTCAAACGTTATTTTCTATAACAGCGTCTCGGGCGGTACTCCCCTGAAAGACCTTTACGATCCTGATCGCGGTATCCTCTCCTGTGAAATCGAGATTCCTGAAGATACCGGATATGTTGATGTCGCTTTACTGAATTACGATACGTTCTACTACGGTGCGGACGATCCTGATTTGATTGAATACTACCTGGTCCCCAGCGTTGACGGTATCGCTTCTTTCCAGGAACTGCTTACACAATACGGTTACGCCGTCGTTGGTATAGAATATCAGGACTCGGAAGAGACTCCTGCAGCCGTTTCCGCTGATGCTTATATCATTCATGTGGCCGACCAGGACGGCAATCCCGTGCCGGAAGTAATTGTTAATTTCTGCACCGATACTTCCTGCGTTCCCGTCACGGCGGATGCAAACGGCACCGTTACCTTCAACGGCGCGCCGGACGTTTATCACGTTCAGGTCATCGACCTTCCCGACGGTTACAGCTCTGACGAGTCCTTTGAGATGTACACCCCGAAAGCCTACGGTGAATGGACCCTCCGGATTCGCAAGGACTGATTTCTAAAACATGACCGACCATGTGTTGAAGTCAAACCAGGCTGTATACCCGTTTTCCCGGGTCAGCGTTACCTGCCGCCCGTCTTCGTTTGTCGTCATCTTCAGCTCATACCCGGGCGCCTCTCCGCCGTCTGTCATGAAATCGTTCATGAGGGCGGTCCAGCTTTCCAGGTCCGTGAAAGGCAGATCGCGGACGCCGTCAATCAGGCAGACCGGGTATTTCGTATCCATTACCGCGTCCTTGCTGTCCTCGTAGACCGGAACCTCGTTCACCTCAATCTGATGTTCCCTCTCCCCCGGCACGGTCTCCGCACAGGCGCAGCCCATGAGCATCACCAGGGCGGTCAGCAGAATCAATGCGCGTTTCATCACGAATCCGTTCCCTTTCTTCACTTTTGAATATATGCTATATTACCACATCCTTCAATGAGAGAAAATAGACAACAAAAATGGAGACAGAGAATCGTACTCTGTCTCCTTATCGTTTAAAACGCGTCCTGTCGGATCAGGCATATTCCAGCGTTTCCATAATCCGGTTGAAGGTTTCTTTGTCCGCGTCCATGTTTTCTTCCCGGCCGACGCACATGAAAGCGTAAATGGTCCGCCCTTCCTTGATCAGATAGTTGCTGCAGACCATCGCGGTCCCTTCCTTGTCGTAGCAGAAACGATACCCTTCCGCGTTCTCCTCGCCGGCCTGCATGGAGAAAAACTCCAGGAACCGGTACCCGTGCGCCGCATGGACCTGGCCGGTCATCTGTTCGTTCTTTTTAACGATCGCCTTCAGGTCCAGCGTCCAGGAAAGGAGCGCGGGATACTTCTTCCATATTGCCACAATTGACGCATGGCGCTCCATATCCCGCACGCCCCAGTTGAACGGATCGCCGACGTTTTTATACATGCTGCGCAGGTCTTCTTCCGTCAGGACTTCAAAACCGTCCGGAATCTGTAGAGTAAATATATCATTGATTGTCTGGCGTTCCATCATTCATTCCTCAGCCCTGGTTCCCGAGCATGTCATATTCCAGCTCGATTCCGTTTTCCGTTTCAAAGAGCACCTTGCCGTCTTCCGTCATGGAGAAGAACGCTTCATAGTTCTCTCCGTCTTCTGTTCTTTCAAATTCGCCGTCCGCGTTCTTTTTACACTCGGTGCAGGTGCCGTACGCACTCAGCTTGCCGGTCGCCGGATCATAGGTTCCGTCCATCAGGAAATCAGAGTAATGATCTCCCTCCGTATTTCCGCGCAGGATGTTGACGGTATATTTCATTTCATCTTCCGTCGCGCCGCACCACTGGAACAGCACTTCCACCTCTGCCTCTTTGTTTTTCCACAATCCCTCGACACCGAACCCGCCGATATTGACGAACTTCAGGCCCGCGCCTGCGTCATCGTGAGCGTCTTTCCAGATCAGGAAGCCGTCCGCGTCGATGGTGAATTCGCTGTACTTTTCTTCAGCGAAATCTTCGTACACTGCCTCACCGTACACCTTGTCGCCCGTGTTGGGATCAATCGTGTAATTCGTCCGGGACGCGGCGATGGAAGCCAGGCAGTCCCCCTCTTCCTGATAGAAACAGTTGTACTGCCAGTTTGCTCCGGTTCCGTCTTCCTTTGTGATGTCGATGTCTACCCGATAGCCTTCTTCTTCGTAGACGATCTGCGCGAGACCGCCCGGAATGGCCCAGTTACTCTCGAATTTCTTTCCGGCTTCGGGCTGGGGCACTTCGTCCGCGTACGCGGCGCAGGCGACCGCGCCGATCATCATGATGGCTAACAGGATACTGAACAGTTTTTTCATTTGTGTAATCTCCTTCGTATTTTGACATAATTGATAAGCTGTTTTCAGCTTTCATTCTTTTATACGTATAACGTTCAGGATATGGCATTTATTCCCACCTGGCCGGCAGAACTCATTATAAATATTCCGTTTGTTATATTCTTCTTCCTTATTTTACCACATCTATGATATTTTCACTTGTCATTCTATTGCGGTTCTCGCCCAGGCGAATTGATCGGTTTGAACTGGAATGATTTTGACGGACAGAACATTTTTATTCAAGCCGGGAGTTATCAAGCAAAAGGGCAAAAGTGCAAGCGAACAGAGAAACCGAAAACAAAACGCTCAATCAGAAAGATTCAGTTAACCCCGGAGGCCGTTTCTGCTTTGAATGGCTGGAAAAAGGAACAGGCAAAGTATCGGCTCAAATTTGGGAAAGAATGGCCGGAACCGGATGCAATATTCACTAATGATCTTGGAGAGAGAGTCAGTAGCCAAACACCTTCAAAGGCATGGAAACGCTTAACCTCTGAAAGCGGCCTCCGGCATCTCCCCTTGTATGATCTCCGGCACACTAACTGTTCTTTGCTGATTGCCTCCCGGGAGTTGTCTGTTGAAGAAGTAGCCGCCCGGATGGGTCATGAGCAAACCAGCACAACGTTGAACATTTATTCTCATGCGTTTGCCAACTCCAATGAAAGAGCAACACAGGCATTAACAAACGTTTTGAAACAAGCCGCAAGCGAATAACCCCAAATTGATGAATAAACCCCAAAATAAACCCCAAAGCCTCCAAATGAAGGCTTTTTCAAGCAAATAAAAAACCTTGTACCCATTGAGATACAAGGAATGTGCGGTTGGCGGGACTCGAACCCGCACGCTTTATGGGCAGGGGATTTTAAGTCCCCGGTGTCTGCCATTCCACCACAACCGCGTTGCGGACAGTATAACACCCGTCCGAAAAAAGCGTCAAGCCGGTAAAGCGGATCAAAGTCCCAGCGGCTTGCTCTTGGGCGTACCGGCTTTTCTGGGATAAACGGAGGAAGTGTTCTGCACCTTCACCACCGGCAGGATCAAATGCTCCCAGTCCCGGCCGGACACCGGGCAGGAAGCCGGCATTTCCAGCCGTCCGCCCAGCAGATGGGCGGCTTTTCTTCCGCTTTCCAGTTCATCTTTCAGCGCCGGGCCTTTCCAGCACAGGGCACGGCCGCCTACCTTCACATAAGGCAGCAGGTACTCGCACAGCACGTTGGCCGGGGCCAGCGCCCTGGCGGCGGCGTAATCGAAACGCTCCCGGAGTTCCGGTTTCCGCGCGCCGTCTTCGGCCCTCGCGTGGACAATGGTCACATTTTCAGTGCCGGTCTCCCCGCTCACCTTCTCCAGAAAGGTCAGGCGTTTCTGCTGAGCGTCCAGCAGCGTCACCCGCAGGTCTGGCCTCGCCATGGCAATCACCAGGCCCGGAAATCCCGCGCCGGTGCCCACGTCGATCATCCGGGTATCCGGGGCGATCAGGCCTGTTTTCAGCACCGTCAGGCTGTCGATGAAGTGTTTGTCCAGGGTTTCGTCTTCCTCGGTCACGGCCGTCAGGTCCATGCGGCTGTTCCACTCTTCCAGCAGGTTGAAATAGATATACAGTTTTTCAGGCAGGCCGCCGTCAAACGGAATCCCGTTCCGTTCCAGGCGCTCCCGGATTGTTTCCGCGTTCATCTCTTTACTCCAGCGGCAGATTCAGATATTTCTTGCCCCAGTATTTACACCAGGCCAGCGCTTCCCGCGCGTGATTTTTCAGCCAGTATTCCGGTTTGCAGGGGCTGCCCAGGCCGCAGGCGTCGTATCCCTGGTCCTTGGCCAGGGCCATGGCCCGGGAAACATGGTAGTCGCTGGTGACGATGAGCACTTTTTTCACCTGGGACAGCGGCCTCAGCAGTTCCGCGGCGTTGGCCAGGTTCTGGTTTGTGTTCACGGACGCCGGATCCTTCAGGATAACCGTTTCCGGAACGCCCTTGGCGATCAGGTATTTGGCCATCGCTTCCGCCTCAGGCATCGGCTCGTCCTTTCCCTGTCCGCCGCATACCACGATGGGCACAGGTTTCTGCGTATAGGCTTCATACCCGGCGTCCAGCCGCCAGCTGAGCTGCACGCTGGGCGTGCCGTCCTTGTATACCTGGGCGCCCAGGACGATAATCGCGTCGTAGTCTTTGTTTTCAGGCACTGTTCTCGGCACGCTCCCTTCCCGGATGCAGACATATCCGACGACCGCCGGATAAGCAAGGACTACCGCGGCAACCAGAATGAAGAGAAATCTGCCCAGCCAGGAATGCGGTCCGCTTTTCATTTTCTTCATTCCTTACCTTCCTTTGATTCGGTAATCGATATCCCCGTGCTGAATCATGCTGTAGGTCCGGTCCCCGGCCACGATGATGTGATCCAGTACCAGGATGCCCACCCCGTTCAGCAGGCGCTGCAGCTGGATGGTGGAGGAAATATCCTCCGGCGACGGCGCGCAGGTTCCGCCGGGATGATTGTGGCACAGCAGCACGCTGTGGGCATTGTAATTCAGCGCGGTTTCCATCACCATCCGCGGATAGGCGGACACTTCGCTCAAGGAGCCCTCGGAGATCTTCCGGCGGCCCAGCACGTTGCATTTTGCGTTCAGGGAGATGACATAGAACCGCTCGGTCCGCTCACCGGCCAGGATGGACAGGCAGTAGTCTTCGGCTTCCCGGCTGTTGCCGATCCGGTCCGGAACCGTCATGGCGCAGCGGTGCCACACCCGCGTCAGCGGCACGACCATGCTGATCAGCACCGCCTGCTGCTTGCCGATGCCTTTGATCGTCATCAGCTGTTCCGGCCGGGCTTCCAGCACGCCCTTCAGGCTGCCGAACTCTTCCAGCAGCTGATGCGCCAGGGGATTCGTATCGCCCCGGGTGTTGGCATAGAAAAGCAGCAGCTCCAAGATCTGGTGATCCTCAAAATTCTCAAATCCCTTGTCCCGGATAAACCGGTCTCTCATCTTTTCCCGGTGCCCGGCATGAATGGTATCCGCCATTCGTCAATCCCTCCCGTAATATCTCCAGATATCCAGGCAGGCCTGCTTTTCATTGTCGCGCATGGGCGTCATGGCACGGCGGTAGGCCTGTTTGATTTCTTCTTTCGTCATAGCGACAGGGTGGTTGCTCAGCCGCTCCACGTTCACGGAACCGGCCAGTTCATCCAGCGTTTCCTCATCCGGCACCGGCGGAACAGCCATCTCCAGGTCATACAGGATGCCCTTCAGCAGCCGGGGCGCCATCAGCGGATCGCCCAGCCGCATCTTTTCGCTCAGGTCCTTCAGGGTATCCTTCATTTCGTCGTGCTCCGCCATCATCTCCCACAGCGTGGGCAGTGTCAGCATGCATGCATGGCCGTGGGCCAGCCCCAGCCTTTTGGTCAGCATATAGGACATGGCGTGGGCCGCCGTGGTCCGGGTAATCTGGATCGCCTTGCCGCTCTGGAAGCTGGCGTCCAGCATTTCTTCCGCCGCGTGGGGATCGCCGGCCAGATAGGCTTTCAGGTTGTCCAGTACGCCGATGATGGCCAGATACGCGTGCACCCGGCTGTCTTCGTTGGATCCGCGGCTCCAGTAGCTTTCGATGCCCTGGGCAAGCGCGTCCAGCGCGCAGGATTTCTTATGGTATAAAGGCAGGGAATCCAGCAGCGCGGCGTCCAGCACGACGCCGTCGGGCCGCAGCTCCGGATGGTTCAGGCTCACCTTGCTGCCGTTGACATAGACCACCGCGATCTGCGTGGCTTCGGATCCGGTACCGGCCGTGCCGGGGATCGCGATAGGGGGACAGGTTTTTTCAAACGTGTACCGGTTATGGGCCACGTCGTCTTCCGTGGCGGCGTTCATCCGCGCCTTGATCGCCTTGGCCGTATCGATGCTGGATCCGCCGCCGACGGAGACCAGGCCGTCGCAGCCTTCGCGCAGGTACAGGGCCGCGCCGGCTTCCGTATCCGCCAGGTCGGGGTTCGGATGAAAAGCGGAGAAAACCGGGCAGGCCAGCAGTCCCGGGTTCTTTTTCAGCAGGGTGCCGGTCAGCGGTTCCATGCCGACGATCATCGGCCGGCGGATTCCGAGTTTTTCCATCATCTCAGGCAGCTTTTTGATACTTTCCGGGCCCCGGATCACTTTCTGATATTCACTCATGCGGATTGTTCCTCATTCTTTATTTGCCGACGCAGAACTGGGAGAAGACCCGGTCCAGCAGTTTCTCGTCCGCGCTGTCGCCCGTAATCTCGCTTAAAGCGGCCTGGGCGGCCTGCAGGTCCGTTGCAGCCATATCCGGGGTAAAACTGTCCAGCGTCGCCAGCGCGTCCTTCAGGCAGCCTACAGCGCGCCTGGCGGCGTCCAGGTGCCGGGGCTGGGTCAGCGCCACCCGGTCGGAAACTTCGGCGTATTTCGCCAGGAAGTCCGTCACGACCTTCAGGCTTTCCGGCTCCTTTGCGCATACGGTAAGGCAGCTCACCTCCGGCAGAATTCCCCGGACGTCCGCTTCGGTCAGCGCCTGTTTCAGGTCCGTCTTGTTGATTACCACGGCGCCTTCCCCGCTGAACCGTTTCAGCAGGTCCCGGTCCGTGTCCGTCAGCGGTTCCGATCCGTCCAGGATCAGCAGGGAGACGTCCGCCTCCTGCCTCGCCTTTTCAGACCGTTCCACACCGATCTTTTCAACAGGGTCCTCGGTTTCGTGAATGCCGGCGGTGTCCGTCAGAATCACCCGGCATCCCCGGATCGTCATCTCTCCCCGCACGGTATCCCGCGTTGTGCCGGGAATATTGGTTACGATAGCCCGGTCCTCGCCCAGCAGAGCATTCAGCAGGCTGCTTTTGCCCACGTTCGGCCGGCCGACCAGCGCCACCTGCAACCCCTGATGAATCAGCCGGGAAGCGTGTTCGTCGATGGCATCTTCCAGGCGGGTGATCAGTTTGTCCAGGCCTTCCTTCAGGGCGCCGGCGCCTTCCTCGTCGGAGATCTCCTCCGGATAGTCGATACAGGCCGCCAGGCCCGCCTGCAGGTCATACAGTTCGTCCGCGAAGCCGCGGATAAAAGCGGACGCGCCGCCGTTCAGCTGGCGGACCGCCGCCTTATGTTCCTGTTCGCCACGGGCGGAAATCATGTCCATGACCGCCTCAGCCCGGCTCAGGTCCACCCGGCCGTTCAGGAACGCCCTCCGGGTGAACTCCCCGGCTTCAGCCAGCCGCGCGCCTTCCTTCAGGCACACCTCCAGCGCCCGGTTCACCACATAGCTGCCGCCGTGGAGCTGGATTTCGGCCACGTCCTCCCGGGTATAACTCCGGGGCGCACGCATGAGCACCGCCATGCATTCGTCCACGGCCTCGTCCCCGTCGAAAAGCTGCCCGTAGACCATCCGGTGGGATTCTAATGGCCCGGCCTTTCCGGCGGGCCGGAAAATCCTTCCGAGGATGTCTTCCGCCCGGGGTCCGCTCATCCGGATGATCCCGATGCCGCCGTTTCCCGGCGCCGTGGCGATGGCCGCGATGGTATCCTGTCTGTCCTTCATACGCTTTGGTTATTCTCCCCTGCTGATCCGGTGCAGGCGCTTCACGCAGGCCGCCATGTCTGGGTCCCGGAACAGCGCCGTGCCCATCACGGCGACCGACAGGCCGTTTGTCGCCAGGCGATCCAGATTGTCCTCCCGGATGCCGCCGTCCGCCTCAATCTCGCCGGTATATCCCGTTTCCTTCAGCGTCCGGATCTTTTCGATCACCCGTTCATCAAGTTTCTGTCCGCCGAAGCCGGGTTCCACGGTCATCATCAGGATCATGTCCGCCTGGTTCAGTTTGTCCGTAACCGTTTCCAGGGGCGTCCCGGGTTTCAGCGCCAGGCCGGCCATCCGCCCCCGTTCCCGGATCCGCTCCAGCAGTGCGGAGACGTCTCCGGGGATTTCCGCATGGATGGTCAGGCAGTCCGCGCCGGCGTCCAGGAAGGTGTCAGCCATGGTTTCCGGATTGTCCATCATCAGATGCACGTCCAGGGGCAGTTTCGTAACTTCCCGCAGCCTGCGCACCGTCTCGGCGGAATAGGCCAGATTCGGTACAAAATGGGCGTCCATGACGTCCACATGGATCCAGTCGCAGCCGGCCTCTTCCGCTTTCCGGACGTCCCGTTCCAGATTCAGCGGATCCGCGGCCAGGATGCTCGGCGCGATCTTAATCATACCGTTCCCTCCATACTTCTCTTGTTTCTGCCAGCAGGGCCCTGTACCGTTCCAGCCTGCTTTCGCTGAGTTCGCCCCGTGCCGCGGCTTCCGTCACGGCGCAGCCGGGCTCCCGGTCGTGCAGGCATTCCCGGAAGCGGCATTTCCCTTCATAAGGCATGAATTCCGGCCAGCGCTCCTTCAGCTTTTCCGGTTCCAGCGCGGTTTCAGCCTCCAGCAGGTTGAATCCGGCGGTGTCCATCACCCGGATACCGTTCTTCTCTATTAATTCCGTGTGCCGGGTTGTGTTCTTTCCCCTGGAAATCTTCCGGGAGATGTCTCCCGTTTCCAGGTCCAGGCCCAGCAGCTTGTTGAGCATGGTGCTCTTGCCCGCGCCGCTCTGCCCGGTAAAGCAGCACAGCGCGTCTCCGCCCAGCGCCTCCCGGACTGCTTCCAGGCCCGTGCCGTTCTTTGCGCTCACAGCGATCACCCGGATCCCGGCCTGCGCGTATTCCCGCTGTACCTGTTCCGCCAGGCAGCCGCCGTCCAGGTCGCATTTGTTCACCGCCATGACCACATCCATCCCCTGGCTGTAAGCCCGGGATATCTGCCGGTCCACCAGCAGCAGGTCCGGTTCAGGTACCGGGGCGATCACGATCACCAGCCGGGTCACGTTCGCCACCGGCGGACGCAGGCACTTGGTTTTCCGCGGCAGGATTTCCTCCAGCCAGCCGTGCTCCTCCCCCTTGCCGGGGGTAAACAGCACTTCGTCGCCGACCATCGGGGTCATCTTCTCCCGGCGGAACTTCTTTTTGCACCGCAGGGTATATTCCTGCTTTTCCGCGTCCTGCACCGTGTAGAAGCTGCCGATTCCCTTGACCAGCGTGCCCCGCGTCAGGGCTTTGTCTTCCGGCGTCGCGCCGGCCGTTCTTTCATCACTCATCATGTATTCGGAATTTCAAAAGGCTCCATCGGTTCACCGTTCTGGTAAACCGTGCAGGTATAGTGCCGGTTGTCCGGCAGGTTGACGGTTACGGGCTGTTCGCGGTCCATGCTGGACGGATAGGTATGCGTGTACGCTTCGATCTCGAAATCGGAGTCATCCGCCTTCAGGGTCACCCGCAGCGCCACGTCTTCATCCGATTTTCTCAGCCGCACCCTGAAACTGAAGTCCGCCTTGTCCGTGGGATAACGGTAAACGCTCAGGCTCACTTCGGAATCCAGCATCACTTCCATGTTCTCCGCCGGGCTCTGGCCGGTAATCTTGCCGTGTTCCTTGGCGTTCCGGGTATCCACATAGGTCAGCACCGGGTTGATCTTCAGCTGGTTCTGCTTCATCATCTCTTCGGCTTCCGCCAGGGTCAGGTTCTTCAGCAGCGGCACCGTGGTCTTTCCGCCTGAGATGGAAATGCTGACCGGCGTTTCCTTGCTCAGCTTTTCATTGGCCGCCGGCGTCTGGGAAACCACCGTGTCGATGGCGTAATCGCCGTTCATCACGCGGTCGCGGGTGATGGTGAATCCATAGCTCTGCAGCAGGGCCGTCGCGTCGTCGGCGTTCAGGCCGACCACGTACGGCATGGTCAGCTGGGAAGGTACGCTTGAAACGGACAGCATGACCGTGTCGCCCTTGCGGGCCACGGCGTCCGCCTCCGGCTTCTGCACCATGACGACGT
>JAEEGL010644446.1_pt1 | contig 14804 bp, 6 predicted proteins | sample 9134231 | NCBI WGS metagenome assembly JAEEGL01 (sample SAMN16246548, study PRJNA631951) | gut metagenome | biome: gut microbiome; feature: rumen; material: fiber-attached | host: Bos | place: Iran: Karaj | collected 2018-10 | reverse complement strand
GGCGAGAGCTTATGGGATAAAATTGTCGCTGTAGTAAAGGCAATTATTAAATTCTTTAAAGAAATTGTATCTAAAGTATTAAACTGGATTTTCTCAAAACTTATATATGCAATTTGTAATGGAATTAGAAAATGTATGAATGCTGCTCTTGGCCAACCACGTATTAAAGGTCATGCTGTAACAATCGAGCAAATAGTTAATAATAAATGCGCTTTGGTTTCGACAGACTACTGGAATCCTCCGCACGGCTCTGTACCAGAAGTAGTTCAAGGTGTAGTTGAATTTTGGTATGTAAAGTTTAGACAAATAGCTATTACTTGCTATTTAATAATGCTTCTATATCTTGGAATTAGAATAATGATATCTAAAAACGCAACCAATTTGGAAACCATTAAAGAAAGATTAAATACTTGGCTAATTGGTGTTATTGCATTATTCTTCTTCCCATATTTGATGCTTGCTATCTTTGATATTAATAACGCAGTAATTAAATTTGTTAAAGATGAATCGCGTAAAGCTCTAGTAGCTGAAGGCCTTGCAAGCACAGAAAACGTTGACATGATGGATGAAGTTTTAAAGGAAGCAAAAGAAAGTATAGTTTGTGGAATAATATATATCATCATGACAGGTGAATTAATTGTTATGCTTTTTGCATACTATAAGAGGGCGTTTACAATAGGCTTTTTGATCACATTCTTCCCAATAGTATGTATAAAACATCTATTTGACGGTATAAATTCTCGGCGGCAGAGGGCGTGCATTAGGTGCTTGGCTTAAAGAGTATTGTGTACAAATATTTGTGCAATTAATTCATGCTATTACGTATGCGGTGCTAATAGAAGGTTCAGCTAGCGTATTAATGGATAATGGCAAAGCAGGAAACTCAATATTATTTATTATTTGTGTAACATTCTTGTTTAAAGCAGAAAAAATTTGTAAAGATATATTCCAAATTAAATCTTCAGTTGGTCTTACTGGCGAGCTTTCACAAACAGGTGCTGTTGGTATTGCATTTATTAAACAACTTGGACCTGGTGCTTTACAAATCTTTAAAAGAGATAAAACCAAAACTGACCAAGATGATGAATCTGATGGTAAACAAGCCGACACCAGAAGAAGAAAACTTGAGCAACATACCAGCAACCAACAATCTCTAGAGCTTAGTTCAGGCGGTTCTGGAGGTTCAGGAGAAGGCTCCGGAGAAAGCTCTGATGAAGAGCCACCAGTTGTTGATGAAGAAAGTCTTGGAGGTTCAGAAAATTCTGGAGATGAGAGAAGTCTTGAGGAAGAATATGCAAATGCTCAAGCAGTTATAGATGCTAGAGGAATGGATACCAGACTAAATAAGATGAGATGGACCTGGGATTCAAACTTGGGCAAGAACGGATTTACCAACTTCTTAAAAAATGTTGGACGTAATACCGTTAGAAATGGAAGAAAGATAGTAATAAGAGGAGTAGGCTATACAGCAGGTACAACACTTAAACTTGCAACCTTTGCAGTTGGCTTTATGGCTGGTGCTGCTACAGGAGATATGACCAAAGCACTTTCTTATGGAATGGCTACTTCAAAAGTTGGTGGCATGGTTAATACTATGGCAGGTAAAACTCTTAAACTTGGAACAAACTACTTTAAAGGCAAAGCATATAAATGGGCAACTGAAGGAATTAATAATGATAAAGCTGGATGGATGCAAAAAATGGCTGCTAATAGAGTTAAGAAGAATCTTACTGAAGCCGGTGTTGACGTTGATAGATTATTTGGCGGAAGCAAGGGAGAATTAATAAGAAATGCTTTGGCAGTACGTGGTGGCGGAATGGTTAAAGGCGGTAAAGCTAAAGCTGCACTTGATGAGTCTAGCATTATTATTAAAGACGCAAGAGAAAAAGGAACCACAAGAACAAGTAGTTCAAGTTCAGACGATGACTAATTATTTATTATCTTGATGAAAAGAGGTGAGTGCAATATGAGAAAAATGATTAAAATCACAAAAATGTTGTGCGTGTTCATAGTAATGATGATGGCAATTTCTAGTATTGCACTCGGTAATCTTGGCAGTGAATGGCGTGCTGCGAGAGCGGATGCGCTTAAATTTGAATCTGATAGATTTGGTATACAGTATTATTATGTTAGTGCTAATTACCAAAATGTTACTTCCCTAACACACACAAATCTTAGTATGGGAAGTCAACCACTTAAAATCTCGGTTGATGCCAATGATGCTGTTACTAGTATGGAAGTAAATGATAAAAAGATTGATACAATAAGAGTTGTTTTATTCTGTTCAAGAGACGACGTGTATGATATTGAAGTATCATATGTTGATATTACAGATACTTCTAAAGCAGTTCCTATGAATTATTATATTTGTAGATCTACTTCAGGGCCTTATGATAACTTTCCTATATATTATACAGCAAGTAAATCACTTGACTTGGCATGTACTTATGTTCCGGGACAAAATGGAATTGGAAACCTACCTAAGCCAAGAGATGTACAAGCTGGAAACACAAAGATTTCAGTTATTTTAGAAAGAGGGCACTGGTATTACTTAATAATACCAAGTTATAAGGTTATCAATAATAGGGTTATTGACATCAAAATTTCAGAAAAAATCGTAAGCAATTATTCTACTGGAAATAAAAATATTTACAACAGTAAGATTCCTTCTTCATATATAAGTATGCATAGTTCAGAACCAGAATTGGGAGGAACTGCACAAGGACCAGATACAGCACGTACGATAGATTATTATACAAAGCTATTTAATTGTGGACAAAATGAGAGTAAAAAGAAAGAGTATGAGCAGTATTTAGTAAATGTTGGATTTAAAGATGGAGCGACACAGTTTAAGACTTTAAGTGATGAAATTTTAGGCTCTAAGATTGATGATATGATTGCAGCTTATATTGAACAATGTGCAATACCAGCTGATATGGGAGACGACACTCCACGGAAACTTTTTAGAAAAAGCGATTACAGCAATCATGTTGTTTTTTGGAAAAGCTTTACTATGGATAGGTGAGTTAGCTTTAGGAGTAGACTCATTATCGATGGATACGATTATTTTCAATAAAATGGGAGGTAGTTCAAACCCAATTATTGATTTAAGTAGTTTTGGAGGAATTGATTTAGGAAATGATTTTGCGATAGGAATACTAAACCAACCTGCCGTTGTTAAAGCAATGTCAGCCCTATTTGTTGCGTTTAGAAGAGTTGCAATTCTTGTGTATTTAATGTCACTTCTATTCATGGGTGCCAAAACAATTATGGCGGTTGGAACAAAAGATGAATCAAAGACTAAGAAATATCTGGAGTATTGGCTAACAGGAATTCTTATTTTATTTATTGCACCATATTTCTTCCCAGTACTACCGTATGTATTTAACATGTTGACATACAGACTTTCTTCTGAGGGAAGAGCGATGGGTGAATACAATATGACCTATCTTGGTGAAATATTGGGTACCACTTATACTTTTGGAGAAAGTGCCGACTTAAAAGCTCAGAAGCAAGCAGTTGACCAAAAATTGAGTGAACTTGAACAAAAAGCCTGGGAGTATTCAAATACAGATGAAGATTCATTTGCAAATAAGACCCCGGCAGAGAAAGAAGCAATAATATCAGCAGACTTTCATAGTATTTTTGATGGTGTTCTTGCTAAGTCAATGTATAGAACTATAAATAAAGACGTACTTTTCAGAAAATATAAGGAAATGGTTGAGTACATACTTAAATATGGTGAAAGCTGGGACAATTCTGAAAACGATCAAGGGTTACAAAGATTAATTGTTGAGCTTGCCGAAATGATCTACAATGAACAAGATGTTCAAGCACAGCAAAACAAAATAATAACTACATATAGAAATTCAATAGATAGTTCAGATGATTTTTTAAATAAGAAGTTAATTGAAGTAACAGAGTTAATAATTAAGAATAGAGCCAATACTAGTAAGAGACAGTTTGAAGGCCCAGTATTTGCTCTTAGAAATCTATATAGAGAACATGAAGATGTAATTGATAGTTTAGAGAGTGACTTAGAGTATTTTGAAACAATGGTTCAAACTCGATACAATGATTCTCTATCTATAATTGCACCAATAAAAGAAAGAGTTAAGGAATACCAAAAGGGAAGTGTTGTATATCAATATGAAGCCTTAAAGAAGTATGCAGAAAATATAACAGAAGATCCAATGAAGATTATCGAGGAAAAGGCTGATAAGACGGGAAGAATCGTATATGGAGTAGCGTGGATAATACTAATGTTCCAAACTTTTGCATTAGTGTTCATGTATTATAAGAGAGTTTTTGTAGTTGCTATTTTAGTATGCATATTCCCATTAGTAGTTGCAATGTATGCAATAGATAAAATGGGAGACGGAAGAGCACAAAGCTTACAAAACTGGTTTAAAGAATTCTTTGCAAATATAGCAATTCAGTTCTTCCACGCATTAATATATGTTTTAGTCGTTAATCTTGGAATTGAGGTTTGTCAAGAAGATCCTACTCGAAATTGGTTTTTCTTAATTGTATGCATATTATTCTTATTCCCTGCGGAAAGACTTTTAAGAGGAATTGTAGGTCTTCAGAGCTCTACTTTAGGAACGTTAAAACTTAATATGGTTGGTGGAATTGTAGCAGGAATAGGAGCTGCAAGTGCACTTACTAAGGGAGCCAAGGCACTAGGAAAAGGTGCAATAAACGCTACAAAGAAAGTGGGCGGATTACTTAAAAATGGTGGTAAGTCCCTTAAAAATATGTTTAAAGCCGGAGGCTTAAAAGGTATTGGAAAGGGCGCACTAGGTACTGTAGGAAATGCTCTTGGAGCTTTGTCTAACAAAATAGATGATAAAGATGATGAGGAACAAAGAGAAAGAAATAGAAAGAGTCAAGAAAAAGAAGACGAAAAGAAACGTAAAGAAGAGAGAATACAGAAAGAAAAAGAAGTTGAAGCAGCTGCTAGACAGAGATTAAAAGAAGGCAGTGATAGTAAGATTAAAGATTTCATGCTAGCTTCTCGAGGAGTGGTGGCAGCACCATTTAGAGCCGCTAGAGCAGGTTATAATGCAGTTAATAAAGGTGTTCACAAAGTTGGTAACAAGGTTGGAACAGCTTTGAAAAATACTAAGGTTGGAAAAGGTTTAACCAAATTAAGAAATACCAAAGCAGGAAAACTTGCAGCGTGGGGTGGTAGAACTTTATGGGCTAATAAAGAAAAGATTGCCGCTAATGCGTTGAAAACCTATGGTGCTGTGGCTGGAGCTGTTAAAGCAGCAGATGCACTAGGTGACAATGGTATAGCTGCTGGAATGAGTACTGCTACACAACTTGCACAACTTGGCAAGGGCTCTGGTGGTAAAGCAAAGGCTGATACTGAAAGTTCTTCAAGCAGTTCTGGTGCAGCTAATAGCAATTACAAGCCAGGCGATGAGCAACATGCACAAGATATTAAAGAACAGCTTGGTCAGCCAACAGATAGTTCTTCAAGTAATACTTCAAGTAATACTTCTAATAATAGTTCTGGTGGAGGCGGAAACAATCCTGTTAATACTGATAATGCTGAAGAAGCAGATCAAAATGCACCAGTACAACAAGAGCAACAAGTGCAACAAGAACAGCAACAAGAACAACAAGTGCAACAACAAGAACAGCAAGTACAGCAACAAGAGCAACAAGTACAACAAGACGGAAAACAATCTGGTGGTGCTACTCGTTCAAGTTCATCATCTTCAATGACTGACGGAAATGTTGAGACTAATGTTACGGTTAATGTGACTGATGAAAGCGAGCCTCAACAAGAACATCATAATGATGATACGCAAAATGAAAATGATGATGAATAAAGAATTTTTATAGAAAGGAAGGTGAAGGCAAATGAATAAAACTAATAAAAGACTTAGTATTATTATGCTTATTATTTTGGTGCTTAATATGATTTTGCCTTCAGTTTCTTATGCAGACTATGATTGGGGCGATAAGTCATATATTCTTGGAATAAGATTACAAAATATGGGAATTGGAGAAAAGAGGACATATTTAATTGATGGAGAACAACTAGGAAATTATAGTGGTTCTAACTCAATATTATTAGATACAACTATTGCGGGTGTTTATAAAATATCCGTAAAAAAGTTTGATGATAATATTCCATTTTTAATTACAGCCCAAGGAACAAAGCATTCTGATATTAAAAGCTTTTCAAAATATGATGCTAATAAACATTCAACAAGTTATGGCGATGATCCATTAAGTTTAGCAACATGTAATGTTGCTACTGGAGCTCAAAGATTAAGAGACGCAGCAAGTTATGGTGAATGGGTTCAAGTATTCTTGGGTACCAGTGACAAAGCATACACTTTGACATATTGGGCTGATATTAGTTTCCATGAATATTTGAAGGTTGAAGTTGAATTTGTTGGAAACACCAATATTATTATTTGGGATGGCGACACAAATTCTGCCGATTTAAAACGTAATATTCACTCTGGCATATATTCTACTCAAGGCAAGGCTGTAACTCATGTATGGTCAGAGCACTGGTTTAGAGTATATCCTTCGCAAATGGCTTATGAAACATATAGAAAACAAAAAGGTGATGGGTTTTGGATAGCTGGATATGAGAAGGTATCAGAATATAAAACAATTGAAAAAGGAATGTCATATCCTGCAGTTGGTAATAAAAAACCCGATAATCCAAGCTTTATCCAAAAAGTTATGACATGGCTTGTTACTATAACGATAGGAGATACTTTTAGAGGAATATTTACTTTGTTTTTCGGTGAAGTATCAATAGATAAATTACTATTTAATGATTATCCAAATACCAAACTCGCTTTTTATAACAACGGAGAAAATCCACTTTTGAGAGATGGATTAATGAGAATGGTAAAGGTATATTATGTAGTATTTAGGAAAGTCGCAATTACATTTTATTTAATAATGCTTCTTTATATTGGTTTAAGAATTGTAATGAAATCTACTGCTAAAGATAAAGAAAAGTATAAAGCAATGCTTATGGACTGGGTAACTGGAGTAATAATGCTATTTTTCTTCCCAGTAGTTATAAAGTATTTGATACTTTTGAATGAATCTTTGGTTTCTTATTTGAGGACCAGTTTTAATGCTACGGTTAATGGAATGCCTGCTACTCATGCGGGTGTTTCAGATGCTTTACTTGAGGCTATGGAGCAATGGGTTGTAGAAGACAATTCAGATATAATGCTACTATTTAGAAATAAGGCCTTTAATACTGGTAATATTGCATATGCTTTAGTATACATTTATCTATTATTTAAACTATTGATGTTTATAATATATTATTTCAAGAGATTCTTAACCATTATCTTCTTGATAATACTGTTCCCATTCGTATGTGTATCGTATGCAATAGATAAAATAAAAGATGGAAAAGCACAAATATTTAACAACTGGTTTAAAGAATTATTATTAAATATATTTAGCCAATTATTCCAGGCTGCAATTTATATGATTGTAATGGGAATCATTGGTGGTATGATAACTGATGCATCAGGTAACGTAGTTTTATTCTGCGTAGGAATTCAATTTGTATCAAAGAGTGACTCGTTAATTAGAGCGTTGTTCCCAACACTTCTAGGTGGTGGAGGAGCAAATACAGCTTCGCCTCTTTCTCAAATGATGGATACAGCTGTTGCAGTAAGTTCTGCTAAGAGCTTAATGAATAAAGGCAAGAAAGTTAGAGATTCTCTAAAAAGAGGTAACGAAGCTAGAAAGAAAAAGAGCAAGGCTTCTGATGAATTAAGCATTCAAAAGAGTAAGAATCAACTTGCAGAATATAAAGATAAAGCCAACAATAAAAAGCTAGGACTTCCTTCTGGCGGAGGCGGTGGAAGCTCTGGTGGAAGTGGCGGCGGAGGCGGCGCTCCTGTAGCTGCAGATGGTCCTAGTGAAGATGCAATAAGAGAATCACAAAACGCTGCAATAGCAAATGCATTAACAGGAACAGAAACTAAGGCAAGCCATAAGAGAGGCGAAACTCCAGAAGTAAAAAGAGCTAAAAATGAAGAAGCTAGAAAAAATAGAATGGAGAGCTATCAGACTTTGGCAGCACTTAGAGCTATGCCTGCAACAAGAGATAGAGCTAATGCTGCAATAGCTGAGCATAAGAGAGGACTTTCATTAGAAGAGCAAAAACGTTTTGATGCAAATCTTGATATGGCAACACATACACAAAGAGCTTTAACTGGTAAGGCCGAGGACGGAACAAAACTTACACAAAGACAAATTCAAGCCAGTGTTGCTATTGTTGCAGATTTGGTAGCAAAAGCTGAGAGTGTTCCAGCAGATGCTGATTCACCATATAAAGATATTAAGGCTCAATATTTAAAGAGAAAAGTTAAATATAAAACTAAGAAACTAAGAGATGAATTAAAAGGCCTTAGTGAAAAAGATATTAGAGGATATCAAGCTAAATATGGAATAGATCCTTATAAAACAGAAGAAAAAGAAATGAGCTTTAAGGATTACTTCGGAGTAGGAAGAGATGGAACTATGGGAAGAGGCCTAAGAGGCAAAGTTCTTTCTGACGACGGAGCAAGACAATTAGAAGCAGGTTCTAAACTTCTAGGAGGAAGAGATGGTCTATATACTGGTAAACAGATAGATGCAGCTAAAGGCGGAACTGGTACAGACTCTCTAGGATATAATGATACTTCAGCAGATGATTTAGGATATGGCGACGCTGGAAGAATACAAGAACCTAAATACGATGATGATGGCAACTTAATCAGTGGTAAGGATGGAGTTGCTAGTGAAGTTACAAAACTAAGTAAAGAAGAATTAGATCAAGCTATAAAAGACAATGCAGATATTAAACAACAAATGCTAGCTAGTATGAGCGGAGCAGATGAACAAGAAGCAAAAGAAGCGGCAGATTTATTAATCCAACTCGGAGAATACACCAAGCAATCTGATTCAGGAAAAGCAATTAGTTCTGATGAAATGTTTAGAATTACAGATAGATTATCAAAGCTTTCAGAAGGCAGCGACGATATCAAAAAATTAGTCAATGAAACTATTTCGTCAGATGCTCCAACAGGTGATGGTCCAGTTACAATGAATGGCGGAAAGATGCAAATTAATCTTGGCATTTCATTACAAGGATTAAGAGTTCTTTCTGCAAAAACAATGTTAACTGACGCTGGAATTAATTCAGAAGATAGAGCTAAGAAAGTAAAGAACGGCTCTAAGGGTGAAAAAGAAGCATTAAACAAACTTGCTGAAAACGTTCTACAAGAAGAATATGAAAAATATGAGATGGGTGATACTATCGATGAAGTTGTAGGCGCTGTTATGGGACGTTCAGACTTAGACGATGCCTTAGAAGAAGGCGGTAGTGAGTATTTCTCAGATAGTGAAAAAGGAATTCATAGAAGCGTGGATGATGATGGAAATGTAAGAAAGATGGAAGAATTACAAAGAGAACGTCATCAAAGAGAGGTAAATCGTAAGATTATTGAACGTCATTCAAGAGCTGAAGTTGAAGCTGGTCTTAGAAGAGCTAGTGCTGATGCTAGTCTTGAACTTCTTAGTGCAGGTTTGGATGCAACTGTAGGAAATGTTGGAAGAATTGGTGGTTCTATTGTGGGTGCAGGACTAACAGTTGGTGCCACTGGTGAAGGAAAAGTTTCTCAAGTTTTAGCAGGTGCAGATTTAGGAGAAAGAGCAGTAAGCTCAATTACAGGACTTCCTGAAAAAGGTGTAAGTGCAATTAGAAGAGGTTTGAGTAGGTCAACAGGATATAGAATTAAGGGCGCTGAAACCGATGCTCAGGCGGCTGAAGCTGTTAGAAGACAAATGATAAGTGATGTTATGGATGAGTTAAATAGCATTTTATCTTAAAAAGGAGATGATAAGCATGAAAGTTTTAAATAAAAAGTTAATATTTAGCATAATCATGGCTTTCATGCTTATGCTAAGTCCTGTTTGCTATGCTGATAATGCTGATGATCCTGATGTCGAAGCTGCGTTAGACTCAGACCTATCAGATGAAATGGATGAGAATGGCGTTAGTGATGGAGGTAAAGAATCAAATGCTAGTGGTTTTTCTAACGATATTGCTAAAGCAATCGGTTCTATTGGAAGAGGCTTCTATAGTATGGTTGCTTCTGGTGCTGTATCTGATGATGGGGAATCATCAATAACTTTTGATGATCTTGTTTTTGATAACTATAAGACTACTAGTATAGACTTTTTTAGAGAAGACATAGATAAAAATTCGGCAACAGACATGATTAAACAAACTGTAACGATTTGGTATAGCAACTTTAGACGAATTGCGATAACTTGCTATATAATAATCCTTTTATACATAGGAATTAGGGTTCTAATTACTGTTAGTGGTAAGCAACAAGAAAAATATAAAGAATATTTGATGGCTTGGGTCGAAGGAGTTTTATTACTTTTCTTCTTCCCATACATATTAAAGTTCACAATAGATATTAATCATGCATTTGTAAAAATGATTGAACAAGGAACGCTAGAAGCGGTTAATCGTAAAAGACCAGCTGGTTTAGCACCCCTAACAAAGACACCGAATCTAATGCTTCAACAAAAGGCACTATCTGAGGGTAGTATACCACAAGCAATTGTTTGGGATATTCTTTGCTTTGAATTTATACTAGTATTGACAACATACTATAAACGTTTATTTATGGTCGGATTTTTGATAGCCGTCTTTCCGATTGTTATGATACTGTATCCAATAGATAAGGTTAATGATGGAAGGTCGCAGAGCTTTAGCATTTGGCTAAAAGAAATGATGTCAAATGTATTTATGCAGACGTTCCATGCATTAATATATGTTTTTGTTGTTGGTGTTGCTTCTAATGCTGGCAACAACTGGATTTTAGCTATGGTCGCGATAACATTCCTGTTCAAAGGAGAAGAAATTCTAAAAGCAATTCTAGGAATGGGTGGTTCTGCAACTGCTAAAAATCCAAGAGAAAACATGGCAAAAGCTATGGCCACAGTTCAAGCTGCTACCAAGCTTACTCAAGGTGCAGTTAACTTAGGCTCTAAGTTTGTATCTGGCGTTAGACATAATAGATTAGCTAAAGCTAGAGGACAAGGTTTGTTTGATAGTAAAGAGAAAAGACATGCTAAAGCCGAAGAGATGTTTAATGCTAGAACAGATATGTTTAGTGAAGATGATGGACCAAGAACAGCAGCAACAGGCACATATGTTCCAGCAGGTGGAGGCGGTGGAGGCGGAACCGGTTTAACACCAGGAAGTGTTACTGGTACTGATGACAAAGACGCTGATGAAATTACAGAAGAATTAAAAGATGCTAGCAAGAATGATGCAGATAAAGATAGATTACTAAATGGTACCGACAGATTAATGGATCGTTTGGGAAATCCAGATGATGCTAAAATGGCTAGGGCACTTGAAAAGCGAGGCCTAACTGATGATGGAAAAGAAGCCATGAAAAAGCTTAATGGTGCTAGAAATCAGGCTATGAAAGCTCTTGGAGCATTAAAGCCTGCAAATATGAATAGAGATGATTATAACAAAGAAGTAGAAAAAATTAAAAAAGACTTCCAAGTTAATGTTCAAGCAGCTTTTAAATTCCAACTTCCTGAGGCTAATGCCAGAACGTCAGCTGCTATGTTCCAATCAATGCTTAGAAAACATGGTGGAATGCGTGATTATGGCTTTGGTAAAAACGGAAAACGTATTAGAGGGCAATATAAAGAATATGACAGAGCTTCTATTGAAGAAAAACTTAAAAAGAAACATGCGCAAGTTTCAAATATTGCAGATAAAGATAATATTTTCCAACAGAGATTTGCGGCTGGTTCTAATGCAGAAAAGAGACTTGCTGGTTCAAGTGATGCAGACAAGGCAAAAGGAATAGCAGCTGCGGAAAGAGATGCACGTCGTGTTTTTGCAAGTTCAGAACAAAATATTAAGGGTGTTAAGAAAAAAGGTTCTCAACCAGTACTAGTTGGAAAAGCTGAAAAGACAAAAGACGAAATTAAAGATAAACTTAAAAACACTGTATATGGTCAAAAACAGCAAGAAGAGATTGCTACTGCAATGGCAATGCTTAAAACCTTTAGCGAAAGCACAAAGCTTGATAAGACTGGTTATGAAGCAAACTTAGAGAAGTTAAAGAGTTTAAAGGCTCAACTTGATGCAAATGGTGAGGCTGGAATTACAGACCGAGTTGAATCGGATGCACTTCAATTCTTCACTGCAGAGCAGATTTCAGAAGCTGTTGAAACACTAAAGAAATACAATGTAAATGGTATGCTTGACGATTTAGCTAAAGATGGGCTTGGTAAAAATAGTAAGGGAGAGAACCTATCTATTGGTGGAACAGTTAGTGAAATAGATGCTGTAATGACCGATATGATTGATTCGTATGGATATGATCAGTACGAAACTGGTGATGATGCAGCTATGGGGGCTTTGGGAACGATAGATAAGATGGATGACGAAGCTAAGGAACTTCGTGAAAAAACTCAAAGACGTTCTCAAAAGATACAAAAAGAAGCTCAAAAGAAGATTGAAAGCAAGAAAAAAGAAGGAATGAAAGCTTCTAAAAAGGTTAAAGACAAAGATGGAAAAGAAGTTACTAAACAATATGATATTGATGATTTAGATGATATTAGCACACAAGATGTTTTAAATATGCAAAATGACTTAATAAGGAATGTTAGACAAATGGATTTTGGTGCCGCATATTCAGTCGCAGGTCACGATAACAAGCCTTTAGAAGATACTTTAAAAGAATGGTCAGGAGTAATACTTGGAGAACGTGAAACCCATCTTGAACAAGTTGGTAAGGACGTTCTAGACAGAATGCAAGCTGAAATTGATTGGATGAATGCACCTAAAGTAAATGGTCAAACATTTGAACAATTTGAAGCAGAAGGCCAAATGCATAGACAAAGAGCTGGCGAAGAATTTGCTAGAGCTACAGCACAAATCCATAGAATTGGACTTGCAGCAATCACAACAGGTCCAATGGCAATTGGTTTAAATACTGGACAATCAGCACTTACAGAATATGCTGCTGGTACAGCTCTTGGAGCCAAGCTTTTGGATGGTGCAGGCGTATTCAACCGTAATAAACAAGTAACTCTTAAAGTTAAAGATGATTTTGGTGTGGTTAGAGAGATTACGCTTGATGCCTATAGTGAAGTTGGACGAGAGGCTGACTTCATGAAGACAATAGACGAAGGAAAGGTATACGATATCAAAGATTTAAGATATGACACCAAGATATTCTCAAGTGCGAGCGGAGAGGCTTATTCCGGTGCTTCTCAGAACTCAGCCAATGCTTTATTAGCGCAAATTGAAAATCAACTTGCGGTATTTGCTACAGAAGAACAAGAAAAGATATATGAAGAAGGCGACAAACGTCGTGAAGCAGCAGCTAGAGCAAGAGCGGGCAGATTTGGAAATGCCTTAGGCGGAACAAGGAGAAGAAGACATTAAACCTTAAAAATCTTATGTGGCAACCTTTTAAGCGGGTTGCCACTTGTTTTTTCTTTGAAAACTTGCTATAATTAAGGCGTGGTGGAAACCTAAAGTTTTAATGGGGCTGTAATGGTTTCGACGATTATTTTGAATTAAAAATAGCGAGTGATGGATTCTCGCTTGGCCATCTAAAAATGCGAGAAAAAAATAATTAACGAAAACAATTTAGTTTTAGCTGCCTAAGCGCGGCTCGTTCTACTTGGTAGTGCCACTTTCTACTAAACTAGGGCGCAAAATTTAAAGTGGAAACGAATTCATCAAAACTTTGAGATGAAGGGTATTTTATAAAGTTACAAATTTCTAAAGCTTGTTTGCTGGCGTTAGATTTTTGGAATTTAAAAGGCAAACTGCACTCGGAGAGGTTTTTATGGATGGATATTCGGACACGAGTTCGATTCTCGTCAGCTCCACCATCTTAAAGATAAGGTGATTTTATGGATAAAAGAATTATAATAGCTTTTTTAATAATAGTAATCTTAATAATATCTGCAGTTATATATAACAAAGCAAAAGAAGAAAAGGTTGAGCCTGTTTCACCACTTCCAGTTGCTACAGGTACTCAAAAAACTGAAGAAGCAGAAAAGTTAGTTGTTTTGACTGATGATAAAATAGAAAAGATTAGAGAAGAAGCATATTTAGACATATTACTTCAAATCCAATCTTTTGATTCGTTTTATATTAACTATGAGCCACTTCTAGAAGCAGCTATGAGAATTGCAGGTCAGGCAGGATTAATAGAAACTCAAACAGATGGTGTATATGTAGAGTATGTTCCTAGAAATGTAATTCATGATATCATATATGAACTTTCTGGAGTAAGAGTTGAAGAACCTATCAAAATAGACGATTTTTACTACTTGTACGACGAAGAAGGAGATTATTACTACGTAGTTCCAATAGGTGTTTATTGGGTATATTTAGACAAAATCTCATCTGTTCAATATTCAAGCAAAAATGATCAATATATCATCAATTGTTCAGGAAAACTTGGTAGTGAAGAGTCAGGAATAATCACTACATATCCTAATATGGAGCTAAGATTAAAATATAAGCCAAATAATAAATACGTTAAATATCAGTTAATAAGTATTGCACCAGGCGTATCAAATGTTGAAATATCAGATTAAAAAAAGCAGCCATTTTGAACTAGTCAAGAAAAAGTAGACACAAAAAAACACTATTGAAACCCTAATTGAGTTCTATACTCAATTGGGGTTTTGTAGTTTAATGCATAACTAGGTCTATATTCATTATTATCTCTAACAACATCTTCTAT
>JAEEGL016009125.1_pt1 | contig 14805 bp, 9 predicted proteins | sample 9134231 | NCBI WGS metagenome assembly JAEEGL01 (sample SAMN16246548, study PRJNA631951) | gut metagenome | biome: gut microbiome; feature: rumen; material: fiber-attached | host: Bos | place: Iran: Karaj | collected 2018-10 | reverse complement strand
GCTTTCCGTTACTGCCGTGCTCACTCTGCCGAGGTGCGTGTGAAGCATATAGGCGTGATGGGTTACTCGGCGGGGGGCCACCTGGCTGGCAGCGCCTCTACCATGTATGTGGATTCGCTCACCCGTCCGGATTTCTCTGTGCTCATCTATCCGGTCATCAATCTGGATTCCAAAGAAATTACGCACGGCGGAACACGCCGCAACCTTACGGGAGAGGACCCCGCTCTGTGCGAGCGTTACTCGCTTGAACACCGGGTGAACGCCCAGACCCCGCCTACTTTCCTGGCGCTCAGTGCCGACGACAAGGTGGTTCCTCCGGAGCACAGCCTCCTCTATTTCAGGCAGTTGCTGGCCCACAAGGTCCCCGCCGAAATGTACATCTATCCCTCGGGCGGGCACGGCTGGGGCTTCACCACCTCCGAGTATGGAACCGACAAGCTGGGGGCCTCGCGCCCCGACTTCTTCTCCAGCCTGGAGCGCTTCCTCGCCGCCCAGCGGGCCAAGTATGACTAATAACCATTTTATTTATGAAGAAATATTATCTTTCACCCGTTGCCGAAGTGTGGAACGTCCTGCCCTGTTCCATGCTTTGCGTCAGCACCGAAGATGTGGCGCTGAACGGGCTTACCAATGAGGGCGTAACAGATAGTGGAGAGTCGTTCTTATGGTAAACAAGTATTTCTGGATGCCGGTATTCGCCGCAGCGGCGGTGCTGGCAGGCTGCGCCAAGCAGGAACCTTCTCTCAATGAGAAAGAAGCCCTTCAGATTCCCGGCGAAGAAAACGTCGAGCTGGAGGAAGTTACTATCAATGTCCAGGCGCCCGACAGCCGGACCTATCTGTCTGAAGGTGTAGTCAGATGGAGCAAGAACGATCGGGTAAGCATCTTTGACAGTGCTAATCTCCGCGCCCAGTCCAGTGCCGTTGCCGAGGCCGGAGTTTCGGCTACCCTCACGGCATCGATTACCAAGGGCTCCACGCCCCTCTATGCGCTTTATCCCCATGACGGCAGCGCCAGCATCTCCGGGGGTCTTATTACGACCACTTTGACGAGAGAGCAGGAAGCACCTAATGTTAGTTCCTTCGGTAAGTGTAACGTGGTGGTAGGTAAACTTGCTTCCGATGGATTGGGTGGCTATAACTGCGAAATGAAGAATGTCTGCGGCTACCTCAAGTTCACCTTGCCTAAACATGGTAGTCAGAAAAGGAAAAGTGATCCTGAAGATAATAAGGATTATAGCTCCACTCATGTGAAAAAAGTGACCGTAACGACCACTGCCGGTAATCTTACCGGTGATATCACCATCAATTATAACGACGGTACGCCCGAAATAACAAATGTTGCAAACGGCAATAAAACTATTGATTTCACGCCGAAGTCATATACGAAAAAAGATTCCGAGGATCTATTCTATCTTTCGGGTGACTACTATCTGGTGGTCCTTCCCGGCGACTATACGGGCATTACGGTGACGCTCGAATACGATGATGAAACTCCAAGCTATACCCGCACCAGTACAGGTTCGTTCAGCGTGAGCCGTGGCCAGTATACCGATCTCGGCATCTTCGCTGATGACGTGGTGATCCTTGATTTCTCGAATGGCAACGACCAACTCTACCAAGACGGCGATCCAAAGAAATATCTTCCCACTGCCGGCAGAAAGAATGCCGGCGTGGAGGATGTTTGGAAACTGGACCAGAACAGCCGCACCTACACTTTCGGTATTACTACCTGGGAAAATGCCACAGGTGGTAATTATAATGGAAGCAGCTATTGTTACTATCCTTCCAACAACGCACTCATGTTCGTTAAACAGGCGCAGGTGATGCGTCTTCCGATCAGTGCAGGCAAGGCGTTGGCCTTCATCCGCGCGTTGCACGGTAATTCCGCATCTAAGACGGATACGAAAAACTTCCGTTTATGTATTAATTCAGGCAGCTATAATGACGGTACCAAAGCGTTTACCGATCCTACTTCCAAAAAGGAGATCAAGATGGTCTATTGGAATCCGACCGAGCGCGGTGGAGTCGATCAGAGTGCATACACTTGGACGTTTTATGATAACCTGGTAAAAGACGGCCAGTGGTATATCCAGCCTAGAGGAGGATCCAGCAACATCTGCATCCGCCGTCTGGAGCTCTACTACTACAAACAGGACTAATTCTTTTTGAATCGTTTTGTCCCAGCCGCGCTGGCGGCCCTTACACTTGCGGCCGGGTGTTCCCTTCGGGAGGACACCCGGCCCTATGGGGTTAAGACCATGCCCCTGAGCCTGCGGGTGAATGCCGATGCACGCACCTACCTCAACGGCACCACGGCCTGTTGGTCGAGTGGCGACCAGTTGCTGGTCTTCGACAGTGCCAGGCGGGGCTACATTTTCGGCTCGGCCGCTTCCGGGTCCACTTCGCTCATGTTTGACGGGGAGATTACCGAAAACGAGATTCCGCTCTACGCGCTTTATCCGGCAGACGCCTTGGCCAGTTTCACGGCGGACGGGCTCATCAGGACAACGCTCAAGTGGGAACAGGCAGCGGCCAACAACAATTCCTGGCCCAACCATACCAATGTGGCTGTGGGGCATATAGACGTGGTCTCCCCGGGCGAGTATGCATCGGAAATGCGCAACGTCTGCGGTTTTCTCTGTTTTGCCGTATCCGAAGAGTACAAGGGTATCAACAACGGGAAAAAATATGCTGCCTCCCATGTGCGCCGCGTTGTGGTGGAAGTGGGGAGTGGCAGCCTGGCGGGCGACATCACCATCGATTACAATGATGGCGAGCCGCGCGTCACGGCGGTAGAGAACGGCAAGTCGAAGGTCTCTCTCCGTTTGAAAGCTTATAAGCACGACGAGACGGGCAAACCGTTCTACTTTCCCGGATCCTATTTCATCCCCGTATTGCCCGGCGACTACAAAGGCGTCACGCTCACCGTGGAATTCGACGACGGACGCGAGAACCGGGTTCTTTCGAGCACCAATACCCTGCATGTGCGGCGTTCGGTTTCCACCTTCCTGGGCCAGCTTTCGGGCGACGACATGGACCTCGACTTGAATTCGGGAACCTCGCCTTTCTACCGGAAAGAGGGGGAGGTGCGGGTGCCGCTCTCTTCAGAAGCGAACACCGACACGGGCGGGGTGGAGCAGACCTGGTACACCAATCTGGTGAACCGGGAGGTGGCATGGGGCTTCTTCGCGGGCGGAGGCGATTATTTCCGGCATTGTCCGGAAGAAGGCGCCCTGCTCCTTTCGGGTCCAGGCGCCCTGATCCGTTTCCCGTACATCTCCGGGCTCGACCTGAACTGTGTGGAACTTTCGCACGTGAACCCGCAGACAGAAGGCTATGTGCGTGCCTACATCTGCGCAGACTGCGGCGACCCGGCCACAGGCCGCACGCCGGAACGCCTGCGCTACATTGATATTCCGCGTGCACCGGCCCGCGTGCTCTATTATACGCCTGAGCAGCGGATCAAGGACGGCGACCCCATCTGGCTCCAGCCGGAGAAAGGGCCGCTCTACCTGAGAACCATTAATTTGAAGTTTGTGACTCCGCCCGAGGAAGAATCGGACGGGGACTGAATTCGTTATGCTGGAAGATTTCAGACTCAGGGTCTTCGTGACCGTGGCGGAGTGCGGCAGTTTCACTGCGGCGGCGCTCAAACTCAATATTACCCAGCCGGCCGTGAGCCGGCACATCGCTGAACTGGAGCGGGTGCTGGGCGTGCGTCTGCTCGAGAGAAACCGGAACGCTGTGACGCTCACCGAGGCCGGAACCCGTTTTCTGGGTTATGCCCGACAGATCCTTCATTGGTACCACGTGGCGCAGCGCGCCTTTCATCCCGACCCGCTCCTGCCTTTCGAGGCGCCCGTCGAGCCGGTCCGTTTGCCGCTGGAAAACGGAGCGGAGGCCCTTGTCTGGACCTCCGCCGGCGATATCCATATAGAATTACCTGCTCCCAAGGAAGATTAAAAGCGGCTCAGCGTGAAGGCGTAGGAGCCTGAAAGCGGCGCGGTTTCGCCCGAGACGAAACTGACGCGGCAGACCGTGCTGCCCCAGCTTCGTTTAAGCCGGGCGTCGGTGAGTTCCAGGGTCTCCGCCTCAGCCTTGAGCGATGCGGGATAGGCGCTGCGTATGCGAACGCTCCGCTGCCCGTCGAAACTCTTGCAGAGAAGCACTACCTCACCGTCCTGCACCTTGTATCCGGCGGCATCCTGCCCGGGCAGGAAGGCCTGCCCGCGGGTGAGGAACCGTTCCGCGTCGGCGCCCTTCCGCTCCGTGAGGCGGAAGCGGTCCACGAGGGTCATCTTGTCCTCCCCCAAGGTCCAGGTCCGGTTCCAGCTCTTGCAGGCGGCGCCATCGGGATAGGCGGCCGCCAGGTCGGTGTTGAAACTGCGTTTGTTGAGGTCACAGCTGGTGCCGGAGGCATGGAATTCCCTCCCATCCTTTTGGGAGAATCCGTTGATACCTGGGGCGTTGTGCCAGTCGGACTGCATGTACCAGAGGGTGTAGCGATCGGGACCGAAAGTGGCTTTGGCGTATGTGCCCACGCCGGCGTCGATGAGCACCGGGCAGTCGTCGATATAGAGCACGCCGGAGCCCACGTCGTTGTGGTTGTGACTCTCGCCGTTGTTGCCGCCTTTCACGCCCAGGAACCAGCCTGCGCCGTTGCGGAGCGCAGCCACTTCCGTACCTTCGTAGAAGACCGATGTGGCGCTCTTGCGCAGGTTCTGGCGCAGCTGCCCGAAATCGCCTCCGGCGGTCTCGACGGCCTGTTTTTCGTCGGCGACCATGTCGTTGTAGCAGCGCAGGTTCTCCATGAAGCGATAGAGGTCGTTGACTTCTCCGAAACGGTATTTCCGTTGCTCTTCGCTGATGATGAAGGAAGGCTTGCTGAAAGTGCCGGTTTCTGGCTGAGCCAGGAGGTTGAGCGCCATGTCCATCATCTGGCGGCTGCCGGTTTTGCGCCCGAAGCGCCAGATGTGGAACGGGTCACCCGGGTCGCGGGGCTCCCCGTCGGCAAAGTCGAGCACCCAGCCGTCGCCAATGTAGGTCTGCGATTTGAACTCACCCATCCGGCGGATCTGCCCGTCGTGGAGCACATCGAGCCGGCCGCCCGAGGCGTCGCGGAGGATGTGGGCGAACTCGTAGACCTTGCCGCCTGCCATGTTCCAGTAGGAGGGTCCTTCGTCGCAGGCACCGTCGAGCGAGACGCTGTCCATATACTTGTCGACGGAGTCGGTCGCCTTGGCAAGGGCTGCGAGGAGCCGCTCCGGATCGGGTTCGCAAAGCAGGAAGGCCAGCAGCACGTGTGTGTTGCAGTAGGTGTTCCAGTTGTTTACCTTTTTGCCCTTGAAGCCCAGCCAGCCGTGGTTTTTGTCACGGGCGGGATCGAGGTAGGGCGAGAAGATGTTGGCGTCGAGCGCGTGGAGGACGGTGCTGCTGATGGAGGGGTCGAGCTTGTCGAAGGCCCCGTGCATGAAATGCCAGGTAATGGCCACCTGCGCCGCCATGTTGGCGCTGAGCAGCGAAATGACGCGCTGGTCGGGATCGGGTAGCGTGCGGTGCGAATCCTGATTCCGGGTGTGTTGCATATGCGACCAGGTGGCCCGCTCACAGGTGTAGAAGAGCCCGTCCACGAGCTGCATGACAAAGCGGCCCTTGCCTTCGGCGAGTTCCGCCAGGAGCAGGTCCCGGAGCGCATCGCGGTTCACATAATCGTACTCGATGACGATATCCCGGTTGCCCGTCTTTTCATATTCCAGATAGGCAGAGGCGGGGACCATCTTCCATTTGAGCCCCAGGGCCTTTTCTCCCTGCGCAATGAGTTCTTCACGGAAGGGGGCGGTAAGCTGCTCCCAGGCCGCGCGGTCTTCATAGGCGGGGTAGGGGAACCAGGCACCGCCCGGACGGAACACCGCCGCCTTGTTGGGAATGGCGTCGTAGGCGTTCCTGAAGAGATGCCGGTCTTCGCGGGCCTGCAGGACCTCCGCGCCCAGCAGCAGTGTGAACGCGGCAAAAAGCAGGATTCGCTTCATACGCTATGGGATCAGACTGAAGCTGAAGGCATAGCTGCCCTGCAGGGGGGCCTTGTCGGAAGACACGAAGCTGACACGGCAGACCGTGCTGCCCCAGTTCCTCTTGAGCCGGGCGTCGGTGATTTCCATGATTTCCGCTTCGGGCTTGAGCGCAGCGGGATAGGCGATGCGTACGCGCACGCTCCGCTGCCCGTCGAAACTCTTGCAGATGAGCGCCACCTCACCGTCCTGCACCTTGTATCCGGCGGCATCCTGTCCGGGCAGGAAAGCCTGCCCGCGGGTGAGGAACCGTTCGGCGTCGGCGCCCTTCCGTTCCGTGAGGCGGAAGCGGTCTACGAGGGTCATCTTGTCCTCGCCCAGGGTCCAGGTCCGGTTCCAGCTCTTGCAGGCGGCGTCGGTCGGGTAGGCGGCCGCTACGTCGGTGCTGAAACTGCGTGCCTTGAGGTCACACTTGGTTCCGGAGGCGTGGAACTCCCGGCCATCCTTTTGGGAGAAGCCGTTGATGCCGGGGGCGTTGTGCCAGTCGGACTGCATGTACCAGAGGGTGTAGCGCATGGGGCCGAAAGTCTCCTTGATGTACGTAGCCACGCCTGCGTCGATGAGCACCGGACAGTCGTCGATGAAGAAGATGCCGGAGCCCACGTCGTTGTGGTTGTGGCTTTCGCTGTTATGACCGCCCTTTACGCCCAGGAACCAGCCTGCGCTGTTGCGGAGCGCAGCCACTTCCGTGCCTTCGTAGAAGACCGACGTGGCGCTCTTGCGCAGGTTCTTTCGCAGCTGCGCAAAATCGCCTCCGGCGGCCTCGACGGCCTGTTTTTCATCGGCGACCATGTCGTTGTAGTAGCGCATGGTTTCCAGGCCGCGGTAGAGCATGTTGCCCTCACGGCCCGCTTCAGCGTCGGGCAGTTTGAAGGCGTCCTTTCCGGCCAGCAGATAGAGGCCCAGGTCGGCGAGTTCGCGGCTTCCGGTCTCGTGGCCGAAGCGCCAGAGCAGGGGCGGATCGCCCGCGGCACGGGGTTCCCCGTCGGCAAAGTCGATCACCCAGCCGTCACCGATGTAGGTCTTCGACTTGAACTCGCCCATGCGGCGGATCTGCTCGTCGTCCATCACGTCGATCCGGCCGCCCGAGGCATCGCGGAGGATGTGGGCGAACTCGTAGACCTTTCCGCCCGCCATGTTCCAGTAGGAGGGACCTTCTTCGCAGGCCCCGTCGAGCGAGACGTAGTCCATGTATTTGTCGACAGAGTCGGTAGCCTTGGCAATGGCAGCCAGCAGGCGATCGGGATCGGGTTCGCAAAGCAGGAAGGCCAGCAGCACGTGCGTGTTGCAATAGGTGTTCCAGTTGTTTACGATTTGGCCCTCATCCTTCCGGAAGCCCAGCCAGCCGTGGTTCTTGTCGCAGGCCGAGTTGAGGTAGGGCGAGAAGATGTTGGCGTTGAGCGCATAGAGGATGGTGCTGCTAATGGAGGGGTCGATCTTGTCAAAGGCTCCTTTCAGCAGATGCAGGCTGATGGCCACCTGGGCGCCGTAGCTGGCGCTGAGCAGCGAGATGAGCCGCTGGCTGGGATCGGGCAGGGTCCTGTGGCTGTCCTGATTCCGGGTGTGCTGGGGGTGCGACCAGCTCGTGCGTTCGGCCGAATAGAAGAGGCCGTCGACCAGATGCTGTACGAATCGGCCCTTGCCCTCGGCGAGCTCCGCAAGCGTGAGGTCGCCCAGCGCCTGGCGGTTGGCCAGGTCGTCGGCCATGAGTTTGCGGTTCTTGGTCTGCTCGTACTCAAGGAAGGTGGTCGCACGGATAATCTTCCATTGGTGTTTCAGCGCCTTTTCGCCGCGTTTGATGATCTGGTCGCGGAAGGGGGCAGTAAGCTGCTCCCAGGCTGCGCGGTCTTCATAGGCGGGATAGGGGAACCAGTCGCCGCCCGGATGGAACACGCTGGCCTTGTCGGGGATGGCGTCGTAGGCGTTCTTGAACAGATGCCGGTCTTCGCGTGCCTGCAGGGCGCTTGCACCGAGCAGCAGCGTGATGGCGGAAAGCAGAAGTATCTTTTTCATACCTATTTCATGAGGGTGATGTTGAGGCTGTAACTGCCCTGCAGGGGCGCATTGTCGGAAGAGGTGAAGCGGATGCCGCTGAGGCTATTGAACCATCTCTTGGCCATCTTGTCGTCAACCTTTCCCTCGAGGTCCTTGAAATCGTTCGCCACTACCGAAGCGGTCAGGAGGTCCTTGGGGTAGCTGATCTTAACCTTGAATTCGTGATTGCCGTCGAAGCTGCGCACGTCGATCACGACTTCACCCTTCTTGACCTTGTAGCGGCCGGCTTTCTGTCCGGGGAGGTACACGGTGCCGGGCGTGGAGAAATTGAGCACGTCGGCGGCTTTGCGCGCCTGCAGGTCGAACTGGTCAGTGATGGTGAGCTGTTTGTCGGAAAGGGCGTAGGTGCGGGTCCAGCCGTTGCACTGGGCGTCTTTGTCGTAGACCTTGCAGAGGTCGAGCGAGAAGGTGCCGGCATCGGTGTCGCACTGGCAGTGCTGCGCGGCGAAGTCACGGCCCGCATGCTGGACCGTTCCGTTGATGCTGGGCGTGTTGTGCCAGTCGGAACGGTTGCACCAGATTTCATAGCGGCGTGAACTGAAGGTGTATTTGCCGTAGTCGAGGTTGCCGGGGTCTACGAACACGGGGCATGCGTCGATGAAAAAGACGCAGGAGCCCACGTCGTTGTGGTTGTGGCTCTCGGCGTTGTGTCCGCCTTTGGCGCCCAGGAACCAGCCGGTGCGGGTGCGCAGTACGGCCACCTGGGTGTCAGGATACCATTCGGAAGTGGCCTTCTTGCGGATGTCGGAGAGCATCTTGTCCATATCGCCGTCGGCATCGGCGAGGGCTGCGCGTTGCGCTTCAACGAAGCCGGGTGCATAGCGGAGCGCTTCCAGGGTGCGGTACATCTCGCCGGCACTGCTGGGACGGGGCGCCGAGAAACTCTTGGTGGCCGGCTTTGCCGAGGCGGCAATCGCGTAGTCGCGGAGTTCCTGGCTGTCGAGGTCTTCACCCATGCGCCAGGTGAGCAGTGCATCACCCGCGGTGCGCGGGCCTCCGTCTCCGAAATTGATGACCCAGCCGTCGCCGATGTAGATTTTGGCGATGTACTCGCAGAGGCGCCGGATCTGGTCGTCACCGAAGAGGTTGATGGCTCCGCCCGTGGCATCGCAAAGCATACGGGTATAGTCGTAGACTTTGCCGCCTGCCATGCTCCAGTAGCTGGGGCCCTCGTCGCAGGCGCCGTCGAGGTTAACGCTGTTGAGGTAGTTGTCGACCGAGCGAAGCGAGCGCTCCACGCCCTTCAGAAGCCGGTCCGGATCCTGTTCACAGAGCAGGAAGGCGCTGAGCACAAAGGTGTTGCAGTAGGTGTTCCAGTTGTTGACCCGGTTGCCGTTGAAGCCGAGCCACCACTGGTATTGTTCCTTAGCGGGATTGAGGAAGGGCTCGAAGATGTTGCGGTCGAGCGAGCGCAGGATGGTCTTGGAAATGCTGGGGTCGTACTTGTCGAACTCCTTGTGGAAGAAATGCCAGGCAACGGCTATGGTCTGGCCCGTGTGGGCGCTGCCCAAGGAAATGACCCGGTATTGCGGGTCGGGAACGCCGCGCCGGCTGGGCTGGCTCTTGGTGTGTACGTGGTACGACCAGGTGGCCTTCTCGGCATACCAGTAGAGGCCGTCGATCAGCTTGGGAATGAAGCGGCCCTTGCCTTCGGCGAGTTCGGCCAGGGTGAGGGTGGCCAACATGGCGCGGGCCGAGTTGTCCACGCCGCGCGCATACTTGCGGGTGCCGGTCTTCTCGGTCTCGATATACTGGCTCGCAAGGGTCATGGGCCAGTCTTTCTTGAGGACTCTTTCACCTGCGGCGATATAGTTTTTCTTGCTGAATTTGGTGAGTTCCTCCCAGCCCTTACGGTCTTCGTAGGCAGGGTAGGGGAACCATTCTCCGCCGGGTTTGATGACGGAGGCCTTGTCCGGAAGCTCGTTGTAGGCGTCCCAGAAGAGATGCCGGGGTTCCCGGGCCTGGAGGACGCTTGCCTGCAGCAGCATTGCTGCGACAAGACAGGAAAGGATGATTGGTTTATTCATGGTTTGATGCTATTTCATGCGGGTAAAGACAATGCTGTAGCGGCCCTTGAGCGGGGCGTTTTCAGCGGAGGTGAAGCGAAGCGAGCGGAGTCCGTTCTTCCAGGGACCGGAGAAACGGGGATCCACCACGCCCTCGAGGTTCTTAAGGTCGTTCTGCACCACCGAGGGGGTGAGGCCTTTGGAGGCTTTCACGAGCACGCGCTCGCGGTACGCCGATTTGTCCTTGCCCGGGACGGCAATCACGGCTTCGCCCTTCTTGACCTTGTAGCCCTCCACTTTCTCACCGGGTAGGAACACGTCGCCGGTGACGAGGAAATTCATCACGTCGGGGGCGACGCGCTCCGTGAGTTCATAGGTGTCGCTGATGATGAGGCGGCTGTCCTGCAACTCGTAGTCGCGGATCCAGCGTTCGCACTTGGCATCGGGCGCATAGACCTGCGAGATGTCGGTGGAGAAGCTGTTACGCGCCTCGTCGAAGTGGCTGCCGCGCGTGGCATACTGGGCGCCGAACTGTTCCAGCTGGCCGTTGATGTCGGGCAGGTTGTGCCAGTCGGAGCGCTGCGGCCAGAATTTGTAGCGGTTGGCGCCGGAGTTGCTCTTGCCGTAGGTGGGTGCGCCGGCATCCACCAGGATGGGGCAGCAGTCGAGGTAGAACACGCAGGAACCGGCGTCGTTGTGGTTGTGGCTCTGGCCGTTGTGCGCACCCTTGGCGCAGACAAACCAGTTGGATGCGTTGCGCAGGACCGTGATATCGGTCTGTGGATAGCAGGTCGACTTGGCCTTGGCGTGGATGTTCTCGAGCATTTTCTGCATATCGCCTCCGGCATCGGCAAGGGCCTTCTTCTCGGTGCGCAGGAGCACGGGATCGTAGCGCAGGGCTTCCAGCGTGCGGTAGAACTCCCCGATGCTGAGCGAGTGGGAGAATTTGCCCGTGCCCGTGTTGGCGAAACAGGTGAGCGCGTAGTCGATGCAGGCCGGGCACTTGCAGTCGATACCCATACGGAAGAGCATGAAGGGATCGTTCTTGCGGAAGGCGCCGCCGTCGCCGAAGTTGGCGACCATTCCGCCGCCGGCATAGATGGCGGGGTAGAACTCGCACTGGCGGCGGATCTGCTCGTCGCCGAAAAGATTGATGCGGCCGCCCGAGGCATCGTAGAGCATACGCGTGTAGTCGTAGACCTTGCCGGCCGCCATATCCCAGTAGCCGGGACCTTCCTCGCAGCCGCCGTCCAGTTCCACAAAGTCCATATAGCGGTCGTGCACGGCCACGGACTTCTTGATGGCCTGCAGCAGCCGGTCGGGATCCTTCTCGCAGAGCAGGAAGGCCATGAGGACGAACTTGTTGGTATAGGTCATCTGGTTGTTGGTGATGGAAGCGCGGGGCGGCTTGATCCACCAGTTCTGAACGGAGAGGCTCTCGTCGAGGAACGAGGAGAGGATGTTCCTGTCGATGGAATTCCAGATGGTCTTGGAGATGCTGGGATCGATCTCGTCGAACTTCTTGTGGAAGAAGTGCCAGGCCAGGGCGATGACCTCGCCCGTGTGGGCGCTTCCCAGGGAGATGACGCGTTCCTGCGGGCGGGGCAGGGCCCTGTGGTTGCTCTGCCTGCTGGTGTGCACATGGTACGACCAGGTGGCGCGTTCAGCCTGGTAGTACAGCACGTCGATGAGTTTGGGAAGGAACCGGCCCTTCCCTTCAAAGAGTTCGCCCAAGGCAAGATTGATGGTCATCTGCCGGAGCACGTTCTCAACGCCGTAAGTATACTTGCGGGTAGCCGTCTTCTCGGTGATGAGGTACTGGCTTGCCAAGGTCATGGGGATGTCCTTGTCGAGCCATTTCTCGGCCTGGGCGATGAGTTTTTTCTTGCGGGTGCCGGTGAGTTTGTCCCAGGCGGCGCGGTCCTCATAGGCCGGATAGGGGAACCATTCCCCGCCGGGTTTGAAGACGGAAGCCTTGTCGGGAATGGCGTCGTAGGCCTTCTCGAAAATGTGCCGGGCTTCCCGCGCCTGCAAGCTGGAGCCCAGAATGAGCGAAAGGACGAGAATAGCGAAAAAGCGAAGTGGTTTCATACTAGATCTCCTTAAAAGTAAACGTGTAAGAACCGCTCAGCGGAGCCTTTTCGGAGGAGACGAAGCGAATCCGGTAGAGTTTCTCGCCCCAGACATTGAAGAAGCGGGGATCGTCCATCTCCTTCTCTTCCACCTGCGGGGTGAGTCCCTTGGAATAGCTCACCGCAATCCTGTGCACGCGTTTGCCGTCGAAGCTGTGCGTTTCGATGACTACATGGTCGCCTTCGCGGGTTATCTTGCCCTGGCAGAGGAAGTTCATCTCGTCGGCAGCTTTGCGCTCCTTGAGGCGGAAACGGTCGGTGATGGTGACGGAATCATTGTCCAGCTTGTAACTGCGTTGCCAACTGGTGCAGGCCGCTTCTTCGGGGTATGCGCCGGCTATGTCTGTGCTGAAGCTGTTGTCTTTGAGACTGCAGCTGCTTCCCTTGGCGGAGAACTCCCTGCCGGGATTCTGTACGACACCGTTGATGGTGGGGGTGGTGTGCCAGTCGGAGCGCATGCACCAAAGGGTGTAGCGCAGGCTGCTGAAGGTCTCTTTGCGGTAGGTCATGACACCGGCATCGATGAAGACGGGACAGCTGTCCACGAAGAAAACACCGGAGCCAACGTCGTTGTGGTTGTGGCTTTCGCCATTATTGCCTCCCTTGACGCCCAGGAACCATCCGGCCTTGTTGCGCAGCGTGGCCACTTCGGTCTCGGCGTAGTATTCCGACTCGGGCTTCAGGAGCCCGGCGTACATCTTGTCAAAGTCGCCTCCGGCCGCATCCAGGGCCGCCTGCTCGGCTTCGCGCATACGCTGCTCGTACAGCAGGGTATAGAGGACGCGGATGGGCTGACCGGTGGAGGCGATGCTTTCTTTGAAGCGTTTCCTTTTGGGGTCGGCTGCCAGGTAAAGGCCAAAATTCTCCAGTTCCTTGCTGCCTGCGTCGAGTCCATAGCGGAAAATCAGGGGATCGCTGCCCGCAGCGCGGGCGCCGCCATCGGCAAAGGGAAGTACCCAGCCGTCACCGATGTAGGTCTTGACCTTGTATTCGCCGATACGGCGGAACTGTTCGTCGCCGAAAATGTCGATGCGGCCGCCGGAGGCGTCGTACATCATACGGGCGTAGTCGTAGAGTTTGCCTCCGGCCATGTCCCAGTAGGAAGGACCCTCGTCGCAGCAGCCGTCCAGGGCGTTGTCGTCCAGGTACTGGTCAATGGAGTAGGCGCTGCGCTCAATGGCCTTGATGAGGGTCTCCTGGTTGGGCTCACAAAGCAGGAAGGCCTGCATGATGAGGGTGGTACAGTGCGTGGTCCAGTTCCTAACGTGGCCACCGTCCTTGCGGTTGAAGCCCAGCCAGAACTGGTTGGGAATCTTGTTGTCGTCCAGGTAGGGCTTGAAGATATTCTCGTCGAGTGCATAGAGGATGGCCCGAGAAATGGTGGGGTCCATCTTGTCAAACTCGTCCTTGAAGAAATAGAGGGCCGTAGCCACATATCCGCCGGTATTGGCGCTTCCCAGGGAGATGATGCGCTCGTCGGGGTCGGGCAGATGCCGGTGGCTGTTCTGCCGGTTGGTATGCACGGCATAGGACCAGGTGGCCCGCTCGGCGTAGTAGTAGAGGCCGTCGGCCAGGTGCTGAAGGAAGCGCCCCTTGCCTTCTGCAAGTTCGGCCATCATGAGCGCGCCCATGGCTGCCTTGTTGTTGTTGTCTTCCTTGATGTGCTTGCGGTCTCCGTCCTTTTCGAACTCCAGGAATTCGTGGGCGGCAATGAAGGCCCAGGGTCTCTGGAGGTATTTCTCGCCCGCCTTGATGAACGCTTCCTTATGGCTTCCAAGGAGTTTGTCCCAGCCCTTGCGGTCCTTATAGGCGGGGAAGGGGAACCAAGCGCCGCCAGGCTGGAAGACAGCTGCTTTGTCTTGAATGGCTGCCAGTTGGTTCTGGACGATAGTACGGTCTTCGCGCGCCTGGACCTGCGAGGCGGAAAGGAACAGGGCGAGCGCTGCGGAAAACAGAATGATTGTGTGTTTCATAATTAATTATGTGGTTAAAAACAGAAAGGCTGGCGTAGATGTGATGCGCCAGCCCTTCTGAAAAAGAATACTACTTGCCGGCGAGGCGCTTGTAGCTCTCGAGCCGGATACGGGCGAATTCCTCGGTCTTCTGGAGGAGTTCTCCGGCGCGTTCCGGATAGAGTTTGGAGAGCGAGGCGAAACGCACTTCTCCCTTCAGGAAGTCCTGGAACTTGCTCCAGTCGGGTTCCTTGGAATCGAGGCTGAACGGGTTCTTGTCGGTTCCCTCGAGGGCCGGGTTGAAGCGGTAGAGGTGCCAGTAGCCGCAGTCGACGGCCAGTTTCTCTTCCTTCTGGCTCAGGCCCATACCTGCCTTGAGGCCGTGGTTGATACACGGGGCGTAGGCGATGATGAGCGACGGGCCGTCGTAGGCCTCGGCCTCCTTGATGGCGTTCATGTACTGCACGGGGCTGGCGCCCATGGCCACCTGAGCCACATAGACGTAGCCGTAGCTCATCGCCATCATACCGAGGTCCTTCTTCTTGGTTCTCTTACCGGCCGCGGCAAACTTAGCGACGGAACCGGTCGGG
>JAEEGL012492403.1_pt1 | contig 14805 bp, 7 predicted proteins | sample 9134231 | NCBI WGS metagenome assembly JAEEGL01 (sample SAMN16246548, study PRJNA631951) | gut metagenome | biome: gut microbiome; feature: rumen; material: fiber-attached | host: Bos | place: Iran: Karaj | collected 2018-10 | reverse complement strand
GATTCAAGTCCGGCGTCAATCGTGACCATCTTTGCATACTGTCCGGGTTCAACCAACAGAACGTCGATCTTTTGCCCCGAACCGGTTTCAATGCTTTCGCTGTCCATCATTCGATTATCCTGATCCATAAATCTTCCCCCTTCTTATTCGAGTCTGGCAAGAGCGCGTAGAACCTTGTTCATCTGCACCCACAGTATATCCTGACCCGCACGGATCTCTTCCAGATCGGCTGCGTAAAAGCGGTTTGTCTCATTGACCCTGCGGGCGATTTGGTTGAGGTTGTTTCCGTAAATCCGTAAAAGCCGGGTCATTTCCTTGGTTTCCTTCATATTAAGCTTGATGATGAATCCATCAAGCGACATTTTGCGGATAAAAGCAGACATGTTTGATACGCCAGCTTTCTGCATTTTCTCCTGAAACATTTTATATTCTGTAGGCGAAAAATAGCTGTCCACGCGAACCGTCCGGCGTTCGTCAGTCATAATGCCACCCCCTTTGACTTCACGGGAGCGGCATGTGAATCCTTTTTCAGAGCTGAAGAATTCTCCTGCAGCTTTTCGAGGACCGAAGGCTTCCTTTCAGGGATTGCCTTTTCACGTTCCAGTTCTTTTCTTACCTGAGTTGCAAGAAGATCCACCAAACCAGGATGCGTTCTGTCCACGAGGAAGCTGAGATTTCTGTTATCTCCAAATTCGGATTTATCTTCTGCGACAGGAATTGTCTCCGCCCATTTCTTGTTTCTTTCTGAGATTCTTCCGTCGTCATTTTTGAATTGGATCGTACTTGCAAGAACGTAGCTGACGCGCTCCAGCCCGAACCATTGAACAAGCTGCGCTGCAGCTGTTCTGGAGTCAAGGCAGTAATCGCGGTAATTCTCATAAACTGTCTTATCAATCGCATCCCTGCACTCAATATTGGCGCGGACTGATTCCATGTATGCCTCGATTTCATCGTGCTGGATCGCATACTCCTCTGAGTGCCGATAAACCGGAACTGACTTCATTTGAAGATCGGTCTTTTCCTGCATGTCCATTATCGCTCCTCCCGTACATGCTCTTTTTTATGTCCGTCCGGAGTTTTGGGAGAAAAGGATTTCAGCTTTCCAAGTACGGACGGTTTATCCTTTGCAGGAGGGGGGCCTTCTATATTTTGCTGTTCCGAAGAGATTTCTGCCGAGATTTTGCGCTCCGGTCCTTTTCGTACTTCGCTGATAAAGGCATCAATCAGCACAGAATGACTGTTGAGTACATATTCCAGACGGCGGTCATCCTTGAACGACCCGATATCAGCCGGTATGCTGAAGCTGTTCGCCCAAGCTCTGTTGGAAGACGAAAACCGTCCGTCCCAATCCTTTTCCTGAACCGTGACAGCAAGGACGTGCATCGTCCGATCCCTGCCGTACTCTTCGAAAACCTCTTTGACGGCAGCAGAATCGAGATAGCTCCCGTCATAGTGCTTTCCAATGGACTCATCGATAGCCTTCTTACACCTGATATTCTCCCTTCGCGAGATCCGATAGGCTTCTTCTTCCCCGTTCTCTTTCGCATAGCTCCACGATTCCCGATATACGGGAGGAAACTCTTTGGGCTCTGCCATATAATCTACCTCTTTTCTTTTTGGATAAGGAAGGAATCATCCCCAATCCTCAGATCACCTGCTGACCTGACTTTCTCGGGGATGATTCCCTGTTTTGTATCTGCTCCTTCAATTCCTGCAAGCGCTCTAATACGGAAGGAGTCGCTTTCGCTACCTCTTCCGGTTCGTCTTCCACGATCTGTTCTATCGGCGGGCGACCATCAATATCCAGCTGTGCGTTGAGTTCTGCGAGACGTGTGGATTTGGCAGCAAGTTCTTCCGCCTGCGGGAACGGTTTGTCAAGCTGTTCTTTCGCTGTTTCAAGCTGGGCATGGGCATTCTCCAGACTTGCCTGCGCCGTTGAAATCCGATCCGGAATGCCGTTCAGCACATTATCAATTCGGATCAGATTTCCGCGAGGATCGTTGCCAAGCTCTACCCGATGGGAGATTTCACCGCGCAGGGTCAGGTAGTATTTCTTTCCAAAATCCTCCAGAGTCACAGACATATCAAAACCGCGGTACTGCCCGATGGATACCGGCTCCAGCCCCGTCGCGTCCTTGCGGGCCTCGATCAGCGCCGCTCCCGCATTATCCTTGTCCACCAGATGATCGCCTTTTACGGTCATACCGGCAAAACCATCCTTCGGGTGCGGGTGAGCTTCGACCATAGCCTTGTCTTTTTCCAGCCCGTTGATCAGCTTTTCCGCGCATCCGATCTGATTCGGATAATGGATGGCTATGTCGTCCTGCAGGCGGTATCTTTGGCTTCGGTAGTTTCCTTCCAGCACCTTCAGCCTTGCGACTTCAATATCGAGATCCATTTTCTCTTTGATTCTCGGATCACCGGCGCACAGCGCCTTGATCTCTGCGTAGGACAAGGCCGCCTCGTCAATGTCGTCACAGGAGCGAACGGGGGACTTTGAAGTCATGATCTGCGAAATGAATTTCTGCTTGTTTTCTACGGTCTGCCACAGATATGCGTCAAATGTTCCCTCGGTCACATATCGGTAGATATGCACCTCCGGGTTCTGGTTTCCCTGACGGACGATTCGCCCTTTTCTCTGTTCCAGATCACCTGGACGCCACGGACAGTCCAAATCGTGAATGGCGATCAGTCTGTCCTGACAGTTCGTACCTGCCCCCATCTTGGACGTAGAACCGATCAAGACGCGGACTGTCCCGTTCCGAACCTTCGCGAACAGTTCTTTTTTCTTGAGTTCCGTATCTGCGTCATGGATGAAAGCGATCTGGTCAGACGGAATGCCCCGTGCGATCAGCTTAGCGCGAATGTCATCATAAACCGAAAACGGGGGCTCTTCCTTTTCCGTCTCCTGATCCGCCGCCGTCTCCAGCGCGTGTAATTCGGGGTCGTCCAGTTTGACTGTCCGTTTCGGAGCGTTGCTTTTGGGAGTTGACAGATCGCAGAAGACAAGCTGTGTCAGTTTCTCAGGTTTTCCTTCCTCCCATATTCGAAAGATGTTGTCCACGCAAAGGTTGACCTTGGTTCCCGGTTCGTCCGGCAAGTCGGGGTTGATGACTCTCTGGTCGAGACCGAGTTTGCGGCCGTCGGTTGTGATCTTCAACATGTTATCCTGCGAAGGATCGACGCGCCTGTTATGAACGTCAGAAGCCCGATCACTCAGTTCCTTGACCATTGCCTGCTGGATTTCGGTTGGCTGTGCAACCACATTGTGATACACCGCATCCGGAACGGGTAGGTGAAGCTGGTCGGAGGTCTTTATATCCGCCGCTTCCTTGAAAAGATTCATCAATTCCGGGAGATTGAAAAATTTCGCAAATCTTGTCCTCGCCCTATACCCCGTCCCTTCAGGGGCAAGCTCAATCGCAGTCTGTGTTTCGCCGAAGGTTGACGCCCAGGCATCGAAATGGGACAGACCTTTCTCATTCAGCATCCTGTGCTGCAAATACCGCATCATGGTATACAGTTCTGTCATGGAATTGCTGACCGGCGTTCCCGTCGCAAAAATGACGCCCTTGCCGCCCGTGATCTCATCCATATAGCGGCATTTCAGGTACATATCCGAGGATTTCTGCGCATCCGTCGTCGATAAGCCCGCCACGTTTCTCATTTTCGTAAACAGAAAAAGGTTTTTGTAGTTGTGTGCTTCATCGACGAAAAGCCGGTCTACGCCGAGCTGCTCAAACGTTACCACATCGTCGTGCGGTTTGCTCAGAAGTTTTTCGAGCTTTACCATCAGCGATTTCTTGGTTCGTTCGAGATCTTTGACCGATGCCCGATCCCCGCGGCTGTAACCCAAATCCTTTATACCATCTTCGATTTCTTTAATCTGCTGACGGAGCAATGCCTCCTGTCGTTCAAGCGACATGGGGATTTTTTCAAGCTGGGTATGCCCCATTATAATTGCGTCGTAGTTGCCGGTAGCAATACGCGCGCAGAATTTCTTTCGGTTCGCCGGTTCAAAATCCTTCTTTGTCGTTACAAGGATATTCGCAGACGGATACAGGCGAAGAAATTCCGCTGCCCACTGTTCCGTCAGATGATTCGGCACAGCGAACAGCGCCTTGTTGCTCAGTCCAAGTCGCTTTGATTCCATACACGCAGCAGCCATCTCGAAGGTTTTCCCGGCTCCAACCTCATGCGCCAACAGGGTGTTCCCGCCGTACAGGATATGGGCGATGGCATTTCTTTGGTGCTCCCGGAGAATGATTTCAGGGTTCATGCCTCCGAGCGTCAAGTGTTCTCCGTTGTACTCCCGCGGACGTGTCGAATTGAAAAGGTCGTTATACTTCCGGACATAATAGCGTCGGCGATCAGGATCGGCAAAAATCCATTCCCGGAACTTATCCCTGATGATCTGCTGCTTTTCCGCTGCGAGTGTGGTTTCCTTGCTGTTCAGCCTGCGTACTTCCCGCCCGTTAATATCACGCTCCATATCGTAAACACGAACATCGCGCAGATTAAGTGCGTCTTCCAAAATCTTATACGCGCTCACTCTCGATGTACCGTATGTCACCGTCGCGTTCACGCTGTATGCGTCCACGGATTTGTTGGCTATTTTCCACTCCCCGGTCAGTTTTGAATACGCCACATCCAGCTTGTACCGGCGATAGAACGGCGGTTCCAGCAGCTCAACCATGAACTGCTTGATCGTTTCCGGCTCGATCCAGGTCGCTCCGAGCCGGACTTCGATTTCCGATGCGTCGAGATCGGGAGGCTGCGCGGCTTTCAGCGCTTCCACGTTATAGGAATAAGCAGGCTCAATCTGAGCCGCCCGCTCCGCTTCCTGAAGCTTGATACGAACGTTCCCGGAGAGGTATTCGTCCGCAGTGACGAATTCGTCCCGGTTCTCGGGAAGGCGAAAGATCGCGCCGCGGAGATCTGCCTCCAGTTCCTCCTCCGATTTGCCGGACAGGGAGGACATATATTCCATATCCACCCGCGCATGTTCGGATATGGAAACGGCAAGAGCTTCGGCAGCGGTATCCACATGGTCAACCGCCCTGTGGGGACGGATCGTACGTTGGGTAAAGATTTCGGCTTTCCGCTCAAGCTGCCTGTCTTCGTTCAGGATTTCAAGGGAACACAGCAGATAGTACGAACTGTCCGCGGCAAAGGCTGCGCGGTTCAACCGGTCGTTGATCAGGCCGTATTTTGCGGTATAGTCGTCATATAGCTCATTCAACTCCGTTTGCAGCTGCCGGATGACCTGATCCGCTTCACCATCGAGCTGTGCCTGAAGCAGACTCCTCACGCAGTCGCGCAGTTCCACAAGTCCTTTCACGCGTTGCTCCGCTGTCGCGTTCATTTCGGGGTGAACCATGATGCTGTTTTCCCGGTAGTACAAAATATCGTCAACAACTGTATAGCTGAAATTCTGCACATTGGGGTCCGCTGGAATGGTGTCCCGGATGACCTCGCCCTCGCCGAGATCGGGAAGATCAGCTTCCCGGTACGTTCCCCGGATGTTCCGGACGGCTTCGCGCAGAAGATCTTTCAGGGAAACGTCCTCGCGGGGCTTGACGGTGTAGTCCATACCGAAGCGGGAACTGTCTTCGGTCTGGCTCCCCAGCACCATGTCCGGATGGTCCAGAAAAAACCGGTTGACGGCGTACCCGTCCTCGTTTGTCCCGAGGCCCACCCAATCCGGCATGGTGACGACGGGGGATTCCCGTTTCTGGAGGAACAGAATGTCCGTGACCACCGTCGTGTTCGCGTTTGCCTGAAAAGCGTTCTCCGGCAGGCGGATCGCGCCAAGCAGGTCCGCCCGCTCCGCGATATACCGCCGCGCTTCCTCTCCTTGTGCGTCAATCGTGTAACGGGAGGTCACAAAGGCGATCACGCCGCCGGGACGCACTTGGTCTAACGCTTTGGCGAAAAAATAGTTGTGGATGGAGAAATTCAGCCTGTTATACGCGGGATCATTTACCTTATATTTTCCGAACGGCACATTCCCGACCGCCAGATCGAAAAAGTCCCGCCTGTCTGTTGTTTCAAAGCCCGCGACTGTTATATCCGCTTTGGGGTAAAGCTGTTTTGCGATTCGTCCGGAAATGCTGTCAAGCTCGACACCGTACAATCTGGAATCTGACAAATCCTCTGGCAGCATCCCGAAGAAGTTCCCCACCCCCATCGCCGGTTCAAGGATGTTGCCGGAGGTAAAGCCCATATTCCTGATTGCCTCATAGATTGCTGAGATCACAGTTGGGCTTGTGTAATGGGCGTTCAGCGTCGACCCCCGCGCCGCCTCGTATTCCTCCGGCGTGAGGGCAGCTTTCAGCTCAGCGTATTCCTCAGACCATTCTTCTTTGTCGGAATCGAATGCTTCTGGAATGCTGCCCCATCCGACGTAGCGGGACAAGGTTTCCTGTTCCTCCGGCGTAGCGTTTCGTCCTTCGCTCTCGATGGTTTTGAGGGTATGAATCGCGTCCATATTTGCCCGGTATTTAGCCTTCGGACCTCCTTCTCCGAGGTGATCGTCGGTAATGCGGAAGTTTTCGGGCGGCGGAAGGTTCAGCAGCGGTTCGGCAACCGGCTCCCGCAACGGTTGTGTCTCCTGACCTGCAAGATCAACCACAATGGAATGCAGTCCATTTTCCCGCTCGAAATCTGTGCGGTCATTGTCGCCAGAATACACACGATTGCGGGAGGGGGATGATTCTTCTGCTTCGAGATCGATCATCGGATCAGCTGGCACATGGACGCTGGGACGGGAAGGAGCTGGTTCATCTGCTGGTTCTTCCGCGTCCGGAACATCAGTCTCCTGTTCCCTGTCTTGTCCTGCCTGAATGGGGATTTCCTGTGTTTCTTCCATCCGGGAAATAAAGATCGTTCCTTTATCGACAGCTTCCTCGAAACGGTCCCGCGGCATTCCATATCCATGCGTCTCTTCAGGTGAGTTAAACTGATAGTTCACCCGCGTTGCGCTCACGCTTTCAATCGTCAGAGACAGCTGCCCTCCGACGCGACTTTCCGCGTTCGGAAGAATCTCGTCTCCGAGCGCATAGGCATGTCCTTCCGGGGTATGGAAAACGGTCGCCTCGCGGGTCGCTTGAAGCTGTTCGTCCGGCGTCCGTCCGACAAGACGGTCTTCCTCTATATCCCGACCGAGCTTCAGAAATGTTATCCTGTTGCGGAACAGATAATCCTCACCGAGATAGCACACCGGCGCAGCGATCACCATGCGCCGGTCGCTTCGGAAATCAGGAGCATCTGAAAAATCGGTATTGACCCCGTAACCGTCAGGAGCATAGAAATAGAGCGTATTGACCCGTTCGCCGAGGAAGATTGCCTTGTTTTCCTCAGGCTGGGGGGGCGCAGGAGCTGATTCATCCCCCTCCCCCATCCTTTCCGGGGAGTTTCCGGGGAAAGCTCTCCACCCATCTGCGCCATACTCTGCTTCATATGCGTTCAGATCCCGTTCTGCTTCATGGTCAACGGACAGGATACGTCTTACAAAACGTTCTCCGTTATCATTTACGGAGGACACAACTGCATCGTCTGTATCCCGGATTCTGTCCATGAACGACTGTAACCTGGACACAGGGAATCCGCACATATCCACCCGACCGACGCCGGCGAGTTCACGAGCGGTCAGCGTCAGTTCAAGCATCTCAGAAGCTCTGCGTGCATCCTCACCATAAAACTCATAGAAATTTCCGACCTGATACAGGACAAGCGTATCCGGGTATTGGTTTTTCAGAGCGTTGTAATCGGAGGCGAGGTCGGATTGGCTGTGTACCGCAGGTGAGACGGGAGGTACTTCAGAAATGGAAGTGTTATCTTCGATGCTCGCGTCCGTTTCCGATTCAGCAGGTTCCGGTGATTTCGGCTCGATTTTTTCCGCTTCCTGACGGGGCTCCTGAGGAATATAGTACCGCCCCTCGGCGATCAATCTGTCAACCCGCTTGACAACATTGTTCCAAGACAGTTCAACATCAACACAATCCGCTTTTTGTAATCGAATTCCTCGACTGCTGTGTTCCTCCCAGCTATGAGGGCTTTGAGATACGGCATGTGATCTTCCGCCTATCCCGTATTCTTCTTTCAGGAAAGACACCTTCTCCTTTTCGGTGTGCCCGGCCGAAAAGTAATTGAAGATACGTTCCTTTCCTCCGGTTACGGAACTGCCATAACCGACAACATGTGCAATCTCGTCCTCGGTGATAAAGGCTGAAGGGGAGGTCATCTCCGCCGCATCCGAGGCAAACTCCCTCGTGGGAAGGTCAAGTTCCTCCAGCCTTTTCAGCGCTTCCTGAGGACGATGATAATGAAACCGAAGAGTATCCCTGTTCTGATCGTATGCTCTGACAAAAGACCGCGCTTCGCTTTCGAACTGCGCGCGGAACTCGGGTTCTGCCAGCCGTTCCGTTAATTGTTCTACCGTATCGGAAATATGAGGGTGCGGCAACCCTGAAATGGATGGGAAATACTGTCCGGTGAATTCGTCCGCAATATCACGATAGAGATTCCAGAATTGATATGCGATCCCATGCCGTTCCGTGCCCAGCGCTTCCGCGATCTCCACGTTCGAGGCAAATGTCCCGGCAGTGAGCATGGCATCGATCCGCTCCGCAGCCTCCGTCCATGAAAGAATCCGGGCGTCCGGTCGATGTTCAGCAGACGTTCCTTGTGAAAACCGCACGCCGGAATCAGAGTACCATGCCGTGACTTTCCCCGTTTCCGTGTTCAGACCGTATCCTCCATGAAACAATCCACGGAGGAATGCACCGTGCTCTTCCATCGGCTTTTCCTTCATGAACTCAGCAGCGATCAACCGTCGTGCATCGTCGGAATTGCTTCCATACCGCAGGAAATCGTCGATCACCGCGTCCGGGATGGAAAAAGCGAAGGGCCGGTTGTCCCGGCTCTCCGCCTCATCGATATTATGGACCTGCTCTTCCTCCGAAGGGAACAGGCTTAACTGAACACTACCTCCGGCAAAAGAATCTCTTCCGCCTGCGCCTTGCAGTTGTTCATCAGACCCACCCATTTCATCGGATCGGACGCCTTCAGGCTCTCTGTCGCGCCTGCCGCCTCCGCCAGCTTCGGGATCAGTTCCTCCAGCCTCTGCTCCATCGTCTCCTCGATCTCCAGAAGGTGCGGGAACAGGCTCTCGTTCAGTGTCATCCTGTTGAACAGGATCGGACGGTTCTCCATCAGGTATTTCTTCCTCATCCGCCCGTATCTCCCGATAGGTCTGGTCTCCTTCAGCTTGAGGTCCGGGATCAGGTAGTCCCCGTTCTTCTTGTACTCGATCATGGTCTGCACTCCTTTCCTGTGATGCAACTTCAGTTTCTCTCTGCCGCGCTCGTTCGTGATTCCGAAGGGAAATCTCAATTTCCCTCAGAATTTCCCGGTCGATCTGGTTGACTGCGGTTCCGACAATTTCTGCGGTTTCCGGTGTAAAATACTCAAAGAGAGGCCCAAAATCCTCCTCATCGATATAGTCCCCCGGGTCCAGATGACACCGTTTCATCACGGCGTACGCCGAGCTGACGGTTACAGAATCCAGGAACCACCGTTCCCCTGCATCCATATTGTACTCCTCACCGTCAATTTCCGCAAGGATGCCGTGGACTTCCCGTGAATGTCCGTCAAAATATTCCTGTGCAAGATTTGCCGCTGCCGTCCAGAGCTGGTCTGACAACGCGGCAGCTTCCGGCGCACCGTAGTATTCAACGAGAATGGAGGAAATGAGCGGACGGGTTTCCGAATCGATCCGCCAGAGGTTCACCGGGCGGGATCTCTCCCGCGCTCCGGTATCCGCTACGTCGAATACATAGCGGAGCTGCATCGTGTTCCCGGTATTGTCCAGAAGGGCAATCCCTTTCGCGCCGCGGCGAACGAAACGTCCCATCCTCTGATTCCACAGATCATATTCCGCACACGCGGTCGCATTCGGACGCTGAGCGTAGATCAGTACCTGATCTGCATAGCTGTACTTGTACATCCGGGACGCTGTTTCGAGAAATCCCGTCCATTCGTCCAGGTCATGGGTGAAATGCCGTATTGTCGATTCCGAAAGCTCTTGATAGGTCTGAATCTTATCCGGCATCCGAATCCCCCTCTTCGTCAAAATCGGGGACAAGATCAAGTTCCGCAAACTCAGCGTCGGTCATTTTTCTCAGCTTGCCGATGGCAGAATCGGTGAGAAATCGAAGCTCTTCCTCCTCTATCTCAAGATAGGAGCGCATTTCCGTCAGTTTTTCGATCAGCCCTTCCCGACTTCCGGTATTGTAGATTGCCATGAGCATGGTTTCGTCATAAGTTAGGAACATCTTTTTTGGTCTCCTTTGCTTTTTTCTGCGATCTCTGTCTCGGTTTCTGTTCCATTGTCCGGAGCTTATCCATGATGGAAGGTTGTGCTTTCGCAACAGATTCATGCCGTTCCTGACAGTTCACCTGTTTTCCGAAATCCGGCAGTTCTTTAAAGCCCACCCTGTCGCAGTAATGGTATGATACCACACCGTCCTGCTTAAGGGCAACGATGTCGCTGACGGACATGCTTTGTCCATCGAATCCTTCGGGGCGGTCATCCTGATTGAACCGGGAGAAGATCGCTTCCAGAACCTGTCCCCGAACCGACGCATCCTTCAGGTCGTATTCCTGCGGAAGCCTTGCGGTATAGATCGCGTCATAGTTTGCTTTATCCGGCGCACCTCCGATAGAGTCAAGCGGCATATAGCGAAGATCGGCGACGGATGGATCATCCGCGAGACGATACAGCGCATAAGCGTTCCCGGACTTCTCCTGAAATCTGGTTTCTAGTGTAACCTCCGGCTCTTTCACATCAATCTCCGGGGGTCTTTCCTCGACAACGATCCCCCGATCCTTGCAGATCTCCGCAAAGTTCCGGTCGATATCCATGATCATCTTGGATGAGGTACGGTTGATGGTTTCGAGACTATTTTTCAGCTCATTGAGTTCCTGACTTTTCGACCATTCGGCGATGTACCCGATGCTGTTTTCTGCAGTTTCAATTCCGTAATACTGACAGACAGAATAGGCAACGCTCTCCGCTTCCACTTCCTCCGTTCGCCGGTCCTTCCGGTGCTCACGCCGAAATTCAGCTGCCGTCATGTCCTCACCTTGAAAACCGAAGTCTTCCTCGCCGAATTCCAGCGCTCCGGATTCAGGAATGGGCAGCGGTTCCATTGTAAGGATGCATCCTGCGAAATTCACTGTGACGCCGTTTTCAACAGCGCAGGGCAAACCCGGATCATTGTCCCGCCCTCCCCGAACGCTGTACCGATACATTCCCTCCGGCACTTTTTCAGATGAAATCCACTGATCTGAATACAAAGCCTCCACACCGAGAATATCCGCATGGGCATATTTGACCTCTTCACGTGCATCCTTTACCTTCGATCCGGCATTATGCAGGGCTGCATGGGTCATTTCATGCACCAACGCGCAGATCGTCTGCCTCTCGCTCATTCCAGCCCGGATATGAATAGCCTGTTCTTCGAGGCTGAAATATCCATCCATATTCTCCTGCATGGGTTCGATAACCACCGGAACGGGCGAGGAACGCTTCATCGCTTCAAGAAACGCTTCATAATGCTCTACATTCCCGGTCAGATCGCTGACCAGCTGGGGGAGCGGTTTCCCTTCCGTCTGGGCAACGTCGAACACGAACACCGGTTTGAAATACGGGATGGTGATCGTCTTTTCCTCCTTGATCTCGTTCCCATCCTTGTCCAGAAGCGGTTGTTTGGTATCCGGGTCCAGTTTGACAGCATCTATTTTCTTTTTGTACGGCGTCGGTGCGATGATCGTAATACCATGTTCGCCTTTTTTAACCTGCCTCCCGAAGGAATCCTTCCACGTTGTATAGCTTGCCACACGAGTCGCCTTCGGATTCTGTAGATAGATCAATACAGTGTTATTCAGGCTGTACCGGTGAAACCGGGACATGACGGAGAGGTAGGTCCTGTATTTCTCGCTTGAAAACAGTTCCTTGATACCGGCCTCGATTTTGTCTGTGATCTGCTTCAGTTTTTCTTTTGGGGTAGGCTTGTCAGCCTGCTTTTCGTCCGGCATAGTTCCTTCCTTTCTAAAACAAAATATTCCGCTCCTGCCCAGACCGGTTCGTCCGTGCAGAAGCGGCTAATAGGTTGATTCTCGCGCTGCTTACTGCCCGCTTATTCTTCGTTCATGTCCTTCCGGACGGATTCGCTTTGATCTTCCGTTTCGATTCTCGGAAGAATGCCCTCCTTCTTCAGAAAATTATAGAGGAAAAGGCGTCCTTTCTGAGTCCAAACCATATGCGAAATCGCCTTCTTTCCCCGGCGGTACACGTTATAGTGTACATACCCTTCGTCAGCATAGTCCTGATACAGCGCCCACGTCTTGCCGACCTTGTACTGGATGCTGAGCTTTCGCAGGAGCATATTGAACCGGACAGCGGAGTAACCGTAATCCTTGGCGATCAGCGTTACAGGCATTGTGTGGGGGTTTTGAAGGATGCTGTCGTAATAATTCACCTTCGGACGGGCTTCGTCGATGGCAGTCTGAAGTACATCCTTTTCGCCAAGGAGCTGATTCAAAACCTCCCTGTCCGCATTCAGATCGTCCAGCAGTCTTTGCCGCTCCGCTTCGTTCTTATTTAGTGCATCAAGAAGTTCCGGAACAATGTATGCGCCGTGTTTTCGGATGGAGGGTATTACCTCATCAAAAACCCACGTTTCAAATGAAAGAGCTGCGGGCAGTTTGGAACGACAAATGAGGCGATACAGATTCCCTTCTGTGATATAATTTATCGAGTTTACGATTTCTGTCGTTGTGCCATACTGATTTGTTCGCTTGGCGATGGCGTCGTGTTTTACGACGCCATCGTTTCGACAATGCAGACGGATGGCATCGCGCGGATTTGAATATCCAAGGATACGGGCACATTGTGTAGCGGGAAACCAGAACTTGTCCCCTTCTTGAAGGACATCAAGTTCTCCAAATTCCGTGTTCGTGAAACGCTGGACATTCTGAATATTGTTTTCCATGTTCACATTCCTTTCTGATTCATTCTTCTTTTGGAGCAGTTTTTTTCGGAAACTCCAGCTCGAACATAGTCTTGTCACCGTCATCGCTCATGACTGCAACACAGTCGAAGGTTCTGCCGGTCTTACGGGATACGCACCCCGTAAGCGTAACCCTTCCGTTATTCAGGAGTTCAGCGGCAGTTTCTTGTTCAACCGTTTTCCCGATGGCTTCAAAGAGTCGATGATCGCGCCACAGGGCGAACCGGCAGCCCCTGTTCTCACAAAAGAAGCCCTTTGCGTATTCCGCAACCGCGTTTCCGCAGCGGGGGCATTTCCCTACCGTTTCCTTATTGGACGGGAACAGGATTTCCGAGCCGCGTATCGGCTGATAGTTTTCCATCATGTCTTCGAGCATGGAGACAATCCCGCGGATGAAGTTCTCCGCAGACCGCTCTCCCCGTTCCACTTCCTTCAGCTGATTCTCCCATTCCGCTGTGAGAGAAGGAGACTGCAGTTCTTCAGGGAGAATCGTAATCAGGGTTTTGCCGAGATCGGTAGGGATCAGCACCGTATTCTTCTGCTGTTTCTTCCGCTCCGCAAGCCCCGCTTCGATCAGTTTTTCAATGATTCCCGCACGGGTAGCAGGCGTCCCGAGTCCTCTGCGTTCCGCATCATCCGGCATTTCTTTCGCACCCGCGTTTTCCATTGCGGAAAGAAGGGTATCTTCAGAATATCGGCGAGGAGGCGTCGTCTTCGATTCCTTGACCGCCGCCCACTGAACAGGAAGAATTTGACCCATGCCCAGAGTGGGAAGGACGTCATCCGGCTCCCCAGGTTCTGTGCCGTACTGTTTCCACCCCATATCCAGTACAGTCTTTCCTTTCGCGGTAAAGGTCTGACCGGCACAGGAGAGCATCACGGTCGTCTCCTCGTATCGGTAAGGTTTGGATACCGCACGAAGAACGGACATGGCAAGAAGGGTCAGGATTTCTCGCTCTCCTTTCGGCAGACCGGAGATATCCTTTTTCCCTGCCGCTTCCGTCGGGATGACCGCATGATGATCGCTGACCTTTTTGCTGTTGCAGACAATATGTGTGTTCATCACACCGTTGAAGGTCAGCCCCGTTACCCCTTCGGCGGTTTTGAGAACTGCCGCAACACCTGCTTCCATATCATCCGTCAGGTAACGGCTGTCCGTCCGGGGGTAGGTACATAGCTTCTTTTCGTATAAGCTCTGGAGATAGTCGAGCGTCTGCTGTGCCGTAAAACCGAGCAGACGGTTCGCGTCCCTCTGTAGCGTGGTCAGATCGTAAAGCGCGGGCGGATTTATGGTTTTTTCCTTCCGTTCCACGGACTGAACCACGGCTTGGTGGCATGCAGACGCAAGATTGTCCGCAATGGCACGGTCATTCATCCGCTCGGATACCGCCTGAAATCCGCAGTCGAGCCGGACGATGTAAAACGTCTCCGGGACAAACGACGCGATCTCCGCTTCCCGCTGCACCAGAAGCGCCAGCGTTGGGGACATGACCCGTCCGACATTCAGCTTGTTTCGGTAAAGGAGAGTGAAAAACCGGGTGGCGTTGATCCCGACAAGCCAATCCGCCTCCGCGCGGCAAAGCGCCGCCTCATACAAGCGGTCATACTCCTTGCCGGATTTGAGATGGTCGAAACCCTCCCGGATCGACTTGTCCTCCATCGAGGAAATCCACAAGCGGCTGATCGGTTTCTTGCAGCCGCAGAGATCGTAAACCGTGCGGAAGATGCG
>JAEEGL010588863.1_pt1 | contig 14805 bp, 7 predicted proteins | sample 9134231 | NCBI WGS metagenome assembly JAEEGL01 (sample SAMN16246548, study PRJNA631951) | gut metagenome | biome: gut microbiome; feature: rumen; material: fiber-attached | host: Bos | place: Iran: Karaj | collected 2018-10 | reverse complement strand
GAGCCGTTCTGTGCCGAGACGCTTGACTATATAAATAACCTCAAAGCGGCAGGCGTTGATGCCCACGCGGACGTCTTCAGCGGAAACGTACACGCCTTCGACAGATTCTGTTTCTGGACTAAAGAGGCGAAGGCAGCAAAGGCGGCGCTCTTCAGAGCATACGGATCGGTCAGGACAGGGAAATGACAATACGTTTCACAGCCTGAATATAATAAAAATAATTGCCCGGAATCTGAGCTTTGACAAGCATTCGATTCCGGGCAAAAAAATATGTCAAAAGCCGATAAAGGCTCTTGACACCGGTTAAGATTTTTGATAACATAAATTGCTATTTGCAAATTACGGGACAAACAGACCCCCACTATCATCTGAACACATTCTAGCACAAGCCGCGTGATTGTCAATCCCACGCAGTCAAAATCTTTCAACGCGGCCGCGTGTATCGCGGTTTGTAACGCTCAGATGACCAGGCGGGAGCCGTTACACCATAAGAAAAGGAGTGGAGCGATTGCCAAAGGATGTTGCGTACGGCAAGACTATACGAAAGAGTTTTGCCAAATCCACGGAGATCCAGGATATGCCCAATCTTCTGGAGATCCAGAAGGATTCCTACAAGTGGTTCATCGAAGAGGGACTTCATGAAGTCTTCAAGGATGTTGCCGCTATCACGGACTACACCGGCAATCTTGAGCTGACGTTCATCGACTACAGCATGAACGAAAAGCCCAAGTATACCATCGAGGAGTGCAAGGCACGCGATGCCACATACGCCGCGCCTCTGAAGGTCCGCGTTCGTCTGCGCAACAAGGAGACTGAGGAGATCAAGGAACAGGAGATATTCATGGGCGATTTCCCGCTCATGACCAATGCCGGCACTTTCGTTATAAACGGTGCTGAGCGTATCGTCGTTTCCCAGATCATCCGCAGCCCGAGCATTTATTTCGAGAAGAACACAGATCCGAAGACCGACATAACAATATATGCATCTACGGTAATTCCTTACCGCGGCGCCTGGCTCGAGTACGAGACCGACGCGTCGGATACTTTTTATGTAAGGGTCGACAAAAACAGAAAGCTACCCATAACGTGGCTCCTCCGCGCTATCGGCCAGCCGACTGAAGAGCCTTTCACCTGGCTCTCCATGGAGGGCTCGGAGGGCGGCGCATCCACCACAGAACAGCTGAAAGCTGTCTTCGGTGAGGACGAGCGCATGATCGCCACTCTGGATAAGGATATCTGCACCAGCAGGGAAGACGCCCTTATAGAGCTTTACAAGCGTCTCCGTCCGGGCGATCCCCCGACGGTGGACAGCTCCGAGACGCTTCTCAGAAACCTGTTCTTCGACCCCCGCCGTTACGACATATCCACTGTCGGACGCTATAAATTCAACAAGAAGCTCTCGATCTGGCACAGATTGAACGGCAAGACCCTTGCCAGACCCGTAGCGGATCCTATGACAGGCGAGATCCTGGCCGAAGCCGACGAACTGCTCTCACGCGAGCGCGCTGAAGAGCTCGACGCCAGAGGCGTCAACGACGCGTGGATCAGCGTAGACGGACGTGAAGTCAAGGTGTTCTCGAACGGCATGGCGCCGCTCGGCAGCTTTGTGGACTTCGATCCCGAAGAGCTCGGGATCAAGGAAAAAGTCCGTCTCGTAGTCCTTAAGACTCTGATGGAGCAGTACTCCGGAGAAGAGCTCAAGCAGGCTATAAAGGATCATATCGACGACCTTATCCCGCGTCACATCATACCCGACGATATCTTCGCCTCCGTCAACTATCTGAACTGCCTCGCTCACGGAGCAGGCGATCCCGACGATATCGACCATCTCGGAAACAGACGTGTCAGATGCGTCGGCGAGCTCCTTCAGAACCAGTTCCGCGTCGGTTTCTCGCGCATGGAACGCGTCATCCGTGAGAGAATGACGCTTCAGGATCTCGACATCATCACTCCCCAGTCCCTGATCAACATCAGACCTGTTACCGCGGCTATCAAGGAATTCTTCGGTTCATCTCCGCTGTCCCAGTTTATGGACCAGACGAACCCGCTTGCCGAGCTCACTCACAAGCGCCGTCTTTCCGCTCTCGGCCCCGGCGGTCTTTCCAGAGAGCGCGCGAGCTTCGATGTCCGCGACGTCCATTACACCCACTACGGACGCGTCTGCCCGATCGAGACTCCTGAAGGACCCAACATCGGTCTTATATCCTATCTTGCTTCCTACGCACGCGTAAACGAATACGGCTTCCTGATCGCACCTTACAGAAAGGTGGAGAAGGGGACCTGCCGTGTTACTGACGAAGTCGAGTACATGACCGCGGATATCGAGGATGAGTACATTGTCGCGCAGGCGACAGAGCCGCTTGACGAGAACGGCTGTCTCCTCAACCAGCGTATCACCTGCCGTCACCGCGACGAGATCGTCGAAGTCGACAGAGAGCGCGTCGATTATATCGACATCTCTCCGAGAATGATGGTCTCCATCGCGACCGCTATGATCCCGTTCCTCGAGAACGACGACGCTAACCGCGCGCTGATGGGCGCGAACATGCAGAGACAGGCTGTCCCGCTCCTCACGACCGAAGCGCCGATCGTCGCTACCGGCATGGAGCACAAGTGCGCTGTCGATTCTACCATCATCGTGCTCGCAGAAGGATCCGGCGTCGTCACCGCAGTTTCGGCCGTCAACGTTACGGTAAGATATGACAGCGGTGAGATCGTTGACTATCCTATAACGAAATTCGCCCGCTCGAACCAGGGCACATGCATCAACCAGCGCCCAATCGTCAATGTCGGCGACCGCGTTGAAGAGGGGGATGTCCTCGTTGACGGACCGTCAACAAGCCACGGCGAGCTCTCCCTCGGCAAGAACATACTCGTTGGATTCATGACCTGGGAAGGTTATAACTACGAGGACGCTATCCTTATAAACGAGCGTCTCGCCATGGACGACGTGTTCACGTCTATCCATATTGAAGAGCACGAGATCGATGCGCGTGACACAAAGCTCGGCCCCGAGGAGATCACAAGAGATATCCCCGGCGTCGGCGAGGATTCGCTCAAGTATCTTGACGAGCGCGGCATCATATCGATCGGCGCAGAGGTCCACGCAGGCGACATTCTCGTCGGCAAGGTCACCCCGAAGGGCGAGACCGACCTCACGGCGGAAGAAAGACTACTCCGCGCTATATTCGGCGAAAAGGCCCGCGAAGTAAGAGACACGTCTCTTAAAGTGCCGCACGGCGAGTACGGCATCGTAGTGGACGTCAAGGTCTTTACGCGTGAGAACGGCGACGAGCTGCCTCCCGGCGTAAACCAGGTTGTCCGCTGCTATATCGCTCAGAAGCGTAAGATCAGCGTTGGCGACAAGATGGCTGGACGTCACGGCAACAAAGGCGTCGTGTCCCGCATCCTTCCGAGAGAAGACATGCCTTATATGCCCGACGGCACTCCGCTCGACATAGTCCTCAACCCACTCGGCGTTCCTTCTCGAATGAATATAGGACAGGTCCTCGAAGTCCATCTCGGATACGCCGCAAAGACGCTGGGCTGGAAAGTCGCAACGCCTATATTCAACGGCGCTAACGAAGCAGAGATACGCGACATGCTGGATCTCGCAGGGCTCAGGCACGACGGTAAGAGCGTCCTGTACGACGGGCGCACAGGCGAACCTTTCGACAACCCCGTAACCGTCGGCTATGTTTACTTCCTAAAGCTGCATCACCTCGTTGACGATAAGATCCACGCCCGCAGCACAGGCCCGTACAGCCTTGTTACCCAGCAGCCGCTGGGCGGCAAAGCCCAGTTCGGCGGCCAGCGCTTTGGCGAGATGGAGGTCTGGGCTCTTGAAGCTTACGGCGCAGCATATACGCTCCAGGAGATACTCACGGTCAAGTCCGACGACGTCACCGGGCGTGTCAGAACTTACGAGTCCATCGTCAAAGGCCATAACATCCCGCAGCCGGGTGTTCCTGAATCCTTCAAGGTGCTCGTTAAGGAACTCCAGTCGCTCTGCCTCGATGTGAGAGTACTCGACGAAAACGGAGAGACTATCGAACTGCAGACGGACGACGACGACGATTACCAGTCCATCATGAGAGACACAAGCGTATACAGGGCCGACGACAGCGAGATCGAGTCCAGCGGATACTCTATCGAGGACGTTGAGGAACCCGATATTGACTTCGGTGACGATGAACCGGAGGAAGCTGAAGATATGGCCTTTGCAGGAATCGGAGAGGAGGAAGACGAATGAGTTATGTACCTTTTGACGCCATCCAGATTGGCATCGCTTCTCCCGAAATGATAAGAAGCTGGTCATACGGCGAAGTCAAAAAGCCTGAGACCATCAACTACAGGACGCTCAAACCCGAGCGCGACGGTCTTTTCTGCGAAAGGATCTTCGGGCCCACCAAGGACTGGGAGTGCCACTGCGGCAAATACAAGAAGATCCGCTATAAGGGCAAGATCTGCGACCGCTGCGGAGTCGAGGTCACAAAGGCAAGCGTGCGCCGTGAGCGCATGGGCCATATCGAACTCGCTGCGCCCGTATCGCACATCTGGTATTTCAAAGGCATCCCTTCCAGAATGGGCCTGCTGCTCGACATAACCCCCCGTATACTTGAAAAGGTGCTCTATTTCGCGGCGTATATCGTCATCGATCCCGGCTTCACTCCGCTGCAGAAGAACCAGATACTCACCGAAAAAGAGTATATGGACATGCGTGAGAAGTATGAGGATGATTTCAAGGCCGGCATGGGTGCCGAGGCCATTCGCGATCTTCTCGCGGACATCGACTGCGAGAAGCTCTCCGAAGAGCTCCGCGCAGAAGCCAAGGAGGCTTCCGGCCAGAAGAAGGCAAAGCTTATAAAGCGCCTCGAAGTCGTTGAAGCGTTCCGTCAGTCCGGAAACGATCCCACCTGGATGATCATATCCGTGCTGCCGGTCATCCCGCCCGAGATCAGACCCATGGTCCAGCTTGACGGCGGAAGGTTCGCTACAAGCGACCTCAACGACCTCTACAGAAGAGTAATCAACAGAAACAACCGCCTCAAGAGGCTCATACAGCTCAACGCTCCGGACATCATCGTCCGCAACGAGAAGCGTATGCTCCAGGAGGCTGTGGACGCGCTCATTGACAACGGACGCCGCGGCCGCGCCGTGACAGGTGCCAACTCACGCGCGCTCAAGTCTCTCTCAGACATGCTCAAGGGCAAACAGGGACGTTTCCGTCAGAACCTGCTCGGCAAACGTGTCGACTATTCCGGACGAAGCGTTATCGTCGTCGGTCCTGACCTGAAGATCTATCAGTGCGGCGTACCGAAGGAAATGGCCATCGAGCTGTTCCGCCCCTTCGTCATGAAAAAGCTGGTGGAGGACGGAGTTTCCAACAACATCAAGTCTGCAAAGAAAATGGTGGACAAGGGCCAGACCGAAGTTTGGGATGCCCTTGAAGTGGTGATCAAAGAGCATCCGGTCCTTCTCAACCGCGCTCCTACGCTCCACAGACTCGGTATCCAGGCGTTCGAGCCCATCCTCGTAGAGGGCCGCGCGCTTAAGCTCCATCCGCTCGTATGTACTGCTTACAACGCGGACTTCGACGGAGACCAGATGGCTATCCACGTGCCGCTTTCTTCGGAAGCACAGGCGGAAGCAAGAGTACTCATGCTCTCAGCCAACAATCTCCTCCATCCGAAGGACGGACAGCCCGTCACTGTTCCTACCCAGGACATGATACTCGGCTCCTACTATCTCACCTTCGTGCGCGACGATGAAAAGGGTGCGGGTAAATACTTCGCTTCCCCTGACGAGGCGCTTATGGCGTATCAGAACGGCGACGTCCAGATACATGCGCCTATCCATGTACGCGTACGCAAGGAGATCGACGGAGAGATCCGCCAGAAGACTGTCGTAACTACAGTCGGCAGGATCATCTTCAACGAGCCGATTCCTCAGGACCTCGGCTTTGTCGACAGGACCGATCCGGAGCACGATTTCGATTACGAGGTCTCGTTCCGCACCGGCAAAAAGCAGCTGCAGCAGATAATCGAGCGCTGCATCTTCACACACGGTTTCACCATCTCCGCAGAAGTCCTTGACAACATCAAGGCTCTCGGCTTCAAGTATTCTACCAGAGGCGCCATAACGATCTCCATCGCTGACATGACGGTCCCCGAGGTGAAGAAACGTCTTATCCATGAGACCGAGCAGAAAGTCATCGAGATCGAAAAGAAGTACAAGCGCGGCTTTATCACTGATGACGAGCGTTACCGCCTCGTCGTCCGCGAATGGGAAAAGACGACCCACGACGTGACCGACGCTCTTCAGGACAGCCTCGATGAGATGAACCCGATCTACATGATGGCGAACTCAGGTGCCCGAGGCAGCATGAACCAGATCCGCCAGCTCGCAGGTATGCGAGGACTTATGGCGAACACCGCAGGTAAGACCATAGAGATCCCTGTCAAGGCGAACTTCCGTGAAGGTCTTTCCGTCCTGGAGTACTTCGTATCCTCCAGAGGCGCCAGAAAGGGACTCACCGATACCGCTCTCCGTACCGCTGACTCCGGTTATCTGACCAGACGTCTCGTCGACGTATCCCAGGATGTTATCATCAGGGAGCACGACTGCGGGACCCATGAAGGCCTCCATGTTTCAGCCCAGGTCGAAAAGGGCGTCGTCATACGCTCCTTCGGAGAGGCGATCCACGGCAGATTCCCGTCCGATGATATCACCGATCCCAAAACGGGCGAGCTGCTGTTCGACAGAGACCACATGTTCGTACATGAGGACGCAAAGGTCCTTGAAGCACACGGGATAGACACGATAAAGATCCGTACGGTCCTCGACTGCACGGCAAAGAGCGGCGTCTGCGCGAAGTGCTACGGCATAAACCTTGCTACTGCAAGCCCGGTATCCACCGGCGAGGCTGTCGGCGTTATCGCCGCCCAGTCCATCGGCGAACCAGGTACCCAGCTCACCATGCGTACGTTCCATACCGGCGGCGTCGCCGGCGACGATATAACCCAGGGTCTTCCGAGAGTCGAGGAGCTCTTCGAGGCCAGAAAGCCGAAGAAGATGTCCATACTCGCCGAGATCGGCGGGACCGTCTCCATGGAAGAGACAAGGAAGAACGCTATAGTCGCCATCACGATCACCAATGAGGAAGAGGGAGCCACAAAGGTTTATCAGGTGCCTTATTCCGCAGGTATCCGCGTAAAGGCCGGCGAAGTGATCAAGGCGGGCCATATGCTCACCGACGGCGCGCTCAATCCGCACGACGTCATGAGGATCCTCGGCAAGGAGGCGACGCAGGAATACCTCATCCAGGAGGTACAGCGCGTTTACCGTCAGCAGGGCGTCGATATCAACGACAAGCACATCGAAGTCATTGTCAGACAGATGATGCGCAAGGTCCGCGTTGAGGACGCAGGCGATACGGATCTGCTCTCCGGAACGACGATAGATATAGTTGAGTTCAGGAATGCCAACGCTGCGATACAGGAACGTATCGACGCAGGCGAGACAGAGCTCCGTCCGGCGACATGCACTCAGCTCCTCATGGGCATCACGAAGGCGTCGCTCGCAACGGAATCCTTCCTCTCGGCAGCCTCTTTCCAGGAGACTACGAAAGTCCTTACAGAGGCGGCAATAAAGGGCAAGGTAGACCATCTCGTAGGTCTGAAAGAGAACGTCATAATCGGCAAACTCATCCCTGCCGGAAGCGGTCTTGCGATCTACCGCGACTACGTGAACGAGGCTGAGCCCGAGATCACAGAGGACGAGGAAGAGGACGACGGAGTCGATCTCTCCGTTCTCATCGGAAGCGGCAACGCACTGTAAGCGCCAGATAATCAGAAACGGAAACGTCAACTAAAGTTTTTGTTGACGTTTCCGTTTTTATATGTTAATATGCTAACTTGCGTGGAATATGTGCATAGGGATATCTATGCGCTAATTCAGGCAGAATTTTTCCGGAATTGACAAAAACCATTCCGGAAATAATGACAAAATAAACAAAGAAAGGAGGAAAACAATGCCGACATTCAACCAGCTGGTAAGAAAAGGCAGAGAGATGCAGACCTACAAATCCACGTCTCCGGCGATGCAGAAGGGACTCAATACCCTGAAGAACAGGGAAACCAACCTTTCTTCTCCCCAGAAGCGCGGCGTCTGCACAGCGGTCAGGACCTCGACTCCTAAGAAGCCGAATTCCGCTCTCCGCAAGATCGCCCGTGTCCGCCTCACGAACGGATTCGAAGTAACGGCGTACATCCCCGGCATAGGCCACAACCTTCAGGAACACTCCGTCGTTATGATCCGCGGCGGCCGTGTCAAGGATCTCCCTGGCGTGCGTTACCACATCATCCGCGGCACCCTTGATACTCAGGGCGTGACCGGACGCATGCAGGCCCGTTCCAAGTACGGTGCAAAGAGACCCAAGGCCAGCAAGAAGTAATCCCCGCGAATAAGCTTATTGCGCTTTATGCGCAAGGCACTGCCTTGCCATGAAGGTATATATACATTATATGTATGTTACCTTGAACGGCAGGCACCCACCGAGAGACAACGCTTTGTCGCGATATAGATCGGCGCCAAAGACGCGCCGCGCTGACGGCAAGCTGTCTCGGAGTACCTTTGATTTCATTATTTGAAGGAGGGAAGTATAGTGCCCAGAAGAGGTAACGTACCCAAAAGAGAAATCCTGCCCGATCCTCTGTATAATTCTGTTCTCGTGACGAAGCTCGTGAACAGCATTATGCTCGACGGCAAGAAGGGTGTTGCCCAGAAGGTCGTTTACGGCGCCTTTGATATCATCAAGGAAAAGACCGGTAAAGACCCCCTGGAGGTATTCACGGCTGCGCTGGAGAATATCATGCCCACACTGGAAGTTAAAGCCCGCCGTGTCGGCGGCGCCACCTACCAGGTGCCTATCGAGGTCAGGGCCGACAGACGTCAGACTCTTGGTCTCCGCTGGCTCACATCTTATTCTAGAGCCCGCAGCGAGAAGACGATGAGAGAGCGTCTGGCAAACGAAATCATGGATGCGGCAAACAGCATCGGCGCCTCTGTCAAGAAGCGTGAGGATACTCACAGAATGGCAGAGTCCAACAAGGCGTTTGCGCACTACCGTTGGTAAGCTGAAAAGGTCTTTTTCGCATTCATCAGAAAGGAGTGAGCGATATGCCAAGAGAATACCCGCTTGAAAGAACGAGAAACATAGGCATTATGGCTCATATTGACGCGGGAAAGACTACGACCACGGAACGTATACTGTTCTACACCGGCAAGACCTATAAGCTCGGTGAGGTCCATGAAGGCGCTGCCACAATGGACTGGATGGAACAGGAGCAGGAGAGAGGTATCACAATCACCTCCGCTGCTACGACATGTTTCTGGAAAGATCACCGCATCAATATAATCGACACACCGGGCCACGTGGACTTTACCGTTGAGGTGGAGCGTTCGCTCCGCGTGCTCGACGGCTCAGTGACGGTGCTGTGCGCCAAGGGAGGCGTTGAACCCCAGTCGGAGACTGTGTGGCGTCAGGCCGACCACTATCATGTTCCGAGAATGATCTACGTGAACAAGATGGATATCATGGGCGCAGATTTCTTCAACGTCGTCGATATGGTCCACGACAGGCTGAAGGCAAACGCCGTGCCGATCCAGCTCCCGATAGGGAGAGAGGATACTTTCAAAGGTATCATCGATCTGGTCGACATGGACGCAGACATCTATTATGACGAACTCGGCAAGGATATGCGCGTCGAGGAGATCCCCGCGGATATGCTCGACATGGCCAAAGAGTACCGCCTGAATCTCATCGAGGCTATAGCAGACTACGATGAGACTATAATGGACCTCTACTTCGAAGGCAAGCACATCCCCTCAGAGCTCATACGCGCGGCCATACGCAAGGCTACTCTCGCGGTCGAACTCGTGCCGGTAGTGTGCGGAACTTCATACAGGAACAAGGGCGTTCAGAAACTGCTCGACGCAATCGTGGACTATCTGCCGTCGCCTCTCGACGTTCCTCCCATCACTGGAAAGAACCCGAAAAACGACGAGGAAGTTTCCCGTCCGGCCGACGACAGCGCGCCATTTGCGGCGCTCGCCTTCAAGATCATGACCGACCCGTACGTCGGAAAACTTTCGTTTTTCCGCGTATACTCGGGAACAGTCAACGCCGGCGCCACGGTGATGAATTCCACCAAAGGCCAGCGCGAAAGGCTCGGCAGGATCCTGCAGATGCACGCGAACCACAGAGAAGATATAGAGACCGTCTATTCCGGCGATATCGTTGCTGCCGTAGGTCTTAAGAACACTACGACCGGCGATACCCTCTGTGATGAGAAGCATCAGGTCATCCTTGAATCCATGGAGTTCCCTGAGCCCGTCATTAGAGTGGCGATCGAACCGAAGACCAAAGCCGGCCAGGAAAAGATGGGCATAGCCCTTGCAAAACTGGCCGAGGAAGATCCTACGTTCAAGACGTACACTGATCCTGAGACGGGTCAGACGATAATCGCAGGTATGGGCGAGCTCCACCTGGAGATAATCGTCGACAGACTGCTCCGCGAGTTCAAGGTCGAGGCTAACGTCGGCAAGCCGCAGGTCTCCTATAAGGAAACCATAACGAAGGAAGCCACTGTCGACCACAGATACGTGAGGCAGACGGGCGGCAAGGGCCAGTTCGCCCACGTCAAGCTGCTTATCGAGCCGAACGAATCCGGCAAGGGTTACGAGTTCATCAACAAGATCGTCGGCGGCGCGATCCCGAAGGAATATATTCCTTCTGTCGATCAGGGCATACAGGGAGCCATGCTCTCCGGCGTGCTCGCAGGTTATCCCGTCGTTGACGTAAAAGTAACTCTGCTCGACGGCTCTTCGCATGAGGTCGACTCTTCCGAGCTGGCGTTTAAGATCGCAGGCAGCATGGCTTTCAAGGAAGCGATGCAGAAGGCTGCGCCTACTCTGCTCGAACCGATCATGCACGTTGCCGTCACCGTGCCCGAGGAATACATGGGCGACGTCATGGGAGACATGAACTCCAGACGCGGTCAGATTACCGGTATGGAGACGCGGAACGGAGCGGCAAAAGTCGACGCGTTCATCCCGCTTTCAACCATGTTCGGATACGCAACGGATCTGCGATCCAAGACGCAGGGACGCGGTACCTATACGATGGAGCCGAGCCACTACGTGGAGATCCCCAAGTCGATCCAGCAGGAGATAACCAGCGGCGACAGATATTATTGAAAAAGAGTTGCCAAAACTGAATAAATGCTGTAGAATACAGCATTAGACAAGATTTAAAACTAATTAAATTTATTATTTATTTACCGTAAGGAGGATACAACTGCAATGGCCAAACAGAAATTCGAGAGAACAAAGCCCCATGTAAATATTGGAACCATCGGCCACATCGACCATGGCAAGACCACCCTTACCGCAGCCATCACCAAGGTGCTGTCAATGGCCGACCCCACTTCCGCCGACTACACCTCTTATGATCAGATCGACAAGGCTCCTGAAGAGAAAGCCCGCGGTATCACGATCAACACCGCTCACGTCGAGTATCAGACTGACGACCGCATCGGTCTTGACGGCCAGGAGATCAAGGGCCGCCACTATGCGCACGTCGACTGCCCGGGCCACGCCGACTACATCAAGAACATGATCACCGGCGCTGCTCAGATGGACGGCGCGATCCTTGTTATCGCTGCTTCCGACGGACCTATGGCTCAGACTCGTGAGCACCTGCTCCTTGCCCGCCAGGTTAACGTTCCTTATGTACTCGTGTTCCTGAACAAGGTCGACCAGGTCGACGACCCCGAACTCCTCGAGCTCGTCGAGATGGAAGTCCGTGAGCTCCTCGACAAGTACGAGTTCCCGGGCGACGACACCCCGATCATCCCCGGCAGCGCTCTTAACGTTCTTACGAGCGAATCCAAGGATCCCCATGCTCCTGAGTATGAGTGCATCTGGAGGCTCATGGACGCTGTTGATACCTACATCGCAACCCCCGACCGCAAGGCCGATATGCCCTTCCTCATGCCTGTTGAGGACGTCTTCACCATCACCGGACGCGGCACCGTCGCTACCGGCCGTGTTGAGCGTGGCCAGATCAAGATGAACGAGAAGGTTGAGATCGTCGGCCTCATGGACGAACCCCGCGAGACCACCGTTACCGGCATCGAGATGTTCCGCAAGCTCCTCGACTATGCAGAAGCCGGCGACAACATCGGTACTCTTCTCCGCGGTATCGCGAAGAATGAGGTCGAGCGCGGCCAGGTTCTTGCAAGACCCGGAAGCATTCATCCCCACACCAAGTTCCGCGGCCAGGTCTACGTACTGACCAAGGAAGAGGGCGGACGTCACACCCCGTTCTTCAACAACTATCGTCCTCAGTTCTATTTCCGTACCACCGACGTTACCGGCGTTATCTCCCTCCCGGCTGGCACCGAGATGTGCATGCCCGGCGACAACGTCGAGATGGACGTTGAGCTCATCACCCCGATCGCTATCGAGGAAGGCCTCCGCTTCGCTATCCGTGAAGGCGGCCGTACCGTCGGTTCCGGCGTCGTTATCGGCATCAACGAGTAATCGACTGAGCAATAGTTTATAACAGCTCAAAAGGAGCACGCTTTAAGGGCGTGCTCCTTTTCTTGTGATAGCAGCTGTTCCGCCGATATGGACGCGGGGCAGGTGTTTTGCTATAATCCGTGGTAAAGGATCAAGATCTGTACGGAAAGAAGAGGAAGCTATTATGGCAGAGATTCGTATCGACAGGATAATCACCGCTTCCGGATTTGCAAGCAGGAGAGAGGTAGCTGCGCTGATACGGCAGGGTCTTGTGACCGCTGACGGCGTTACCGTACGTTCCGGATCAGAGAAGTACGATCCGCAGTGTGTCGATATCCGAGTCGCCGGTGAACTTGTAGATTACAGGGAGCACAGATACATCATGATGAACAAGCCGGCCGGCTATGTATCTGCGGTTACCGATAAGCGCGATGCGCCCGTTACAGACCTGCTCGATTCACGTCTGCGCAAAATCGGACTTTTCCCTGCAGGCCGCCTCGACAAGGAAACGGAGGGGTTTATACTTCTTACGGATGACGGCGATTTTGCACACAGGCTCATATCTCCGAAGAGCTGTGTTGAAAAAGTCTATTACGCTGAAGTCGAAGGCATTCTGGACGAGACGGATATAAATGCATTTGCCGAAGGCGTCATTCTGAGGGACGGGACAAGATGCCTGCCCGCACGGCTCGAAATACTGTCGCCGGATACCGCTCTTGTAGCCGTCATGGAAGGCAAGTATCATCAGGTCAGAAGGATGCTTGCTTCAAGAGGGAATACGGTCAAGTATCTGAAGCGCGTGTCGATCGGGGGTGTAGTGCTCGACAGCACGCTTGGACCGGGAGAGTACAGGGACCTCACGGACACAGAACTGGCGTTGGTTTTCTCCGGAGAGCATGCGGACATATGAATTCTCGGTTTCAAAACAGTGGAAAAATTGCACAAACATGAATTTTGGCCATGTAGCCAAAAGAACGGAAAACACACGTATATTTTGTAATATATAGCAATCGAATTATGGCAACTGAGCAAAAATAATGAAAATAATGATAAATATGTATTGATAATCATCAATTGTTTGTGTATTATGTAAATTGTCAAAATAACGAAAGAATCGAAGATGAAAAGCATGGACTGGGATCAGTTCCTTTGATCCGGGCAGTGCTGAAGAGCAATACATATTGAAAGTTGAGGCATCTGAATATGTCGAGCAGGGTATTTCAGAGTATCGTGATACAGATGAAGGAAGCTTCGGGCAGGACCGTCGGAGTCATCGATTCCGCGGGACTCATCGTAGCCAGCAGCGAGCTGTCGCTCGTCGGTTCGACGCTCGGTGCGTCTCCCCTGATCGAGGACGCCGCCGGCAGGACAGTCAGGTCCTTCGGATATACGTTCAGAGCTCTCGGCGGGCAGCAGCACTTCGACTATGCCGTTTTTGTAAACGGAGAGGACGACTTTGCGCAGACTGTCTGTCTCATGGCTGATATAGCTCTTACCGAGGCGAAGGCGTATTATGAGGAAAAGCACGACAACGCAGCTTTCGTCAAGAGCATCATATCCAACAATATACTTCCGGGTGATCTCTATGTACGGGCAAAAGGGCTCCATCTTGCTACGGACGTTACACGGGCCGTTTTCCTCGTGCGACAGGTCAAAAACCCCGACGTCACTGCAATCGAATCGCTCCAGAATCTCTTTCCCGACAGGCAGAAGGATTTCGTCATCTCCGTGAGCGAAACGGATATCGTTGTCATAAAGGAAGTACCTCTCGGAACAGACGGGAAGGAACTCTACAAACTTGCGGCTTCGATAGAGCAGAAGCTGTCCGACGAGACGGACGTAAGCACGGTGATCGGCATTGGCACGCCCGCCAAACATCTACGTGAACTTGCCGACAGATACAAGGAAGCTCAGGTCGCGATAGACGTCGGCAAGGTCTTCGACACGGACAAGACGATAATCAACTATGAGAACCTCGGCATAGGCAGACTTATATATCAGCTTCCGACCACTCTTTGCGAGATGTTCCTCGCTGAAGTATTCAAAAAGAATCCCATCGACTCACTGGATGAGGAGACACTTTATACCATCAAGAAGTTCTTCGAGAACAACCTTAACGTTTCTGAAACGTCTAGAAAACTGTTCGTTCACAGAAACACTCTCGTATACCGCCTCGAAAAGATCAAAAAGCTCACGGGACTTGATCTGCGCGAGTTCGAT
>JAEEGL015574348.1_pt1 | contig 14806 bp, 8 predicted proteins | sample 9134231 | NCBI WGS metagenome assembly JAEEGL01 (sample SAMN16246548, study PRJNA631951) | gut metagenome | biome: gut microbiome; feature: rumen; material: fiber-attached | host: Bos | place: Iran: Karaj | collected 2018-10 | reverse complement strand
CCTCCATGATTTCCAATCCGTCCAGAAGCTGGCCGATAGTAGTGGCAGGATTGGCCGCCACCGGTTTCATGGTGTTCACTGCCTCCAACGAATCATAGACGCCCACGGGGTCGTAGATTTCAAAGTGTGTCTTGTGGATTTCGGGGCAAAGGCGCGTCGCTCGGCCCATCATTTGCTCGAACAGGATGCGGCTCCGGACGCGGCGCATGAAGACAAGCGTCGTGATTTCCGGCACGTCGATGCCCGTGGTCAGGAGGTCGACGGTGACGACGACGCTTGGAAATTCCTCGTTCTTGAAACGCTTGATGACTTCCTGCACTTTCTTCGGATTGCCGCCGCCCACGCTGCCAGTGATTTTCATGATGGCGTCGTTGGCCACGCCGCGCTCGGCGTAAATATCTTTGAGAATCGAGACGATCTTGTCGGCATGCTGGTCGTCCACGGCGTAGATCAGGGTCTTGCCCTGCGTGCGCGGGCTTTCCGGGTCGATGTCGCGGGCGATTTCTTCCAACACGACGCGGTTGAAATTGTCGTTGACGATTTGGCGGTTGAAGTTGTCGATGTCAAAGTCAAGTTCGTCGGCGAGAAGCTCGCTGTTCGTTACTTCACCCGTCACAGGGTCATAGACGGCGACGGTATCGCCCTTTTTGTAATGGATGCCTTCTTTGCCGAGCTTCGTAGTCAGCACATGGGGCGCGTCGTGGTCGACAAGATAGCCCTCGATGACAGCTTCGCGGTACGTGTATTTGAAAACAGGCTGCCCGAAAATCTCGGTGGTCTGGAGGGCCGGCGTCGCCGTCAGCGCGATGCGCACCGCGTCGAAGTATTCGACGACGCTCCTGTACTTGCTCTGGTAGTCACGCTGGTCGCGGTAGAGGATTTCCTCATCGCCCATTTCCTTGTCGAGGATGTAGCCGCGATGGGCTTCGTCGATGATGACAAGGTCATAGTCGGTGACGGCGGGGACGACGTCCTCGTCGTTGTACATGATTCGCTTGACCATGCTCTGCACGGTGGCGATCTGGATGCGCGTTTCCGTGTCGACGGTCTTTTCGTCCAATCCTTTGATGTTGTAAATGTCGTCGAGAGTCATCAGTTCTTCGAGCTTGACTTCCTTGAAGACGTCCTGCGCCTGTTCGCCGAGGGCGTTGCGGTCCACGAGGAACAGGATGCGGCGGAAACGCTCTGTTTTGAGGAAGCGGTAAATCATGCCGAGGACGGTGCGGGTTTTGCCCGTGCCCGTCGCCATGGCGAGCAGAACGTTTTGCCGGCCTCCGACGATGGCGTCCTCCGCCGCTTTGATGGCGCGGAGCTGATAGTCGCGGAGGTTCAGCCCGTCTTTGTCGCGCAGCAAATCAAAGGACATTTCGGCAAGGTTTTTGTTCCCTTGCTCGACGTCCTTTTTCAGCAGGGCCTCGATTCCTTCCGGCCCGATCCAGCCGTGCAGGGCTTTCGGCGCATTGTCCGGGCGGCGCAAATCGAGGAACCAGACGCCGGATTTCGTTTCGTATTGCGCGAGGTACGGCCTGCCGTTGGTCGCAAAAACAAGCGGGACTTTGTAGACGCCCCATGCGCCGACCTGATAGGAGACGTCTTCGGGGCGGATGTTTCGTGCGTATTCCTTGCATTGGTAGTCGATGACGGAAGGAATGTCCTTGTGGGCGGCCTTCGCTTCGATGATGGCGACGAGGTCAAGCCCGACGAAAAGGGCGTAGTCGGCGAACCCTTTGCCTTTTTTCCCGTCGCCCGTCGGCCATTCGGCGATGGCGAGATTACGACCTTTTTGCGGGCGCGTGCCTCTGGAATGGCGAAGGTGCTCGGTATCGGCTTCCCAGCCGACTTTCCGGAGCTGCTCGTCAATCATGTATCGCGTTTCCGCTTCAGAGCGGACGCGGCTGCCCGCGACCTTCTGCGATTGCTTTTTTCGTTCTTCCGGCTTTACGGTTTCGGCTTCGGCGGCGTTCTTTTCCGCTTCTTCGATGAGTTTTTCCGCCTCGCGATCTTCGGTGTCCTTGTCGACGGAGGCGGCGGATTCTTCCGGCTCGGGCATGACGAAGGGCTTCGGCTCGTAGCTCCAGTCGCCGTAAACGCCCATGAACCATTCGCAAAGGCTATGCGCCATAGGAAGAAGTGTCTGCGCGTCTTCCTTGGAATCGTAATTTTCATGGGCGGCGTCATTCCGCCTTTTGCGGAGGACATGGAGAATATCCGCCAAATCTTGGGAAATCAGTCCGTCGGAAAGCAGGCGGTTGATTTTTCTGACGGCCTTGTTGTCAGGCGGCAGCGGAAGTCGGTCATAGGTGAAGATGAGGTTTACAATCGACTCGCCGAGCATGCCGAGTTTTATCAAGCAGGAGTTCGGGTCGCTATAGCAGTATTTTTCCGCCAATGTGCCAAAATTCGCAAGCACGGGAAAATTCTTTTGCAGGAATGAGAAATTCGAGTTCAACGACGACGCCCCCTGTCGCAAATACACAGACGACTTCCCTTTTCATTATCCGTAATATATTCGACAACCATTAAATATTTCCTGCTCTGTTCGGCAATACTTATCTCAATAAAGATTTAAAATCTTAACTGTGATAAGTAAAAAACGCTCTGAATGTCAACATACATGACATCCAGAGCGCCTTTTTCTTGCTTTTCCTTATTTATCCATCAATCGCTTCTGCATACGCTCGGCGTTTTGCTCGGCGGAAAGGCGACGGTCGAAACTTCTGACGGCGGCCTCCTGCTCCGCTTCACCCGCGACGGAAACGATTTCGACGCGGTGCCCAAGAATGCGTTTGACCTGCTGGAGCTCCAGCTTCATGCGCGGCCCGTCCGGCACGAGCACATACGATTCCGCGAGGTCGCTGTGCGCGGCGTTTACGAGCGCGCCGACGGAAGGCACGTCGCCTTCGTCTCCGCGGGTGATCAGCGTCGCGCCGAGCTCGGTCAGCCGGTTCACCTGCTCCTCACGGCGCGAGACGGCCAAAAGCGCTACCGGCATGAGCGATGAATGCGCGAGCACCATCGAATGCGGCTCAGCCATATTGTTCAGGCGAATATCGCTGATTGGGCCAAGTCCCGCCGCGTATTCCAGCACGACGCCGGGGTGCGCGGTGTGCAGATGCACATGCAGCGTATGACGTCTGCGCTCGACGACGACGAAACTGGAATTTTCCGCCAGCAAACGCTCGACCTCGTCTTCGTCCGCCTGCTGATTTTTGATGCAAAACGTCAGGCAATACGGATGCACGATATCGCGGCGCGGGTCGGGCAATCCCGCCGTCTTCTCGCCCGTCCCGACGGAAAAATTCAGCGCGGGGGAAACAAAATTGCCGTTCAGCCCTTTTTGACAGCCGACAAGGAACGTCAGCATGATGCGCTCGCCCACGTCGAGCTCCGCGTCGCCATCGACGGGATGCTCTCCCGCCGCGATGGCGGCGGCCAATATCTCGGTAATCGGAAGATTCGCCCGCACCGCGTGATACGCGCCTTTCGCCACCGCGCGCGCCGCGTTGACCAACGGGCGTTCCGGCTCTTCCGGCAGCACGCGCTGCGCGTACAAGATGCCGTATTGGAAGGCCTTGCCAAACTCCGACGACGTCGCGTTGATCTTCCCGCTCAGCCCTTTCGCGAGACCGCGGAATATCTGCGACAACACGACGCCGGAATTTCCCCTGGCGCCGAGGATCGCCGCCGACGCGACGCGGCGCGAAAGCCCGCCGATGCTGTCGTCTTTTGTCGTCGCGACGGGCATGACCGCCGCGCCCATCGTCCGCAGGATATTCGTGCCCGGGTGGGCGTCATGGGACGGACGGAGCTTTTTGTCGAGTGCGTTAATGTTCTCATATTCCAGCAGGAACTCACTGTACGCGCCCGCAATCATGCGCTTGAAATCGCTGCCGGTGATAACTTCCCCGTTCGTACTCATGTCTTTCATCTCCTTATACGCAAATTCGTTATTATGTTTATTATTCGCGATTTATAAAATTTTTCCTGCAAAAAAGTTCCGATTTTCAATTTGTAAATCGTCGCCGCTTCATATATAATATTTGGATAGAGCGTTCAACGAAAGCACTTGGAGGTATGGATTTTATGGCAATCGAGAAATCCGACGCGCCGAAAAAGGCGACGCGCCGTACGAAAAAGAACGATACGGCAACGGCCGGCGCAAACGGCGCCGAAAAGGCGGCTGCAGCGCCGAAAAAAAGCGCCGCGAAAAAAACGGCGGCGCATAAACCCGCACCCAAAAAATCTGCACCCAGAGAGGACAAGGAACGCATTTTTGCGCTCGACATCGGCACGCGGAGCGTCATCGGCATCGTTGCCGCCCAGGAGGAAGACGGCACGCTGACGATTCTTGATACCACGCGCAGAGAGCACAAGACCCGTGCCATGCTCGACGGCCAGATCCACGACGTGCCGCAGGTCGCCGCCGTTATCGGCGAAGTGAAACGCGCGCTGGAAGCGTCCACCGGCCCGTTGAAAAGCGTTGCCGTCGCCGCTGCAGGCCGCGCGCTTTATACGATGACCGCCGAGGCGGAAATGGATTTTGCCGGCGTCATCACCGCCGAGGGCGAGCGTCTTCTCGATTTCTCGGGCGTACAGGCGGCGCAGGCGAAGCTCGCCGAGTCTTCCGAGATAGACGATCCGACACGCTATTATTGCGTCGGTTACAGCACGATCCAATACTCGCTGGACGGCATTCCGCTGAAATCCCTCGTCGGTCAGCGCGGTTCCCATGCCGAGGCGTCTGTCATCGCTACTTTTTTGCCGCGTCAGGTCGTCGACTCCATGGACTCGGCGCTGGCGGCGACAAACCTCTCGCTGAAAGCGGTCACGCTTGAGCCGATTGCCGCGATCAACGTATTGATCCCTCCGACCATGCGTCATCTAAATTTGGTGCTCGTCGATATCGGCGCGGGCACCTCCGACGTCGCCATCACGAAAAACGGCAGCGTTATCGCTTACGGCATGGTGCCGCAGGCAGGCGACGAAATCACCGAAGCCATCAGCCAGAAATTCCTGCTCGACTTCAACGTCGCCGAGCGCATCAAACGCGACGCCGCCGAGGGGAAAGACGTAGATTTCATGGATATTCTCGGCATGGAATATCATCTCAAGGCCGACGAGATCCTCGATCCCATCATGCCCGCCATTCAGGCTCTTGCCGACGCCATCGCACGACAGATCGTCGATCTGAACGGCGACGAACCGCAAGCGGTTCTCCTCGTGGGCGGCGGGGCGCTGACGCCTCGTCTCGCGACCCTCGTGGCGGACAAGCTCTCCATTCCCGTGGAGCGCGTTGCCGTGCGCCGTCCGAATGCGATCGACGGCGTCTCTGCGCTGCCGCCGGAATTGATGCAGCCGGACGCCGTAACGCCGCTCGGCATCTTGAAAATCGCGTCGCTGAATACGCTCCATTTCCTGACGGTCTACGTTTCCGGCGAGGAACATCGCCTGTTCAATTTCCGCAACATGACTGTCGCCGACGCGCTGCTCGCGGCCGGCGTCCAGATCCAGAGGGAAGCCACGGAAACCGACGTCGGCCTCCATATCGAAGTGGACGGCGTGGCGAAATTCTTCCCAGGCACGATCGGCTCCGCGCCCCACATTACCGTAGACGGCGCGCCCGCCGACCTTGATACGATCATCGAAAGCGGTGCGCATATCGAGATTGAGCAGGGCAACGAAAGCACGCTTCCGACGCTGACCGTCGGAAGCGTCCTCGAAACACAGGAAGAGCCGTACACGCTTTACATCAACGGCAACCCGAAAAAACTCGCGGCGGCGTTCCTCGTGAACGACGAACCCGCAGACGAGAACAGGCTTCTCGCGGACGGCGACGTCGTCACGACGAAAAAGACGCGCAGCGTCGGCGAGGCGCTGAAAGCCACCGGCTATCCGCCGACAGGCAAGAAGATCAAATATAAGCTGAACGGCGCCGAAACGCAGTTCTCCTGCATTCCGGAAATTCTCCTGAACGACGAGCCGACGACGCTCTCGACGACGATTTACGAGGGCGACCGCATCGAATATCATTTGCCGGACGATCCGAAACTCGGTGAAGTACTCGGACTTTCCGAATACGAGACGAGCCTCGTGATTTACTTCAACGGCGCGGAAAAGAAGATTCCGTCTGCGGCGGTATCCTTGGAACTGAACGGACGCCCCGCCACGGCGAACACCCTCGTCACCGAAGGGTGCAGCGTCAAATACGAGCTGTCCGAGCGCCGCGCAACGCTTGTCAGCACAGCGCTGATGGCCGTGGGCTTCACGCCGCCGGAGCCGACCAGCGGAATGCACGTCACGATCAAGGTCAACGACGAGCCCGCGACGTTCACCGACCCGATCATGAACGGCGACCACATCGACGTCGACATTCAGCTCTCGAAAGACGTTATCGCAAAAAAAGCCGCAGCGAATGTCGCAGCAAAAACCGCAGAGCCAAGTAAGCCCAGCGAACCCGAAGAATCCGCGACGGAACTTTTCGACCCTGCCGAAACGGCGGAAGCGCCTGCGGCGGAACCGACCCCCGCAGACAACGGCGGACTGAAGGACGGGCTCCTTTCCGGCTATCTTGCGCAGCTTGAGAAAGAAAAAGCCGAGGCGCTCAAAAAATAGCAAAAATGACGCAACGATGAAAGTCGTCCGACGGGCGGCTTTCATTTTTTTGCATACGGAATGAAGAGTCGGCAGGATTTTTCGCTCCCGTGTCAAATTAGTATACGAAATACGAATATACATTGAAAGGGGCCGACCGATGGGAAAGATTGTGCGCGAGGGGACGCGGTTACGGCTGCGCGTCGCGGAGGAAAGCGACCTCGACTTTATTCTCGCCTCGGAGGCAGCTCCGGAAAACGCGCGTTATATCATTGCGGATTCCCGTTCTTATCATTTGGACACACTGGACTCCCCTGCAAGCGTTCATCTGATCGTCGAGCGGAAAGATGACGGCGCACCGCTGGGCTTCATCATGGCGTCGGGCCTGAACAGTCCGCACCATGAGCAATATTGGCGGCGCGTGATTATCAACGAACCCGACAAAGGCTACGGCAAGGAAGCGATGAATCTCTTGCTTGGGTGGGCCTTCGAGGACGCGGGCGCACATCGGGGCTGGCTCGACTGCAAGGAATACAACGACCGCGCGCTGCACGTTTACGAATCGGTCGGGCTCAAGCGCGAAGGCGTCATGCGCGAAACGATTCTCGTAAACGGAACGTATGAAAATCTCGTGATGCTCGGGATCCTGGATCGGGAATGGCGCGCACTGCAAAAGGAGGCAACAACATGACGACGACCGTAAAACGAGTCTATCTGATTGTGCTGGACAGCTTCGGCGTCGGCGAGCTTCCGGACGCCGAAGTCTTTGGCGACGCAGGTTGTCACACGCTGCAAACGATACGGCAATCGCCTGCCTACGATACGCCGAATCTGGCGGCGCTGGGGCTTTTCCACATCGAGGGCGTCGGCAGTAGCTCCGGCACAGAGACGCCGAGAGGCGCTTTCGGACGTTGCGCCGAACTGTCCCACGGCAAAGATACGACGACGGGACACTGGGAAATCGCAGGCGTCGTGTCGGAACACGGTATGCCCACGTTTCCCGACGGATTCCCGCCGGCTCTGATGAAACGGCTGGAAGAAACATTCGGCTGCCCCGTGCTCTGCGGCAAGCCATACTCCGGCACCGAGGTCATTCACGACTACGGGCGCGAACACGAGAAAACGGGCGCGCTGATCGTCTATACGTCGGCGGACAGCGTACTGCAGATTGCCGCCCACGAAAGCATAGTGCCGAGGGAAAAACTTTACGATTACTGCAAGAAAGCCCGCGCGCTCATGCAGGGCGATTGGGGCGTCGGCCGCGTAATCGCGCGTCCGTTCATCGGCGCGTATCCCGACTACGAACGCACGGCGGGGCGTCATGACTATTCCCTCAATCCGCCGAAACCGACGCTGCTCGACGTACTTTCGGCGGCGGGGCTGACGACCATCGGCGTCGGCAAGATCTCAGACATTTTCGCCGCGCGGGGCGTCGGCCGCCATATCGCGATGGACGGCAACGACGACGGCATGGCAAAGACCATCGCGACACAGGCCGAGGACTTCACAGGCCTCTGCTTCGTCAATCTCGTCGATTTTGATATGAAGTACGGCCACCGCCGTGACATCGAGGGCTACGCAAAAGCGGCCACGGCTTTCGATCGTCAGCTTGCACGATTCATGGAACGTATGCGTGCAGACGACGTACTGATCCTTACGGCGGATCACGGCTGCGACCCCGGCTTTTCCGGCAGCGACCACACCCGCGAGTACACGCCGCTTCTCGTTTACGGCGCGTCCGTCCAAGCGGGCGTTAATCTCGGCACGCGGCGCACTTTCGCCGACATCGGCGTGACGACGGCAGACATGCTCGGCTGCAAACTTCCCTGCGAGGGCGTGAGCTTTTGGAACGAGATTTTGAAGCATTAAATTCGTCGCCGGGCGTATGGAAAAAACGGCATGAAACAATTTACATAAATCTCCGCATTCAACTTAAAAGGAGGAAACAACATGACAGATGTAGACAAGAGACTGATTGCCGAAGCGAAGCGCGTGCGCGAATTCGCCTATTGCCCGTACTCTCATTTCGCAGTGGGCGCGGCGGTACTCGGCGCGTCGGGAGAAATCTACGGCGGCTGCAACGTGGAAAACGCATCCTTCTCCGTGACGAACTGCGCCGAACGCACGGCAATCTATCAGGCGATATCTGCCGGAGAGCAGGACATCCTGGCTCTGGCCGTCGTCGCCGAAGGCCCGTCTCCGGTCCCGCCCTGCGGCGCGTGCCGCCAGGTCATCGCGGAATTCCGCATTCCGCATATCCTGATGGCGAATCTCGCCGACGACGTAAAGGAAATGACGCTGGAAGAAATCCTGCCTGAAGCGTTCACCGACGAGAATATGAACGGATAAGCGCGCTTATAAACAGAACCGCCCATTCGGACAATTCCGAGCGGGCGGTTTTCATATTGCCATACGACTTGGAAAAAACCGAGCCCTCCCCTTGCGGGGAGGGCTCGAAAAACACTTTCCATGCTTGCAAAAAAGCCGCCTCGCAGCGGCTTTTTTAAGTTACAGATAATATCTGACGCCGGAAGCGAAAATTTGCTGGTCTTTTTCGCCCGGAACGTTGATTCCGATATTTTCGCCGATGCGCTCCGAATGGCCCATTTTCCCGAGGACGCGTCCGTCCGGACTCGTGATGCCCTCAATGGCCCAAACCGAACCGTTCGGGTTGAAAGCGACGTCCATGCTCGGATTGCCCGCCGCGTCAACGTACTGCGTGGCAATCTGTCCGCGCAGGCGCAATCGCGCGAGAATCTCCTTGTCCGCATAGAAACGCCCCTCGCCGTGGGAAACGGGAACCGTCTGCACCGAGCCGACGGGCACGCCGGAAAGCCACGGCGAAAGATTCGATACGACCTTCGTGCGGACCATGCACGAAACATGACGCCCGATGGTGTTGAACGTCAGCGTCGGCGCGCTGTCCGAAAGCGGGCGAATGTCCCCGTACGGCACGAGACCGAGTTTGATCAGCGCCTGGAAGCCGTTGCAAATGCCAAGCATCAAGCCGTCCCGCTCTGTCAGATGTTCCATGATCGCGTCGCGAATCCACGGATTCCTGAACATCGCCGCGATGAATTTTCCGGAACCGTCCGGCTCGTCGCCGCCGGAAAAGCCGCCCGGCAGCATGATGATCTGTGCGGACTTGATGCCTTTCAGGATGGCTTCGACCGTTTCGCCGATAGCGCGCGGCGTCAGATTTCGCACGACGAGCGTTTCCACTTTCGCGCCCGCTCTCGCAAACGCGCGGGCGGAATCATACTCGCAGTTCGTGCCGGGGAATACGGGAATGAAGACGCGCGGCTGCGCATAATGCACGCTCGCAGCGATACTGCTTCCCTGCGTGTAATCGGGCGTCTGCGGCACCGGAACGGGCGCGCCGGAGGTCTTCGTCGGGAAGATGCGTTCCAGCGGCTCTTTCCAGACGCTTTCCGCTTCGCCCAGATTGACGATGACGCCTCCGCAGACGATATTCGGCTGTTCCATCGTATATCCGAGAACATACGCGCCTGTGCCTGCAAGCGCCGTCTCCACGTCCGTGCCCTCGGGAAGCTCCAAAAGGATCGTGCCGTAGTCGGGCAGGAACAGCTCTTCCGCGCTCAGCGCTGCGTCGAAGCAGAAGCCAATCCCGTTGCCGAAGCACATTTTCGTCACCGCCGCCGCAACGCCGCCCACGCGCACCGTCGCGGCGGAAAGCGCCTGACGCGACGCAGTCAGCGCCGCAACTTTCTCGAAATTGTCGCGAAGACGGGCAAAGTCCGGCATATCGGCCTCGTCCTTCGGACACGGAACGGCGTAAACCGTGCTGCCTATCGCCTTGAACTCCGCCGAAACGACGACGTCCGCAGGCAGTACGCCGACGGCGAACGCCGCCAGCGTCGGCGGCACATGAATCTCCATAAAAGTGCCGGACATGGAATCTTTGCCGCCGATGGCGGCAATCTCCAGTGAGCGCTGCGCCCAAAGCGCGCCGAGAAGCGCCGCGAAGGGCTTGCCCCATTTCTTCTCATCCTTGCCGAGGCTCTCGAAATATTCCTGAAGCGTCAGCCACGCGTGTTTTGCATTGCCGCCCATCGCAACGATCTTCGCCACGGCCTCGACGACCGCGTACATCGCGCCGTGGAACGGGCTCCACTCCAAGAGGTACGGGTCGAGCCCGTACGCCATCGCCGTAGCGGTATTCGTCTCCCCTTCCAGCATCGGAAGTTTCGCAGCCATGCCCTCCTGCGGCGTAAGCTGATGTTTCCCGCCGAAAGGCATCAAAACCGTGCCGGCGCCGACGGTGGAATCGAATCGCTCTGCAAGGCCTTTTTGCGCGCAGACGTTGAGACGGGAAAGATTTTTCAGCCATGCGGCATAAATATTTGAGCCGCAGGCCGCGACTTCTTCCGGCAAGCGGCGCATATAGGGGTTCTCCGCGTCCGGCTGGACGACGACCGCTTCGACATGCTGGCGCACGCCGTTCGTCGCGAGGAAATTCCGCGCGAGATTGACGACCTCCTTGCCGCGCCAGCGCATGACGAGCCGCGGCTCCTTCGTCACGACCGCAACTTGCGTCGCCTCCAGATTTTCCACGTCCGCCGCACCGATAAACGTGGCGACGTCTTCTTTGGCAAGCACCACCGCCATGCGCTCCTGCGACTCGGAAATCGCGAGTTCCGTGCCGTCAAGGCCGTCGTATTTCTTCGGCACGGCGTCGAGATCGACGGAAAGGCCGTCTGTCAGCTCGCCGATGGCGACGGCGACGCCGCCCGCGCCGAAATCGTTGCACCGCTTAATGAGGCGCGCGACTTCCGGCCGGCGGAAAAGGCGCTGGATTTTCCGCTCGGTGGGCGGATTGCCCTTCTGCACCTCCGCGCCGCATTCAGAGAGAGAATCAATCGTATGCTCCTTCGACGAGCCGGTGGCGCCGCCGCAACCGTCCCGCCCCGTGCGCCCGCCGACGAGCACCACCATGTCCCCCGGCGCCGGAGCTTTTCGCACGACATTTTCCTGCGGCGCGGCGGCAATCACCGCGCCGATTTCCATTCGCTTCGCCATATAGCCGGGATGGTAGACCTCCGCCACCTGTCCCGTAGCGAGACCAATCTGGTTGCCATAGGAGCTGTAGCCCGCCGCAGCGTCCCGCGTAATCTTCTTCTGGGGCAGCTTGCCCGCGCGGGTATCCCTGACGGGCGTGCGGGGATCGGCGGCTCCGGTCAGACGCATGGCCTGATAGACATAAGAACGTCCGGACAGCGGATCGCGGATCGCGCCGCCGAGACATGTGGCCGCGCCGCCGAAAGGCTCGATCTCCGTCGGATGGTTATGCGTCTCGTTCTTGAACATTACGAGCCATTTTTCCGTCTTGCCGTCATGGTCTGCGTCCACGACAACCGAGCAGGCGTTGACCTCCTCCGACGCGTCGAGCGCGTCGAGCTTTCCTTCCGCGCGAAGCGCTTTCATTCCCATGACCGCGATATCCATCAGCGTGACGTCGCGTTCCGCGTCCGCGCCGTAGACCGTTTGGCGGTCAAAAAGATATTTCTCGTAAGCCGTCTCGATAGCCGGACGATACTTTCCGTCCGCAAAGCTCACATGATCGACGGCCGTGGTAAACGTCGTATGACGGCAATGGTCGGACCAATACGTGTCAATCACGCGCAGCTCGGTAATGGTCGGCGAACGTTTCGCAATATCCCGAAAATACCGCTGGCAGAAAACGAGATCGTCCAGATTCATGGCGAGCCCGTATTTGACTAAAAGCCCCGCAAGCTGGCTCTCCGAGCGGAGATTGAAATCGTCGAGGCGCTCCACATCCTGCAGTTCCTCCATAGTCATCGCCAGAGTTTTAGGCTTTTTCAGCGACGCCTCACGACATTCGACTTCGTTGATCAAATAGGATTTGATTCCGTTGAACGCCGCGTCCGAAATCTTGCCGACAAGCAGCACCAGCGTCGCCGTGCGGATCGTCGGGCGCTCCTTCTGCGTGACGAGCTGCACGCACTGTGCCGCCGAATCCGCTCGCTGATCGTATTGTCCCGGCAGATATTCAATGGCGAATTTCCTCGTATTCGGGAAATTCGGCAACTTTTCCTCGTAGACCACATCGACTGGCGGCTCCGCGAACACCACGTCGCGCACCGCTTGATATTCCTCATCGCTGAGTCCCTCGATATCGTAGCGGCGAATCAGGCGCACCGTGCGAAGCCCCACCAGCCGGAAGCTCTCGATCAGATCCTCCGCGAGCTGACGCGCCGGAACGTCGAAAAAACCTTGCCGCTTCTCTACAAAAAGCCTGCGGACCGTCATTGCAAGTCCTCCTCTATCAAATCCACCGAGACCTTCACGACAACCTTCAAGACCGGTGACGGCTCCTCGTCAATGGCGACGCAGGGGCAATGGATGTCCTTCGGCGTCAAGATGGCAAAGCATCCCTCGGAAAGCACGAAATCGCTTTCCGGCTCCAGCCTCTCATAAAAGACAATATCCTTTTCCTCATCGTAAGGCGCCGACTCTTTCAGCGCCGGCGTGAACGCGCACCAGCCGATGAATTCCTGCCCTTCCGCCACATACTGTACATCCACATACTTGCGATGCGACTCCGGACGGCAATCTTTCACCTGTTTTGTCTGATAGCGCGATACCGTCGCGTAAATACGGTCTCCGTCAATCTCATATCGTCCGTCTTTCAGCTTTGAAAAATCCGTCTCCTTCAAATACGCCATTGCGTGTTCCATCGCCGGCGAAAAAACGACGCCCGCCGTATCCTCATCCCATATATTCCCGATAATCATCGCAAAAGCCTCCCATGATTCCCGCGGCCTCAACGGCAAATCCACTTGCACGCCCCGACCGCCTATGATAATATCTATTGTAATAAAAATATGCCGGATATGCAATCAAAAGCGGTATATTTTTCATCCCATGAGAACCGGAGGTTTTTCCCATGAACGAACTGCTCTCGCTCCTCGAGCATGACGCGCGCCGTCCGCTGCCGGAACTAGCCGGCGTCCTCAAACGGAGCGAATACGAAGTTGAAAAAGAAATCAAGGCGATGGAAAAAGAGCGCATCATTCTCGGCTACAACACCTTGATTGACTGGAACAAGGCGGGGACGAACAAAGTCACCGCCTTCATCGAGGTCAACCTGACGCCCCAGCGCGATGTGGGCTTTGACGCAATCGCAGATCGTATTTCCCGTTTTGACGAGGTTCGCTCCGTTTTCCTTATGAGCGGAAACTTCGACCTTCTAGTCATCGTCGAGGAAGAATCGCTTCAGGCAATTGCCGATTTCATCGCCCAGCGGCTCGCCACCATCGACGGCGTCACCTCGACGCGCAGCCATTTCATGCTGAAACCGTATAAAAAAGACGGCCTGATGACAGGACCGAAAGAACGCGATTATCGTCTGGTGGTGTCGCCATGAGTATCGACTGGAAAACGCGAATCGCGCCGCAGGTCGAAGCAGTTCCCCCGTCGGGCATCCGAAAATTTTTCGACATCGCCGCTGAAATGGAAGATGTGATTTCCCTCGGCGTCGGCGAGCCGGATTTCGTGACGCCGTGGACCATCCGCGAAAGCTGCATCTACGGGCTGGAACAGGGACGCACCTCTTACACGGGCAACCGCGGCTTGCCGGAGCTTTTGGAGGAAATCGCCAACCACAAAAAAGAACAGCACGGCCTCGATTACAATCCGAAAACCGACGTGCTCGTCACTGTCGGCGTCAGCGAGGCGCTTGACATCGCGCTTCGCGCCATGCTGTCCCCCGGCGACGAGGTGCTGATTCCCGAACCCTGTTATGTCTCCTACAAAGCCTGCACGACGCTGGCGGGCGGCGTCGCCGTTCCCGTGCCCGCGCGCATTGAAAACGAATTCCGCGTCACGGCGGAAGACCTTGAAGCGCACGTCACGCCGCGCACCCGCGTGCTCCTGATCGGCTATCCGAACAATCCCACCGGCGCAGTCATGCGCCGCGAGCATTTATTGGAGCTGGCACGTTTTGCCGAAGCCCACGACCTCTTGGTGATTTCCGACGAGATTTACGGCGATTTAACTTACGGCGGCGAGCCGCACGTTTCCTTCGCGTCGCTGCCCGGCATGAAAGAACGTACGCTGCTTCTCGACGGCTTTTCCAAAGCTTACGCCATGACCGGCTGGCGCATCGGCTACGCCCTCGGCGCGCCGGAGCTCATCGCCGCCATGACGAAGATTCACCAGTACACCATGCTCT
>JAEEGL015495254.1_pt1 | contig 14806 bp, 17 predicted proteins | sample 9134231 | NCBI WGS metagenome assembly JAEEGL01 (sample SAMN16246548, study PRJNA631951) | gut metagenome | biome: gut microbiome; feature: rumen; material: fiber-attached | host: Bos | place: Iran: Karaj | collected 2018-10 | reverse complement strand
GGGTAATTGACGGGTAATTGACTTGCTGGATGCGTCAAACTCCTTTATTTTATAGTATTTGTAAAATCTTAAGCTGGTTCGATTCCCATCGCCTGCTTTTCTTATTTCCCCGTAAACTCAAGGTTTACGGGGATTTTTTACGTTTATCAAATTTTTCAAGTATGTTAGCAGTACCTTTGGACAATTGCTCGATTGACAAATGTCCAAACACTCGAGTATAATATGTACAAACACTCGGATTGAATATTTCTGAATGTATGATTATCGCAGAAATAAAGGAGAAATCATTATGAAGGAGTATTATCAGAGAATATCAGATAAAGTCCTAATAAATCATTTGGAGTCTAAAGGAGCCGTTCTTATAGAAGGGGCTAAGTGGTGCGGAAAGACAACAACCGCAAAGCACGCTGCAAAAAGCTATATTGAAATGGACAGACCGGATTTAACCGAACAATATCAACAGATGGCAAGGATAAAACCTTCAAATCTTCTTGAGGGAGAAGTTCCTCATTTAATTGATGAATGGCAGATAGCACCAAATATTTGGAATGCGATTAGATATGAAGTGGATCAAAGAGGAGATTTTGGCCAGTTTATACTAACCGGATCATCAGTGCCCACAAAATTAGACGAGAGTACACATACCGGGACAGGCCGAATTGTTCGTATGAGGATGAGACCAATGTCTTTGTATGAATCAAAAGACTCTACGGGTCTAGTGTCGCTTCAGGATTTATTTGAAGGTAAAGAGATATCTGCCACAGACAGTCATTCCATAGAGGATATTGCATTTTTAATATGCAGAGGCGGTTGGCCGTCTGCTTTAGATAGGCCGGAGAAAGTAGCTCTGAAGCAAGCATTTGATTATTTTGATGCCGTTGTAAATGATGATATTTCCAGAGTTGATGATGTAAGAAGAAATCCGGAAAGAACAAAGCGCTTGATGAAATCATATGGAAGAAACATAGCTACTCAAGCTGCACTTGAAACAATACGTGAAGATGTAATAAGCAACGATGTTGAAACATTCGACAAAGAGACATTATATTCATATTTGAATGCTTTGGCTAAGATTTTTGTAATAGAAGACTCACCTGCCTGGAATCCAAATTTAAGATCCAAAACAGCAATAAGAACTTCAGATACCAGGTATTTTGTTGATCCATCCATTGCTGTTGCCGCATTGGGATTAGGTCCGAACGATTTGGTGAATAATTTGGAATATATGGGATTGATATTTGAGAATCTTTGTGTTCGAGATTTAAGAGTGTATGCTGATTCGTTGGATGGAAGTGTTTATCATTATAGAGATAAAACAGGGCTTGAATGTGATGCTGTCGTTCACCTGAGAAACGGAAGTTATGGATTAATAGAGGTTAGGCTCGGAGGAGATAAGTTGATAAATGAAGGAGCTCAGACTCTTATTAAACTGGCAAACAAAATAGATACGGACAAAATGAAAGCACCATCATTTTTGATGGTTTTATGTGGTGTAGCTCCGTTTGCTTACAAACGCGAGGATGGGGTTTTTGTTGTCCCTGTAACATGCTTAAAAGATTAAAAACCCTGATAAAATAAAGATCTTTTAATATTGAAACGCAGGGAAAAGGAGAGATTTATGAGAAAAAGGATAAGGAAGGAGATACATAAACATGGAACAGAAAAAGGATTGATCTTTATTTAATTGTATAGGAACAGCAATGCTGGCAATTTTCTTTACAATTCCCATGCATGAATTCTTTCATTTGCTGACGAATCTGGCATATGGAGACAGAGTACTTTGCTATTCGGCCGGAGCGGTTCAACCGGCGGAATTAATAGATTACGCCAGCCTGCCGATTTTTCATAGAATTATGGTTTGTGGCGGAAGCGCATCCATTATTAATGTTATCGTAGGCATTATTTTGATGATTGTTATATTCAAAGTAAAAATGGGACCTTTACTCAGAGTATTTATGATCCAGCTTATGGGAGGTCATTTTTGTACCGGAGTTGGATATTTTCTGGTTGGAGGAATCTTCGGAGCAGGCGATTGGGGACGTGTTTACAGGAACTTGTCCGATTCTCCGGGTACAATTACAGCACTGAGGATTACACTTTCCATTTTGGGCTCTGTCGGAATTGTCGGACTGTTCTTTTTGCTTAACTATATGTCTTATTATTTTATCGAGGACAAAACAAACTTAAAAGAAAGAGTCAGCGTTGGGTTTAAATTGCATTTGATTATGCTGATTATCGGATTTCCGCTTGGAATAGGAGTTACTGCAATATCTCCGGCATGTAAGAGCGGAGAACTCAGTATACTCTTGGGACTTTTATATAACATGATGTGGATTCCGTTTTTCTGGGCATTTATGTTTACAGGTATTATGAAAACATTACCACCGAAAAAGAACAGATTTCTATATAAGCTTCCGGCGAAGCCCAACTATATTGTTTTTGCTGCAGGTGTAGTCGTGATTTTAATTGATATATTTGTTTTTGGCCCGGGTATTTGGTTTAATTAGGGTTCTGACAGGCCATATTGGACAGCAGATTGAGTATTAAGAATCGGAGTTTTGTTAACTCTTTCTATAAGAAAAAGGCATTCAGTAGTAATTGTTTACCGAGAATGGGAGCTGAGAATGATAATATAAAATTACAGCTACTGTATATAAAATGGATTAAAAGTTATAGAAAATGTTCGGAAAAACTCTGAAAGTGAGGGTAAAGCATGAAAAAGATTTATATAATTATAGTTAATATAATCATCATGATTGCCATATTGATTTTCGTAGTCCTTTACTCGAGGTTAGAAAACAGAAGTTCTTTCCAAAGGCAGATTGAAAACTTTGAAAACACTACCGTAACCATGGAACGTGTGACTGAGAATTATATGGAAGGTGAACAGCGAATCTGCGATGTATGGGCGCGCTATATCAACAATAATAATATGACAATGGAAGAGGCTGCGGTTTTTATCCGTAACTCACATGTGCTGAATAACACGTCTGCGCATCTGATTAATCTGGATACGCTTACGGGTCTTTCAACGCGTCCCAAACAGGGAACAACCGATGAATATGAGGTTTCTTATTCAAGGGTGGCTCTTTTGGAAGACGTGGACTGGATTGATGAAATAGGAAAATCCATCAACATAACGCGTGCTTATACGAACCCAATGAATGGTGAGCAGTCACTGGCTTTTTGTAACTATGTCACATTGAATAATCCGGATAATAAGTCTTCTGAAGAGGCAATTTTGCTCCGGGTAGTTCCCCTCTCGGATCTTGAGCAAAAATGGGTTTTTCCGCAAACGGAACTCGTGAATGCGGAACTGGCCATGATTGATTCCAAGGGTGATTATATTATTAAAGGACCGGATTTTAAAAACTCCAGTTTTATTGAATTCTATAAATCATACAATCCGACGGATTCGGAATCGATAAGCCAATTGTCCGAGAGTATTACATCATCGGTAGGATTCGTTTCGATGATTAACTCACACGGAGAGGAGTGCATACTTGCACATACGCCTGTTTCTGCTACTGCGGGATGGACAATGCTGGGTTTGGTTCCGGCTGAGGATCTTATGGTAAAAGGCGAAAACTGGCTGTTAATCGGAGTCGTTTCTTTGTGTCTGCTGCTTTTGTTTATCAGCGATCTGATTTATATGCATTATTTAAACAAGCGTTTTCAGATTACGGCAAGGGAAGCGGAGTCGGCAAACCGGGCGAAGACCGACTTTCTTTCTACCATGTCCCACGATATTCGCACACCCATGAATGCCATTATAGGTCTTACTGCCATTGCCGAAAAGAATCTTGATGATGTGGATTCGACAAGAGAGAGTCTTCGGAAAATTAAGCTTGTCAGTAATCATCTGTTAACACTGATCAATGACATTCTGGATATCTCGAAGGTTGAAAGCGGAAAACTGAGTTTAAATCCGCTGACATTTTCCATAGTGGAGACTGTCGAGAATCTTGTAAATATCTCACAACCGATGATTAAGGAAAAAAATATCGAATTTAAATTTTACATTGAACAAATGGAGGAGGAGTACCTGTATGCAGACCAGCTTCGTCTGAATCAGATTTATATCAACATTCTTTCAAATGCCATAAAATATACGGAACCGGGCGGGAGCGTTAGTGCGGAGCTGCGAGAGGAAAAGAGCACAATACCGGGTTGTATACGATTGATTTATGTTGTATCGGATACCGGTATTGGTATGAGCAAGGAATACATGGAGACCATGTATCAGCCGTTTTCACGCCAGATAGACAGCCGTGTCAACAGTATTCAGGGAACGGGACTTGGCCTTGCGATTACTAAGCAGATGGTCGACATTATCGGAGGAACCATAGACTGTCAGAGTGAGCAGTGAAAGGGAACAACGTTTACTGTCGTGCTTGATCTTTCTGTGGCCGACAAACAGAAGGAAGATATGCATTTAGAACAGGTTAATGTGCTGATTGTGGATGATGATGAGAGGATGCTGCGAACATCCTTAGATGAACTTGAATCCCTGGGTGCTTCGGTGGAATGTGCACATAGCGGAACGGAAGCAATGGAAATGATTGCCGCCGGACAGGAAAACGGAAAGAATTACAGCATTGTTTTCGTAGAATGGAAAATGCCGGATATGGACGGAATTGAGACTATTCGAAGAATTCGTACAGAGATTAAGACCGATGTTCCTATACTGCTGATTTCTGCTTACGATTGGTCGGACATTGAGGATCAGGCAAGAGCGGCCGGCGCGAACGGGTATATCGGGAAACCGATTTTTAAGTCTGCCTTTTATAACAGGATAAATGAGTTTATCGGCGGGGAATCCAAATCCATCGAACAGGAAGATGATTATTCCGATTTGAAAGGAATGCGCATTCTTATCGCAGAAGATATTGAAATTAACTGGGAAATCATATCCTGTATGCTTGAAATGTTTGGCATTGAATGTGAACATGCGGAAAACGGACAAATTTGTGTGGATATGATGAAAAAAGCCGAAGAGGGCAGTTATGATCTCATTTTTATGGATGTTCAGATGCCGCAGATGAACGGTCTTGACGCTGCCAGGGCAATTCGCCTGCTTGATAATTCATGGGCAGCTTCAATCCCGATTGTTGCGATGACGGCAGATGCTTTTTCCGAGAATATTGCGGAATGTCTGAATGCAGGAATGAACGGACATATAGCAAAACCTATTGATATGAAACTGGTTATTAAGGAAATCCGAAGAATTAAGGATACTTATAAATAATGGCGAGGAGGGAAAGAATTATGAAAAAAAAGCTGTGTTTGCTATTAGCAGTAATGATGGTCTTTGGTTTGGCTGCATGTAATACAAAGATGCAGAACGTAAAGACAGAGGAGGGCTATAAGCCTTCGCTGGATACCGCTGTTGAAGGCCGTATCAACGTAGCCGGCGGTTATGATAATTTTGAAGCGTTGGAAACGGAGTTTGACCGGTTTAACGAATATTATCCGAATGTGGAACTTGTATACACAAAAATTGATGACTATAACAACATGATAGGAACGGTTCTGGAAGGAAACGATGCCCCTGACATTTACGTCAATAACTCATGGATGTACGGTCGTGAACAGTATCAGACTTCCATGGATCATGCTGAGGATTTGTCCAATCAGGCACTTGGTCTTGATTTGGAATGCATTCGTGACAATATCCTTCTTAAGACGGATGACGGGACACTTCCGATGGTTCCTGTTTTTTCGAGTACCTATGGAATGCTTGTAAATAATGACCTGTTCAAAAAGGAAGGTCTCAGTATTCCGACCACCTATGATGAGCTTGTGTCTGTGTGCGATGCTTTTCGTGAAAAAGGATATGCAAATCCTCTCATGGGTTATTGTGAAAAAGAGAAAACGTCGCTTTTTACACTGACGAGTTATCCTTATTTTTGTTCAACAGTGGCAGACGATGAGGAAGCTGTAAAAAAACTGAACGCCCTTGATCCGTCAGCCGGCGAATATATGCGACCGACTCTTGAGAAGATGGGACAGTTCTTAAACGACGGTTGTGTGGATCTTGATGCATGTGCAGCTATAGAGAATAATTATGAAGCCGTAATTCTTCGGTTTTTTGAGGGTGATGTCCCTATGATGATCTGTTCCGGAGATGCCGTTTCCGGAACTAAAAAAAGGGAAAGTGTTTCCGAGGAGTTTACCGCGAATCCGTTTACTTATACGTTTGTACCGATTCCCATGTCGGATGAGGGTGCATTTTTCCTTGATCTGCCCAATCTGCAGTTTTCGGTCAACAAAGAGAGTCAGAATAAGGACATCGCCAACGAATTTATGCGTTTTCTTGTAACGTCACCGGAATTGAACGAAATGGCACGGAATAAAGGCCTTATGTCACCAACAAAAGATCTGTCCTTTAACAGTATTTATGCTGCGTTCGGGGACATTCCGGAGTCAAGGATTCTCTCGCCCGAAGAGTTCGGCCTGACAGATGATGCGGTATTTCAGTTAAGGATGGCGGTTTATAATTACGCAACCGGCCAGATGAGCATTGATGAGGCAATTGCCGCATATGGCTCTTTTACTCAATAAAATATTCAAATGAAAGTTCAATACGAGGATGCTATGATACCCGATTAAATCGTAATAGAATAGTCGAAATTTATTGATGCCTGCATATAATTATGCATATTTATACTGGTTTTCAGTGAGGGAACTTTTATATATCGGACAGGGGACAAATATGATACCCCATTTTCAAGATTCTAAAATATAAAGTGAGAGCAGTGCACCGCATATATTCAATGCAGGCCTGCTCTCTTTGTATCTTTATACTACATCTTTTTATTTCTTGAAGTCAAATATGTTAAATTCTAAAATGTGACGCCGTCCGATTATCGGTTATTCCAATTGTCCGAAAAATTAGATTTTCAACAGATTCATTACAAGTGTCGTCATTATATCCTTCTCTTTAGGATCTGATTCGGCAATCATAAGAGTTATTGCTACAAGGGCGCCGTCACTTATCACCTTCTGACCATTTTTAAACAGAGCATTATTATGATTTAAGAATTCCAGGAACAGCGAAGCAGCTATTCTTTTACATCCATCGGCAAACGGATGGTCTTTTATCATAAAATAGAGCAGATTGGCAGCTTTTTCTTCCAATGTCGGATAAACATCTCCCCCAAATACGCTTTGATATACGGCAGCAATGATTCCTTCCACTTTTCCGGCTTCTTTCTCAACACCGAATACATCCGATTTGAAAGTATCTTCCATATTGTCGACCATTTTTCTGCAATCCGTATATGTAATTCGATAAACAGGGCTTTCGCCCTTGGGTTTTTCCAAAGACTGGTGGTCATATTGATCAAGGAGTGTCAGTGCCCGGGTGTATTGTGTTACGGCTTGCAAAACTCCTTCGCCATCTATATCCAGAATGGAAGATATCATTTTAGACTGAATTTCTACGGTTTTCTGCAATGCTTCCAGACGTTTGTCATTAATCGCATAGCCCTTTATGATATAATCCTTGAGCACTTTATTAGCCCAGCGTCTGAATTCGATACCGCGTTGGGACTTTACCCGATAACCAACAGAGATAATCATTTCAAGATTATAATAATCAATATCTCTTTCAACGGATCTCCCACCTTCATTTTGAACTGTCGCAAATTTTGCGACAGTTGAATCATCCAGTTCCTCTTTTAAAGCATTATTAATATGCTTACCAATGGTCTTAACATCTCTGTCAAATAGTTCTGCCATTTGATTCCTGTTAAGCCAGACCGTATCCTGATCGACCGTAACATTTAATTTTATTTCCCTGTCTTCGGTTTCAAATAAAATAATCTCATTGTCCTTCATCATCAGCTTTTCCTCCCCGGTTTTTCTTCACTACCGTTCTCTGACAACTGTTTCTGCATATCGATATAATATGTCAGAAGCCTGAGAACGTACGGAGGCGCGTTTCTGTGCCCCAGTTCCCATTCCGTCATTGTTCTGTATGGGATATCAAATTTCTCGCAAAACTCCTTGCGGTTTAATCCTGTTGATTCTCTTAATTCCTTCATTTTGCTGCTAAATTCTTTATCCGGCATATCATATCCTCCTCACATGAAATTACTCATTGAGTAAATAATAACATGTTATTCTTGTTTACGCAATGTGTAATTGAAAAAATGAATTATACTTTGATATAATTATATAAGTGGAATCTGTTTTAGCCGTTTAATGGAAACAACGCGGGTAAAGGGTGAGGATAAAAAATTTATACTATGAACGCAAAAGATTATCTGAGAATTCTTCATACTGCAGAAAAATTGAAAGATACACCTCGTCACTGTACCACAAGTCAGCGGAGAACGGAAAGTGTTGCAGAACACAGCTGGCGTGTATCTCTTATGGCATATCTCCTGAAAGAAGAATTCCCGGATGCAGATATGGACAAGGTTGTTTCAATGTGTCTTATTCATGATCTTGGAGAATGTTTTACCGGTGATATTCCGACATTTAATAAAACAAATGATGACAGGGATATAGAGGATTCTCTGTTGAATCAATGGATTAAGACATTGCCGGATGAAGTGGCTCAAAATATGGAATCGCTTTATGCCGAAATGGATGCACAACAGACAACCGAAGCAAAGATTTATAAAGCACTTGATAAACTTGAGGCATTGATACAGCACAATGAATCTCCGATTGATACATGGGCGGAAAATGAATATGAACTGAATAAGATTTACGCATTCGATACGGTCGCTTTCTCAGATTGGCTTACAGAATTAAGAAAGGTAATTCTTGAAGAGACTTTAGAGAAAATAGATAAAGGGAAATCTTTTAGATTATAATTTAGTAATCGAAAGGAAATATGCGTTATGTTATTAGTTGATGAAAGAAATCAGGAAAAATTTGAAAGATATATAAGAGTTTTCGTACCGATGCGAACGGAAGTTTATTTAAAATTTATGGGAATCACGGATATAAAAACAGTACCGGAAGACGATGAATGGATATATGTTAGTTCTGCGGGAATTTTTACCCAGCATGATGCTGCAATAGTAGCACATAAATATGAACTGGCAAGTGTAGACTATATAAATACAAAGGATGAACGGGTTACCGTCGATATGACCGAAGCTTACGGAATTGAAATAAAAATCAGTCAGCTCGATGAACTGTTAGATAATGTCGTATTACTTTGACAATAATCTGTGTTTAAGCGTGTACAGGAGGAACTATGGAATTTTACGATGTAATTGAAAAAAGACGAACGGTTCGTGATTTTGAGAAAGAAGATATTTCCGAAGAAATTCTTGAAAAAATTATTTCGGCAGCCTTGAAAGCACCTACAAATGATCACATGCGTGACTGGCAGTATATCATTGTCCGGGATAAGGATATGGCAGCAAAACTACTGGATATCATTCCGAAGGGGATATCGGATGAAGATATGAATCAGCTGATTCTCGACTGGAATCTAAATGATGCCCTGCAGCAGGAGTGCTATCGTAATGCGGTTCCCAAGCAATACAGAATGCTTTTTGATGCATCGGCAATCATCGTTCCCCTGTTGAAGGAAAAAACGGATATCCTCCATCCGGAGAATTATTCTTCGCTGAACGGGTTTGCGTCAATATGGTGCAGTATTGAAAATATTTTGCTGGCTGCGACGGCAGAAGGATACGGATGTAATCTTCGGATTCCGCTCGGGAATGAGGGAGAGCATGCTAAAGAAGTGCTGCAGTTCCCCGAGGAATATTATATGCCGTGTTTTATCGGCATCGGAAAGCCAAAGGAAAATGCATCGGTTCCGAAGCAAAAAGAAATCGATGTAAAAGACAGAATTCATTGGAATAAATACTAAGGCGATGGAGATTTTGGAGATGACGATTACTTTTGACGAAGCAACGAAACAGGATATTCCGGAACTGATCCGGCTCAGAATCGCATATATGGCGGATGATTTCGGGAGTGTTTCCGAAGAAGAAAGATCCGGAATGGAAAAACAGCTGCCGGACTATTTTGAGCGAAAACTGGGAAGCGAACTCATTGCATTTGTTGCCAAAGACGAAGGCAGGGTTGTGTCTGTTGCATACCTTCACATCATTGAAATGCCTGCGAATTCCATACTGCTAAACGGATTATACGGAGAGGTTTTAAACGTATATACCGAGCCTGCGTACAGGGGGAAAGGGTTGTGCACGAAATTGATGAATACCCTGATTGAGTACGGAAAAAACAAAGGACTTGGCAGAATTGATCTTTCCGCAACGAAAGAAGGGTATCCGCTTTATGCCAAACTCGGTTTTAAAGATAAAGAGCATCGGTACACGGACATGAGATTAAAGTTGTATTGAAAAAACAGGAATCGGACAGAGGAAAAGAACAGGTAAACAACCTGGAATTGCTCAGGGATTACCGCAGGAATGAAGTGATGGGTAATAAGTATCGTCATCCGGATAAGTATGATGCTCTGTTAAAAAAGTAGATGCATCTTTATGGGAAACTGCTGTATAAAAGCGTTATATCAGTAAACATGATGTTGAAGCAGATAAATAGAAACATATACGAGGAGTGAATTAATGAAACTTGTTAATCTGAAATGCCCGAATTGTGACGGGAAACTTACAAAAACGGAAGATTCTCTGCAGTGTGAATCCTGCGGTGCGGTATTTGCGATTGATTATGATGAGTCGGATGTTGAAATCGAACGACTCCGTATGGAGGCTTCGAAGCAGAAAAATTCAACTGCCGGCACGGACAACGCAGGGAAAAACTCAAAAGCATCACACACGATACTTCTGCTTGTCGTATTGATTGTATTTGCCGTTATTCCCTTGTGTTTTGCCGGAATCATGTTATTTCAGACAAAAATGATGCACGGACTCATTTCCTCGGTTGCCGAAGATTCGGAAGAGGAAGAGATAGTAGTTGATAATTATCAGGTTACACCGGCTGATGTAAGCGGAATGCTGGATGAATTCAAAGAGTCCGGAAAAAATGTACAGATGAATATTGAAGAATGTGCTTACTGGGATGGGAGCAGTTCGGTAAAATTCTATGACAAAACGGATGCCGAGTTTCAGTCGGCCTATCTGATTACGGATATTCCAAACGAAAATATCAGGGAGACGAACAGGCTGGTTATTATCTACAAGGTGACATGGAATAACGAAAATCTCGGGGACCAAATCTGCTATGATGCGGTTTACTTTGAAGGATTGAAAGTAAATCCGAACGGTGGTGTAATCAGTGATTTCGACGGACAAACGATTAACCGGAGCGATGCGGCATGGGGATGGTCCATGGCATACAGCTATGAAGATTTAAATCAATGCTATCGTGAGAACGTAACCGCTCTTGGAGGAAAAGTGGAAGAACTTACGGAATGATTTAAAATTCATTTCGATTCGTTCTTTCCGCTTTCCAGATAACTTAAGTATTCCTCAATGCTGTAAGGTTTGCCGGGATCTGAGGGAATCATTACGCATTGATTCGATCCATGCTTTTCGCTGACTTTCACAATATCTTCCATGGTATCGACAATCCCTTCTCCTTTCGCGATTTCCCTCCACTCGGGACCACCGTATTTCACGGTGGTTGCCGTTACATTTACATATCGGTATTTACCGTTACTCAGTTCATAAACATAGGTTTTCTCAATAATCTCGCCGGCTCCCTGTTCAAAGACGGCGATATATCCATCCTCCGCTTCAATCTCGGTTCCCCATTCCCCTTTGAAATCAAGACGGTTCCCGTCGGCCGTCTGTATAACCAGATCATCGGGGATAACGGTAAAACCGATATAACAAACGGGATGCGTAATTGCCTCCGTTACCGTATCCGTTTCGTCCGGCGCGGTTTCTTTTACTGTAATCACTAACGAACCCGGTTCCGGAACGTCTTCCACTTCATTACACCGGATATCCGTAATTTCAACGGAATATCCGCCGGTGTTCTGTTCGCCGGAAGAAATCATTACGAGACAGGCATTTTTATCTTCCGAAGTCATTGTGTACCAGCCACGCTCCGGAACCGGTCCGTCTTCATCACTGCCTTCAAGCGTATAAGGAATCCCACCGAGTATACCTTCTGCGGCAACCGGGTTATCCGGTATTACCACAGACTCTTTTTCCACCGGAACAACTTCATAAACGGGAGTACCCGAAGGTTCTTCGGAAGTTGTTGATGGCACCGTTTTTTGTCCGTTACATGCCATTAAAAAACAGCCTGCCGAAAGCAGAATCGTCAGACTGCAGATTGTGGATTTTGAGTTCTTTTTCATAATTTCACCTCCGGACGGTCCCGTACTTTTCATGTTCTGAAATAGTAACGGATGAGGAGGTTTATTTTTATGGGTTTATTTTTATGCCTGTTTTTTATAGGGGATGAAGATTGTCACGACAGTACCGCCGCCTTCCCGCGGACTAATGGTGAGGGTTCCGTTACATAAAATGGAGAGGCGCTCGCGGATATTATTCAGCGCGATGTGAGGCTCGCGGTCATTGTCCGGATTTTCCCGGCTTTCCGAAAAGCCCGGACCGGTATCACTGACGGTAATCTCGCTGCCTGAAGCGGTTTCTTTTGTGGAAATAAAGATGTGAAGGGGAGCAAGTTCCGGATCGACGCCGTATTTGACGGAATTTTCCACAATCGGCTGAAGCGTCAGAGGAGGAACACGGAATGCATCATGGGCGGTATCGAAATCCACGAAGAGATTTCCCTCAAATCTTGTTTTTTCAATCTCAAGATAGGTTTGTACATGGGAAAGTTCTTCGGAGAAAGGAATGGTTCCCTGTTTGGCAATAGCGGAGAAATTCTTGCGAAGATAATTGGTGAAATCCTCAATGGTCTTCATTGCTTTCTTCGGATTCTGTTCGCACAGATAATAAATACTGGTCATGGTGTTGTAGATAAAATGCGGGCGCATCTGAAGTACGAGGATTTTGGCCTGCGATTCCAGGTTTTCCGCATGCTGCTTTAAATACTGTTCCAACTGGTCATTTAAGATAAACAGAAAGAGAATCATGGCGGAAGCGGAGGTCCCGATTACGACCAGCATCAATCCGTAGAATCTCATCTGAACAATCATACAGAAAAGAGGAATCAGAAGATAACAGAAAAAAGCCGCTTTCTGCCTGCGGTTTAAGTATTTCAGGTTCCGTATAAGCGTGATAAAGTTGAAAATCATCATAAGCGCCGGAACAAGCAAAAGAAGAGGATACAGGCTTCCTCTGTGATATTCTTTATTGTCGGTGATATAGTAAATGTTCTTTGTAAACTGCGTAATAATCAGTATTACGACATAAACAAACAGCAGGAAAGCGGCAATATAAAACTCCGGCTGACGATGGGCTTTCTTTCCGCTGCTTTGGAGCAGATAGACGGTCAGCAGGGGGAGAAGAAATGCCGAAAAAAGGGATTCAAAGAATAAAAACACCCTGGCATAAACGGCGAGATTGTTTCCGGGAACATAGAAACAAATCTGTTCCGCCATATCCGATAAAACATATAAAAGAAGAAAGCCGAAAAAAAGCTTGAAAAAGACCCGGTTATCCCGGCTCATATAGTTCGAGGTAAAGGATAAAAAGAGTCCCAGTATCGCGACCACCAGTCCGGTGACGGCAAATCCGTAATTGATTAAATCAATAATCGTAATCATATTTGCGAATAATACCCCTCAGTAATGATAGCGAAGTCTGCCAAGCTGCTGTTTTACATCATCTTCGGAAATCGGTTTTAATAAAAATCCGCATGCCCCGGTATCCCATGCATCAAGGGAATAGTCGGCATAGGCAGTCAGAAAAATGACATTGGTGCGCGGATTGATTAAAAGCAGCTGCCTGCATACTTCCAGTCCGCTGGTTTTTCCCATCTCAATATCCACAAAGGCAATGAAAACCGCATTGTTTCTTGCAAATTCAAGTGCCTCGGACGGTTTTGTAAAACCTGTTACGACTGCGTCCGGCAGGATTTTTTTCAAAACAGGCATTCCTCCGGTTAATACAATTCTTTCATCATCCAGCATAATAACATTTGAAACATCGTTTGCCTGTTTCGTGACATTCATCAGATAAGCCGTCTCGACTCCGAGAACATCCGCTATCTGAACAATCATGGCCGCATCCGGCATACGCCGGCCTGTTTCCCAGTTTGCGCAGGTGGAGCGGTCGATATACAGCATATCGGCAAACTGCTGCTGGGAAAGGCCCCTTTCCGTCCTGAGCCGTTTTATTGTTTCTCCCAAAGAGGTAGTCATCTGTCTGTCCTTCAAATTCATTAAAATCTGTAATCTGCCTATTATCATAGATGAAAAATCGAAGAATCACAAGAAAAATCAGAAGAAGTCCTCTGATAACAGATGTTTCATTCTGTCACATACCCTTGTGAAACCGGGATGAAATTGTGTAAAATATCAAAGCAAAAAACGGACTGTCCGATGAACTCTTAAAACAGGCCGATGAAGCACTTTACGTTACAAAAACGACAACCAAACGCGGTTGTGCGGTGTATGGAGAGCATAAAGATGAGTGAAACAAAAAGTAAGAAATTTTTGTCTTTATCGGTTGGATTTTTAATCGGTTTTCTGATTGCCGGTGCCATTGAATGGATTTTATTCCGGTACGGGATTCATCTTATTTTTATCCTGAGGCCGTATTTTAAGGATATTCTGATTCTGACCGGATTTGTCGGCCTTGTCGGAATGATTTTTGTCATCAAATTTATAAATGACCGATTTTTTTAATCTGCTTTTCACATTTCCCCTTATATATGCTATTACAAATCCCCCGGACATTGTTTCGGGGGATTTGTATTGCAGGGTATG
>JAEEGL015014814.1_pt1 | contig 14806 bp, 11 predicted proteins | sample 9134231 | NCBI WGS metagenome assembly JAEEGL01 (sample SAMN16246548, study PRJNA631951) | gut metagenome | biome: gut microbiome; feature: rumen; material: fiber-attached | host: Bos | place: Iran: Karaj | collected 2018-10 | reverse complement strand
CATGGAAGATGTGCTGAAGACCCTCGGCATCCCCGGTTTCCGCACCGTCAGGGCCGAGGCCCTCGACCTGGACAGCAGCGATCCGGATGCCATTCTCGCCGAAGCCGCCCGGGACGCCGAAGAGGCGGGGCGATGGCTTGCCCGGCAACTCAAGGAGGTTTGACCCGTGAGGATCATCGATATGCTCCGGAGGGAAGCCTTTTCCCTCTCATTCGAAGTGTTTCCGCCCAAGACGGACGCCAGCCTTGACACCGTGCGCAAAGCGACGGTCGAGGTCGCGGCGCTTCGCCCGGATTTTGTCTCCGTGACCTGCGGCGCGGGCGGCGCGGGCGGGCGGCTGACCCTTGACATCGCCCGCAACATCCGGCAGGAGACCGGCGTGGAGACGCTGGAGCACCTGACCTGCATCGGCGCGAAGCGGGAGTCTGTCCTCGCGCATCTGCACACCCTGCGGGAGCTGGGCATGGAGAACATCATGGCCCTGAGGGGCGACCTTCCCGCCGGCATGGATCCCGCGGACCTGAGCGCCTCCCCCTATCCCCACGCCGCCGATCTGGTGCGGGAGATCCGGGCGGCGGGCGATTTCTGCGTCGGGGCCGCCTGCTACCCGGAGGTCCATCCCGAGAGCACAGACCAGCGGGACGATCTCCGCCACCTGCGGGAGAAGGTGGAGGCCGGCGCGGACTTCCTCACCACGCAGATGTTCTTCGACAACAACCTTCTGTACAATTTTCTGTACAAGCTGCGGGAGAGCGGGGTGACGGTTCCGGTGCTGCCGGGCATCATGCCGATCACATCCGCGAATCAGGTGGAGCGGGCCCGCAAGCTGTCGGGCTCCTTCATGCCGCGCCGTTTCACCAGCCTGGTGGACCGTTTCGGCTCGGATCCCGCTGCCATGAAACAGGCCGGCATCATCTATGCCACGGACCAGATCATCGACCTGTTCGCCAACGGCATCCGCCATGTACATGTCTATACCATGAACAAGCCGGATGTGGCCGCGGCGATCCAGCGGAACCTGGCGCCGATGCTGGGGAGCAGCCTGTGAATGCCCTGCGCGAGGCCGTCCTGCCGCCCGCGCCGGTCCGGCGGGAGGAAGCGCTGCGCTACGCCATGCAGCCGCGGGCCTATGGCGGCGGTCCCATTCCCGCTTTGGAGGACTGCGTCCGCATGGCGGAGGGCAAGGTCCCATGCAGGGCCGTGTGGCGGCTGTTCCCGGTGATCCGGAAGGGGGACGGGCTGGACCTCGGGTTCGCGGTCACGGGATCCCGCAAGCTGCAAAGCCATCTGGCGGGCTGCGACCGCATCGTCCTCTTCGCCCTCACCGCCGGCATGGAGATGGAACGGCTGATCCTGCGGGCCAAGGCCCTGTCGCCCCTGCACGGGCTCATGATGAACGCCGTCGGCGCAGCGATCGCGGAGGAAGCCTGTGACCGGCTCTGCGGCCGGCTGGCGGCGGCGTTCCCGGAGGATACCCTCAGTGACCGGTTCAGCCCCGGCTACGGCGATCTGCCGCTGAGCCTGCAAAAAGACATCTTCACCGCTCTCAGCTGCGAAAAGCGGCTGGGACTGACGCTGACCGGGAGCCTGCTGATGCAGCCCGGCAAAAGCGTCACCGCCATCGTCGGATTATCAACCCGAAAGGAAGATCACCGTGAGCCGCTTCCGTGAATTTCTGCAGAACAACCTCGTGATCCTCGACGGCGGCATGGGCACCCTGCTGCAGACCCGCGGGCTGAAGCCCGGTGAAGCGCCGGAGCGCTGGGGGCTCGGGCACAGGGATGTCACCCGTGCCATCCACAAAGCCTATTTCGACGCCGGCAGCCATGTGGTGATGGCGAACACCTTCGGCGCAAACCCCGTCCGCTATGACGGGACGACGCTGGAGACCATGGTGCTGACGGCGGTCTCCGACGCGCAGGCGGCCCGCGATGAAAGCGATGCCCCGCAGGAGAAATTCGTGGCGCTGGATCTGGGCCCGACGGGGCAGCTGCTGAAGCCCTTCGGACCGCTGGACTTCGAGGATGCGGTGTCGGCGTTTGCGCAGGTCGTGCGGCTGGGCGTGCGGGCCGGCGTGGACTGTGCGGTCATCGAGACCATGAACGACAGCCAGGAGACGCGCGCCGCGCTTCTGGCTGTCAAAGAAAACAGCGATCTCCCCGTGCTCGTCTGCAACGCCTACGGCAGCGACGGCAAGCTGATGAGCGGCGCGTCACCGGAGGTGATGACCGCGATCCTGGAGGGCCTCGGCGCGGACGCGATCGGCGTCAACTGCTCCTACGGACCCGAAACGATGGCCCCCGTGGTGGAGCGCTACCTGGCATGCGCTTCCGTTCCCGTGATCTGCAAGCCCAACGCCGGACTGCCGTCCGTGGCCGACGGAAAGACCGTATACGACGTGGATGCGGTCTCCTTTGCCGCGAGCATGCGCACGCTCTGTGAGAAGGGGGTGCGGGTGCTGGGCGGCTGCTGCGGCACCACGCCGGAATACATCAGGGCGCTGGTCCGTGCCGCGGCGGACCTCGCCCCGCGGTCCCTTCAGCCGAAGCGCCGGACGGTCATCGCTTCCCGCAGCCGCGCGCTGGTCCTGGGCGACCGCCCGGTGATGATCGGCGAGCGCATCAATCCCACCGGAAAGAGACGCTTCCAGAAGGCGCTGGCGGAAGGCGACATGGGCTACATCCTCGCGGAGGGCATCGCCCAGGAGGAGCGCGGAGCGGAAGCCCTGGACGTGAACGTCGGAGCGCCGGGGATCGATGAGGCCGCCATGCTCCCCCGGGTCACGGACGAGCTGCAGGCCGTCACCGACCTTCCCCTTCAGCTGGACAGCACCAGCCCGGCGGCGCTGGAGGCCGCGCTGCGCCTGTACAACGGCAAGGCCATGATCAATTCGGTCAACGGCAGCGAGGCCAGCATGGATGCCGTCTTTCCGCTGATGAAGAAGTACGGCGGCGTGGCGGTGGGCCTGACGCTGGACGAGCGGGGCATCCCCTCCACGGCGGAGGAACGGCTGGCGATCGCGGAGCGCATCATCGGGCGGGCCGCCGAATACGGCATCGGTCCGGAGAGCCTGGTCTTCGATCCCCTGACCATGACCGTCAGCACGGACGGCCGGGCGGCCCGGGTGACGCTGGACGCACTGCATCTGATCCGGGAGCGCACAGGCTGCCGCACCGTGCTGGGCGTATCCAACGTGTCCTTCGGCCTGCCGGCCCGCGAGGTGATCGGCAGCGCCTTCCTGACCATGACGCTGGAGCGCGGGCTGTCCGCGGCCATCATGAATCCGAAATCCGACGCCATGCGCGGGGCGTTCCTGTCCTTCCTGGCGCTGAACGGGATGGACGAGCACTGCGCGGGTTACATCGCCCACGCGGCCTCGCTGCCCGCCATGCAGCCGGCCGCCGCCGCGGGTGCGCCTGCGTCTCCCGCGCAGACCGCCTCCGGAAAGGGACTGCGCTATGCCGTGCTGAAGGGCCTTTGCGCGGAAGCCTCCCGCACGGCCTCCTCGGAGCTGGACGCCGGGCGGGATCCGCTGGCGCTGGTGCAGGAGGAGATCATCCCCGCCCTGAACGAGGTCGGCGAAGGCTTCGAGGCCAAGACCCTCTTCCTCCCCCAGCTGATGATGAGCGCGGAGGCCGCGGAGGCCGCGTTCCGGGAGATCAAGGCGAGGGCCGCGGCTGACCCGGCCATGCAGCGCTGCCCCATCGTGCTGGCCACGGTGAAGGGGGACGTGCACGACATCGGGAAGAATATCGTCCGGCTGATCGTGGAGAACTACGGCTACCGCGTCACCGATCTGGGCCGGGATGTGTCGCCGGAAGCCGTGCTGGACGCCGTGGTGCGGCTGCACGCCCCCATCTGCGGTCTCAGCGCGCTGATGACCACCACCGTCCCGGCCATGGAGGAGACCATTGCGCTGATCCACCGGGAAGCGCCCTGGTGCAGGGTGATGGTGGGCGGCGCGGTGCTCACCGAGGCCTATGCCGCGCAGATCGGCGCCGACGCCTATGCCCGGGACGCCATGGCCGCCGTCCGCTGCGCGGAGGCGCTGGAGGCAGGCACATAAAGCCGCGGTCTCTGTTACATGTCGAAACTTTTTCCGGAATTATTAAAATTGCGTGACAAAACCGCACTTCTGTGCTATGATAGGAAAGCGGTATTGTCACGTTGTTTTGATGTGCGCCGCCCATCCATCCGCAAGAGGTGAATCCGCAATGAAAGTGATCCTGCTCAAGGATGTCAAAGGCCAGGGCAAACGGGATGACATCATCACCGTTTCCGACGGTTATGCCCGCAACTTCCTCTTCCCCCAGAAGCTGGCCGTGGAAGCGACCTCCGGCGCCACGAAGGAAATCACCCGCAAGCGCGCCGCGGAGGACGCCCGGGAAGCCGAGCGCCGCCGCGAGGCGAACGAGAAGGCCGCGGCCCTGCAGGGCAAGGGCATCGAACTGGCCGTGAAATGCGGCGAGAAGGGCCGCCTGTACGGGTCCGTCACCACGGCCGAGATCGCCGATGCGCTGAAAGCGCAGCACGGGATCACCGTGGACAAGAAGAAGATCGAGCCGGCGGAGCAGATCAAGCAGGTGGGCGACGTCAAGGTCAAGGTGTGGCTGTACAGCGGCATCACCACCGAGATGGTGCTCCATGTGGTGCCCATGAGCAAATAACGGGATCCCGATATCGGGGGGAGGTGACGGCGATGAGCGAGGTTCGGCCCGCGGCGATGCCCAGCAGCATGGACGCGGAGCGCTCTGTTTTGGGCGCCATGCTCGTGGACCGCAACGCCGTCGCGAAAGCCGTCGAGGAACTCGTCCCCGCCGATTTCTATGACCCGGGGCACCGCGAGATCTATGACGCCATGACGGCCCTGGTCCGGGAGCAGAACCCGGTGGACATGGTCACCGTGAACGCCGAACTGACCCGGCGGGGCACGCTGGACGGCGTGGGCGGCTTCGACTATCTGGTGCAGCTGGGCGGTTTCGTTCCCTCCACGGCCAACGTATCGGCCTATATCCGCATCGTGGCGGAGAAGAGCACCCTGCGCAGGCTGATCGGCGCCTCCACGGACATCATCCGGGAAAGCAGCGCCCAGCAGGACCCCGTTCCCGAGATCCTGGGACGGGCGGAGAAGTCCATCTTCGACATCGTCATGCGCCGGGCCAGCACGGAAGCCCTGGTACCCATGCGGGAGATCCTCTACGTCACCTATGAACAGATCGAGGAGCTGAGCCGCAATCCGGGCGGGATCTCCGGCGTTCCCACCGGTTTCCGGGACCTGGACAATCTGCTGACCGGCCTGCACAAGGGCGAGCTGATCCTGGTGGGCGCCCGTCCCTCCATGGGCAAGACATCCTTCGCCATCAACATCGCCCTCCACGCCGCGGTGGCGGCGCAGAGAAAAGTCGCCTTCTTCTCGCTGGAGATGCCCCGGGAGCAGATCGCCCTGCGCATGGTATGCTCCGAGGCCCGGGTGGATATGCAGAAAGTCCGCCAGGGCACGCTCGGTCAGGAAGACTGGATGAAGATCGCCAGGGCCATGAACCCGCTCTCCGCGTCCAGCCTTTACATCGACGACACCGCCGGGCTCAGTCCGACGCAGCTGCGTTCCCGCTGCCGCCGCCTGATGATGGAGAACGGTCTGGACCTGATCGTTCTGGATTATCTGGGTCTCATGCACGTGGACGGAAAGGTGGAGAACCGGCAGCTGGAGGTCAGCGAGATCTCCCGGAGCCTGAAATCCATCGCCATGGATCTGGGCGTGCCGCTGGTGGCCTGCGCCCAGCTGTCCCGAGCCTCGGCGACGCGGCAGGACAAGAAGCCGATCCTGTCCGACCTGCGCGACTCCGGCTCCATCGAGCAGGACGCCGATGTGGTCATGTTCCTGCACCGGGATCACTATTACGATCACAAGGAAGAAAACCGGAACCTCGGCGAGGTCATCGTGGCCAAGCAGCGCAACGGCCCCCTGGATAACATTCCGCTGGCCTGGCTGAGCGAATACGCCACCTATGCGAACCTCCTGCCCGCGCAGGGAGACAAGCCCTATTAAACGACCAAGTGAGATGAAATAACCTTGATGGAAGCACATACCGTCAGTCAGCTGAAGCCTGAAATGACCTTCTCCGGCGATCTGCTGGTGCGCAGCGTGGACCGCCGCACCGACAAGACCGGCAGGGAATACCTGGACATGACCCTCTGCGACGCCACCGGCGAGATCAACGCCAAAAAGTGGAATCTGGAGAACATGGACTGGCAGCCGGTCTCCGGACAGGTCATCAACGTCGACAGCGTGATCAGCAGCTTCAACGGCCGGATCCAGATGAAGCTGAACCGCATCGCCCCCGCGTCGAATCCCGACATGCGTATGCTGGTGCCATCCGCGCCGGAACCGCCCGAAGCGATGCTGGCCGAGATCGAAGCGGCGATCGACAGCTTTCCCACCGAAGACCTTCGCCGCCTGGTGCGGGAGCTGCTGCGCATGCCGGGCGACCGCCTGAACTATTTCCCGGCCGCGCAGCGCATGCACCACGCGGAGTATGCGGGGCTGCTGCATCACACCACCAGCATGCTGAAGATGGCGGAGCATGTCTGCGCCTGCTATCCCTTCCTCAACCGGGAGCTGCTGCTGGCCGGCGTCATCGTGCATGACCTGTGCAAAACCGAGGAGATGCAGAGCAACGCCAGCGGCAGCGTCAGCGACTATACCCCGGACGGGATCCTGATCGGCCACCTGGTGCGCGGTGTGGTATGGATCGAGCGGGCGGCGGAGAAGATCGGAGTGTCCGGCGAGATCGTGCTGCTGCTGCAGCACATGATGCTCAGCCACCACGGGGAGCCGGAATTCGGCAGTCCCAAGGCGCCCATGTTCCCCGAGGCGGAAGCGCTGCACTGGATCGACAGTCTCGACGCGAAGATGAACGAGATGCTGACCATCCAGCAGCGCACCCCGGCCGGCGCTTTCTCCGAGCGCATCGCCTATCTGGACGACCGCCGCATGTATCATCCGGCGTTCAGCTCTCCCGTTTCCCCGCAGACCGCAGACGAATGATCCCCTGTATCTCCCGCGGCGAGCGGCCGCTTTCCCGTCAACTCTGGTTCTAATGGAGGGTATCACAATGAAGAAAACCATGCTCGTACTCCTGCTGGGGCTGAGTGTTCTGATCCTGGCCGCCTGCGGCGCATCCCAGGAAGAGCACTTTGACGTGGCCAGCGGCGTATCCGACTACCAGCCCGCCGTCAGCGAAGAGCCACCCGCCGGGACGCAGGTGATCACCATCACCGCGGACTACGATTTCGATGACGGCACATACGATCCGGCGTCGGAAGAAGCGTTTTCCGATTTTGACGAGCCGGATGTGCCGGCAGAGACGCCCATCCCCCAGGCGCCCACCTCCACGCCGGTGATCATCAACAGCCAGTACGCGGGCGCAACGCCGCTGGTGATCGATCCCATCGACAAGCCCACGCCCTCCCCCGCTCCGACGCTGACCTATGCCAAGGAGAGCTTTGCCACCTACGACGCCACCCGGCTGCGCATCTCCTTTGAGGCTCCGGCCGGCTGGACGGTGGACGACACCATCGCGGACACCTATCTCATCACAAACCCGGACAAGCGCATGGCATATCCCGCCCAGCTGATGGTGTCCGCCCGTGCCGTTTCCACGACCTATTCCGGCAATGATATGGCCCGTGAGGCGAAGGCGGTCTCCAACACAATCAAGGGCGAATATGACCATTACAATCCGACAAACACCGCCGACCGCACACTGTTCGATGCCAAGGGCAAGTACATGGACTTCGACGGTTACATCAAGGGCACCGATATCCGCGTCTGGGGCCGTATCCATGTGGTCTATGTCAACAAGACCCTCGTGGTCGTCCGCATCACGGTCCCCTATGAATACAAGAGCCTCTACAAGGATACGGTCTACCGCCATTTCCGCGAGACCCTGAAATTCACCCGCTGATCCGGGGCGGTCCTTCGCTCCGGTCCCCCACGGTTCCGTACAGCAAAACGGCGTGATCGGATTCACGCCGTTTTTTTGTCCCGTGGATCCGTCTTTGCGGAGAAGCGGCAGACGACGTTCCCGCTGTTCGCCATCTGACCCATGCGCATCCCGGCAAGCTGATCCCGCGCCTGCGGGCCGGGCCCGGGGCTTCCCGGCCGCCCCGGACCCTCCGTCAGCGGCAGATGCTTCGGAAGCGAACCGCCATCAGATGCCCTTCAGCGTGAACCGAAGCTCATAGCTGCGGTCAGCGGGCCAGGTGAACTGCGGCAGCACCGGGGCTCCCCAGCTGTCGTCGCCGCCGATCCCCATGCGGAAGGCCGCGATGTCGAGCACCGTTTTGTTCCCGGGATGCAGTTCCTCCGGGTGGCGGGCAGCCGCGATCTCTTCGGGAAGGTACGGCAGGACGCTGATCTCCAGGTCCTCGCCCGTCACTTCCACGCCGTGCCCCGTCTCATCCGTCAGCCGCAGCACCTGCACACCGCGCCGGCTGCCGCACTCCTGCGGATTGCAGTAGCGGGTCAGCGCCGTGTCGGAGTCAAATCCATGCCAGCCCAGCCATGCGCCTTCGCAGCGGTCCGCGTAGTTCTCGTCGGGACCGAGGCCGAAATAGCGCACATGGTGGAGACGGGGATCCATGCGGAAGGAAAGCCCCAGGGCCGGCATTTCCGGCAGACCCGCCACGCCTTCCCAGTGCAGTCCGAAGCGCAGTCCGGCGTCTGTGGGACGTACGGTCAGCGTCAGGTCCAGGCCCGGGATCACGCCGCAGACGTACCGCCAGCGCAGACCGTCCGGCATCAGCTCGGGGCCCTGCAGCGCCGCGTATCGGCTGAGCAGATGCCAGATGCCCTGACGCTTCGCGGATCCGTTGCCGCCGTCATTGTCCGTCGGCGCGCGGAAGAGGGAAAGCATCGGCGCGCACTGCAGGGTCTCCCGGCCGAGTCCGTCCCGCAGAGAGATCAGGCCGTCCGTGCGGTTGAGGAGCGCGCCCAGTTCCCGCACGCCGATGTTGTAGTCGCAGGCTGTCATGGGCAGCGGCTTTGCCTCGGCGCGGACCGCCGGTGTCCCGAAGCGCGACTGTCCGAAGGCCACTGCCGTGCCGGGCGCCAGCAGCGGATGCTCCCGGATGCACAGGTGCGCGGTGATCAGGGTCTCCCCTTCCCCGGAGATCGCACCGGCATACGGCAGCGGCACATGGACAGACGCCCCCGCGGGGATCTCCGGCAGACCGGTCTCGCCGCAGGCCACACTCTCCCGGTCCCGCAGAACGGACCAGCGCAGGAACATCCCCCGCAGCGGCGCAAACAGCCTGCGGTTCGCCACCGTCACGCCCTTGTCGTCGGGAGTCAGGATGGCTTCGGCGAACAGGTGCCGGACCTCCTGCACCTTGGGGGTGAGGGTGCGGTCGCCCAGAACGATGCCGTTGGTGTTGAACTGCCAGTCCGTGGGCCGGTCTCCCCAGTCGCCGCCGTAGCTCAGGCGGGAAGAGCCGTCGGGGAGCCTCTGCCGCAGGCCCTGGTCCACATAGTCCCAGATGAAGCCGCCCTGATACATGGGGTACCTGTCTTCCAGATCGCGGTACAGGCTCATGCCGCCGCAGGAATTCCCCATGGCGTGCGTATACTCGCAGTTGATCATGGGCCTGTCGGGATCGCCCTTCAGATACGCTTCGATGTCCGCGGCTTTGAAGTACATGCGGGAGTATACGTCGGAGATGCGGCTGTACGCCTCGCTCATCCAGCATCCCTCGTAATGCACGAGGCGGGTGGGATCCCTGCGCCTGAACTGCTCGCTGAGGGCCAGGAGGTCGTCGCCGTACCAGCTCTCGTTGCCGCAGGACCACAGCAGGACGCAGGGGTGGTTCTTGTCCCGCTCCTGCATGGCGCGTCCCCGGGCCAGCACAGCCTCCCGCCATACCGGGTCAGAGGCGGGGACGGCGATCTCCTCGGGATCCGACCGGGCCCAGGTGCCGTGGGTCTCGATGTTCGTCTCGTCGATGACGTAGAAGCCGTACCGGTCGCACAGGCGGTAGAACAGGCTTGTGTTCGGATAATGGCAGGTGCGGATGGCGTTGACGTTCATCCCCTTCATGTCCGTCAGATCCCGCATCAGCAGTTCTTCCGTCATCACGCGGCCCCGGTCGCAGTCGAACTCGTGGCGGTTCACGCCGTGGAAGACGATGCGTTTTCCGTTCAGGCACATGATCCGATCGATCATCTCGAACTGCCGGAAGCCCACGTCCGTCCGGGCGACCTCGCGGACCTGCCCCTCCGCGTCCGTCAGCGTGATCCGGAGGGCGTAAAGCACCGGTGTTTCCGCGCTCCACAATTCCACGTCCGGCACTTCCTCGCGGACGTGGAGCTCGGCCGCAGCGGCGAAGGTCTTCTCAAGGCGGACCCGGCCGTCCGCGTCCGTGAGGCTCAGTGTCACGGTCCCCTCGGGGCGGTCGACGGAGAGGTCCGCTTCCAGGAAGGCCCGGGTGAAGTCGTCCGTCAGCGGGGTGCGGACAAACAGGTCGGCAAGATGGGTCTTCGGCTCGAAGATCAGCTTCACGGAGCGATGGATGCCGGAAAAGCGCCAGAAGTCCTGATCCTCCAGCCACGAGCCCGTGCAGCGCTTGAAGACCCGGGCGACCAGCCGGTTCTCCCCCGGGCGCAGGATCCCGGTGACGTCGAAGCGCTTCGGGGTGAAGCTGTCCTCCCCGTAGCCGAGGAAGACGCCGTTCAGCCACACGGCCAGCGCGGCCTCCGCCGCCTCAAAGCAGAGCACGGCGCGGCCCGTCCGCTCCAGCCGGTCTTCGCCGACGGAGAATGTGCGCACGCAGGTCACCGTGGGATCATAGGTCTCCGAGATCTGCGGCGGTCTCAGCGCCTCGTGTCCGTCCCAGGGGTACTGGTAATTGACATAGTGGGGCGGGTCCCATTCCGGGAACTGCAGCTGGAACTCGCCGGGGATCTGCACCGGACGCAGCATGCCGTCACCGGACGGGTCGGAGATCAGCGCGTCCGGGGCATCGCAGGCCCGCATGGCCAGATGCGCCCCCCACACGCCGTCCAGCGATCGGATCAGGCTGCTGCGGCCCGCATCCGCCTCCTCCGCGGACGCGAAGATATCGTGATCCGAACAGGGCGGAAGCTGCCCCACCGCGAAGACTTCCGGGTCTGCCAGCCATCGGGTCTCAAAGGTCTGTGCCATACCGTTTCCTCCGTTTCAGCGTTCGGGGATCGTGAGCAGGTATCGTTCGTACGCGTTCACCACCGGAATGCCGTTGTGTTCCCGCACCCGGGGCGTATTCCAGGCATAGCTGCGGTGGACGTGGCCATGGCAGAAAGCCAGGGGTCTGACCTCGTCCACCAGTTTCACAAAACAGTCGAATCCCCTGTGGGCATAGTCCTCGGCGTCTCCGCAGCCGGTCATGGGGGCGTGTGTGACGAGGATGTCCACCCCGCCCGCTTTGCGGATCTGCCGGCGGGTCTTGCGGATCTTCTTCGCCATCTCCTGCTCTGTGTACTGAAAGGCGCCTTCGGAATAGCGCTTGCAGCCCCCGAACCCCAGGAAACGGATCCCGCGGAAGGTGAACAGCCTTCCGTCGATGCACTCGCAGCCCTCCGGCGGGTCCGTCACGTAGCGGGTATCATGGTTGCCGGGCACATACAGCACGGGCTTGTTGCTCAGGGTGACAAGGAACTCCAGATACTCCTTCTTCAGATCGCCGCATGAGACGATGATATCCACATCCTCCACCCGGGACGGCTGCCAGTAGTCCCAGAGTGCGGGGCACTCCATATCCGATATCAGCAGGATATTGATAGCCGTCCCTCCTTTCCGCCGCCGCGCGCAGCATGGATCAAGGGTCCCGGGGCTGCGGGTCGTCCTCCGGGAGAGCCAGCAGGCGGGTGGTCTCCCGGGCGGTGGGCATGAGTTCCTGCAAGCCGGGGATCGAGCCGATCACGCCCTCGCGGAGCCAGTTCATGCGCATGAGCTCCTCCGCGGACAGCACCTGGTTTTCCTCGATGCGGACTTTTCCGTTCCGGTCACGCACCGGTCCCACGAAGGGATGGATGATCCCGCGGGTCATGCTGTCCCGGAGGATATCCGCCAGCTGCCGCACGCCGTCCGGAAGATGATCCGAGAGCTTGACGTCGATCACACCGCTGGACATCCCCCACCAGTAACTGACCGCCGTGCCCTCGGGGGCCTGTTTGTCCCAGCCTCCGGCCATCACCGCGCGGACGATCTGCTCATAGGTCCTTCCCCAGTTCCAGATGTCCGACGCCAGGGGCAGATAGCTCCCGTCCTCCGACATCAGCACCGTGGACCACCCGAACGTGATGCCGCTGGCCGTGTTGCCGGGGATCGGATGCCCCGAGACGATCCTCGCACCGGCGGCTGTCAGCCGCTTCACCGGGTCGCCGCCCAGGCAGGACCACTCCAGCAGGACCTTTGCCTCCGGGTTCGTCATCCGCAGGCCCTGCGTGAAGGCGTTCACGGAAGCGGGGACGCCCTGGATGGGATACCGGGCCACATAGCCGACGGGATCGCTGCCGCACATGGTGCCCGCGATGGCGCCGGAGATGAACTTTGCCTCGTGGATGCGGCTGTAATAGGTGCGCACGCCCGCATAGGGGACCGAGAGGGCGCATACCAGCACCTTCACCGCCGGATGCAGGGCGGCGGCCTGCCTCGCGCTGGCCAGCAGCGTCGGCGCCGTGGCGATCAGCAGGGAAGCGCCGTCCTCCGTGATGGCCTTCTCCATGAGGGTATCGGCGTCCTGTTCCCCGACGATGTAGCTGCGGGTGCGGATCTGCGCGCCGAGGGTCTCATCCATGAACAGGCGGCCTTCCTCGTGGCCCCGGGTCCATACGCTGGTCTTCGGGTCGTTCACATGCACGAAGGCCACGTTGAGCGTGGGACGGGTGATGCCGGTAATGAGCTTGCTGACCAGTCCCCGCTCCGGAATGACCGGTTCGGTGGACACCTCCTTGGGCTCATCGGTCCCGGCGTAGCGCAGGTCGGGCTTCAGCGCTTCGACCCGTTTGCGGATCTCCGCAGCGTCGCAGGCCAGCAGCTGTTCATAGGGATAGACCTCCATGCAGGTCAGCATGGTCTCGCTGACGGAGGGCTTGTCTTCCGGACGGCTGACACAGGCTTCCCGCACTTTCCAGTAGAGGGCCAGGAAGGACAGGCGCATGTTTTCGGTCCAGGCCTGCTCACCGTCCAGCCCCATGGCATTCTCCACCCGGGCATAGCAGCCGGGCTTCTCAAAGCGAAGCACAAAGAGCCTGCTGCGCCGGTAGAAGGGAATGAACTCCCGGTATGCCTGGCCTGCGGGGTCCTCCGAGGGTTCGGGCAGGATGCGCGTGACCTTTGCCCGGATCGTCAGCGCATCATAGGAGCGCAGGACCGAGACCCGCTTGTGGCCTTCCTGCACGTAGAACAGTCCCATGTACTCATAGCAGACGATGGGATCCGTGATGCCCTTCTCGCCCAGATGCGCATCGCACAGGGCGATCCATTTGGCTGCGAATTCCGTGTCGTCCGCCAGCAGAGGCATGAAGTTCCCCGCGAAGGCGTTTTTCCGCGCGTCCGCGTATGTGCCGACAATGGAGTCTATGGGGATCTCGATCGTCCCGAGATCTTCCCGGCCGGAGGCGGACAGCGTCGGCAGGATCTCCTGCAGGACCGTCGGCCACGGGTCCTCCTCCCTGGCCTTGCAGGCCGTCACATATTTCGTGCCGCGCCTGACTGCTGCGCGGTATTGTTCGATGGCTTCATTGGTGTTCATGATTCATCACGCTCGTATCGGATCATTTGTGGTACCGCTCGCCGGCGGATATGCGGCAGCAGCGGTACAGCTGCTCCAGCAGCATCACGCGGGCCAACTGGTGGGGGAAGGTCATGGCGGACATGGAAAGCTCCTCGTCCGCCCGGGCGGTCACATCCGGGCTGAGGCCCAGAGACCCGCCGATGACGAAGACGATCTCGCCGGCCCCGTTCGCCGAAAGCCGGTCCAGATGCTTCGACAGACCGACCGAATCCCAGGGCTTGCCCGGGATGGTCAGGCAGACGACATAGTCTCCCGGGCGAATGGCCTTCAGGATGGCCTCGCCCTCCCGCCGCCGAACCTGTTCTTCCAGCGCCGGAGACGCGTTGGCCGGTTCCGGCAGGTCCGGGAGTTCGATCTCCCGGAAGCGGCCGTAGCGGGACAGGCGTTTCAGATACTCGTCTGCCATGGCGCGGAAAGGTTTCTCCTTCAGGCGCCCGACCGCAATGATGGATGCGTTCAAGAGGACCCTCCTCATCGATTGGTACGGGGACAGCATAACGCATTTTGCGGACGTTCGCAAGGGGGAAACCGGCTTCCGTCAGGCAAGCCCCGACCCGGCGGTCCGTGAGCCGCGATCAAAGCCTCAGGCAGAAACGCTCCCCGTATGCTGCTTACGGATCGCAGGCGGCACCCGGCAACATACTGTTGACGGCGGCATCGGGCGCCGTATTCGGGGACCCGGGCGCGGCCATGCCTTTTCCCGAAGACCGGGGGCACAGGAATGAAAGCTCACAAAACAGATTGACAAGTGACCTTTCGTTCGCTATACTAGGTGAAAGAAAGGTCACTTAACTTCTGCGGAGGTGCGTATGGCTAAAGACACGAAGGAGAGAATCCTGGCAGCAGCGCTGGAGATGTTCTCGCAAAAGGGATATGAGGGAACCAACATCAGGGAGTTGTCTGCATCTCTCGGATTGGTCAAGTCGGGCATTTACAAGCATTATGAAAGTAAGGAAGCAATCTGGAATGCCCT
>JAEEGL012715141.1_pt1 | contig 14806 bp, 6 predicted proteins | sample 9134231 | NCBI WGS metagenome assembly JAEEGL01 (sample SAMN16246548, study PRJNA631951) | gut metagenome | biome: gut microbiome; feature: rumen; material: fiber-attached | host: Bos | place: Iran: Karaj | collected 2018-10 | reverse complement strand
GATGACGTTCAGTCCCAGACACTCATAGTCGTGCATCACATCGCGGAACTCATTCTTTCGCAGCATGCCGTGGTCAACGAAGATGCAGGTCAGGTTCTTTCCAACGGCACGGTTGAGCAGCACGGCAGCCACGGAGGAATCGACACCGCCCGACAGACCGAGAATCACGCGGTCATCGCCTAACTGGGCTTTCAGCTCCGCCACGGTGGTCTCCACGAACGACGCAGCGCTCCAGTCCTGCTTTCCACCGCAGATATCCACCACGAAATTTCTCAGCAGGAGGCTTCCCTGCGTGGAATGAAACACCTCTGGATGGAACTGCACGCCCCATAGCTGCTCTCCTTCAGCCTGATAGGCAGCGAACTCCACTTTGCCAGTGGATGCAATCCTGCGGAACCCGTCGGGTATGGCGGTGATGGTGTCGCCATGGCTCATCCACACCTGTGAGTTCTCATCAAAACCCTTGAACAACGGATTCTCCTGCTCGAACCAGGTGAGATTGGCTCTGCCGTATTCACGGCTGCCAGCCGGCTCCACCTTGCCTCCATACACATAGCTCATATATTGTGCGCCGTAGCAGATGCCAAGCAGCGGGTACTTGCCCCGGATGCGGCTCAGATCCACCTTGAACGCCTCGTCGTCGTATACGGAGAAAGGGCTTCCCGAGAGAATGACCCCTATCACATCGGGGTCGTCGTGCGGAAATTTATTGTATGGCAGAATCTCACAGAAGGTGTCGAGTTCACGTACACGCCGCCCTATCAGCTGCGTGGTCTGCGACCCGAAGTCAAGAATAATGATTTTTTGCATGATTTTTTATTGTTTTTTTGAAAAAGATATTATAGTTCCTATAGTTAATATAGTTCCTATAGTTCCTATAGATTTTTACTCCCAATACAGAATCTGCGGGTTGATGTCCCATTTGTGGTCTTTGGGGAAGTCGTCGCCTTCCCAGGCTTTCTTCGAGGTCCATTTCTCGTAGGGGGCAGTCCAGAACGGGTCGTCGGCAGGCAGTCCGAGCGGAAGGAAGGCAAGTGAGGTCATGTAGAGGGACCCGTTGTTGGTGTACCAGTCCGCCACGTTCGGGTGGTTGCCAAGGAATCCGATGGTGAGGAAGCCCTGGCTGTTGAAGTTCTTGGCTTTGCCGAACATGTTTTTCGCCACTGCGGTGATGGCAGATCGCACCTGTCCGTTGCTCAGTTCCTGCGGCAGCTGCTTGCGCCATGCCAGCTGTGCCAGCGGCTGGAACACCGCCATGCGGTAAGGGATGCTGCGTCCCACCACGGGGTAGGTGCCCTCCGGAGAGATGAACCGCTCCAGAATCACCGCATATTTCTGCATACGCTTTCTGACAATCTCAAGCCGGTTTTTCGCACCATTTCGCTTATCGCCATGACTGCGTACCAGATAGTTGTCGTTGGGACGACGTGCCGCCACCATCTCCAGGATTTCCGTGTACATCGGCTGAATCACGTAGGCGTTGTAATAGTCGAAGGCAAAGGAGGGACCGTCGCTGTACAGCCCATCGCCGATATACCATTCCTCAGCCTTGCTCACTGCCATCTTGATGCGGTAGGCATCGTAGCTGGCCCCCACATACATCAGGAACGCCTCTTCCATTCCCACGAACAGCACCCAGTTGGTGTAGGGCGGGTCGTAGCGCCGGATTCCCTGTATCTCTTTGATATAGCGTTGTTTTGTGATGGAGTCGAGCGGCACCCACAGCGCATCGTAGCCCCTGTAGAGACTTTCCACGAGATAGGCGGCATCCACGAGAGTCTGACCTCCGGACTTCCAGCCCAGATAGTCAGGGCTTTCCGGGTCGACGGCATTGGCATAGGCTTTCAATGCCCACTCACGTAGCTGCTTGCGCTTCACACCCTCGGCGGTGTTGTCGTCGGGCAGTGACAGCCAGGGAGCCAAACCGGCCATCAGTCGGGCGAAACACTCCATATAACTCACTTTCTTGTCGCGGTTGTCCCATGTGGGGGAGAGCTCAAGGCCGCCGTTTTCCACTGTCATCGCCTGCTGCAGTTTGCCCTCTGCCATGTTTTTCAGCACAGGCTCAGCCATCTGATACATGATGTCCACCCATACCTCACGGTCGGACTTCACCGGATCCTTTGTAGGTGTCGCGCTCAAATGCATGGCAAAACAGAGCAGCACTACGATTATTCCTATAATTTTTTTCATTGGTTATGCTTTTAAATTTGTATAAATTATTTAATAGATGCAGCACGAATGTCGTATGACGGAGGTGATGAGCCAGAAAAGATAACAGTAGCTATCTTCTCTCAAACGCCAGCTCCTTCTTTCCGTCGTAAACAACCAGTGAGTCTTCGGTCATCGACATGATGTGCAGGGTGTCGTTCTTCGTGAGGCTGGCGGAGTCGGAGAGTGTGGTGAGAATCAGGCGTCCGTCGTCGAGATGCCAGTTGCAGTTGTTGTCCATCCCGACATTGTTGAAGAGATGGGCATAATGGCTGTCCTGAATGGATAGAAACGTGTTGACGTTCAGGCTGTCATCATGGTGCATCCAAGTGCGAAGCAGTGAGTTGAGGTTCACGATAGTGGATGATACCGGATGGTCGTCGATCATCAGCAGCGTCACCTCCACGGAGTCTCCCAGGTCGTTGGATCCGAAGAAGCGGTCGTTGCCGATGATGATGTTCACGATGCCGCTGTCGGGCTTGATAAGCTCCAGGTTGTCGGACGAGGAGCAAACGCCGATGGTGCCCATCAGCACCTCCTTCACCGGGACTTTCAGAGAAGAGCCGTTGAAAGGGGTGCTGTCAGTGTCGCCATCCGTTTTCTCTCCGTTACAGGAACAAGAAAGCGCCAGCAGCATTGTGAACAATGGGATGAAAAACTTCAGCACGACCGTTGTTTTACGCTTTCTTTTTCTTTTCCGGATTTTCAAACAACAACGCAAAGAGAACAGCTACCACAAGCGCATAACCGGCAAATACAAACCAGCAAGTGGTCCAGTTTCCGTCAAGGTATCCCTGCTCGTTCCATGAGCAGAAGCTGTTGACGATGGCACCAGCAGAGAGGGTTCCCACAGTGGCGCCGATTCCGTTGGTCATCAGCATAAACAGTCCCTGTGCGGATGCTTTGATAGACGAGTCGCATTCCTGATCCACATACATGGCGCCCGACACATTGAAGAAGTCGAATGCCACACCATATACGACGCATGAGAGGATGAAAAGCAGCACGCCCGGCATGGTAGGAGAGCCCAGTCCGAAGAATCCGAAGCGGAACACCCAAGCCATCATGGCGATCAGCATCACAATCTTGATGCCGAACCGCTTGAGGAAGAACGGGATAAGGAGGATACAGAAAGCCTCGCTGATTTGAGAGATGGAGGTGAGCAACGTGGCATTGTTGGCAGCGAACGATGAGGCGATAGCGGGGTCGGCGCTGCCTTTGAAGCTTGTGAGGAACGGACCTGCAAATCCGTTGGTCACCTGCAGCGACATACCTAAAAATGCCGAGAAGACGAAGAACAAAGCCATCTTTTTGGTTTTAAACAGCTTGAACGCATTGAGACCAAATGTCTCAGCCAGACTCTTCTTCTCGTCGCTTTTCCGTTTCGACAGCTCACATTTCGGGAGCACGAAACTGTAGAGGAACAAGATAATGCTCAACACACCCGACACGAAGAACTGCCAGTAGGTGTATTGGAACTTGTGGGCGTTCTCACCGAGAGTGAATGAGAATCCGTTGTCGTCGAGCACCGCACAGTTCACGAACCACATAGTGGCGATGAAACCAATGGTTCCCATCACACGGATTGGGGGGAAGTCTTTCACGGTGTCCATCCCGTTGTTTTTCAGTCCTGTAAACGCCACGGTGTTCGACAGCGCGAGAGTCGGCATATAGAAGCCGATGCTGATGGTATAAACAGTGACGAACAGTGCTTTGTTGGGCAGTTCGTTTCCGAATCCAGCCTGATGCCCCATCCACCAGCATCCAAGCATCGCACATCCGGCAATCAGATGACAGATACCGAGCATCCGCTGCGGCTGGATGTATTTGTCGGCAATGATACCGATGAGTGTCGGCATGAAAATCGACACGAAGCCCTGGATGGCATAAAACCAAGATATTTCAGCACCCAGTCCGGCGCTTCCCAGATAGTTTCCCATGCAGGTGAGGTAGGCTCCCCATACCGCAAACTGCAGGAAGTTCATGATAATCAGCTGAATTCTCAGCCCCTTTGTGTTGTTTGCCATGTTTTTGTATTGTTTAGAGATTAATGCTTTATATTATAGAATTATAGATTTTATAGTAACTATAGATTTTATAGTAACTATAGATTCTATAGTGGCTATAGGACCGTTCTATTCCACATACACCTTGAAGGTGTCGATGCGTCCGTCGTGGTGGAGCGCAAGGATATACATGCCGCGTGGCAGGCTGGCAGGCAGTTGGATGGTGGCTGAAGGGCTGACCTTCTGCTCTTCGATGAGTATGCCGCTCACGCCCACCAGATGGGCTGTCACGCTTGCTGGAGCAATCCCGCCCAAGTCGAGCTGAACCTGCTGCCCTGCATGGAGCACGCCAGAAAGGATTCTGATGGAAGGCGTTGCGTCTTTGCTGCCTGCCACAGCTTCCATGCTGTTGATGCCCGTCGGGATGTAGGTGTCGTCGGTCAGTTTCTGCTCATAGAAATACCATTTCACATCTTTAGATGCCACCTGATAAGCACCGTCGCCCAACTTGATACGGTAATCCCAGTGTTTCTTGCGCTGAGCATCTCCGGTGTAGATATAGTCGGTGTTCGCCACCACGATGAATGCCACGTCGTTGGCGGGAGCGTCGCTCTCGTCCCAAGTCAGCTTCATCTTTCCGCATCTCACAGGCTGGCTGTAAACCGTCTCACCAGTGGCGGTGCGGTAGCAGAGCTGAGTCATCATCTGGTCGTCCTCCGGGCGGAAGAACACCTCGCAGCCACTCTTGCCTACATGCACTGGTATGATGTTGCCTCCGCTCCAGCCCGGGTTGGTGATGGTGTCGGGCGCCATCCATCCCTCCGCGTCGTTCTGCTCCAACGTCTGATAGGGTGTGAGCTTGAAAGGCGGCACGTCGATCCAGTAAGGTGAAAACTCCGCTTTCACTGTCGTTCCGAAATAAGAGTTGAGCAGGTTGCGGCATCCGGGTGAGAATCCTCCAAAGTCCATCGTGGCAAGCCGTGCGCGGTATTGCAGGATGAGGCTCCGCATTGCTTCGTCGCCAATCCCTTCCACTTTCTCCTGGCTGTTGCCGTTGGCGATGCCTTCCAACACTCGGTTGCGGCAGTAGCGCCATATCCAAGGCACGGCCCCTTCGCCCACACATTCGCCGAGGAACAGGGGGAACACCTCACCGTACTGCACACCGCCGATGAGATTGCGCCAAGTGCAAATCTGCTGTCCACCCTCATACATGTTCACCCCCTCAGCGCTCGGCCCGCCGAACGAACCGTCCTGGAGCCAACCGGAGTAACACTCGATAGGCATGAACGGACAGATGAGGTTGCCCACTCCCAGCCAGCCTGGCGAGCCATACACGTTGTCGCGCTTCGCGTTCATCGCCATCTGCAGCCACACGTTTCCGCCCTCGTGGAACCACGCTGAGCGTTTCACGCCGTCGAGGTCGGCGAACAGGGCATGGATGCCCTCATGCACCATCGCCTCGCGCTGATAGTCGCCGTCGTTCCATTTTCTGTCGGCATCGTCGCGGAAGCGGCTGACGGGATAGTAAGAAGCCCACACACAGGGCCATGAGCGGCCGTCGGTGTAAGTGCTGCTCTGATACCCTCCTTGCGTGGTGTTCGACTCGCTGTCGTTGTTCAGTCCCGATCCGAAGATATATACGAACGATTTCCACCCCTGCCGGGCGTTGATGTCGGGCGGCCAGCCCATCTCGTCGCGGATATAGGCGAAATCCACGTCGTATTTCTTCATCATGTTCGTCATCGCGTTGTAGTCGTTGGCTCCGACAGCGCTGTTCAGGTTGTCGCCCCAGAACACCGACCACCACTCGCCTTCAACCACATTGGCGGCTTTGCCGTTCTTCTGTGTGAAGTTATGCACTTTTTTCGGCTGAGGAAAGCCGTTGGGGTATTCGTCGCGGAAGTCGTAGCTCCAGTGTGGAGTGTGGGCTTTCCAGTCGTAACGCTCGCCTTGTTGAGCCTGCACATCCACGTAGAATTTGCATGTCTGAGACTTCCGGTTACCGTCCGCGTCAGTAAGGATGACGCTCATCGTGTATTCACCGGCGTTGCCGGTGGTGATGCCGGTCATCGTGAAATCTCCGTCGTCATACACCCTTAGCGACTTGCCTTCAGGGCCTTTCACGTTGAAACGCGCACTTTCACCGTCGTTCTTCACTCGGAATCCGAAGGTGATTGCATCGCCTGGTGCTGCCTGCACGCAGTTGTTGCGCTCCTCCTCTCCTTCGTTCAACCGTACCATCGGGTCGACAATCCATGCGTCGATACGGTCGGGGCGGTGGTTGAACGCCGGCATGTCGGTGTCCATGCTTTCCTCGTTGCCGATAGTCAGCTCGAAATGGAATTCGATGGTGTCGTTTGTGCTTACGTTCACCAGTGCTTGTTTCCACTGATAGGTGTTGCCTTCTTCCACTTTTCCTTCCACCGTCGAGATGCTGAATCCCGACTTGTCGTCGAAAGCCGATGCAATCGCACGGTTACGGTTGGCTGCGTTCACAGCCAGTCCTGCCGCAGTGAAATAGTTGCCGTATGGGCTGAGCGACGATCCTTGGCTGTATTTGCCTGTGGATGGGTTGATGGAGTAGAACCTCACGGCCTGCACCGACATGGCGGTGCTGAACGACCCTTGGGCGGCGCAGTTCAGCTTCGTGCCCAGTACGCTCGCATTCGTAGCGCAGACCGTCGGCGCGGTCTGGCTCAGCGTGCGGCTGATATCGAAGTGATAGACGGTTTTGCTGCCGTTGGCCATGGCTGTGCATCCCGTCACGACCAACAGCAGCATTACCACCACCTTCTGTTTAGTTAATATTCTTTTCATCTCTCTATTGGTGTTAGTCAGTTAGGTTTTTTTTAAGTTGATGGGAATTCGGAGTAATCAGAGTAATCAGAGAATTCAGATTATTCAGAGAATTCAGATTACTCAGAGAAATCAGAGAAAAAACTAAAAACAGACAACTCTTACTCTATCGTGAGCTCCTGGATGAGCCGTTTGCCCTTGCTGTAGTTCTCGATGACAGCGAGCACGAAACGGATGTCCACACCGATGGTGCGCTGGAGCTTGTCGTCGAACAGGATGTCGCCCGACATAGCCTCCCAGTTGCCGTCGAAGGCAAGACCGATAAGACGTCCCTTGCCGTCGAACATACCCGAACCGGAGTTGCCGCCTGTGATGTCGTTGTTGGTGAGGAAGCAGAGGTGCATGTCCTTGTCTTTCTTGTCGAGATATTTCTTGCCGTATTTGCCTTTCTTCAGCCATTTGTACACAGGCTCGGTCAGGTCGTAATCGTCGTTGTTGCCACGTTTCTCGTATTTCTCGAGAATCGACTTCGACGGTGTGAAACATTCGTAGGTCACCCCTTCGTTTGTGGTGTAGCCCTCTACCAGGCCGTAGCTCATACGGAGTGTGAAGTTGGCATCAGGATAATATTCCTTGTCGGCGTTCATTTCGCGGAGCGCGTCGCCCAGCAGGCGCTCGTATTCCTCAGCCTCATCGCTGCCATACATGCCATAGAGCTGCATGATAGCCGACAATGCCACGGCGAACATCGGGTCTTTTCCGAGATAGTCGTTCAGATTCTGCATGGTCTTCATCTCCTCAGGCTTGGTCAGGATGGTCTTGTCGTAAATCATGTCCGCGAACTTCTCAATGTCGCCGCCCAGCTCACTGTCGATTTCTTTGTAGAACTCAGGCCAGAACTCTTCGCCCACATGCTCACGGTAGCATTTCAGCGACACGATGAACAGCTTCTTGTCGGTGGCGAGGTCGATGTCGCGGTAAGCTTTCTCCACGTCTTTCTTCAGGTTCGGCTTGTCTTCCTTCATGACGCCGAGGAACTGCTTGATGGCAAACTGAAGCACGTCGCTGCCTGAATAGAAGCACTCCTCCCACATCGTGTAGGCATAGTCGCGGTCTTTCGTGCGGTCGTAAATCACTTTCAACGAGTCGAGCATCGTGCCGTATTTTGCCTGGCGGCCGGCGTCCTGACGCACCCAGTCCATGATTTCACGCTCGGTTGCCTGCTTCTCTGCCACCACGTTCAGGTCTTTCAGTGCCTTGTTCTGCCCGATGGAGTTTTTCCAGTAGTTGGAGCTCTCCGCATATTTCGATGAATACATGATGCGGAGGGCATCGCTTGAGTTCATGGCGCTCTTCATCACCTCCTGTTTCACCTCGCGGGCAGCGATGCGCGGTATGTTTTGACAATCCACCGTGTGGTCGATGCCGAAGCTGCTGAGATAGCGCTCGGTGGAGCCGGGATAGCCGAAAGTCATGCAGAAGTCGCCCGGTCGGTAGCCCTGTGTGCTCACCACAGCATATTTTTTCGGATGGTAGGGCACGTTGTCCTTGCTGTACTCTGCGGGCTTGTTGTCCTTGTCGGCATAAATGCGGAACACAGAGAAGTCGCAGGTCTGACGTGGCCACATCCAGTTGTCGGTGTCACCACCGTGCTTGCCAAGACATGAAGGGGGTGCGAACACAAGTCTTACATCGCTGTATTTCAAATAGATGCTTAGAAAATATTTGCTGCCTTTGTAATAAGGCACCACGGCAGAGTGGATACCTTTGTCGGGGTCGTCGAGTGCATCGGTCATCTCCTTGATTACAGAGTCTGCCACTTCGCTCCTGCGTTTGCGGTCCATGTCGGGAGTGAAATGTTTTGTGATCTGGTCGGTCACCTCCGTGGTTCCGATATGGAAGTCCACATAGAGGTCTTCGTTTGGAAGCTCATCTGCGAATGTCTTGGCGAAGAATCCGTCTTTCAAGTAGTCATGGTCAGGAGTGGAGTGGTCCTGGATAGAGCTGTAACCGCAGTGGTGGTTTGTGAACACCAGTCCGTCGTTGCTTACCACCACGCCTGAGCAGAATCCGCCGAACTGCACGATAGCGTCGTTCAGACAGGGGTGGTCCTTACTGTAAATCTGGTCGTGGGTCAGTTCCAGTCCCATGCTTTTCAACACAGAGTCGGTGTGTGCCGACAAGTTGCAAATCATCCACATTCCCTCATCGGCGAATGTGCTTAAGGATGCCATGAACATCATGGCTGCAAATAGTAATTTCTTCATATTTTTTTATTTAGTTTTGAATGTCAACTGTTTTAATAAGCAAAGTTAATAAATAAAATCAACAATGTGAAAACAATGCATAAAAAAAAGCACCTCATGGTGCTTTTTTTATTCCCTGTTGGCGCGTTTGCGCTCCAGATGGTCGAGTATAATCTTTCGGATGCGCATGCTCTTGGGTGTCACCTCCACATACTCGTCCTCCTTGATGTATTCGAGTGCCTCCTCAAGCGTCAGTTCAATCGGCGGGATGATACGTGCTTTCTCATCGGTACCCGACGCGCGCACGTTGGTCAGCTGCTTCGTCTTCGTCACGTTGATGACCAGGTCGTTCTCATGCACGTGTTCGCCAACCACCATGCCGGCATACACCTCAGTCTGGGGGAAGATGAAGAATTTGCCTCGGTCCTGAAGGTGGTCTATGGCGTAGGCTACTGCGGTGCCGGTGTCCATGGAAATCATCGAGCCGTTCGTGCGCCGGTTGATTTCACCCTTGTAGGGCTGGTAGTTCTTGAAGCGGTGAGCCATGATGGCCTCTCCCTGGCTGGCAGTCAGCACGTTGGTGCGCAGACCGATGATGCCTCTGGAAGGAATCTCAAACTCGATGTTCACCCGGTCGCCCTGCACTTCCATCGACTGCATCTCGCCCTTGCGGCGCGTCACCATGTCAATCATCTTCGAGGCGAACTCTTCCGGCACATTGATGGTCAGTTCCTCAATCGGCTCACAGCGCTGGCCGTTGATTTCCTTGTAGATAACCTGTGGCTGACCCACCTGCAGCTCGTAGCCCTCACGACGCATCGTCTCCACCAGCACAGACAGATGGAGCACACCACGTCCGCTCACAATCCACTGGTCGGTACTGCCTTCTTTCTGCTCCACATGGAGAGCCAGGTTCTTCTCAAGCTCACGCGACAGACGGTCGGCAATATGGCGCGAAGTGCAGAACTTGCCTTCCTTGCCGAAGAAGGGCGAGTTGTTGATGGTGAAGAGCATCGACATCGTAGGCTGGTCAATGCTGATGGTAGGCAGTGCCTCCGGCTCCTCAAAGTCACATAGTGTGTCGCCGATTTCGAAGTTCGACAGACCGATTACCGCGCAGATGTCACCGCTGCTCACGCTGTCTGTGGCACGGTGGCCCATGCCCTCAAACGTGTGAAGTTCTTTGATTTTCGTCTTTTCCTGACTGCCGTCGCGGTGGCTGATGGTCACGTTCATTCCGTTGCGCAATGTGCCACGGTGCACACGTCCTACGGCGATACGGCCTGTATATGTGGAGTAGTCGAGCGAGGTGATAAGCATCTGTGCAGTACCTTCAAGCACCTGCGGTGCGGGGATGGTGTCGATGATGGTGTCGAGCAGATAATTGATGTTGTCGGTAGGTGTCTGCCAGTCCTCACCCATCCAGCCTTGCTTCGCCGAGCCATATACAACGGGGAAGTCCAGCTGTTCCTCTGTGGCGTTGAGGTTGCACATCAGGTCGAACACCATCTCATACACCTCCTCCGGACGGCAGTTGGGCTTATCCACCTTGTTGACCACCACCACAGGCTTCAGCCCGATCTCAAGGGCTTTCTGAAGCACGAAGCGGGTCTGAGGCATCGGACCCTCAAACGCATCGACCAGCAGGATGCATCCGTCAGCCATGTTGAGCACTCGCTCCACCTCACCGCCGAAGTCGCTGTGTCCCGGAGTGTCGATTACGTTGATTTTTACGCCTTTATAATTAATAGACACATTTTTCGACAGAATCGTGATGCCACGCTCACGCTCCAGCTCGTTGTTGTCCAAAATTAAGTCACCTGTCTGCTGATTCTCACGGAATAAGTTGCCCGCCAGCAGCATCTTGTCCACCAACGTGGTCTTGCCATGATCAACGTGGGCAATAATTGCGATATTTCTGATTTCCTGCATATTTTTACCTTAAAAAATGGGTGTTACCCTCTAAATTGTAAAATTTTTTTGCAAAGTTACGAAGAAACAGACAGAAAACCAAATTTTTTATTATCTTTGCAACATCATACGAATTTATTATGAAACAGTTGACCAGTTGAAGAATTTAGTACAATGCCAATTCGTATGTTTGCACAATACTAACTACTATCAATCTGAATAACTAACTAATTAACTACATCTAATATGAAAAGAAAACTGTCATTCTTGATCATTCTTGTCAGTTTGATCAATTTTTCGCCTGGAAGTGCGAAATCGTATATCAAATATGAGAGTAATTACAAGTGTAGTGCAACGGGAAATAACGTCCTTCAGTTCGTATTACCCGCTTGTGATTACTATCATGTGGAGGCAAACACCAATGTGGTAGAAGGGTCGTATGTGGAAGCATCTTATGATGGCGGTAAAAACTGGACCCATATTATTGAGTGGAAGCATCCCAGTAAGCATCACTATGACGAAACATATATGCGTACGCTTGCCCCTGGCAAACTCACCGTACAAATGACCCGTTACAGCGAACCCAACATCGACATTGATGTCAACGACGGATGGAAATCATTCTATTTGGGGCATGATGCTGATGATGACACACATTATTCTGTAACCGTGAATTGGTCCATTCCTTACCAATGGCAGGGAAATACCATTAGTCTCCGGTTCTATGTGAAATGGAAAGATGAGCATTCTGGCACGCTAAGCGGTAACTTCGACAGTTACGATAGTCCTCAACCTCCTGAGTCGAAAGTGAGTCTGATGGATCCGATGTTGGCATACGATAAGGCTCATATTGGTCAAATTCTCATTCCGTTCTACATCCAGGCCTCTCAATGTACTAAACTGACTTTGAAATATACAGACTCAATCACTGGTGAAAACAGCATCAATCAGAATCCCGCATTGAGCGGAAATGTGTATGTTCCGATGGACCGCACTCTGACTGATGTCATGCTGATTGCCGACATTGTTGATGCAAATGGTAATCAACTGTCGGATGTCTCGTCCATTCCAATAGTCGTCAACCCTCTTCACATTCCCGACAGTTTCAATGTGGAGATTCAGGAGGATGGCAACGTGAAAATCTCATGGGAAGTAAAAGACTCTTTAAGTGGAGATATTATGGAGGATGATTTCTGGGAAATCCAGCGAAATATGACCGGAGAGACAGACAGTCACGACCCTAACTGGCAAACTATCATGCAGATGCCATTTGATGTTGGTGCAGGGAAATATGAATTTACAGATGATGATTTTCTGCAAAATTACATGAACAGTAATGTCGCCTACCGAATCCGCCGTGTGTCAACAGCTGTATGGGACTGGGGCAGTCAAGCTGGCTCTCAGACAACCGTCTTATCAAGCAAGCTTAAGCTGTTGGATTTTTCAAATGTCACAGTACAGAAGAATGTTTGGACAGATGAGGAACATTCTGTGATATTCAGCTGGGAAGTCACAAACGATGATAATCACATCTGGGATGATTGTGCCGACATTGTCAGCTCAGACATCAATGTGGGATATATGGTGGATGCCGAAGGAGAATTCTATGAGAGCATGGACGACGTTGCTTTAAATAAGGCCATTCCAGTTGGTTTTTTGTTCTGCAAAAATCCTGCCATAATTGTATCCTGGGAGGTAAAGGAGACACCTTTCAGGGAAGAAATGCTCCCTTATACAACTAGTACCAGTTATTTTAAAAATGCTTGGAATAAGAGCTCTTACGACGAGGCGTTCCAAGACCTTTCCATAGATGGCTACACGAAGGTGCATCCTTATTTTAAATACTGGAACTATGTATTCCAGGCACAGGGTGACACCATTGGAAGGGCACGCGATTATTTGCCTTCGGATGGCGACAGCTTCGTCTGTGATAAAACTGTCACTGTTATGAGAAATGCGCTTGGTTTAGCTGATTTTCAGACTTTATTTCTAGCTGGATATGAGAGTGACAAGGATTACTTTCTGGATTTTTCAGACAATACTATTCATGATTCTGATCTTCAATGGTTTGATGCTAGGGAAGAAGCAGAGGCAGCAAACAACAGGTCAGCAGTTGCCATGTTTGTGATTCCTTCTAAGACTGTTCATGTTTGGGACGACAGGGCACAACTGCTCCTGTATGTTCAAATGGACACTGGCAGCGACACCTATACCGAGGTGGTTGATTTGTCCTCGGATGAGAATGCCATCAAGAACCATTCTTATAATTACACTCTCCCACGCAAATGCGTGGACTATAATTTCCAACTGGTCGTCAAAAGGGGAAAGTCTCCGCTTGTCATCTTTGACACAGATAAGGACAACGAAGGGAACTATCCCGACAGTGTGGCAATTAATGTGGTGAAGAAAGAGACTGGCGATGATGCGAAATACTGGTTCCTCAACACAGACAGAGTGGTCAACCTGACTGCTACAACTCTGCAGAGCAGCGTGCTTCTGGAATGGGAGTCAACCGGTGGGGAACGAGATTTTTACACAGTCCTGAGGCATGACAGAATGAGTGAGATTGCACAGTGGGACACCATCGCCACCAATATCAGTCTGATGCAATTTGAGGATACGACAGTTCAGCCACAACACAACTACGAATACCGGGTTGAGTCCGTGTTCCAGTGCGAGGGTTTCATAGTCAATGCCACCAACATTACGGGTAATTGTGAGCCTACCGGCATGGTAAAGGGCTATCTGCGTCTTGCAGACGGAACAGGAATGGGCGGTTATACAGTGAAAGCAGTTCCTCATGGTGATATCGAAGGGGCTGAGACCAAGAGCACAGTCACCGACGAGAGTGGCTACTTTGAGATTGCAGGACTGGTATATCATGCCGATAAAAACGATGGTCTGTACGATGTCATGGTGGAGACGGATGGTGGAAGCTTCACGGTGGAGCCTCAGACTGTGACATTCGATGCCACCACAAACCTCAAGAATGACCTGATTTTCTATGTTTCAACTTATTATGTGTATTCCGGCAATGTCTATTATGAGGGGTCGAGTATTCCCGTACCCGGCGTGGAGTTCAAGATGGACGGTACAACTGTCACAGACGGCAACGGTTACGCTTACACCACCGACAGCCAGGGTGCGTTTAAACTCAGCATACCAAAAGGTGTGCATCAGGTGCAGGCAGTAAAAGACGGTCATGTGTTCAAAAACGAGGGATTCCTGCTCAATCCAGATGCGAAGCCAGGCAAGGAGCGCGACTGGAACTGGGTGGAGAACAAGGCGGATGTTTATCTTTGGGACCAGACGGAGGTGGTGCTTCATGGACGTGTGATAGGTGGTAACACTCAAGGAATCATGGAACTTGGTAAATCTCTTTCAGTGAACAACCTCGGCGACAGCATCCGTATGGTTATGCAGCTGGAGGGCGACAACACCTCATGGATTGTGCGCGACCAACTCGATGAGACGGTGACAACACGAACTGATTCCATTGCATTTGGGCTCAATGACCAAAACCTTACCGTTGTGAACAGCACACGCCACAGCATCACCGTGGAAGTGGATAATGCCACAGGTGAGTATGAGATGAAACTGCATCCGGCCAAATACAAGGTGACGCAAATCTTC
>JAEEGL011428890.1_pt1 | contig 14806 bp, 9 predicted proteins | sample 9134231 | NCBI WGS metagenome assembly JAEEGL01 (sample SAMN16246548, study PRJNA631951) | gut metagenome | biome: gut microbiome; feature: rumen; material: fiber-attached | host: Bos | place: Iran: Karaj | collected 2018-10 | reverse complement strand
GGAAAGCTCGTCGGAGAGATCCACGTCGTCCTCGGCGGCGGTATCCTCGATGACGAATCCGCGCTCCCGGAGCTTGTCGCAGGATCCGAAGATGATGTTCACCCCGTCCACCTGCGTGGCGAGGAACCCGTCCCCCGTCTCGAAGATCTTCACGTTGGACGACGTTCCGAGATCCTTCGTCACGTCCTCGAACACGTCCTGAAGCGGCCCGCCCGCACATGCGAACACGGAGGAGGCGTAATACAGGACGCGGTCGATCCGCGCGTTGTTGTAGATCCGCACGTTCTGGACCTTGACGGAGTAGGAGGGGAACACGTTCTTGTCGTCGAAGCTGATGATGGATGTATTGGAATACTCATCGAGCGACGTCTCGCCGATGATGGCGCTGTCGTATTCCTTCGCCGTCAGATTGGCCCTGTAGAAGGGGTAGGAGAAGGAGATGAAGATGGACAGCGGAGCGATCATCAAAAGGGATTCGTACATCGCCCGCGCCACGTTCGCGGAAGTGCCTCCGCGGATGCGGTCGATGATGCCGACTGCAACCGCGATCAGGACCGTGGCTCCCAGGACGAACATCATGAAGGTCCCGGTCGTCTGGTCGGGACGCTGGAGACGTCCGAAGAAGCCGTCGATGAAATCGGTCTTTTCGATCTTCATCACGTCGCAGACGTCTTCCGAACCGGCGAACGCTTTGGTTTCAAGTTCGGATTCGTCGTCCTTCAGCCGCCTCACGATATGCTTGGTCTTCTTCGAGGATACGATGCGGAAATTCATCATTTCCCGCTTGTTCTGATAGACCGCGCTGATGAGGGTCATGAAGCAGGCGAATGCGACGATGAAGTTGAACATTCTGGGCTCTTCCGGAGGCTGGGTCACGCGGGAGATCACCAGGGAATAGACGATTCCCGCACCTGCCAGCACCGCCGTCATGCTCTCGGGCTTCGGGGTGCCGGTGAAGAGGGCCTTGAGTCCGGACGCGATCTCATTGTACGCTGCCAGGCAGCAGAACAGCATGAGCTGGAGGCTGGTCATGGCGTATACCGCGGGATACACCTGCGGATCGAAAATGCCGGCAAATTGCTTGCCCGAACCCGTAAAGAGCTTCGTCAGAGGCTCGATGTTTTCAAAGAGGAACAGCACCACGCCGAACACGACGCAGAAAATCAGCCGGATGAAGAGGGACAGGGACCGCTTCTCATATTCCTTGCGGATGGAGGGGATCTGCGTCCGGTCCACAAATTCGGGGCGGTCAAGGCGTACCGTGACGTCGCGGTTCTGCTGCTTTGCGGCAAGCTTGTCTCCGAGCGCCTTCGCCTTGCCGGACTTTCCGCCGTGGCCGTCGTCAAGATCGAAGGCCACCATCAGATTGATGTCCGTCGGGTCAAAATCTTCCTCTTCGTACGGAGTGTCGGGAGCCTGCCATCCGGAGGTCTCCTTCGATCCGTCCGCATCGGCTCCGTACGAATCCCGATCCGTACCGTCCGCGGAATTCTTTTCCGGACGGTCTCCGTTTTCGAACGCGGCGTCCGATCCGCCGAACGCCGCGGCGTCGGGGATCTCTTCCCCGCTGTCTTCTGCCGCCGGAGCGGATTCAAAGGAAGTTTCCGTCACGGGTACGTATGCGGACTCCTGCGCCGGAGTCCCGTCGGGCTGATCCGGTTCGGATTCGAAATCATGGGAAGTCTGCGTTTCGGCGAGCGTTTCCGCCGCCCACCGGAGCAGTTCTTCATCCGAGAGATTGGTCGCGGATCTGCGGGATTGTTTGGAGAACGGTCTGGCCTCCACGGGATCGACCTGCACTTTTCTCTCCTTCGCGGGAGCCGGTTCCCGTTTCGCCGGCTTCGCACCCGCGGAAGGAAGATCGGAGAATGCCGCCGGGATGTTGCCGGCCGCGTTCAGCAGAGCGTCGGCGGTATCTTCCCACGCGCTGTCCTGCTGATCCGTAACATCCGCAGGGGAGGGCTGATCCGCTTCAGCGGAGGATCCGGGGGTCGGTTCGTCCGGTTTGTCCGGTTCCGCGGACGGAGTCTCCTCCGCAGCCGGGAAGTCTTCAAGTTCCTCCGCGTTTTCCGAGACCGACTGCCACAGGGAATCCAGCAGCCGCGAGAAATCCGCATCGGATCCCTCTGCCGCGGAATCCTGCCGTTCCTCCTGCCGGGTTTCCGCCGTTCCGGCAATATCCGCCTGTTCCGCTTCCTCCGACGGCGCGGGTTCCTGGGATCCGCCGCCGAACAGTGTCTGCCAGGCTTCCTCGGGGATCTCATCCTGCCCGGCGGATTCGGCTTCCGTCGCGGAAGCAGCTTCCGCCGATCCGGATCCGTTCCCGTCGGCAGCCTCCGCTTTCCTTCTCCGGGAACCGAAGAGAGCAGCGGTCGCCTCCGCGATCAGGGCGTCCGTATCTTCGTCCGCGGGGATCGGTTCGTCCGCCTGCGTTCCGGCCGGGGGGAACTCGTCTTCCGCCGCCTGCGCCGCGATCCACGGTTCCGAATCCGGCTCCGGGGCGATACTCTGTGGTTCTTCGGGCTGGGGAGACTGCTCCTTGGCGGCGCCGAAGGAACCGAGGAATCCGTCGTCCGGCAGCAGCTCGTCGTCCGCGCGGATCACTTTCGGTTTTTTATTGCGATGGAACAGGGAGAATTTCTTTTTCGGCGGTTTGACCTCTCCGAACAGTTCGAGCACCTGCTCGTCCGAGATTTCCTCTCCCACGGGCTTCCTTGCGGGCTCCTGCACTTCCGGGGTCCAAGTTCCGTCGTCGAAGTCCATCCGGTCGCTGTCCGTCGTCCCGGCGTTCGTGTCGGAGGCGGTAAATTCACTGCCCTGTTCTTCTTTTTCGGAAAGCGGTTTCTGGGATTCGTCCTCAAACTCGTATTCCCGGATCAGCGTGTCTTCGGAAGCCGGCTGCGGGACCTGTGCGAAATCGGCAGGCTCGTCTTCCGGAATCCCGGGTACATCGTCGGGAATCTCCGGTTCTTCGGGAGCAGGGACGTTCTGTTCCGCTCCGAAATTCAGCGGCCTCTCGGACACGGGGATCTGGAAGTCTCCTCCGTCCGGCGTTTCCTCAGCGGGATAAGCGAATGCGGAATCCAGAGCGGAGAGCAGCTTTTCGTCGCTCCTCGCCTGCTCTTCCTTCCGGGCCTCTTCCTCCTCCACGGTCTGACGGATGCGGGAGAAGACGTCTCCCTGCCGGGAATCCTCCTGACGGGAGTCTTCCTCCGCCTCACGGACGATCCTCGAAAACAGGCTGTTTTCATCCTCCCATAACGGGGTATTCTCCGCCTCTTCCGACGTTTCCCGCTTCTCCGGCTCGGAATGCATGGCGGCAGCCCATCTGCCGACAAGTCCGGACACAAAGCCGCTGTCGGAATCGCTCCGGGCTTCTTCCTTCTCCGCACCTTCCGCCGCGTCTTCCGTCAGACCGGCGTCTTCCCCGGCGGATCCCGGAACAGGAGCGCCGCTCTCATCGGAAGCCTCCTCGTTTTCGTCGGAGAAAAACGCATCGCCGTCCGTGTCCGAGGAATCCGTCCGGAGAGCGGGGATTTCTTCCGCCGTCTCTTCCGGAGGAAAGAGCACGGAGCCTTCCGGTTCTTCGGCGGATTCGGACGCGAACAACGCCGCCAGAAGCTCCTCTGCCGTGGTGTCCTCCTCAGTTTCGTTCTTCCCGGCTCCCAACAGATCCCCGTCGTCCGCGGGATCCGCGGAATCGTCGGAAGGAGCCGGATAGAAGTCGGACTCTTCTCCAAGAGGCAGTTCTCCCTCGTCGTTCTGCCCGTCCTGGCCGTCGGTCCGGTATTCCGGCATGTATTTCCGCAGAAGCTCGTTGATATCCAGATCGGACTCCGTGTCCCCCGCCTTGGATTCTGCCGGAAGCGGCCTCTCAACCTGATCTTCGTTCCGTTCCGAACGGAACAAACCGTTCTTTTTCTTTTTCTTCGCCATATCTTTCATATGCCGCCGTTCTCCTGCCGGGAGCCCGCCGGTCGTCCTTTCGTCGTAGGTTCCGGAAACGTTCTTTATCTGCCCGTTCTCTGCATCCTCGCGGCATGGCAGAGAAGTACGGAAGCCGCCGTCGATACATTCAAAGAATTCACATGTCCGTACATCGGAATCGAAACGGTAAAATCGCACCGCTCACGGACCAGTCTGCTCACGCCGCTGTCTTCGCCTCCGAGAACGAGGGCGCAGGGTACGTTCCAGTCAGCCTCGTAAAAATCCGTTCCGTCCGCTTCGGCCGCAAACGTCCAGATCCCGGCCTTTTTCAGCTGCTCCACCGCGTTTGCGATATTCGGGACTTTGGCGACCGCCATATGGAACAGCGCTCCGGCGGAAGCCTTGGTCACGGCGGGGGTCAGTCCGCAGGCGCGCCTTTCGGGTATGATGACGCCGTGCGCCCCCTCGCATTCCGCGCACCGGATAACAGCGCCGAGATTGTGCGGATCCTCAATCCCGTCGCACACGACGATCAGGGGCTTTTCTCCCCGCTCCGCAGCGATCGCAAGAATGTCGTCCAGGGTGGAATACGCTTTTTCCGCAGCCACCGCCGCGATCCCCTGATGCCGCTCGCCGCAGGCCATACGGTCCAGCGCGTCGTTCGTCGAATCGATGACGGTGATTCCGGCACGGCGCGCCTCCGCCAGGATCGGGATGACCGCGCCTTCCGTACCGGACGCATAAATGCGGTCGACGGGCGCCCCCGTCCGGATCAATTCCTGCACGGCATTGCGGCCGATCACGAGATTCTCCGGCTTTTCCCGGCGTGAAGCGTACCCGTTTCTGTCCGACCCGCGCCGCGGCCCCTTCTCCCGGTCCGGTTCCGTCCGGAAGGAAGCGGAACCGCCGCCGTTGGCGTCCCGCGCGCGGCTCTTCCCGCCTTTCCCGCCCGGCACAGGTTTCTTTTTCTGCCTGTTGTCATCCATGACACGCACCGAAACGCACCTGCAAATTCGCAGAATACGCCTTTATAGTATAGTCTGTTCGTATTATACCACACATTTTCCGGTTTGTACAGAGAATTTTTGTAAATAACAAAAAAAGACGCTCTGAAAGCGTCTTTTTTCCGATTCATGATGCCTGGCGGGAAGTCCGACTGAACTGGTTCCGATTATCGGAGGGCACGTCTTGCTTCAAAGCATTCGCTGCAGTAAACCGGTCTGTCGCTGGTGGGCTGGAACGGAATCTTGCAGGGCTTGCCGCATTCCGCGCAGACGGCGTCGAACATTTCTCTCTGTTCGCGGCCGGCGTTCTTTCTCTTGTCACGGCAGGCTTTGCATCTCTGGGGCTCATTCTGGAAACCCTTTTCCGCATAGAATTCCTGCTCACCCGCGGAGAACACGAATTCGTTCCCGCATTCCTTGCACTTTAAGGTCTTGTCCTCAAACATTTTTCAATCCTCGCTTTTGCCATGCCGGCACTGAATTTTTGCCCTCTGCGGACTCCTACCGTCACCTTTGAAAACAACGCTATCGAGTTATGCGATCGGGGCGATTGAACGGAAACCGGCGCCAGCGCACCGCACGGGGTACGCAGTGGGGGCGGTTTTCCGCTATTTTAATTCCCTTGCGGGAAATAAAATCATGGATCGTTCTGCAGTAGTCCTTTGATCTTACCCTTCATACGATAGAGCGCGTTGCTGACGGACTTTCTGTCCCGGCCGAGCAGCCCGGCGATCTGTTCAACGGACATACCGGTTATGTACAAGTCAAACACATCCCGCTCCATGGGAGCAAGAGCGGAACGGATTGCGGCGGTGAGAGAGGAAAACCGTTCGGAAGAGATCCATTCGTCAAGGACGTCCGTATGCTTTCTGCTTTCGGTCAGTTCGCGCCGGTTCCGTCTTCTCGCGGCGGCGCGGGCTTTTCTCAGTTCCGAGATCAAAGCGTTATTGACGCAGATTTTCGCATACAGCCCGAATTTGATTTTTTCTCCGTACTTTTCCCGATCGTAGGATATGGCGGCTCTGTATAAAGCCATCGCGGCGCACTGCCTGAGGTCGTCTTCTCCCCAGACCGCGTCTCCGTCCACCTCGGAAAAGGAAGGGGAAAATCTGCGGACAGCGTTTTCCGTCATGGGAGAATACCGTTCCGCCAATACGTCGTAGGAACGCTCCTCACCCATACGGACTTTTTCCGCAAGTTCCGCGTCCGTTACCGCGCGGAATTCATCCGAACCGTCCAAATTCCTCTCCGTTCATATTCTGGAATCTGCTACCATTATATCACACCGTTCGGTTTTGTCAAGTACATGCTTCAATTTTCTTTAAAATTTTTGAGTAAAATTATGTACTTTTTTCGAGACTCAGGTGAATATGTACAGGGTCTCCCTCCGCAGATAACGTATATTTCGTTATTCCGGAGATAATCGCAGGAAGTTTTATTTGTCGAACAGATAATTCACATTCCCCGTCACCATGGCGACGATCCCGCGGTATACCACGTCCGGCTTGTCTTCAAAATTCATCCGCATCCGTTCCGCCTGGGGAAAGGAATCGGCGCGGAGATCCAGACTGAACGCGAGCCCGTCGCAGTCCCGGATGGTACAGTGGAACACATATCCGTCCCCGTTCTTTTCGACGGAGTGGTTCCACACCGCGCCCCGCTTCTCGAGCGAGAGGTGCCGCATGGCGCTGACATAGCTTTTTTCCCGTACGGCGGCCAGCAGCAGATCGTCGGACAGTCCCCGCGCGATCATCCGGCCGCTCGCGGTCACAACGTACGCAGGGGACTTTTCGCTCCTGTTTCCGGGATCCTCCGCGTCCTTCCCGCCCTCTCCTTCCGCATTGCCGTCCTTCGGCTCCGTGCCGGGATCCGTCTGCCCTTCCCCTTTTTCCGGATCTGCTTCGGCTGCGGACAGCGGTCCGTGAGGGTCCTCGCCGTCCGAAGAAGCGTCCCGGTCGGAAACCGCGCAGATATGGCCGTGCTCGAGAAGATCGTGAAAATACTTCACAAAGTCAAAATAGTCGACGTAGCCGTCCCGCAGGACGATGCTGGCAAGATCATTGTATTCCAGAGGATAGCCGACTTTTTCCAGCAGATAAAGGATGAACACCTTGACCTGCTCCGGAGAATGGAATGTTTCCGGCATAGTTTACTCCCATCATGAAGAGAAAAAACGGGAAGTCAAAGGCTCCCCGTTTTTCAGTTCGTCTTCTGTTTCAGTATTTCGTGACGCGGATCATTCGCCGCCGGTCAGTTCGGCTTCCGCTTCTTCCGGACTCAGCGTATCCGTTCTCGCCTTATATTCCATGTAGTCCTTCAGGCGGGTCTTCTTGAAGTTTCTGGTCCCGTAGTAATCGCTCTTGATTCCGGACAGGGCGTCGGTGTAAATGTACGCATCCTGCAGGAAGACCAGCGGAATGACGGGCATGTCTTCAAGCAGCTTCGTTTCGGCCTGATGCAGGATCGAGGCTCTCGCGGTTCTGTCCTTTTCGGCGAAAGCGGATTCGATCAGCGCGTCGTAATCGGGATTGGAATAGCCGGTGATGTGGCCGTAAAGGTCATATGTCTCGGATTCCATGTCCACGCCGTTGCCGGAGAAGGGAACCGCGAACTGGGACAGCGGGCTGAAGGCGTCGGGAGAGAGCACCGTCATGTCGATGCCGATGACGTCGAAGTTGCCGTTGTCGTAAAGCTTCTGGAAATTGTCGTTGGTGATGACGTTGTCTTCCGCGTTGACGGTGCCCTTGACGGGTTCGACGGTGACGCTGAAGCCGAGGTCGGTCCACACACCCGCGACATACTCCGCGACGGCGATGTCCACTTCGTTGTTGCGCACGGTGAGGGTGAAGGAACCGGAGGAAACGCCCGCGCTCTGGAGCAGGCTCTTCGCGCCGGCAACGTCCGCGCCGGTCTTCAGGATCGCGCCGCCCGTCTCACGGAAGGAGGTGCCGGGGGTTGTGTCGAACACTTTGTAGGGGATATAGCCGGTCGCGGGCTTCGCAAAGGTCAGCATCTGAGCGATGTGATCCCTGTCGATCGCCATGGAGAGCGCCTTGCGCACTTCGGCCTTTTCGAACAGAGGATTCGTGGTGTTGAACACATAAGTATGGGTCACCATCATGTCGGTGACGGTGGCGCTGTCCGCGTACTGGCTTCTCATGGAGAGAGGAAGCTCTCCGTCATAGAAGAGGTTTCCGCTCGTCAGCTGCAAAAGCTGCGCTTCCGCGTTTCCGTTTTCATACTTGGTGAGAAGACGGTAGGGGATGACGAACTTGTCGGGGATCTCTTCCTTGTCGGGATTCGTATAGTAATAGGAGCAACGTTCGAGTCTGAGCACGGAACCGCCCGTCATTTCCTTGGGGCAGAAGGGGCCGTTCGTGACGATATAGGTGGACTTGCACGCCCACTGATCCTCGCCCGCATCGGTGCGGTAATGGGTGATGACGTCTTCGCGAAGGGGAACCAAAGCGATGGAGGAAGTCGCTTCGAAGAACCGGTCGAGGTCGATTTTCTGCTCGAACTGGATCTCGAGCGTATAGGTATCGACCGCCGCCACGCCGAGGTCGTCGATCGTGGCGTCGCCGGCTTTGATGGCGCGGGCGTTCTTGACCTCATACAGCAGGGAAGCCGCTTCGCATGCGGTGTCGGGCTCGAGGATCCGCTTCCACGCGTAGACATAGTCGGACGCCTGGACGGTACGGCCGTCGCTCCAGCGGTTGTAGTTGAGGTTGACGAGAATGCTGAATTCGCCGTCCTTGTCCTTATCGATCTTGTAGTTCTTCATGCCGGCCTTTTTCCACTTGCCGTTTTCGTCAAGTCTGGTAAGGCCTTCGTAGATCTGGCTCATGATCTTGAGCTGCGCGTCGTCTATAATGCTGCGCTGCGGGTCAAAATCAAACACCTCAGTGGTGAAGTACATGTCGATGATGGCGCCTTTGTCGTAATCGCCGGTATCGGTCTTCGCCAGCGTGCTGCATCCTGCTAAAGCAGACGCGAGCATCACCGCGCAGAGGATCAGGGACAACACCTTTTTCATGATTCAGTCTTTCCTCCTGTTTCGGCGCCGGGAGACGCCTGTTTTGGTACGGGGGTTTTTACACTCACCATATTATAACACCTTTTTCCGTGAGAATCAACAGCTTCTTGACCGGAACAGTCAAGTTTCATCCACATGCACAATTACAATCGTAATTTTTGTGCACAATCCACACAAATCATGCCCTGCCGACTGTATAAACCCCTGCCCGGCAGGTCATACTGCGCATAAAGGGACACGGAGGAAATGCAGACGGGCCGGCCGCGTCCGCACGCTCCGCGAAGGGAGGAAGCAGCCATCAGACAGAGCGATCTTTTCATCGAACATTTCGGAGCGGAAGCCGCCGATCCTCTCCGCTTTCCCGAAGCCGCCCCGGGATTCCTCGAGGGATTTGACGTCGGCCTGGCGGAGGGAGAGGAAGGCAGTTACCGCAGTCTGTTCTGCGGACAGCTCTGGAGGGAGGAGGCTTCGGTCCGCCTGCGGTTCGTCAGGGCGCTTTCCTCGCTCCTCTCCGCTTACCGGAGAAAACTCGGGGTCCCGCGCGAAGGGCCCTTCCTCGTCTGCGGGATCGGGAACGAAAACGCATCCGCCGATTCTCTCGGTCCCCGCGCGGCGTCCCTGGTCCTCGCGACGGATTCCGACATGAGGAAAATGGGCGTTCCCGGGGTCTGTGTGATCCGGACGGGCGTTCCGCGCAGCACGGGGATGGACACCGCCCGTCTGATCCGCGCCGCGGCGGACGCGGCGGAATCGCGGCTGATCGTGACGCTGGACGCGCTGTGCGCCGGAAGCGGTCCCCGCCTCGGGACGGTGGTGCAGATCACGGACTGCGGGCTGACGCCGGGTTCCGCGCTCGGCCATTCCTCCGGGGAGATCAGCCGCCGCACCATGCCCTGTCCCGTCCTGTCGATCGGCGTTCCGACGGTCATCCGGGCTTCGGCGCTGAGTGCCGCGGACCGTGAGGCGGCAGATCCCGCGGCGGCCGGTTCCGTCAAAGACAGCCAATCCTCTCCTTTTCCGCTCTTCGTCGCCCGCGCGGATACGGACGTCATGGTTACCTGCTACGCTTCCCTTCTCGCCGCCTCGGTCAACGCGGCGTTCTCGGGGAATAGCGCGGACGGCGGCATCGGTCCGGGTCCCGGCGCATAGACTGGAACACAAAAAAGAAAGAGAGGGATCCGTCCATGACAGAACACCCCGTTCCGGCTGTTCCCGTCTTCCCCGGCGCAGATCCAGCCGTTCCCCCGCCGGAGCCCGAGCCCAGTCCGCCGGAGTATCCCCCCCCGGACAGCGGCAACCCCGCATCCGAAAATCCGGCTCCGGACGGGCTCCCCTCCGCTCCCGCATCGGAGAGCGATCCGGACGGAGGCGCCCCCGCATGCAACCATACGGAAGAAGAGGCTTCCGACTGCAGCAGTCCCGATCTTCCGGCCTCCGAAGCGGAAAAGCCTCCCCTCTCCGGCGAAAGGGTCAGGCCCGCCGCCGCATGGTTCCGGATCGTCGTTCCGTGGACGCTTGCCGGGATCGCCGCGCTCGTTTTCGTCTCCGCCGCGGCAGCCGCCGTCGCGGCAAACCCTCCGACTGAGGAAAGCGTCGTGCCGTTTCTCCTGGGATCCCTCTTCGGCGGACGCGGAAGCATCGTCGCGGTGAATCCGGAAGATGCCGCCGCTTCTCCTTCCGAACCGCTGCTCCTGCCCGGAGAGAAAAACGCGGACGAAAGAAAAACGCTCCTTTCCGAACCGGGGGACGAGCCGGCGGGCAATGTCCCGGACGAAGCACTGAACTCCGGTCCGACCGGACCGGCGGAAGAGCAGGACATACAGCCTCCACCGCCGCAGGATCCGAAGGACTCCGGACACCCGGACGGAAACGGGTCTGCGCCGACGGTTTCCGAGTCGGTTCTCCGGTTCACCAACGAAACCGGATATGCCCCGGATCCGGACGAGCTGCTCTCCGCCGGACGGGCCGTTCCCACCCTGGCCGAACTGAAAAGCCGGTGGGGGGAGGACGCACCGCTCGTGCTGATCCTGCACACCCACGGCACGGAAGCGTTCCGGGAATGCGAAGGCGGGGACTACCGCAGCCGGGATCCTTCCCTCTCCGTCCTCGCGCTCGGAAAACTGCTCGCGGACAAACTGAACGAAGCCGGGATCCCGGCGATCCGCCTGACGGAGCTTTTCGACGCGCCGGATTTCAGTCTGGCGTACTACAACGCGGCGCAGGCGATCAAAAAAACGCTCGGGGAATATCCGTCCGTTTCCTACATACTCGACATCCACCGGGATTCCATGGTCCTCACGGACGGAACTGTACTCGCCCCCGTCACCGAGATCGACGGAGAGAGGACCGCTCAGCTTATGCTGGTAGTCGGAACGGACGAAGCCGGAGCGGAGCATCCCGGATGGCGGGACAACCTTTCCCTCGCCCTCCGGCTGCAGACCGCGCTTACCGGAAAATATCCCACCCTGATGCGGGACATCAATCTGCGTTCCGCCTCCTTCAACGAACAGTACGCGAAAGGCGCGCTGCTGATCGAGGCGGGGTCCACCGGATGCACCCTCGGCGAGACGGAGACCGCGGTCCGTCTGTTCGCCGACGCGCTGATCGGGGAGATCCGCGGGGAGTGAAAAGAAAGGCTTACGCTCACCGGTCCGGCCCGAACATCAGCGCGTCCGCCTCCGCGAGCGACGGCAGCAGCAGATCCGGTTTTTCTTCCTCCGATGCACGCTCCACGTCCTCCGCGGTCGTCTCCCCGGTCAGAACGAGCGCGGCGGTGATGCCGTGTTTTCTGCCGGTTGCGATATCTGTATACAGCCGGTCGCCGAAGATCATCGTCTCTTCTTTCGCCGCCCCGGTGATTTCCGCGATCATCTCCACGGTCTCCCGGTACGGCTTGCCGAAATAGACGGGTTTTACGCCGGTGGACGCCGTGACCGCAGCCGCGATGGCGCCGCTGTCCGGGATGAAGCCCGTCTCCGTCGGACAGTTGAAATCCGGATGCGTGCAGAGATATTCCGCGCCGTGCCGGATAAAATCACAGGCCAGCGCCAGCTTTTCGTAGTTCAGGCCGGTATCGAAGCTGGTCACCACGATCTCCGGCTCCGGCGCGTCCGGATCGGTCAGCTTTCCGTCCGGTCCGTTCACCATGGAGATCCCGTACGCCTCAAACTGCCGCCACAGCTCCGGGGTGCCCATGAGATACACGCGCTTCCCCGCCCTCTTTCTGGTGAGGAAGGCCGCCGTGACGTTGCCCGACGTGCAGATCTCCTCCGGGGACGGAGAAAACCCGAGCCGGGTCAGCTTTTCCAAATAAAACGCCGGATCGTGGGAGGCGTTGTTGGTGAAGAACAGCACCCTTTTCCCGCCGGCGCGGAGCCGGTTGATGAATCGCACGGCAAAATCGAACGGACGTCCGCCGAGATAGATCGTCCCATCCTGATCGAAGATATACAGCTTTTTTCCGCGGAGCAGGTTCGCTGCCTCCGCGCTTCTTTTTTCCGTCAGCACCGGTTTGTTTCCTCCGTTCGTGAACAGGTCTGTATAGAAATGTAATATTTCCGGAAGCGCATTGATTTTTTTGATTTGTTGTGGTAGAATTGAAGAAATACAGCAAAAGACAGGAGCACGCCATGTCCGCACAGATCATCATCGGAATCGATATCGGCGGGAGCACCACCAAGATCGTGGGCTTCGACACCGAAAAATCCGCCCGCCGCTTCATCGAACCCCTCTTTGTCCGCGCCGCCGATCCCATTACTTCCATCTACGGCGCGTTCGGCAAGTTTCTGGACAGCAACGGCTTCGAACTCTCCGACGTCGAGAAGGTCATGGTGACCGGCGCGGGTTCGTCCTACCTCTCCAAGCCGATCTACGGTCTGAAATGCGAAGCCATCGCCGAATTCAAGTCGATCGGCCTCGGCGGGCTGTTCCTCTCCGGACTGGAGCGCGCGGTCATCGCCTCCTGCGGCACCGGCACGGCCCTCGTCTACGCGGAGCGCGGACGGGAACCGCAGTACCTCGGCGGTACGGGCGTCGGCGGAGGCACCCTCGTCGGCCTGGCGAAAAAAATGCTCAGCATGGACAATGTCGACCACATCGCGGAACTCGCAAAGGACGGCAATCTCGAACGGGTGGACCTCAAGATCAAGGACATCACGAAGACCGACATCGTCCCGGGTTTTTCCGACATCATGACCGCCTCGAATTTCGGGCAGATCAGCGACCTCGCAACCCGCGCGGATATCGCCCTCGGCATCATCAACATGGTGTTCGAGACCATCGGCATGATGTCCCTCTTCGCCGCGCGGAACTACGGCATCCGCGATGTCGTGCTGACGGGCAATCTCTCCCGCGTCCCGCAGGCGGAGGGCGTTTTCCAAACGCTCAACAACATGTTCGACATGAACTTCATGATCCCGGAGTATTCCGGCTTCAGCACCGTCATGGGCGCGGCCCTCGCGGGCTTCGGTTCGAATTGAGTCCTTCCCCATTATACCATTCTCTCTCCGGAAAATCAACCAAAACCACAGAATATCGGAGTTCCCATGAAAAAACAGACCTCGAACGCCCTCCTTTCCCTGCTTCTCGCCGCGCTCTGTTTTCTCTCTTCCTGTCAGAAAACGGTTCCCGTCCCGGACGAGGGTGAGACGGAAGTCGTTCTGAGCGGTTCCTCCGCCGAAACGGAAGCGCCCGTTCCCGAAGCCGACACGACCGGTCCCCGCGTGATCGTGGAAGGAAAGACCCGTACCCACGCGCTGACGGACGAGGAAAAAGAGGCGTACCCCCAGACGACCAATCTGCCCGCGCTGTACATCGACCTCGGCAAGAAGAGCCTGAACAATATCCAGCACGGCGTCTATTCGGACGCGACGTATTCCCTTGTGTATAACGGCGAGGGCATCATCGATATGCCGATGCAGATCAAGGGACGGGCGAACTACAGCTGGTCCTTCCCGCAGAAGCCGTTCACCCTCAAGCTGGAAGAAGCCGCCCCCCTGCTCGGCATGAACTCGGGCAAAAAATGGGTCCTCATCACCACTTATTCGGACAAGACCCTTCTGCGCAACTACATCACGCTGAACCTCGCCTCCGAACTGGTCGGCCTGCAGTACTCCGTGCAGACCCGGTACGTGGACGTATACGTCAACGGCAAATACAACGGTCTTTACGTGCTCTCCCAGAAGATCGGGCTCGACGAGCGGCAGGTGGACGCGGACGCGCTGTTCGAGATCGAGGCGAAATACCGGCACGGCGACTGCTCGAACTGCATCGTCTGCCCGAGCGGGACCCACATCATGTTCATCGAACCGATCGCGGACGTGACGGACGGCGAAGAGCGCGAAACGCTCATGAGCACTTACCGGCAGCTGATCGTGAAAGCGGACATCGCCATCACGACGCGCGGCATGAAGGAATACTCCCGCTACATCGACGTGGATTCCTTCGTGGACTGGTACATCGTCAACGAGCTCGTCAAGAACTACGACTCCGGCTTCACGACGAGCTGCTACATGTACGCGAAGGACGGCAAGCTGTATATGGGGCCCTGCTGGGACTACGACACCTGCATGGGAAATCAGAACGTCGCGACCTGTCTTTATCCCGAAGGATATCATGTGGCGAACTCGAGCTATTCCCCGTGGTATCAGACCCTGACGCAGGAAAAAGATTTCAAGCAGGCGCTGCACGACCGCTGGACGGAGTTATACGACTCCGGAAAGATCGGGGCGTTCCTCACCTACATCGACGAACTGCCGGGGACCATTTCCGAAAGCCAGAAACTCGACGCGAAAAAATGGCCGCAGAAGCTGAAAATGTCCGACCTCCGCGGATGGATGTC